>Ga0163150_10006872_pt1 | contig 13685 bp, 9 predicted proteins | sample OliLakLV19P2IB_FD_148628 | JGI IMG/M metagenome (GOLD analysis project Ga0163150, IMG submission 148628) | Freshwater microbial mat bacterial communities from Lake Vanda, McMurdo Dry Valleys, Antarctica - Oligotrophic Lake LV.19.P2.IB | ecosystem: Environmental > Aquatic > Freshwater > Lake >...
GAACACAAGTACCAAGGAAGCTACTGCTGCGTCTACCCGATCAAGGTCAACCAGCAGCGCCAAGTGGTCGAAGAGGTCATGCACTTTGGCAAGCCCTATAACTTTGGCCTGGAAGCAGGTAGCAAGCCCGAACTGTTGGCGGTGATTGCGCTGGCGAATAATGACGCGCCGATCATCTGCAACGGGTTTAAGGACGCCGAGTTTATCGAAGCGGCGATGCTGGCGCAAAAGATCGGCCGGCACATCATCCCGGTCGTCGAGAAATACACCGAGCTACCGATGATCTTGGAATATGCCAAGAAGGTGGGTGTGCGGCCAAATATCGGCATGCGTGTGAAGCTGGCCGCGCGCGGGTCCGGGCGTTGGCAGTCGTCTGGCGGCTACCGCAGCAAGTTCGGCTTAACCGTTTCAGAAATCATGCGTGGGCTAGAGGAACTAAAGCAGCACGGTATGGAGGACTGTTTCAAGCTGCTGCATTTCCATCAAGGAAGCCAGATCACCAATATCCGGCACATCAAGGGGGCGTTGAACGAAGCAGCCCGTGTATATGTGGAATGCAAACGACTGGGCGCTGGCCTGGAGTATCTGGATGTCGGTGGCGGGCTGGGTGTGGATTACGACGGTTCGCAGACGAATTTTGAATCGAGTGTGAACTACAGTCTGCAAGAGTACGCCAACGACGTGATCTACCACGTGCAACGGGTCTGCGACGACGCCGGTGTGCCGCACCCGAATATCATTTCGGAAAGTGGCCGCGCCGTGGTGGCGTATCACAGCGCGCTAGTATTCGGCGTGCTGGGCGTGGCCGAGCAAGGAGAAAATGGCATTCCGCCGCGTCTGAGCGATGAAGTGGAACAGCCGCTGACCGATCTGCTGGAAACGTATCAGAATATTACGATCCGCAACTTGCTGGAGAGTTATCACGACGCACAGCAGGCGCTCGAGCTGGCTATGAATCTGTTCAGTGGCGGCTATCTGCCGTTGGAGCAGCGATCAATGGCCGAGAACCTGTATTTTGCCATTTGCCACAAGATCCGCAAGATGGCCAAGCAGCTTGAGTTTATGCCGGAGGAGTTGGAAGTACTCGATTCGCTGCTGTCGGACACTTACTTCTGCAACTTCTCGCTATTCCAATCGATCCCTGACAGTTGGGCCATCAAGCAACTGTTTCCGGTGATGCCGATCCATCGGCTCGATCAGCGGCCAACGCGGCACGCGGTGATCGGCGATATTACCTGCGACTCGGATGGCAAGATCGATCAGTTTATCGACCGCCGCGACGTGAAGCGTACGCTGCCGCTCCATGCGTACGAAGGAACCCCGTACTATCTCGGTGCGTTCATGATTGGTGCCTATCAAGAGATCCTGGGTGACTTGCACAATCTGTTTGGTGATACCAACGCAGTGCATGTCAGCCTGGACGACAATGGTCAGGTCGTGCTGGAGCATGTCATCAAGGGGGACACCGTTCGCGAAGTGCTTAGCTATGTCGAGTTTGAACCGGACATGCTGGTACGGCAGTTGCGCGACTCGGTCGAAATCGCCGTGCGTGATGGGCGCATCGGGTACGAGCAAGCCGGCCGCTTTCTCAAGTTCTATGAAGAGGGACTGCAAGGGTACACCTATTTGGAAGAGCCCGAGTCGCTGCCGTAGTGGTACGCGGCGGAGTTTGCAGCGGCGAGTTCTCAATCAGTGCGGTTTATACCGGCGTTTCTGCACACGGTTCGTGCTAGCAGCGAAGTTTGCTTGAAATAAAGCCAGCGCATGTTCTACAATGCGGCGGTGGAGTATCGCGAGATTGTCTTGATGCAACTGGGATGCGTCTGACAATCGGTTCGTTCGATTGACGTGAGCGGGCAGGTTCTAAGGGACTCTCCCGCTGCGGTGAAATGCACCGTTGAATAGTCTATTGAGTCACAAACCGCAAGGGAAAGGATGTCCATGCGAGTAGTTCTATTGTTCACGTTTACGTTCTATCTCGGAATGCCCATCTGTCAGGGCGACGAGTCTACCGCACCGCCGGAGGTTGTACGAGGTATCGCGATCGCGCTGCCACGTTATTTACCAATTGATGAATCTCCGCCGGATACTGCTGATCCGCCGCTTCCCGCTCCTCCCCCGCAAGTTTCAACTTTCTTTAGGCGCGATCCAATTCGAAGGTCAGAGTCTGAAAGGCACCTTGCCGTGCCGAGGGCTGCCAATTTTCCGCCATTAGGCATCAAGACTCTAAACATTCCCAAAATCGAAAATGGTGTTCTTGTCGAGCAGACTTCATTTGTTCGACCGCGAATGTCGCGTCCAAAAAAGGAACGTCTCGGAAATGTCGCGTCGAGTCTCCGCGCTGATTTAAAGAAATACCACAAGAAAGCAAGCTCGCTAGATCCAAAAGAATCGGCCAAACAATGGTTGTCGCTTTACGATCGCCAGGAGGAAGCCTGGTGGTTGCCGGCTACAGTGGAATGTCGAAGATGGATGCACCATGAATTTAGTTACACGGTCATGAGCAATTGGGAAGACTATTGCGATACTGCCGAGCTGAACGAGATGGAGATTCCCGTAAATGCTCGCGAAGTGCTGCTGGCACTTCCCCCGCCGAAGCATTGGCCCGAGCTATGTCGGCAGATTCGGCTGCGGTCCGATCCGGATGCGGACACGCAAAATAAACCGACTATACAACCATTCGACGACCCGCGAGTTCCTGCGACATTGAAATGGCGTCAGCAGGGTTTGCAATTGCTAGCCGCGCTGCTGGTTCCGCCGGAGGATCAAACGCCGGAGGTCCAGCGAGTATTAAATCAATTAAAGGATCTCCAGCCTACAAACGGATACGGCGAGCCACTTTCAACACTTCTTCGCTGGCGATTGACCGGTAGAGATTGGCAAGGAGATTCCAAATTCAATGCAACGGTGACGGATCACGACGCTGTCACTGAAGAACTATACCTGCGCGGAATGAGTTCATGGCTGTTTTCATTGCCAACACTTACTCAGAATTCATCACCGGAACGAATTCGAGATTTGCAGAATGCACTGAAGCTGCAGTTGAGGGAGAATCGACTGGAAGAAGCTCGGCGGTTGCTGAAGCAGATCGAGTTTGAGCAAGGTTCAGAAAGAGGTGATATCGTTCCAGAATTCAGGCCATTGCTGTATCGCTACGCTATCGGCGCGTATGGAGTCTTTGCGGAGCAGGATTCTATTGTCCGACAGCGATATGCGCAGCTCATGCTAGACGACTGTGCATACGAAGATAGGCCGGTGTGGGAGTTTCAAGTTGCGGTGCTGAGTGGCAAGTTTGACGATGCGATTAGCGTCCTGAAAAAGGTTGCCTTAGACACGGAAAATGGTCCTGAACAGCAGTTGGTCGTGCATGCTGCGCTGATTCGGCTACTGTTCCGAGCAGATCGAACAGAAGAAGCGACTGAATACAGTGAGAACTATCTTCGGCAGCTGGGAGAAGTTGAGCTTCCATTTGGCATGCAATTATCGGCAAGGGAGCTGGCGAACATCGCGAATCGACTCAATATCGATGAGCTACGGGATTCAACGCTACGGATCGCCTTGGAGGATGAACGTCGCTTCTATGAACGCCAACCAAATACGCCCGTGCAGTATAGTGACTACGCGATTACAAAGTTGTTGCTGGATGCGGACCAAGGAGAGAAAGCAATTGAACTGGCAAAACAACAGATTGAGTTAATCCAGCAACAGCAGCGTCAGAAAAAGCCACCTGCTTATGCCAACCAAATCGTAGCATCATTGCAAGCCACATTGCCATATGTGCTTCACTTGATGGAGGTTTATCATTCGTTAGGACACCATCAGCAGGTTGTGGACTTGATTGAGGATTCGCCATTGTGGCCATGTGCAGACCTGGTCGATATGAGTCATGGCGGAATTTTTATTGGCACGAAGCCTCTCGGTTATTTCGCCGCATCTTCTTTCGCCGCCATTGGCGAACGTGACAAAGGTCTCCGATCTTTGGACGCACTGTTCTATCGGCAGCGGGACTTCGATCCGGCATTTAAACTGTTGATTCATTTGGAGAAGGACAACCCGCAAAAAGTCATCGCCCGGCTGGACGCAATGATTGCTGCGGATCCCTTTGAAGACCGTCCGTTGATCTGGAAGGCGAAGCTGCTCATCGGCATGGGCAAGTTTGCCGAGGCAGAAGCGGCTGCGCGTCGAGCGATCGAGATCAATCCTGCCGATGAAGGACAACCGCGCGGTGATCGGATGCGCGCGTATGCGGTGCTGGCCGAAGTACTTGAAAGGCAGGGGAAGAAGGAGGTGGCTAAACCGTATCAGAAAATAGTCAAGGCGATTCGGATTGCAGAAGATGCAGACCGATTTGCTGCCGCCAAGTTAACTGCCCGAGCGGTGACGTTGTACAGGGAGGCATTGCTGGAAGCGCCACAGTTGTATTGCGTACATCTGGGTCTGGCCTCGCAGTTGAGGATGCTATCACAGTATGCCGAGTCCGAGAAACATTTCCGTCGCGGGTTTGAATTGATGCCGCAATTCGTCGGACGAAAGGAAAGGCAATTTCTTCGACTGCGCAGCTTGATTCACGAGCGGGAAGTACAACGATTTGCTGACGAGAGTTTCAATCACTTATTGAAAGCATCACCCACGAATCCACGCGTGCATTTCTCAGTAGGCCTGCTGCGAATGCTTCAGGATCGCAACCGTGAAGCATGTCTTTCGTTCTGCAAGTCGGCGGAACTTGACCCGAACTGTGTGAATACTTGGCTCTACTTACGTCGGATTCCGTTACAGTTGCACAATGATCCTCCGGCGATGGATCTGGCGGTACTCAACTTGTTGCGACTTGATCCGTGGAGCTATCAGTCAGATCGCTGTAGTGGAACAGATGATCGAAACCTGGACGTGACCGATTTACAAGGTCTCTGGCGGGTGGTAAACGATAATAAAACGTCCCGATTGGCACGACCAGCACCGGTCGAGGTGTTTTTGAAAGCCAAAGATACAGTGGCAAAGCTGAAAACGATGGAGCCAAGTATGCGAATGATGGAAGCTTACTATGACGAGCGAGGAAGGGCGTTTTCCAGCCCAAATGAAGCCATCGTTCATACACCTTCCGTGCAAAGAATCATCAGTTGGATGGATTCAAAATGGTAACGACACTATCCGATTTCGTCACGAACTCTTCTTTTGTTGCGCCGGATTTGTTCGGATTGTCAATCTGACTTACTCACCATTCGCTCACATTCCCCGGCATTTGAGCGGGACAATCAGCTTCCAGTAAAAAATTCTCCCCCGGCGGCGAATCCAAATTATTGTATCCCCTTGCCGCCCCGCTATAATGCGGGCAAATGGTTACTAATCCGGTCCAATAGGGATCGGTCAACGCTTCACCGTCAGGATTGGAGGACGGGGGCGCTGGCGGGCAGTTTCTTCAAGAACTCAGACCGTTCGGTCTGCTAGGGGAGCTGCGGGTCACAAACAGGAGTTGAGGCCATGAAAAAGATACTACCTCTTGCGGTTCTGTTCGGTTCGCTATCGGTTGTGACCTACGCTGACGAGTTGCCCGATCCGACTTCGATTCTCGAACGCGTGTCCAAAGAAAAGGTCGTGCTCCCGGCGAAGCGAACCGCCAACGCCACCGCGCCGTCAACGTTGCGTGCTGACCTGGAAGATTTTCGGAACAAGGTCGCGACGTTGAAACCCGAGGATTCTGCCGCACAATGGCTGAAGCTGTTTGATCGCCAAGGAGAAGGTTTGACTGGTGAACTTTCGCACGAGTTCCAGTCGATGATTCAAAATCAGCGCTATGGGCAGGTCGAAGACGTGCGGGCCGAAGAGCTAAACGCCAAGGGAATTCCTGTCAGCGGTCGTGAAGTGTTGCTAGTGCTCCCTCCGCCGGAACATTGGCCGGCACTGAGCGCGGCGATACAAGCCCGTGCTGCCAAAAAACCGGCCGTCGAAAAGTCGAAAGAAGAAAAGTCGGCTGCGGAAGATGCAAGCGAAACCGCCGCCAATATAGCTAAACGACACGAGAATCGATTTAATGGCAATGCCAACTTATCGCCGGATGACTTTGAAACGAACAATGAGCCAAGTTTCTCGCGCGATCAGGCGCTGCTGCTATTGGGGGCGATTTTAGTTCGAAATGAGAAGCATCCTCCGCAGATCGCCGACTTGATCGAGCAGCTCAAGGAACAAAGTGCCAACGACCAGTATGGCAACGATGAAGCAACCGCCCTCTTACGGGCACTGACTGGCCAGGGGGAGAGCAATGAAGAGATTCTGGCGCGGTTTGAAAAACAAGTCGAAAATAACAATGTTGAACAGTACGACATTCCTGATCTGGTGAAGCTGGGAGGCGAGGAAAAAGCCAAGTCAATCCTCGTTCAAATCCTGAAAACTACCAAAACTCCGATTCAATCTGTCGCAGGCAAAGAGACGAACGAATTAACGCAAAAACTTGTGCTTGCGCATGTTGAGGATCTGAGAGCGCCGCAGTGGCAGCTTGTTGGGCCAACTAGCGCTCCTGAATTGTTTGAAAAGATGGACAAGAAGTTCCCTGAAGATGCCAAAGCCAAAAAGAAGAGCGGCCTGTTTGGCCGGCTATTCGGTAGCCGCAGTTCGGATGACTATGAGAAGGAAATGCAAGCGGCACTTCGCCAACAGGCTGTGGCGAACTATTTGCTGAGTCTGACGATTGCCGACCGAAAGGATGACGCGGATACGTACATCGACAAGCTGATTGAGCCAGGGGACAAGGCGCTCGATAAGGGGACAGTTAAGGATTTGGTTCGCCAGATCGCGATGGGATCGGCCAACTCTGAGCTTAACGAAGAGCAACGAGGCAAAGTGATGGTGTTCTTGCAGGCGCTGGCCAGCAAGCATCCTAAGTATGTGGACCAACCGCTGCTGGCGGCAATCGCAGCCAGAGCAAGTGGGGGAGGTGCCAACGACACCGCTGTGCCAGCCCCAGGTGGCGACGATCCATTTGGTAAAACTGCCGATCGACCTGAGGAGGATGAGGTTACGAAGAAACTGAAGGCCGACCAGACGGACGAAGCGATCGCTGCCATTGGTGGATCGCTCGAGAAATCGAAGCCGGGTGAAAGTCGAAACTCAAAACGACTGGAAGAGGCAACCAAGTTGGTGATGTTGGGAGAGCTGCTGAAAAAGCAGGATCTGCTCGACAAGGGATTGAAACTGGCGATTGCCGAACTGAAACTGCCGCAAACTTCTGAGGATGCGCGCAACTCTTCCTCAGACGGGGATGAAATTCTGAAGGTTCTGATCGATAGGAAACGTTTCGCCGAGGCCGTCGAATTGGTGACCATTGCCATGCAGCAAGACAAGGCGCTGGTTGAGAAAGAGCAAAGTCCTGGCAGTTTTTCACGGTACCATTTGAATAATGCGATGGAACCGCATGTGATTCATCTGATTGGTATTTATCACGATGCCGGCAAACACCAACAGGTGTTGGATTTATTGCAGGTCTCTCCCTATTGGGATGAAGCTGATCTGTTGGACCTCAGTGGGTATGATTGTCGCAGTCGACATGTGAAGTTTTTGGTCGCGTCATCTCTGGCCGCACTGGGCAAGAACGACCAGGCACTGAAAATTCTGGAGACATTTATTTACGATCGTCAAGGATACGATCCAGCCTATGAGCTATTACTGCGGCTGGTTCCAGATAAAAAAGCGGCCATTGCCAAGCTGGATGCGATCTATGCCACCGACAAGTTTGAAGAGCGGCCACTGATTTGGAAGGCCAAGCTCTTGCTTGAACTAGGTCAGCTTGACGAGGCCGAAGCAGTCGCACGGCAGGCGATTACGATTGATCCGTCGGACGGAGAGCAGCCACGCGGCGACCGCATGCGGGTTTACGCGGTGTTGTCGGACATCCTGGCGGCACAGGGAGAGAAAGAAGACGCCGAGCTATACAAGAACGTGGTGAAGGCGATTCGCCTCTCTGAGGATGCCGACCAGTTCCAGAACGCGGGCTTGGAAAAGCGCGCGATTGAAATGTACCAGCAGTCGCTCAAGCTGTTTCAAGACGCCTACTGCATTCAGTCGCGCCTGGCACTCAAGCTGGCCGAGGCGGGACGGTTCAACGAGGCAGAGCCGCACTACCGCAAGGCGTTTGAGCTAATGCCGGATAGTTTTGGCCGAATGGAGAGTCACTGCTTCGGTTGCGAAGGGGCCTTCAGCGGCGAAATTGCCCAGGCAATTGCTGAAGAAGTCTTTACCAGGCTCATTAAGAAAACACCCGAGAAGCCGCAACTGCACTACTTGCTTGGCTATCTGCGATCGCAGCAGGATCGACATGCGGAAGCACTTACGTCCTATAAGGAGGCAGTGCGATTGGATCCCGATTACATCAACGCCTGGAGCAAAATTAGTGGCACGCCGGACGAAGTTCCGAACGCTGTCCTGGAGCGAGACCTAGCCTCGATGCAGTTGCTGCGTCTGGATCCTTTAGGCAGGCACAATCAAGTTGACCTTAGCAAAGTGACCGACCTGGCGCTGCTCTGGAAGACGGTGGATGGCATTAAGGTCACCCGACCTCAACCACCAAAGTCGCTCCTCGTGCTAACGGCCGCTGCCAAAGCGGCGGCGGACGAAAGTGGACGCGAAAACTTGAATCACCTTGTGCGGCCATCGTTTGATTCGTCGAGTTCCGACGAGTCGACACGATTCAAGTCACCTGCCTATGCGATCCTGGAAACGGACGCAATGAAGCAGATCGTGCAGTTGCTGAATCTGTCGAGTGACAATTCGGAAGAGAACTAGTAGAGCTTGCGGCAACTAATGATTAGCGAAGTGTGCCACTGGTTTTGCCTGTGAATTGCATGAGAACACAACATCTTCTCAGCACTGGCGGAGCCAGTGGCACACAATTTTTTTTAAAGCGCTAGACCGGTGCCGGGGATTCCGGGCCAAACAAAAACGACATCAAGTCGCGGGTGCCGAGCATCTTGGTGCTGGTGAATAGCTCACCCGCCAAGTACCCGGCTGTTGATCCGACATGCATTCCGATGGCCTGCACGCGGTCGATGACGTGTGCCTTGGTGGGTGGAAACTGCGTTTCATAGCAGCGGACGGCGGCCAGTTTCATTTGCATCGTGTCGCTGATGTCGACGACCAGGTGCCCTTCACCGGGGGGCAGCCCGAGCGAATTGAATTCCAGTGTGTAATATAGATATGCCTGGATCGGATGGACCGGCAGATGATCGAACTGGGCATCCCACTTGGTTAAGCGGGAATAGAACACTGCCGCGTCGGTGATTTGCATGGCCTGATAGTGGTCGGGCGAGGCCAAGGGAGTTTTCTCGCCAAAGCCAAGCACCAGCCGCGGGCGATAGCGGCGAAAGACCTTGGCCAGGGCCACGCGTGTTTCAAAACTGTCGAACAGTCGGCGGTTTGGCAATTCTAGCTGCACGCGGACCTGCACGCCCAGTGCCGCTGCCGCACGTTTCGCCTCTTCCAGGCGGACATGTGGCCCGGGCGAAAGCGGCGTTGGTTCACCGTCGGTCAAATCGACAATGCCGACGCGGTACCCTTGCTGTACAAGCTTTGCCAAGGTTCCACCACAGGCGATCTCGACATCGTCCGGATGAGCACCAACGGCAATCACGTCAAGCTGCGGTTCTTCTGGGCGAGGCTGGTCGACAGGTGCTGCGGACATAACGAACTATTCTTCCAGGGACACAACTATCAGGGATATTCTGACCATGAATGCCGATCGCTAACGAGGCTTAGTCACCGCCAGCAGAAAGGTGGGATTGAGTGCCTCGAACCGGACGCGCTCCAATTGATATGTCCCGCGGGCAATATTGATCATCCAGACCTGCACATCGGGCACACGTTTTCGCAGCGTCTCCTCAACAGCCGCCAGATTTTCAATCCCACCGACATTGGCGACCAGCCGGCCCCCCGGTTGGAGTCGCTCAAAAGCCAACTCGACCAGACGGCGCAGGTCGCGGCTGCTGCCGCCGAGGAAAATCGCGTTTGGGTCCGGCAAGTCGGCCCAGGCGTCGGGGGCATGACCAAGCACCGGCTTGACATTCTTCAATTGGAAACGCTCGGAGTTGGTTTCGATAAGCTGATAGTCGGCCACATCCATTTCAATGGCATAGGTCGTCCCTTCGGGAGCAATCTGAGCGGCCTCAATCGAGACCGACCCGCTACCCGCACCGATGTCCCAAACGATGCTGTCGCGTTGCAAAGACATTTGCGCCAGCGCGATGGCGCGGACCTCGCTAGTGGTCAACAGGCCATGCTTGGGTCGCGTCTGCAAAAACAACTCGTCAGGATTGCCAAACATCCGGCGACCGTCCAGCTCAGCGGGCTGATCTGGCTGATCCGCATCGCGCACCAGAATCATCACATTCAACGGCGAGAACTCTTCGTTCAGCAGATCAGACAGCTCGCCTTGCGTGACACGTTCATCGGGTGAGCCGAGATTTTCGCAAACATAGACCGAAAAATAATCGATCCGATTGGCCAGGAGTGCCTTGATTACGCTGGAAGGTGGAAAATCGCTGCTGGTAAACAAACCAACCTTGTCAGCAATCCGGATCTTTTCCAGAACATGTTCCAGCGAATGATTCGCAAGATTGGTCAGGTAAGCGTCCTCCCAGCTTTCCTTCACGCGCGCAAAGGCAAGCTGCATGCTACTGACATGCGGGATCACCTCAAAGCGATTCTTGCCGAGCTTGTCGCACAGAAACCGTGCCACTCCGTAGAACAGCGGATCTCCTGAGGCGAGCACCACAATCGACTTGTTACCGGCCGCTTCGATCTGAGCGACCACTTCGCTGAGATTGGCACCGACGCCTAGCCGGCGCTGCTTGCTGGCCGGGACCAGCGCCAGCGTGGACTCGGGACCGATCAACAAGTCGGCCTGCTGAATAAACTGTCGCGCTGTGGCGGTCAGCCCATCGAGGCCATCGTCGCCAATGCCGATAATCTGGATCTTTGAAGAAGCAGGCAAGTGTTTCCGCCTATGGGGTTGGAGAAACCGCGACTCGCACTGGCAATCGCCAGCCTGCGCCGCATCGCAGTTGCGATTGTAAGAAATCGAGCGACGGCTGAAAAGCAGAGAACCGGCGGGAGGCGTGAGATACGCCAGCAGTTTCTGCCACCATCGTTCAAAAAAGAAAGGCCGAACCTGGTTGGGTTCGGCCTTTCTCGTGAGCCAGCCGAGCGAGCGGCAAGCGCTGCTTGCCGTGGTCGCCAAGATAAATCTTGGCGGCTCGCCTGGACAATGCTTGTTTCTGCGCAGTAGCACAGAAGGCTTGGTGCCGCCACTGCACTAGTCCGTCTGCCTTGCAGCACGAACCTTTGCCGTAGCGGCGATGAATTGTCAGCACAGCTAATATTATTTGCACTGGCAAAGCCAGTGGCACACAAATAGTCAGATTACGCTTGAAATGAACTGCCGCAGCCGCAGGACTTGGTCGCGTTCGGGTTTTCAAACGTGAACCCACGCTTTTCCAAACCTTCGTAAAAATCGACTGTCGTACCATCCAGGTACAGGGCGCTCTTCTTATCGACTACTACGCTGACCCCGTGGTGTTCGTACTTCGAGTCGACCTTGGGGTCAAAATTGGTATCAAAGCCCAGGGCATAGCTGAATCCGCTGCAACCGCCGCCAGCCACTCCGACTCGCAGGAGCGTATCCTTCTCCATCTTCTGGTCTTCGATGATCTTCAGAACTTCTTGGGCGGCTCGCTCAGACAAGATGACTGCCATGGTTGGTCATACTCCTAATAAATTAGCGGTTGGCAATAAAAAGCGGTGACTTACTGGCAATTGCTTTTTCGCAATGCTATCTGTGTAAATTATACCATCGGCCAGAAAAAGAAAAGGTCGCCGCTTAAATTTGGCTCTTCAGGCTAAATCTGGCTAAATGGGCCACAAGCTCTACTAATTCGTCAAATCAGGCACAAATTCTCATCAATTCGGAACGAATCTCTGCTCCGCAATGCCCTCGAAGTGTATACCGCCGAGGCGCCAGTTGCTTACTTGGCCCCCGGCTTTGGATCCCGAGTTGCTTAGTTAACCGGGCCACATTGCGGCGGTTAACGGCAAAGTTTTGCACAATCAATTTTTGCGGTTCTGTCACACTGAGGTAGCTGCCGTGTATGGATAGAACAGGGACATGACTAGCCACCAAACCGCGATCAGGACACGGAGCCTGACGGTGGCCTGGGTGGCGTTCAGAATGCAAACCACACAAAGCGAGTTCTGCCATGAACATTCAATTTCCATTACGCAGCAGCCCTTTCATGACCGCTCGCTGGGAGCAGTTGATCCTGTTGAACTATCGCTGCCCGGAGGAGCTATTGGCTCCCTTGGTTCCGCAGGGGACCGAGCTGGACCCTTGGCACGGTCAGCACTATGTCAGTTTGGTGGGGTTCATGTTCCGCGACGCGCGGCTGTTCGGCCTGCCAATTCCGTTTCATGGCAGCTTTGAAGAGGTCAACCTTCGCTTCTATATTCGACGCCGCATGGAAGACGGCACCTGGCGACGTGGGGTGGTATTCATTCGCGAGCTGGTGGCGAAACCAGCCGTCACGTTTGTCGCCAAAAGGGTCTACAACGAGTCGTACTTCACTGTTCCGATGAACCATCGGATTGCCAACGAGCCGAATGGTCAACAGAGTATTGAGTACGGTTTGCAGTATCAGGGGAATTCTTATCGCGTTGGTGCGACAGTTACCGGAGAGCCAGCGATTCCGGTGGCTGGATCTCTGGCAGAATACATTACCGAGCACTACTGGGGCTACACACGGCAGCGCGACGGTGGAACGTGTGAATACGAAGTGCAGCACCCGCAATGGCCGGTCTGGAATCCAGAGGAATGGTTTTTGACTGGACCGATGACAGGTCTGTACGGGGCAGGTTTGGGAGGAGTTCTCAGCGGGGAGCCGGAGTCAGTGCTGGTGTCGCCCGGTTCGGCGGTCAAGGTCTATCGCGGCCACCGCCTGCCAACGGAGACGGCGGCACATGCTTCAACAGTTCGACGCAATGCGACCCCAAAGAAATCGTTGCCATGCGGTTGAGCGCACTGCATTGGCCATCGGGCTGTATCGTTTTGAGGCGCGAACTGGCCGGATATGACGGATGCACGGCCGCGCAACCGCGTTCCGCTTTGCGGCCTAATGGTCAGCGCGACCGGCTATTCATTCTTGAGCTAGGATTTCTAAAGAACGCGCGCACAGGGGCGCGATCGTTCATTTCCCTTCCTATCCTAATTCAGGTGCATATCTATGTTGCGATCTCGCGCATTGACCGTGGCCATAACCACGATTGTTTTGTTTACGGCCCATAACGTATTTGCTCGTGGCGGCGGACACGGCGGCGGAGGACACCACGGAGGAGGTCATCATGCAGGTGGCCATCACGGTGGAGAACACCACAGCAGTCACCATCACAGTAGCCATCATCATGCCAGTCACCACAGCGATCATCACCACCACGGATATCATCATCACGATTCTCACTTTGCGCACCACGACCGACCGTTCACACACGGTTGGTATGGCCACCACGGCTACGGTTGGGGAGGCTGGGGGGGTGGCTGGGGCAACTACTGGGCACCGGCTGCCATCGGTGGTGCCGCTACCTGGCTAGGGATGGAAGCGCTGGCCCCAGCGACCGGCGGTTACACGCCACTGGCTGTGAATACGGTTGACAAC
>Ga0163150_10006875_pt1 | contig 13683 bp, 6 predicted proteins | sample OliLakLV19P2IB_FD_148628 | JGI IMG/M metagenome (GOLD analysis project Ga0163150, IMG submission 148628) | Freshwater microbial mat bacterial communities from Lake Vanda, McMurdo Dry Valleys, Antarctica - Oligotrophic Lake LV.19.P2.IB | ecosystem: Environmental > Aquatic > Freshwater > Lake >...
GCCGAAGGCGCAGGTGTAGGCGAAGGTGTTCAGCACGCGCACCCCGGGACGACCGGCGCACCACTCCCGCAATCGCAGCCGGTTCTCCCTCTGATCGAGGAACAATCCCTGCGAATATCCGGCATCGAAATCGATCCGGTAACCCATGCCGTTCTCCCGCACCTCGAACGTTCCATGCAGAACTTCCCCCGCGAGATGGACCGGAGCGGTGCGATCGGCAGCAGCAAGCCGTTTCCAGTAAACGGATGCCGCACCGCGCGCGAGCGCCGCATCGACCAGCCCGGGCGGCGGCGGTTCCCCGCGAGTTTGGATCATCCATCGATTCGCATAAACGTCGATCTCGATGCCCGGAAACCCATCTGCGGCACCGTCCACCAACCGGAACGCATCCGTCCGCTCCGCCACCCCCGCACGCGCATCGAGCGCCCTGTCGAGTCGGCTGCCAAAGTCGCTCATGCACCGGAAATCAACGATCTCCGCCCAAGAATCAAGCCCCGGCGACCGCGCCTCGCCGAGCCAGGGGAAATCCGCTCGCGGAGGCCCACTCGAATCGTGCAAGGTAAAGCCCAGTCGACCGACCCTCCCTTTCACCTCCATGACCTCGCCCAGCGCACTCATCTCCGACGCCCGCAAAGCCGCCGCGTGCGGCAATCTCCTGGAATCCACCGTCGCCAACATCGAGTCCTTTCTCGGCGGCCAATCCGACCCCGTCGCGCTGGAGAGCGTGCGTGAATTGCTCGACACGGCGAACTGGGCAGAGCTGAACGACCGCTTTTTTCGCACCCTGGCGTTCGGCACGGGCGGTCTTCGTGGGCGAAGCATCGGGCGCACGGTGACCCACGCGGAACGGGGCACCCCGCTCCCCAACGGCAGACCGGAGTTCCCGTGCACGGGCACCAATGCCCTGAACGATTTCAACATGGCCCGCGCGACGCGGGGACTCGTCGAATACGTCCTCGAATGGTGGGGATCACGGGCGGGGCGTCCCGCCGTCGTCATCGCGCACGACACGCGTCATTTTTCACGGGAGTTCGCCATGCTCTGCGCCCAGGTCGCCTCGGATCTCGGATGCGAGGTCCACCTCTTCGAATCGGCGCGATCCACGCCCGAGCTCTCGTTTGCGGTCCGTCAACTCCGGGCCCAGGCGGGCATCGTGCTGACCGCCAGCCACAACCCGCCCCACGACAACGGGTTTAAATGTTACTTCGAGGATGGGGCCCAGGTCGTCGAACCGCACGCGTCGGGCATCATCGCCAGGGTCAACGCCCTCACCTCCGACCGCTACGCTCCCCTCCCTCCCACGCAGCGCGGCACCGTCCATTCCATCGGCTCGGAACTCGATCGGGCCTACATGGATCGCCTCGCCACCCTGGTTCTCGATCCCGACCGGGCCCGGCCCGCCAGCGACCTCCGCATCGTCTTTTCCCCGATCCATGGCACAGGAGGGGTCATTGTCCCCCCCATGCTGGAGCGGCTCGGCTTCTCGTTCACAACCGTCGAGTCACAAGAGATTCCGGACGGGCGATTTCCAACTGTCAAATCACCGAACCCGGAGAACGCAGAAGCCCTCAGCCTCGCCCTGGCCCTGGCGGAGGTGGAGCGGGCGGATCTGGTGCTCGCCACCGACCCGGACTGCGACCGCATGGGAGCCGCGATTCGGAACTCCCGCGGCGACATGCAGCTGCTTACCGGCAATCAGATCGGATCGCTGCTCGCCTATTATCGGACTCGCAAACTGTTCGAGCAGGGAGTGCTCACCGACGCGAACCGCCACCGGGCCGTGCTGATCAAAACGTTCGTCACAACCGATCTGCAAAAGGCGATCGCCGATCATCTGGGCGTCCGGTGCGTCGAAACCCTGACCGGGTTTAAATACATCGGGGAAAAGCTCACAAAATACGAGCACGCCCTCCCCCCCGAAGCCCGGCAAGACTACGTGACCCGTTCCGAAGCAGAAACCCGTTCCCTCCGGCTCGCGCACTCGATCTTTTACATCTGCGGGGGCGAAGAAAGCTATGGATACTCCGGGGCCGACTTCGTCCGCGACAAAGACGGCAACGGCGCGGTGGTCATGTTTGCGGAAATCGCCGGTTGGGCAAAAGGCCGGGGAATGACCCTCGACCAGGTCCTCGACGAGATTTACACATCCTGCGGATTTCATTGGGAAAAGAACGCCGCCCTCACATTCGAGGGGGCGGAAGGCTCCGCAAAGATCCGTCACCTTGCGGCTTCCTACGCCGCGACCCCGCCCAAGGTCGCCGACGGGACCGCGGTGAGTTCCTTCCGCGATTTCGCCCGGGAAGACATCCAGGATTCTGAAGGAGACCTGGTGCCGAAGGAATCGATGCTCATGGTCGACCTCGCCGACGGTCGCCGTTTCGCCGTGCGACCCTCGGGAACGGAGCCGAAAATAAAGTATTACCTGTTCGGACGTCGAATCCCGACGGCGGGGCAGGCGCTGGCTGCGGCCGAGTTGGTGCGCGCCAAGTCGGAGGTGCCCGCCGCCCTGGATGCCCTCTGGGCATGGCTTCAGGAAGACGCCCACATCCGCCTGGGCTGAGCCGATTGAACGCGGTGCGGGAGGGCCTCGCGGGCGACCCAAGGGGCCAGGGGACCTGTAGGAGACCCATGGGCGCCCCAATTGCCTCAGGTCGTCCGGGCGGGGCTCAACCCCGAAAAAAAGCAACGGCCCCGGAACCGCGTCAACGGTTCCGGGGCCGGCATTTCTGGCAATGGCCTACTCTCGCACGGGCTTGCCCCGCACTACCATCGGCGCTGCAGCGTTTCACTTCCGTGTTCGGAATGGGAACGGGTGGGGCCACTGCGCTAGGATCACCAGAGGACTGAGCCGAACAGGGTTCGAATCAGGGTCACGGGCGATCCAGCGAACGTTCGCTGGCATCTGCATACAGGAAGGGAAATCGGACTGCAACCGCGGAATACTGAAAGAAACCGCGGGGATCCCTTGCGGGAAATCCCGGGGTGCGTCCGTCCCCGCGAGCGGGGACGGACGACCCAAAGGGAATCAAGATCAAGCCGGACGGGTGATTAGTACCACTGAGCTGCACGCATTGCTGCGCTTACACCCGTGGCCTATCGACGTGGTGGTCTACCACGACCCTTCAGGGAGAACTCATCTTGGGAGAGGCTTGGCGCTTAGATGCTTTCAGCGCTTATCCTGTCCGGACATAGCTACCCGGCGATGCCGCTGACGCGACAACCGGAACACCAGAGGTCCGTCAGACCCGGTCCTCTCGTACTAAGGTCTGAACCCCTCAATTCTCCTGCGCCCACAGTGGATAAGGACCGAACTGTCTCGCGACGTTCTGAACCCAGCTCGCGTACCACTTTAACCGGCGAACAGCCGGACCCTTGGGACCTTCTCCAGCCCCAGGATGTGATGAGCCGACATCGAGGTGCCAAACCGGGTCGTCGATATGAGCTCTTGGACCCGATCAGCCTGTTATCCCTAGCGTACCTTTTGTCCGTTGAGCGATGGCAATTCCACATTCAACCACCGGATCACTTGGGCCGACTTTCGTCTCTGCTCGACATGTGCGTCTCGCAGTCAGGCTGGCTTATATCCATGTACTCAACACGCGATTGCCAACCGCGTTGAGCCAACCTTCGCACTCCTCCGTTACTCTTTGGGAGGAGACCGCCCCAGTCAAACTGACCGGCTGCCAGTGTTCCGCGCCCAGATGATGGGCCGCGGTTAGATTTTCCAGTTCCGAAGGGTGGTGTTTCATTGGCGGCTCGCCCCGGCCCGAAAGCCAGGGGTCAAAGCCTCCCACTTACGCTAAGCATCCAAACCGAAAAACCAGTGACAGCGTACAGTAAAGGTGCATAGGGTCTTTCCGTCCTACTGCGGGTAGGCGGCATCTTCACCGCCACTACAACTTCGCTGAGCTCCTCGTTGAGACAGCGGTCAACTCGTTACACGATTCGTGCAGGTCGGAACTTACCCGACAAGGAATTTCGCTACCTTAGGACCGTTATAGTTACGGCCGACATTCACGGGGACTTGGGCTCGAAGCTTCGCCATTGCTGACTGACCTCTTACCGTAATCTTTCCGCATTGGTCACGTGTCACACCCTATACGTCGTCTTGCGACTTTGCAGAGTGCTGTGTTTTTGTTAAACAGTCGGTTGACCCATTTCACTGCGGCCCCCCTTGCGGGAGGCACCCCTTCTTCCGAAGTTACGGGGCTAGATTGCCGAGTTCCTTAACGAGGTTTCACTCACGCGCCTTGGTATATTCTACCCACCCACCTGTGTCGGTTTACGGTACGGGCGCCCACGGGAACACCAGAGGGATTTTCTCGGTGCCTGGTTGGTCGGATCCGCTTCGGCCGAAGCCTCCGCGTCCCCCTGCGGGACCGCCACTTTCAATCGGCGGCCCGACTCCCCATGCACGTCCCCCTCTGGCTTAACCGCAGCCGGTGCAGGAATATTAAACCTGCTGTCCATCGCCTACGCCTATCGGCCTCGACTTAGGTCCCGACTAACCCCGGGAGGACGAACCTTGCCCGGGAAACCTTGGGTTTACGGCGGCCGGGAATTCAACCCGGCTTATCGCTACTCATGTCTGCATTCTCACTTGCGTGCGCTCCACGGTTGGTCACCCTCCCGCTTCACAGCGCATGCAACGCTCCCCTACCACGCCCCTTCCCCGAAGGGAAGGAACATCCGGGGCTTCGGCATGCCGCTTATCGCCAATCATTTTCGGCGCGGAACCACTCGATGAGTCAGCTATTACGCACTGTTTAAATGGTGGCTGCCTCTAAGCCAACATCCTCACTGTTTATGTAGCTCCACCTCCTTTTCACTAAACGGCATTTTGGCGCCTTAGCCGCCGGTCTGGAATGTTTTCCTCTCGCCTGCGAAGCTTATCCCTCGCAGACTGACTCCCGTGCTTCACCCCATGGCATTCGGAGTTTGATTGAATTCGGTACCCGGGTATGGGCCCTAGTTCATCCAGTGCTCTACCTCCATGGGTCAGCGCACGAGGCTAGCCCTCAAGCTATTTCGGGGAGAACCAGCTATCACGGGGTTTGATTAGTCTTTCGCTCCTACCCACAGCTCATCCGAGGATTTTTCAACATCCACCGGTTCGGTCCTTCATCCCGTGTTACCGGGACTTCAACCTGGCCATGGGTAGATCACCTCCGCTTCGGGTCTAGCACCAGCGACTGGACGCCCATTTCGGACTCGCTTTCGCTTCGCCTCCACCCCTGAAGGGCTTAAGCTCGCCACGGATGCTAACTCGCAGACTCATTATGCAAAAGGCAGGCCATGACCCCCCCGTAGGAGGGCTCTGACACATTGTAAGCACATGATTTCAGGATCTATTTCACTCCGCTCATAGCGGTGCTTTTCACCTTTCCCTCGCGGTACTAGTTCACTATCGGTCGCCGACGAGTATTTAGCCTTACGCCGTGGTCGGCGTGGATTCACGCGAAGTTTCACGTGCATCGCGTTACTCAGGGACTCCCTAGGCGTCGTTTGGTTTTCGGCTACGGGCCTCTCACCCTCTGTGGAGCGACTTTCCATCCGCTTCACCTAACCGCTCGACTGCCAGATCGGGGCCCTACAACCCCCCTTCCCGAAGGAAGGGGTTTGGGCTCTTCCGCTTTCGCTCGCCACTACTTACGGAATCACATTCGTTTTCTTTTCCTCCGCTTACTGAGATGTTTCACTTCAGCGGGTATGGCGTGCGCCGCCCTATGTATTCAGGCGGCGACGTCCCGGCATTCCCCGGGACAGGTTATCCCATTCGGACACCCACGGGTCAAAGCGTGTTTGCCGCTCACCGTGGCTTATCGCAGCTTACCGCGTCCTTCATCGCCTGTCGGCACCAAGGCATCCATCATGTGCTCTTATTAGCTTGATCAATTGTTTCCCGCGCCCCGCTCGCGCGGGGCCGGAAATCTGTTCGTGACAACTGGAACCCGTCACTTTGGAGGTGACGGACCCCAGCACTCAGCATTTTGTTTGCAGTATCTTTCTTTCTCTACCCTGTATGCAGATGTCAAAGAACCTCCCCGCGTTGCGGGGATCGGGGTTCCGCCAAGCCTCCCGGGGGAGGATCGGATCGAATCCGGTAAAATGGTCGTGTTTGCCGTCTCGGCTGGTGGGCCTGATAGGACTCGAACCTATGACCCTGCGCTTATCAAGCGCATGCTCTAACCAACTGAGCTACAGGCCCGCAAGCGGGTCCCTGGCAGGGCTCTGAATCTGGAGGCAAGGGGATTCGAACCCCTGACATCCAGCTTGCAAAGCTGGCGCTCTACCAACTGAGCTATGCCCCCGTGGTGGCTCCTTTCGGAGTTGGAAGGCCTGATGCCAGAGGCCGGTTCCCTCCGGCGATCCCACTTGGGGTGGGGCGCCGGATGCGACCGGTCCGAGCCGAGGCAAAAACTGAAGTGTGCGCTGCCGTTTCGGAAATCCGAGGTTCGGCCGCCTTCCGGCGACCGAAGTGTGGCCTCGACCGGACCGGAGTCCGGTGGTGGGCCATCGACCTCTCCCGCCTTCGCCCGGAGGCGAAGCGGGATTCTCCGTAGAAAGGAGGTGATCCAGCCGCAGGTTCCCCTACGGCTACCTTGTTACGACTTCATCCCAGTTACCGCTCATAGCGTAGGGCGCTGCATCCTTGCGGTTTGCGTGCGCACTTCGGCTACAAACGACTTCCATGATGTGACGGGCGGTGTGTACAAGGCCCGGGAACGTATTCACGGCGCCGTAGCTGATGCGCCATTACTAGCGATTCCGGCTTCATGAAGGCGAGTTGCAGCCTTCAATCCGAACTGGGCCCAGCTTTAGGGATTTCCTCCCCCTCGCGGGTTCGGTTCGTTCTGTGCTGGGCATTGTAGTACGTGTGCAGCCCTGGCCGTAAGGGCCATACTGACTTGACGTCATCCCCACCTTCCTCCCCGTTGAACAGGGCGGTCTGACCGGAGTGCCTCCTCCGAAGAGGGATGGCAACTGGTCACAGGGGTTGCGCTCGTTGCGGGACTTAACCCAACATCTCACGACACGAGCTGACGACAGCCATGCAGCACCTGTGCAAGGTCGGTATTGCTACCGTCGCTGGCTTTCACCAACTTAGCAATGCATGTCAAGACCAGGTAAGGTTCTTCGCGTTGCATCGAATTAAGCCACATACTCCACCGCTTGTGCGGGCCCCCGTCAATTTCTTTGAGTTTTAATCTTGCGACCGTACTCCCCAGGCGGCACGTTTAACGCGTTAGCTCCGGCACGGAAGGGGTCGAATCCTCCCACACCAAACGTGCACCGTTTACTGCCAGGACTACCGGGGTATCTAATCCCGTTTGCTCCCCTGGCCTTCGTGCCTCAGCGTCAGGATCTGTCTAGGGACCCGCCTTCGCCACCGGTGTTCCTCTCGATATCTACGCATTTCACTGCTACACCGAGAATTCCAGTCCCCTCTCCAGTCCTCCAGCAAGGCAGTATCGGATGCAGTTCCGGGGTTGAGCCCCGGGATTTCACACCCGACTTACCTCACAGCCTGCGCACCCTTTACGCCCAATGAATCCGAACAACGCTTGAGACCTCTGTATTACCGCGGCTGCTGGCACAGAGTTAGCCGTCTCTTCCTCTTGCGGTACTATCAACCCGGACGGCTGTTCACCGTCCGGTCTTGTTCTCGCATGACAGGAGTTTACAATCCGAAGACCTTCATCCTCCACGCGGCGTCGCTCCTTCAGGGTTTCCCCCATTGAGAAAGATTCTCGACTGCTGCCACCCGTAGGTGTCTGGACCGTGTCTCAGTTCCAGTGTGGCTGGTCGTCCTCTCAGACCAGCTACCCGTCATCGCCTTGGTGGGCCGTTACCCCGCCAACAAGCTGATAGGCCGCGGGCTCCTCGAGAAGTGCCAGGCCTTGCGGTCCCCGGCTTTGGCTTCGTCTCCATGCGGAGACTGGCCACATGCGGTATTAATTCGCCTTTCGACGAGCTATCCCCCGCTTCTCGGCAGATTGCCCACGTGTTACGCACCCTTACGCCACTGGGAGCACGCGATATTGCTACCTCGCACTCCCCGTTCGACTTGCATGTCTTATCCACGCCGCCAGCGTTCGTTCTGAGCCAGAATCAAACTCTCCAATGAAAGTCTGCCCGGGTTGAACCCGGAAGATTCTGACCTTATTTGACCGCCCCCGAGAGGGCGGTCGTTCGGTCAACTTTTGATTGCCTCAAAAAACCGACGTACAACGCACAATTCAATTCTTGCCAATTTCGACCATTCCGGGAGCCTGCGGCCGAAGCCGCTATTTCCCAGAACCGGACTCTCAAGGAACTTTTACCGCGCCGCGAACGGGTCAACGAATCGATCCGCCTCGCAACCGCAGCATCCGAATTTGTCGGATCCACCATCAAGGTGGGTTGCCAAATCTAGCGATGAATCTTTCCGTGTCAACGGAAATTTTCAGCGCCGTTTCCGGCCCCCCGCCACACAGGTCGGCAGGGGCGCAGAAACTACCAAACATGCCGGGGGCGTCAACGGCATTTTTCAAAAAATCTTCAGGGGCTTCCCGCCGCCTGCCGGAGGAGACGAAACCGGACGCCGCGCGTATCCGCGCTTGCTGCCTTCCGGCCGATCCCGCAACATTCCGACGGGCCATGAATCTGCCGAACCGATTGACCCTCGCGCGACTCTTCGCCACGCCGTTTTTCGTGGCTGCGCTGAGTCTTCCCCACCGCGGTGGCGCAACGCTTGCGCTGGTGCTTTTTCTCCTCGCGAGTTTCACGGATTGGCTCGACGGCTGGATCGCCCGCAAGCGGGGACTGGTCACGCATTTCGGCCAGCTCATGGACCCACTCGCCGACAAGGTGCTCACCGCATCGGCATTCATCTGCCTGGTTTCGCTGGGCGAGATCCCCGCCTGGGCCGCCACGCTCATCATTGCGCGTGAGTTTCTGATCACCGGACTGCGCACGCTGGCGGCGCAGCACGGGCAGATCCTGGCGGCGGACTGCCTCGGGAAGCACAAGACATTCTGGCAGATCGCCACCATTGTGCTGCTGCTCGCCTTGCGCGCGGTGCCAGAGTGGTCGCTGTCGGCGGGGGCCGGAGCCGTCGTCGCCTTCCTCCGCTTCCCGGTCGCCCCGGCCTGCGTGGCCCTGGCCGTTCTCCTCACGCTGTGGTCCGGAGCCGCCTATCTTTGGGCAAACCGGGCGCTGATCCGGGGGGCCTGATCGACGCCCGCATGTTTGCGAATGCCGTGCGAAGCGGGTGGGTCGAACCCGCTCGCACCCCCCGATTGGGGGAAGTCCCCGACGGCATCCATCGACCGATCCCGGAGCGGGCCGGGGGCCGGCGGATCGATTCCCGGTCAGAGAATCTTGGTGCGAATAATGATCTGGTCGCCTGGCAGAAGTTTGATGTCCTGGCTCGGATCTTCCTGGATCTTCTTGGCGTCGACCACGATCACTTCGCTCCCCCGCAGCAGGCGCACCTTCCTCCGGTCCGCATACTCCGAAAAATCCCCAGCGTCCGTGATGGCCTTCAGCAAGGTGAGATCGGGTGTATAATTGATGCGCCGCGGCGACCGGACTTCGCCCGAGATGTTCACGAAGCGCGCGGCCGCCTGCATGAACACGGTGATGGTCGGGCGGCTGAAGATCTCCGCATCCCGGTAGGCCTTCTCGATGACGCTCTGCAACTGGGAGGGGGAAAGATCGACCGCGCGGATTTTGCCGAGGTAGGCAAGGTTGACGGCCCCTTCGCCATCGATGGTGAAGCTTCCGCCCACTTGGGCGACCTGTGAAGCGGGCACCCCGGCGATCCGGAGTTCGAAGGTATCCCCCACCCTCAGCGGAGCATCCACCGATTGAGCCCGGAGAGCAGCCCCGCCGGGCGGCAGGGAGAAGACAGCGAACAGGATTGCCGCCGCCACCACCGCGGTGCGGCAGGGTGGGCCGGATTCAGTATTCATCATGTCCGCGAGCAGCGAGGTCCCCCGCGGCCTCGGGAGCCGCCTGCGGCTTCCGCGTTTTGGGTGAGCTGTAGTAGTAATTGTAGTAGCTGGTGTAGTACTCGTAGCCTTGGTCGTGCTTGGTGTCGACGTTGTTGAGGACGACTCCGAGGATGGTGCCGCCGACATTCTGGACAGCCTGTTTGACCCGCTGGAGCATGGCGCGGGGGAAGCGACGGTGCTGCACGACGATCACGGTCAGATCGACCTCGCTGGCGAGCACCGAGGCATCGCTCACCCCAAGAATGGGGGGTGAGTCGAAGAAGATGATATCGAAACGATTCTTGAGATCGACGATCATGTCCGACATTCGCTGCGAGTTTAGGATACCCACGGCGTCCGAGGGCAGAATACCGCTGGGCATAATGGAGAGATTTTCGACCCCGCTGGGCCGGATCACCTCCTCCAGTCGGAGTTCCGAGGTGAGGTAGTTGGTGAGCCCAATGTTGTTGGGGACTCCGAACAGACTGTGCTGGACCGGGCGACGCAAATCGGCATCGACGATCAGCACGTTGTAGCCACCTTGGGCGCAAGTGACCGCCAGGTTGGAGAGTGTGGTCGATTTGCCCTCACCGGGGCCGCCGCTGACCAGCGTGATCGCATTCGCGTCCGCGCTCTTGCGATTGAACTCAATATTTGTTCGCAAAATGCGGTAGGCCTCGGCATCGGGGCTGTCGCTCGATACTTTGTGCAGCAGATGGATATTCTGCGGGATCACGGCCAGCACCGGGACGCCCAGGAAGGACTCCACGTCTTCGAGCGTTTTCACACTCGTGTCCAGGTACTCGATGAAGAAGGCCAGCATGATCCCGATCACGAGGCCCGCCAGGGCGCCTACCGCCATGTTGCGTCCGACCCGCGGTTTGGAGGGGGCGGGTGACGGCTCCGCCTTGTGCCAGATCTTGGCCGCGCTTTTGGGCATGCTCAGGTCCATGAGCGCGGTCTGGTACCGTCCGCTTGCGGTGTCCATGATGCGCTTGGCCTGGACGTACCGGGTCTTGGCCTCGACGACGTCGCTGGTCAGCGATTTCGTATTCCGCTCGCTCGCCTCGCGTTTGGTGAGCTTTTCCTCGAGGGTCTGCAACTCACTCTCCGCGATTTGCAAATTGATCCTGAACGAGTTCCGGATGCTTCCGATTTGGTCGCTCAACTGCTGCACGTAGACCGCCTTCTGCGCCCGCAACGACATGAGGTCGGGGTGCTTGGGTCCGAGTCCCGACTGGATCAGCCCCACCTCCGCGGCCTCGGCATCCTGAAACAGCGGGAGAATCTTTGAGACGGTGGGGTCGTTGATACTGAGCTGCGGGAGGGCGCGCATGAGTTCCTCTCCCTTGAGCTTGTCGATGTTTTCAAGCCGCGAGCGCAGGGCGGACACGGTTGCGCGGACCTTGTCCACTTCGCCCACGTTGCTGCGGAGGATCTCCATGGTCATGCCGGAGACCGAGTCGCTTTCGAGCCCGGCGACGTCGAAAATCCCGGCCGCGTTGGCCAGGCGATTGTATTCGGAAAACGCCTCGACCGCCTTGCGCTCGAGCTTTTGCATCTCCTCCTGGATTTGGGCGAGTCCCTTCGAATAGATCGATTCCTGGTCTTTGATCCGACGGTTTTGATAGACGCTGGCGATGGTATTGGCCATGTCGGCGGCCTCCTGCGGATCGTGGCTGGTGATGGAAATCTCGATCAGGTTGGTGTTCCGGACATCCTGGACCCGCAGCATGCCGAGGAGCTGGCCGTAGGCGCCCTGCTTGGGGATCGGCTGGCCGGTGGTGGACCACTTCTCCTGAAGCTTCATCTCTTCGATGACCGGATAGAGAATCTCGGATCGCTGGATGATCTGAAACTGCGTCATTGCAAACCGCGGATCGCCAAAACTGCCTTCGGCGCCGCGGTCGAAGATTTTGATATCGGAGAGTTCCGGCTGAACCTCCATGGTGACGGCGGAGGTGTACTGCTTGGGCGTGAAGTAGGTGACGACGCCGGCCGTGATGAACACGAGCAGGAAGGCCAGGATGATGATGCCTGCCCGGATTCGAATGACCCGCCAGTAGTCAAGAAAATGGAGTTTAACTTCGGTGGTCTCGACGTTCATGGGCGGAAGGAGATCATGCGAGGGGCTGCGGCTTGAACGAGACAGCCTACACCCGGCATGAAGGATGGGCAAGCACGGGGGATGGGCCGACCGGAATCTGGTCGATCACAACAAGGCCGACTCAGAAGCTCAACTTGACCCCGAGCATTACGCGCTGCCGGTCATACTCGCTGCCCGGCTGGTCGGAGGAGAGGGTGGTGTAGGAGTAGCCGAGATCGAGGGAGACGTGGCTGTTCAGGGCGTAGGAAAGCCCGGCCACCAGGTCGATCAGGTTCTCGGAATAGTCGGAGTTGAACGAGGGGGGCACCTCTTCGCCTGTCGCCGGATTGATGATCGGCTCTCCTTCGTCGATGTTGTCAAACACCGTGTTTTCGTAATAGACGCCGAGCCGTCCGGAGAGCTTGCCGGCCAACTGCTGGTTCAACTGAAGACCGGTGCGCAGGGAGGTGTTGGTGCTTGCCCCGATGATCTCGGAATTCTCGAATCCGTAGCGAGTCGTCCAAGTGAGGCTGCCGCCTTTGCCGTATGCGTAGGTGAGGATGGCCTCCCCGTAGGGCGACTGCGCCGAATTTCCGTCGTCGAATTCCCTCAGCTCGGCGCCGCCACGAAGCGACATTGAGAGCCGACGGTTGGCTGTGTAATCCACGCCCGCGAGAATGAAATGGGACATGGAACTCTGCGGGTTCTCCGAATATTCGATGAGCCCGAGCCGGTACTCGAGAACGAGGCTTGTCGTCGGCAGCAACAGGTAGTGGAATTCCTGAGAAAAATACTGCTCGATTCGGTCCTCCGCCGCGGCAAATTCCTCCTCGTCATAGGAGGTCGCCGCGAGGCTGTAGCTCGTCACTGTCGAGAACTTGCGAGTCCACGCCATGCCGAACTGGAGCGCGTTGTTGGTGTAGTAATACTGTCCGGACCGGGAGGTTCGTCCCGTGTTGGCAAAGAAGTCGGGCTCGACCTGGTAGGAATGCACGGTACTGAAGCTCACATCGAGGCGCCGGGTGATCTGGTGGCGAAGGATTCCGGAAAGGCGCAGGTTGACATCCGTCTGTTCGGAGGGGATGTCCCAAAAATAAGCAACCCCCGCCGACACATCGAACTCGGCGCGGGTCCGAACGGAACCGATGGAACGGCTGACGCCCACCGAAACATCATTGAAAACACTGCCTTCGTCGTTTCCGAACTCATCCGTGCCGGCGCGCGTGTCGTAGCCGGTGTTGATATTGATCCGGTATCGGTAGGGATTCTTTTCCGGGCCCATACCGGCGTCTACGAGTCCCTTGTCGAGGTTGCCGGCAAGAAGCCCGCCGTGGGGCATGCCGACGAAGAGTCCGGCGGCCGCGACCAAGCAAATAAGTGAAGCTTTCGTGTTCATGGGACTAGGTGGAGGCTTGGTTCCCGATCCCTTCGAGGGGATGGAATGCCTCCGGAGGTTGGAGCAGGGTCGAGCCCGCCCGTCGAGCGGCAAATTGCCAGGGCCTTTTCTGCCTGCATTGCGGAGAAATCATGCGCTGGAGGGTCATCGGCTGCTGGGCCGGAAGGGGGTGACTTCCTGCTTGGGAGGAACGACCGGCGTAGGGCGGGGACGGGGACGGGTCG
>Ga0163150_10006876_pt1 | contig 13681 bp, 16 predicted proteins | sample OliLakLV19P2IB_FD_148628 | JGI IMG/M metagenome (GOLD analysis project Ga0163150, IMG submission 148628) | Freshwater microbial mat bacterial communities from Lake Vanda, McMurdo Dry Valleys, Antarctica - Oligotrophic Lake LV.19.P2.IB | ecosystem: Environmental > Aquatic > Freshwater > Lake >...
TTTTAGCGTTACCCGAAGGCCTCGACGAAATGACGGTGCCGGTAGCCGCGGCGTAAGTCATCTTCGCGAGCGACATTATTCGAGCCCTTCGGGCACTACGCGTCGCGCCGATCGCGATCCGCTAGCGGCAGAGGCGGGCCCCGCTACCCGGCGCTCCCGGGTAGCGGGGTCGTGTTCAAGGGCCGATGCCCTGGCCGGGCCTACTCCGGCTTGATGCCCGCTTCGCGCGCGACGCGGGTCCACTTCTCGCGGTCCGCTTTCACGCGCGCGGCAGTGTCCTCCGGCGAGATCGCGGTGGGGATATAGCCGGCCGGCGCGAACTTGTCCTGCACGTCCGGCATCTTCATGATTTTCTGGATCTCGCCCCACAGGCGTTCGATGACCGGGCGCGGCGTTCCCGCAGGCGCCCAAAAGCCGAACCAGGTGCTCGACTCGAACCCGGGGACGCCTTGTTCCTGCACCGTCGGCACGTCGGGCAGTATGGCTACGCGCATCGAGGTGCCCACGGCGATCGCGCGCAGCTTGCCCGCGCGCACATGCGAGATGCCCGGCACCGGCTGGTCGATGAGGATCTTGACCTGGCCCGACAGCGTGTCTTGCACAGCCCCGGCGCTGCCCTTGTAGCCGACGTGCTGCAGGTCTATGCCGGCGAGCTTGTTCAGGAGCAGCCCGGTAAGGTGGCCGCTGGAACCGACGCCCGAGGACGCGTAGTGGACCTTGCCGGCATTCGCCTTCGCGTACGCAATCAGCTCCTGCAGGTTGGTCGCCGGCAGGCTCGGGTGGGTAAGGAAATAGTTCGGCGACAGCAGCGTGATGCCGATCGGCGTGAAGCCGTTTTCGGCGTCGTAGCGCATGTCCTTGAAGAACAGCGGGTTGATGATGAAGACCTGCGGCGCGCCGACGAGCAGCGTGTAGCCGTCGGGCGCCGACTTGGCGACTTCAGAGGCGCCGATCTGCGCGCTGGCGCCCGGCTTGTTCTCGACAACGAAGGGCTGGCCGAGCGCCTCCTGCAGCTTGTACGCCACTGTGCGCCCGGTGAGGTCCGTAGAGCCGCCCGGACCGTACGGAACAACTACCCGCACCGGCTTGTTCGGATAACCCTGTGCCAAAGCGGCGGTTGCAAAACACAGCGCGAACAGCGCTACGACGGCATGGAATGGCTTTCTTTGCATGACTTCCCCTTTGGAATGAAGACTGGACTTCAATCGGTGCAGTCCAGCTTGCGCGAGAACGGGTTGCGGGTGCGGGAGAAGGTTCTCCCGTTCGCGCCGTTTCAAGAATGTGTCAGGAGCAAATGAGTTGTCCGGATCAGTAGCACGTAATGTGTCCGGTTTAGAGGTGGGGTATGCAAACCTCCTTGAGCCGGACGCACTTGCTACGGGAGGCCGGAAGATGAGAACAGCGCGATCGCCCTGCCAATGCCGCGCGCGCCGCCAGTGACGAGCGCGATCGTATCCTGCAAATTTTGCATGTCATCCTCTCCCCGCCGGTTTGCCTACACTAACATCGTCCCAGGACTTTCAACATGAGAGGAGCAGGAATGGAAAAGCACCCACGCATGGCGGTAGTGACTGGCGCAGGGTCCGGGCTTGGCCGCGCTATTGCGCTGCGACTTGCCAGTGAAGGTGCTGCGGTGGCCGTCATCGATATCGACCCCGCCGCCGCGCAGGAAACCGCGCGGCAAATCGTGGGCACGGGCGCCCGCGCGCTCGGCCTTCGCGCCGACGTGAGCCGCGCAGACGAGCTCGATGCCGCGGTCACCGCCGCGGTGGCCGAATTGGGCGCCCTCGACGTCATGGTCAACAACGCGGGGGTGCTCGACGGTTACTTCGATGCGGACGAAATGAGCGAGGCCCTCTGGCGGCGCGTGATCGACATCGACCTGACCGGTGTGTTTCTCGGCTGCAAGCGGGCGCTGAAGGAAATGCTGCCGCGCGGCCGCGGGCGCATCGTCAACATGGCCTCGGTCGCCGGGCTGAACGGCACCGGTGGCGGCGCGGCGTATGTAGCGGCCAAGCACGGAGTGGTCGGATTGACGCGCCAGATGGCGGTCGCGTATGCGGCGCGGGGAATCGCGATCAACTGCATCTGCCCTGGCGCCGTGCGCACCGACTTGCGCCAGCACTCGCAGCAGATTCTCGGCCCCGGCGTGCCCGACATGAGCGGGCGCGGCGTCGTGGTGAACGACGACCAGGTCCGCGCGCTCATCCCGGCAGGCGAACGCGGCACGGTAGAGGACATCGCCGCCGGGGTGAGTTTTCTCGCCTCGGCCGACGCGCGCTACGTCAACGGGCATGCGCTGGTGGTCGATGGCGGCTGGCGCGCGAAGTAGGCGTGCGTCAATTGCTGCCATTTTTAGATACAAGTGCCCTTATTTAGACACTCTTCAGACAATATGCTGCCATCGGACAGCAGCGCTTTCGCGGCCTAAGGGTGAATCCGAAGGCCGGATGGCGACGCCCCTACGCGAGCGCCGCGCGCTTGCGAACCGGCAAGTAAGGCGCCACCAGCGACTGCGCGTCCGGTCCGAGGTCCAGGTTCTTGCGCAGGCGCTCGAGCAGGAAATTCGCGAACGAACGCACGCGCACCGGGAGATGCCGGCGGTTCGGGTAGTAGATGAAAAGCTTGCCGGGCTGCGAGATGTATTCCGGCAGGACCGGTGCCAATGCGCCGGAGCGGAACAAGGGCAGCACGAAAGGCAACGGTGCAAAGACGAGGCCTTGGCCGTGCGTGGCAGCGGCGACCAGTGTCGTAATGTCGCCCCCAATGAAATTGCCGCTCACCGGCGGCGCTGCCGGGACTTCCTTCGGACCCAGCCGCCAGTTGGAAGGGCGCGCTCCCTGTGAACCGCGGCCGCGAAGGCGCAGACAGTTGTACTTCGCCAGATCGGCCGCCTTCGCAGGCACGCCGCGGCCGGCGAAATAGTCGGGCGCTCCGCAAATTACGAAGTGAAGGGGAGCGATCTCGCGCACGACCATGCTGGCTTCGCGCATTCCGCCGGCGCGGATGCCGACGTCGTATCCCTCCGCGATCATGTCGGCGACGCGGTCGTCGAGATGCAATTCAACGTCGATGCGCGGATAGAGCCGGCTGAATTCCGGCAGCAGCGGCAGGACGTAAACCCTCGCGAAAGGCGAGATCGAAGTCACCCGCAGCGCGCCGGACGCCTAACCGCCCTTCTCGCGCACCGCAGACTGGGCGCTTTCGAGTTCCTGCAAAGCCCGGTGCAGCACGTTGAGTGTTTCGAATAGCTGCGTATAATCGAAACACCTAACAACGACCTCAGACGGAGAATCAACGTGCGTTCAACAGCAGCCACACAGCCGCGTGCCAAACGCACGCCCGATTTGCGCGGAACCTGCGAAACGTCGGCACGCTCTGTCCTATCCGTTATTCATCGTCAAACGCCGGGAAAGACGTCTTTCGAAGCCCTGACTGACCTGGTCGATTCATTGACGGGCGTTATCGAGCGGTCAGCCCAATTACTCATCGCCGGCAAGCACGTGCGTGTCATTGAGGACGACGATCCCATTACGACCCAGGAGGCGGCGGACCTTCTGAACGTTTCGCGTCCCCATATGGTTAAGTTGCTCGATACGGGGAAAATCCCTCAACGACCGAAAGTCGGTCGTCATCGTCGCGTCGCGAGGGGAGCCGTTCTCAAGTACAAGCGTACCCGGGATGCTCAGCGCGAATCGGCACTCAAAAACCTCGCCACTCTTTCGCAAAGCCACCGCCTCGGCTATTGAGCCATGCCGCCGGTTGTTGTGCTCGATGCGTGCGTTCTGTACCCGGCAGCTCAGCGTGACCTCTTCATGTGGCTGGCGGCAGGGGGCGCAATTCGCGCGCACTGGACGAACGAAATCCATGACGAGTGGATGCGCAACGTCGAGCGCAATTTCCGCGTTGCTCCCGGCATTCTGGAGCGTGTGCGCAAGCTCATGGATCGAGCCGCGGGCGATGCCCTGATCGGCAGGTATCAGCAGCACGAGCGATTATTTCCAAGAACCAATGCCAAGGATCGCCATGTTGCCGCCGCTGCGGTCGCGGCACGTAGACGTTCTGGCGTGACCATGGTCACGATCATCACCTGGAATCTCAAGGATTTCGATCGCAAGGAGTTGGCGAAAGCCGGAGTGGTCGCAGAAATTCCAGATGGTTTCTTGTGCCGTCTGCTTGCGGACTCGACGGAAGACGTCAAGCCGCGCTCCTGTCAGGCAATAGATCGCTACCGGTACATTCACCCGGGTAACGCCCGCCCCGGGCGGCACAAGCTCGTCTTCCATGCGGACAAGCCCACGCGCTTCGGCATCGTGCCGCGCTATGGCAAGGCCAGCGAACTGCGCTGGTTCGAGGCCAGCCCGACCTACATGCTGCACGCGGTCAATGCGTGGGAAGAGCAAGGTGAAAACGGCGTCGAGATCGTCATGATCGGTACGCCCTACCGCATCCACAAGAATGAGGACGGCACACCCGACGTGCATCGCCTCATCAAGACGATCCGCTACCGCCGGCGCGATTTCCTGCTCATGGAATATCGCTTCGACCTGAAGACCGGCAAGACCCGGGAACGAGTGATCGACGACGTGCTGAACACCGAGTTCCCGGTGATCAACTCGGCCTACCAGGGTCGCAAGAACCGCTGGACCTACAACATCCTCTTTCCGCAGGGCGGAGAAGAAGAACCGCGCTTCACGGGGCTGGTGAAGTACGACCTGGAGACCGGCGGCTACCAGGCCTGGAGCGAGGGCCCGGACTTCTACTACAACGAGCCGGGCTTTGCGCCCGCCGACAACCCCAAGTCCGAGGACGACGGTTACCTCGTGACGTTCGTCTGGAACCCGCGCGAGGTGCGCTCCGAGATTCAGGTCTTCAATTGCCGCGGCACCGAGTTCGGGCGCGGGCCGATCGCGCGCGTGTTATTGCCGCAGCGCGTGCCGAACGGGTTTCATGCGACCTATGTGAGCGCCGCGCGGCTCAGGAGCGGGAAGTAAACCGCTAATGGCCGGCGTGAAACTGTATTCAGGCGCGAGTTGCCGGAGGTCCGTGTCCCCCGAGCGTCCCAAGCGCAATGCCGCCGAGGATCAACGCCATCGCGGCCAGCAGTGCGAGGCTGAGCGGCTCGTCGAGGACGACGATCGCGGTGAGCACCCCGACCACCGGCGTCGCCAGGACGCCGAGCGAGGTGGTGACCGCCGGCAGGCTTCGATTGACCATCGCCATGGCCCAGTAGGCGAGCGCGACGCCGAACACGCCGCCATAGGCAAACAGCAGCACGGTGTGCGTGTCCCAGGCGATGCTCGGCGGCCCTTCGAAGACCAGCGCCAGGACGGCCAGCACGCAGGTCGCGAGCAGCACTTCCCAAAACACCAGCTGGTAGGGCGTCGCGATCCAGGTGTGCTTGCGGATGTGGACGATGCTGACCGCCCAGCAGAAAGCGGCCAGCAGCAAGAGGCCGTTGCCGAGCAGCGCGCGCTTGTCCGACCAGTCGAACGCCATAGGGTTGAACATCAGCGCGAGCCCGCACAGGCCCATTGCAACGCCCGCGGCCCGCGCGGGCGTGAGCCGCTCGCCAAGGAACAGCATCGCCCCCGGGATGACCCACAGCGGCGTGGTGAACCCGAGGACGATCGAGCGGCCGGCGGCCACGTATTGCAGGCCGATCCCCATCAGGACCGCGAACCCGACCATGTGGAGCATCGCGATGTTGACGACCACCGGCAGGTCGCCGCGCTGCGGCAGGCGCAAGTCGCCGGTGGCGAGCGTCAGGCCGAAGAGCACGACCAGCGCAATCGCCGAGCGGATCGCGGTCATCCACATCGGCGACACGCTCTGCACGAGGATCTTGGTGACGGTCCAGTTGAACCCCCAGCACAGGATCACCACTACGAAGAGGGCCAGCGCCGCGCGCCGCGTCAGGGTTTGGCTCAACTCATCACCAGTCCGCCCTCGACATTGAAGGATTGCCCGGTAATGTAGTCGGAGCCCGGGCCGGCGAGGAACACCGCCATGCCGGTGAGGTCTTCCGGCGTCTCCGGGCGCCCCATCGGGATGCCGCGGATCCGGTCGGCCCAGGCCGCGCCGGGGGCACGCCCGTCGATGGCCGTCCATTCGCGATCGATCGTGCGCCACATTTCCGTGTCCACGACGCCGGGGCAAATGGCGTTGACCGTGATTTCGGGCGCAAGCGCCGCTGCCGCCGATTGCGTGATGCTGATCGCCGCCGCCTTGCTCGCGGCATAGCCCGCGAACATCGGGCGCCCGATGCGCCCGCCGATCGACGCGATGTTGATGATCTTGCCGCGCAAGCCCGATCCGCGCGGCGGCTGTGCCTGCATTTGGCGCGCGCCGGCCTGCAACGCAAAGAACAACCCGCGCGCATTGACGTTGTTGTTGTAGTCCCAGTCCTCGGGCGTCAGCTCGAGCAATCGCCTGACGCGAATTACGCCCGCGTTGTTGACCATCACGTCGAGCCGCCCGAACCGGGCAACCGCGCCGGCCACCATCGCCGCGCTTTCCTCGGGCTGGCCGATGTCGGTGAGGCAGGCATCCGCGCTTCCGCCGGCCACGCGGATCTCGCCGGCAACGGCCTCGGCGCCTGCGAGGTCGATGTCGGCAACGAAGACAGACGCGCCCTCCCGCCCGTAACGCAGCGCGATCGCGCGGCCGATGCCTCGCGCGCCGCCGGTGACGAGCGCGACCGAGCCTTGCAGGGTTTCCATGTCAGTGCCTCCCTCGAGCTTGAAATACTGCCATTTTCTTCGATTGATGTGCGTGGATATTGGCTTTCCGGTCAATATGCTGCCATTCCGAACCCCGCCTGCGAACCGCAGGGTGACCCGCGCGAATCTTGTGTAAGGTAGCCGCAGCCGCACAACAATAGACAAGGGGAGGCACGCGCATGGCGTTCGGGCGAGGCGATGGAGGATGGGTAGTGGCGGCCGCAATCGGCCTTTGCATGTCGATGCCGGTGCTTGCGCAAGGGCAGAAGACCCTGCGCGTGCTGGTCGGCTTCCCCGCGGGACAGACGACCGACCTCGTCGCGCGCCTGATCGCCGAGCGCATGGCCACCGCGCTAGGCTATCCGGTCATCGTCGAGAACCGGCCCAGGCAGGGCGGCAGCCTCGCGCTCGGGTTGCTGGCGAAATCGCCGCCGGAGGCCAGCGTGATGACGATCTCGGCGCTGGGCATGGTGACGCGGCCCGCGGGCTCCGCGGAATTCGGGACCTACCTGAAGTCCGAGCACGAGCGCTGGGGACGCATCGTGCGCGACAGCGACGCGCGGGTGGAATGATGACCACGCACCATCCGATCGAGATTTCGCCGCCGGACCTGTCGGCCTATCGCGCCAGTAACTGCGGCGTGGAATTCGTCAGCGTGCTCGACTCCGGCCGCTCGGGACCGAACGTGATGATCCAGGCGCTGACGCACGGCAACGAGTTCTGCGGCGCGATTGCCCTCGACACGCTATTGCGCGAAGGATTCAAGCCGCTCGCCGGCAAGCTCACCGTCGCCTTTGCAAATGTCGCGGCCTATGCGCGCTTCGACTTCGACAACCCGGACCGCTCGCGCTACGTCGACGAGGACTACAACCGCGTCTGGGCGGACGACCGGCTGCTGGGGTCGGGCGACTCGGTGGAGCTGCGCCGCGCGCGCGAGCTGCGCCCCTTCGTCGACGCCGCCGATTTCCTCCTCGATCTGCACTCGATGCACGAGCCGTGCGCGCCGATCATGGTGTGCGGCACGATCGACAAGGGCGCGCAGTTCGCCCGGCGCATCGGCGTTCCGGAATGCCTGCTGCTCGACACCGGCCATCCCGCGGGCCTGCGCATGATCGAGCGCGGCGGCTTCGGCGACCCGGCGAGTCCCCGCTCGGCCGCGCTGATCGAGTGCGGCCAGCACTGGGAGAAGTCCGCGGCCGACGTGGCCGTCGACACCGTGATGCGCTTCCTGGCCGCGACCGGCGCGGCCGATGAGGCGTACGTGAAGCCGCGCCTGCGGATCACGCCGCCCAAGGAGCAGCGCGTGGTCCGCGTGACCGAGGCCGTCGTGGCGAAGAGCATGGCGTTCCGCTTCGCGGAAAGGTTTCGCGGGCTGCAGATAATTCCCAAGGCGGGCACGCCGATCGCGTACGACGAGGAGGCCGGCGCGCAGAAAGTCTGGCGCACGCCCTACGACGACTGCGTGCTGGTCATGCCTTCCTTGCGCCACAAGAAGCCGGGCACGACGATGGTCCGGCTGGGGCGATACGACCCGGCTACTTGACGGATCGACGCGGGTGACCGCACCCAGCAATACGCGGGTGTCGCGGTGGTGCCGGACCAGACCTCGAATGGGCCAGGCGATGTCGGCCGACGACAGTCCTGCGGTCGCCACCTGATAGAGCAGCGGCTGAAAAAGGTGATGATCCTCGCGGTCGATCAGGGTGATGTCCACCTGTGCCTTGGCAAGCCGCTTAGCGACCGTGAGGCCGGCGAAGCCGGCGCCAACGATGACCACGCGCGGGCGCGGGCCGTTCGCGGTGCCGCCGGGCAAGAACTGAAGTGGGCTTTGCTCCAGGGACTGGGCAGAATGAGAGGCCATAGGTCTTTATTCACTTTCGCGGGCGTCGCTAGTCGGCGCCCACAAGGCGAGCGCCGCGTTGAACTCGACCGCATGAAATACCCTTGCGTCCGGTCCCGTTGCATCGCCGGCGAAGCGTCCGAGTCGAGCCGCACAGTCGAAGAAGCCCGGTGCCGGCAAGCCGTCGCGCCACTTGCTGATGACCATTGCCGCGATGAAGGGGCGGTCGGCGGCCGCATCCTCGGCCATGAGCTGCTCCAGCGCCTCGGTGAGTTGATGAATAGTGTTCGGAGGCAAGAGCAGTAGCCCTTCGGCCGCCTCCCGATAGGTGATCGGTAGGCGCCGGGTGGCGAGCGTTTGAAGATGCGCGCGAAGCCGACGGGCGAGCGTTTCAGACGGTTTGTCCTCCACGGTTGTCGCCGCAGCGGGATCTGTAGCTGTGGCAATCATGGCGCCGCCTGCGATAGTGATCGCTGATGCGGGAACAGGACTCATTGCGGTGCGGCTTCGGTGACAGGGCCCTTCACCGTCATGGGCTTGCCCGGGATGAAGTTGATGCAGACCCCGTCGAGCTCTTCCAGACGCAGCGGCTCGCTCGTGAACCCGCACGCATAGGGCGTCTGTCCCTCCCGGTTGCAGCCGTCGCTTTCCAGATGTTGACACGACGTGCAGGTGCCGAAGGGTGGTTTGCCTCTCTCTTGCGCCACCTGACCGAGCATGCGCTGCAAGGCGTTGGCGAAGTGGCCTTGGCCACTGGGGGGTAGGGAGTTCACAGCACGGACCAGGGATTCGAAGGGGTCGTTCGCAAGAATGCCCCTGGCTTTCTCGGTCAGAACGAGCCGGACACTGCGCCTGTCGTCCTCTGAGCGCATGCGTGTCAGATAGCCTTGGGTTTCGAGGCTTTTGATTGTCTGCGACGCCGTACCCCGGGTCGTGGCATGAAACGCGGCGAAAGCGGACGGCGTTCGCGAGAAGCGGTTGGCCCGCGCGAGGTACCTGAGCACCGCCCACTGGGCTGCCGTCAGCCCCTCCACAAGCCCCTCGCCAGATGCTATGCGCCCCAAGTGAAAGACCAGCTCTGCGATAGCGCGACTGTTCATTTTCAGCTTTTTTGTCATGTACACATAGTAGCGTTTAAAAACTATTTTGACAAGAATATAGTTTCGGAGCGATACTAAAACCGTTGCTTGGGGCGGCGCGATGAACCTCCAGGCATCTACCTTGGGTTCTCCCGCTGATCCGGGTGCTCTCTTTAGTTACTTTGGAGGTTGGCTGATGGCGATTACCTTGACTGAAAGTGCGGCAAGACAGATTCAGAGCCAGCTTGCGAAGCGCGGCAAAGGCCTTGCCCTGCGCATCGGCGTCAAGAAAGTCGGCTGTTCCGGCTTGGCTCACACCTTCGACTACGCCGACGAAGTGCGCGCGGGAGATCACACGTTCGAGTCGCATAACGCCAAGGTGGTGGTCGATGCCGACAGCCTGCAGGTCCTCGACGGCTCGCGTATCGATTTCGTCAAGGAAGGGCTCAAGCAGATGTTCAAATTCGACAATCCCAACGTCGACAGCGAGTGTGGCTGCGGCGAGAGCTTCAACGTGAAAGCTAAAGCGGGAAAAGAAAAAGCGTAAGTCAGCGACTATACGGAGGCACTCATGAACGCAGTAACTGAAATGCAAGTGACTGAAATCGCAACGCAAGACCCGATGCTGTTTACCGACAGCGCGGCCAACAAGGTGAAGACGCTGATCGAGGAAGAAGGCAACGCCGACTTGAAGTTGCGCGTGTTCGTCAGCGGCGGGGGCTGTTCCGGTTTTCAGTATGGTTTTACTTTCGACGAAGTGACCAATGAAGACGACACCGTGCTGAACAAGAATGGCGTGCAGCTGTTGATTGACCCGATGAGCCTCCAGTATCTGGTGGGCGCCGAAATTGATTATCAGGATGGGTTGGAGGGTGCGCAGTTCGTGATCAAGAATCCCGGCGCTACTTCTACCTGCGGATGCGGGTCGTCCTTCTCGGCTTGATCGGAGCAACATCATGAGTGCGGTACTGCAAAATCTCGTCAACCAGCCCTACAAGCACGGCTTTGTCACTGACATCGAGTCCGATGTCGCGGCCAAAGGGCTCAATGAAGACACCATCCGGATGATTTCGGCCAAGAAGAACGAGCCTGAGTGGCTGCTCGAGTTCCGGCTCAAGTCTTACCGGGCGTGGCTCAAGATGGAAGAGCCGAAGTGGCCGAACGTCCACTACCCGAAGATCGATTTCCAGACGATCAGCTACTACGCGGCACCCAAGCAGAAGCCGAAGTTGAAAAGCATGGACGAGGTCGATCCTGAATTGTTGCGCACCTTCGAGAAACTCGGCGTACCGCTGCACGAGCGCATGGCGCTTGCGGGCGTCGCGGTCGACGTCATTTTCGACAGCGTGTCGGTGGCCACCACCTACAAGCACAAGCTGGCCGAGGTCGGCGTCATTTTCTGTTCGATGTCGGAAGCTGTGCTGGAGCATCCAGAGCTGGTGAAGAAGTATCTCGGTACGGTGGTGCCGACCGGCGACAACTACTACGCCGCGCTCAACTCGGCGGTATTTACCGACGGCTCGTTCTGTTTCATCCCCAAGGGCGTCAAGTGCCCGATGGATTTGTCGACCTACTTCCGCATCAACACCGAGGAGTCGGGGCAATTCGAGCGCACGCTGATCATTGCGGAGGAAGGGGCGTCTGTCTCTTACCTCGAAGGCTGCACGGCACCCGCGTTCAGCACCAACCAGCTGCATGCGGCGGTGGTCGAGCTGGTTGCGCTCGATAACGCCGACATCAAGTACTCGACGGTGCAGAACTGGTATGCGGGTGACGAAAACGGCGTCGGTGGCATTTACAACTTCGTGACCAAGCGCGGCCTGTGCCGGGGCGTGAATTCGCGCATTTCGTGGACCCAGGTCGAGACCGGCTCGGCGATTACCTGGAAGTATCCCTCCGTCGTACTGCTTGGCGACAATTCGGTCGGCGAGTTCTATTCGGTCGCGGTCACCAACAACTATCAGCAGGCCGACACCGGAACGAAGATGATCCACATCGGCAAGAACACCCGCAGCACCATCGTAGCCAAAGGCATCTCGGCCGGCCGTTCGAACAACAGCTACCGCGGGCTGGTCAGGATTGCGCCCACCGCCGCCGGTGCGCGCAATTATTCGCAATGCGACTCGATGCTGATTGGCGACCGGAGCAGCGCCAACACCTTCCCCTACATCCAGGTACGCAACAACAGCGCCCGAGTCGAGCACGAGGCGTCGACCTCGAAGATCGGCGAGGACCAGCTGTTCTACTTCGCGCAGCGCGGGGTGGACGCCGAGGCGGCGGTGTCGATGATCATCAACGGATTCTGCAAAGACGTATTTCAACAATTACCGATGGAGTTTGCGGTCGAGGCGACCAAGCTGCTCGGGTTCAAGCTCGAGGGGAGTGTCGGATGATGAACCGGGACAGCAAGACGCTGCTCGAAGTGCGTGGTCTGTGCGCGAGCGTCAACGCCATCGAGATCCTCAAAGGCTTCGATCTCACGGTGAAGAGCGGCGAAGTGCACGCGCTCATGGGGCCGAATGGCTCGGGCAAGAGCACGTTCGCCAAGGTGCTCGCCGGTCACGCTGCTTATGAAATCACCGGCGGCACCGTGGTGTTCGAAGGCAGGAACCTGTTCGAGCTCGCCCCCGAAGAGCGTGCGCGTGCCGGCGTGTTTCTCGCCTTTCAGTATCCGATCGAGATACCGGGCGTCGCCAACAGCCAGTTCCTGCGCCTGACTTACAATACGGTGCAGGCGCAGCGCGGCAAGGACGAGCTCGACCCGCTCGAGTTCGATGATTTCGTGCGCGAGAAGATGAAGCTGCTCGAAATGAATCCGGATTTTCTGGACCGCAGCGTCAACGAAGGCTTCTCCGGCGGCGAAAAGAAGCGCAACGAAATATTACAGATGGCGCTGCTCGAGCCACGGCTGGCGATCCTCGATGAGACCGATTCCGGCCTCGACATCGACGCGCTCAGGGTCGTCGCCAATGGCGTCAACCAGCTCGCCACCAAGGACAATGCGATCGTGCTGGTGACGCACTATCAGCGTCTGCTCAACTATATCGTGCCCGACTTCGTGCACGTGATGGAGGCGGGCCGCATCATCAAGACCGGCGGCAAGGAGCTTGCGCTCGAGCTCGAGACGCGCGGCTACGACTGGGTCGGCGCCGAGCACAAGGCTGCGGCGCGGGTGACGGCATGAGTATTGCGAACAGCAGCGGCTATCTCGATAGTCTGCTCCAGGGGCAGCCGCGGCCGCCGGCGAGCCCGTTGGCGTGGTTCAACGAGCTGCGCGCAGAGGCGGTCGACCGCGTCGGCGTGCTGACCGTGCCGACGACGCGCGACGAGGAATGGCGTTTTACCGACATTTCGCCGCTCACCAAGCTGTCGTTCCAGCCGGTGCGCACAGCAATCAGTCTGCAGGCCGCGGACATCGAACGCTTTTATCTCGAAGAAGCGGCAACCCGGCTCGTGTTCGTCGACGGCGTGTATGCGCCGCAGCTGTCAAGCCCTGCCAAGGACGGCGGCGTGCTGGTTACGAACCTGTCGGCGGCGGTTACCGCGCACCCGGCGGCGATCGAGCCGCACCTTGGCCGTCACGCAGAATTCCGCAACAACCTGTTCGCCGCGCTCAACACCGCATTCCTGCATGACGGCGCATTGATCGCCGTGCCGCGCAACGCGTCGGTCGCGGCGCCGGTGCATCTGCTGTTCATTGCCACGCAAAAGGAGGCGGCAAGCTACCCGCGTTGCCTGTTGGTCGCCGAATCCGGCAGCGCAGTGACGGTTATCGAGGATTACGTCGCGTTGCAGGAAGAAGCCTATTTCACCAACGCGGTGACCGAAATAGCGCTTGCCGATAATGCGCGCGTCAACCACGTCCGGGTGCAGCGCGACAGCGGTCAGGCGTTTCATATTGCGAACTGCGCGGTGTCACTCGCGCATGCAAGCCGCTACCACTCGGTCAGCGTGACACTCGGTGCGCGCATTTCGCGCTACGACTTGAATGTGCTGCAGGCGGCTGAAAAAGCCGAGTGCGCGATCGACGGCCTGGCATT
>Ga0163150_10006879_pt1 | contig 13679 bp, 10 predicted proteins | sample OliLakLV19P2IB_FD_148628 | JGI IMG/M metagenome (GOLD analysis project Ga0163150, IMG submission 148628) | Freshwater microbial mat bacterial communities from Lake Vanda, McMurdo Dry Valleys, Antarctica - Oligotrophic Lake LV.19.P2.IB | ecosystem: Environmental > Aquatic > Freshwater > Lake >...
CCCCCTACACTCCTTCGTACGCTACGTCCATTACAACGTCAAGCGCTCGGCCTCTTCTCTCAGACCAACATCATCACCACCAACGAACTCGCCACCTACCTCGGCATTGCGCCACGTCAGGCCCGCGAGCTATGCGTTCGCTGGGTTGCAGACGGATTTCTCGTCATAGAGAACTCTTCGAACAAAGGCCGCACCTATAAGCTTGCGTTGAAATACGAAATGGGGCTAGGGGTAGGCGAGGATTGATAACTTGCACGTAGATGTATTCATGACTCACGCTGCGAGCGATTATGACAGAAACAAAATGGTTGACACCAGTGCTACAACTAGGTCGAATTGTTTTGATACTAACCTTTACAACAATAGCAACATCTTGTGTAGGGGGCTTAGAAGGGTCTGAAGAGACTACACGTGTTATTCGAACGATATCCGTGCCAATGGGCGACGCCATCTTGGCTTCAGCGCATACTACATCGATCTCGATGCTAGGATAATATATCTGCGTAACTATCGCCGCGAACCCACAACTAGTGCATTCGTGCCTATAGCATCGCTACTCGAACTTCAAGAGCCGTATGCCCGATGACAGCAACCAGTTCAGACAGCGGATATCGCGGTATGTAGTTGATACGAGGAACAGGTATTAGCAGTCGCGATTTACGATGACACACATTCGGTGACAGTAGCCTAGTCTACCGCACGTACGGAATGATCATCGAGCATTCGGAGTCGCCGTAGTCCACGCGCAATAGGAGTGGCTGTGTTGCAATGTCAAGTGCGCATTCTTGCCATGCAGAGGTAGAGGTCGCGGAGCTGCCCGCAACGAAGTTTCCCGTTAGATCGAATAGTTGCCAGCTCACCGGTAGGGGGCTTTGTGCATTCATACAAAGGCGGCCGTCATCGATGTAAAATTCAGATGAACACATAGACTGCACGCGCGCAGTCTCATGTACACTCAACGGGATACTCGCGAGATCGTATAAACCAAATTTGGAATGGTTATGCCAAATGTAAAACTGGCGGTCTAGTGTTGACCATTGAAATCTTGCAATGGAGCCGAATTGATTTGCGACTCCAATGATGGATGAATTTCTTACATCGTAGAACAAAAGTTTCTTCAACCCCAGCACACACAGCACCCTTTCGTCGGCACTCATCCAATACCCACGCAAAATGTCGTTCGACCAGTCAATTACGTCAAAGACCTGAGTAGAACTTGTTGATACGATGTACACCGAACTACCGTTGTTGTATATCATGCGCTCTCCATCGAGTGTGAATATGTGATCTAAGCCGGATATCGGGCGGTATGTATACTTCTCTCCCGTCTGCAAGAGGTTGCCTTTAGCTCCAACGGACCCAAGAGGTTCGTCGGCACACTCCTTCATTGTGCACTGTCGAACGACAGTAAAGCCTACTAGCGTGTCGCCTTCATAAGCGAAACCATATCGGCAGCTTGGATTTGGGAACTTACTCCAGGACTCGATCTCGGCGTCGAGTGTTGACTGGCGCATTGCTTCTTCTGATAGAACGCCCGTATGCGATAACACAAAAGCGTCGTGGTTGAGCCGAGCGACGGTAGCGTAGTCGTCAGGCGGTCGCAGATGGTCGTGGATTTGTAGCATTAGCGGTGTGTGCACTCGCATGAATTTCCTACCTTGCAATGAGAGTGCTAGTTGTGAATCTACGATGTTTTGCAGAAGGGTATTCTGGTATGAGAGTGTTTTCCGCTGTCATTGAAAAATGTGCCGAAACAGGATTGTTTGTCAGCTTTGTTCCTGGGTTTGGCGGAGCGCACTCGCAGGCCGAAACGCTCGACGAGTTAAATCGAAGTCTTCAGGAAGTGATATCAATGCTCCTCGAAGATGGCGACCCGCTTCTCGAATCTGAATTTGTGGGCATTCAAAACTTTGCCATAGCGTAAACATGAGCAATACTCCGGTTCTCAAAGCCTCGGAAGTAATTGCCATTCTGCACAATCTTGGATTCAAGGAAGTGCGACAGCGTGGCTCCCACAAGCAATTCCGCGACGAAACAGGTAAGGACCTTATCTAGCCACAACAAACGACGCCGATGCCGACGTAGCGCCGTTGTTCATCATGATGTTGTACGTGCCGCTGGCTAGGCCACGTTTTGTTGTGTCGAGCGTGAGACGCGCTACACCTTTCGCGTCGGCTGTTACCGATTCGTTGATAACGGCACGACCCTCTTGCGAGGAAATAACGAAGTATACAATAGTGCCCGCTGTGGCCGGAGCTTCGATTGTGACTTCGGTGGAGGTTGGGTTCGGACGTACCACGATGGACAGTTTTGAGTCTGTGTCGTCGACGCTTGAGACAACTTCAGAGCGGGTTCGAGTGATGTTGCTTCGCTTGTCGTATTCGTATGCAATGACGAGTGCTTGCGCGCCTTGCACCACGCGGTAGCGGGAGACACGGCCCATGTCGTCGTACTGGAACTCCTCACGCGTTTGCGATTTCGCAGTTAACACGAAGAGGATCAGGAGGAGGAGGGCGAGGAGGAGGCGAGTGATCATGTTTTGGTACTCCTTACTTCTTCGTTTGAGTGTCGTTGAGAGGTTGGGGCGTAGGCGTAGGGGTTGGCGTTACGAGTGGACCAGTACTAGGGTTGAGGCCGCCAAAGATTTTGTCGAGGTACAGGCCGAGCTCTGCTTCTTCTTTGTCAGCGTCAGGATAGTACCGCGTTGGGGCTGTTGAAGGGTCTGGATACCCACCCAGGGTGAAATCAATCCGGTATCCTAAGTCATAATCTTTGACGTGAATATTGTAGCTATCAAAGTCTATTCCGGGTTGAGGGTCGTCAAGTATGAGATCAAGGCCGCCGTGCACGTAATAGCCTCCGGTGATACCGTAACCTAGTTTAAGAGCATCAGCCGCGGCATCGTTAGTCGTAAGCGGGCTCGTGCGACCGTTCATGCGCACGACTGTTTCAGTACCTGGTAGGTAGTAGAAGCCGGAGCCTAACTGCCTCGCAATCTTTACGTAATCCGGTGCCCAATCGTCGGGCGGAAACAGATCGCCATCGTAGTAATCGCATGACTCGGAATAGAGGCCACCATTTACGAATGGAAATTGTTCTGGACCTTCGTTGAAATCGTCGTTGATTCGTATCTGCGGATTGTGCGAGCGTGGGTCGGTATTGGCTGGATAGGGGACTACACCTATGCGATTGAGGTAGCGACCGACCTGTGGTTCGTAGATATCGCGGCCAAGGAGGATGCGTCCATTGGTGAGCGTAAAGCCCCCTTCGAGCCCCTTGTAACCAAATGACGTTGATACGCCAGACTCGCCAATTACTGCGCCGTATGGCGAGTAAATGCGCGACGAGGTAACCGTTCCTGCGTCGTTGCGATGCTGAAGGATGCTGCCCAGTCCGTCGTCGATGAAGAAAGTACGATTGCCTGCTGCGTCGATGCCATACAGTGGACGTCCGTTAGGTAGCTGAACAATCGTAGACGCGCCGCTTGGTAGCGTAATGCGAATTGGATTTGGGAAGGTTGGAATGACATTGAAATCGATATTCACTGCAGCGATTTTGTCGCCGATGCGATTCGGATAACCATACGCATCGCGATCAATCGTCCAATCCATGCCGCCAAACGTCAGGCCTTTGAGTCCGAATCCACCGTAGTCGAATTCGGTGTCGCTACCAGGAGAGGTCGTGTAGTTGCCGAAGTTGTCGTATGTGGCGCCTTCGAGTTTGTTGTCGTTGTTGTAGGCGTAGCCTAGATCGAGCGGCGTTGTAAGTGTGTGGAGAGGAACGTTATCGGTGCGCGTTCGTGATGTTACTCGACCCTGCGCATCGCGTTCGTACATCAAAGACCATCCATCACTTGTCGAGACCTTGGCAACCTGACCATCGTCGTTCCAATCGTAGTTCAATGTGAGGCCACCCGGGAAGTCGAGACCCGTCATACGTCCGCGACTGTCGATGTTGACCTTAGTCTTACCGCCCTTCGAGTCTTCAACGCCCGATACGTAACCACGAATGTCGTATTCGTACTTCGCAATTTTTAGGCTCTCAAATGTATAGTCTGATACAACGCCACTCGATGTGCGCGTTGCCTCGACCCCGTTTTGCTTCGTGACACGTCCCGCGCCATCACGCGTAATGGGGTCGTTATTAAAGTTTGTTACGAGTCCGCCGGGACTTAGCTGCCAAGCAAGGGACGCCGATCCAATCTGAATTCCTGTGAGATTACGTCCGGTGTACTGATACGTCGCCTTGGCATTGATGCCCCATTCGACGCTGCTGACGCGATTATCTCCGGTTACATCGACGAGTGTTTTTGCACCCGAGGGCGACGTGTAGGTCTCGTCAGTGGTTGCGCCATCAATCTCTTTTATCCACTTATAACCCTGGCCGTCGGTAATCGAAGATGTGAACTTGCCACCGGCATACTTCGATTCGTAGGAAAGGGAGATGCTGCTAGCGCTGATGCTTCCCGTTGTATACGCGCCGTTACGCGTAACGTCTGTTGGCACAACGCCGGGTGCGCGGTAACGATCCATTACGCCCATCGCGTCGTAGCCATACTCGAACTTGCGTCCGAGTGGCGAGGTGATGCCAATTGTGCGTCCTGCGCCATCGACATCATACGTGTTGAACTTGCCATCGGGGAGCGTAAGCTTAACGGGACGTCCCTCATTGTTGTAGTTCAAGCCCCATGTATTTCCAGCTTCATCCGTAATTCCGCTAGGCAGACCGCTAAGACTTGGAGTAAAGGAGTACTTCACACCGTCGCCGAATTCCATGCCAGTCATGATCGGGCCAGTCCACGTGTACTTCACGCCAGTGGCGGTTGGGTTCTTCACTTCGATAACACGGCCTCGCAAGTCGAGAACGCGCGACCACATACGATTGTCCGCATCCGTATACGAGCTCAGTTCGCGGTCTTTGTCGAACGCCCATCTCTGCTGCGATGTGCCATTGAGGACTCCGGTGAGATCCTGATTGGCGTCGTACTGAAACTGCGTTGTCGTAGCATCGATGGTCAATCCTGTGATACGGCCGGATGCATCGCGGGCAAGCGTGTATTGCGTTCCGCCCTTATTGAGCCAAGATGTCACGAGGCCGTCTACATTGTAGGTGTACCTGTTGTCTGCCGTCAAATCATAAATTCGAGATGGCATCGTGCTTCCAGTATACTCGAATTTTGTCTGCCATCCGTTGGGAGCCGTCATGTCTTTCGGTGTGCCGTCTGCGTTGCGCGAAATAATGAAGGATGGTTTATCGATAACACCAATCGCTTCTACATCAGCCATAGACAAACCCTGATACGTTCTCGTATTGCGGTCGATGCCCCATTCGGGGCCGTCGACGAGCGTTGTTCCCGACATCAATCCGTTCGTGAACGTACGCGTCACCGCGCCCCCTTCCATATCCGTTACGCCCGTCCGGTTTCCATTCGCATCGTACGTGAACGATGCGGCAGCCCCGAGTGGATTTTTTACTTCCGTCAGTTGATTCTTGGCATCATGCGTGTGTGTTGTTGTGACTCCACCAGGGTATGTGATGGATGTCTTGTTATTCAGAAAAGAAAAATCAACAACAAAGCCGTCGCCCATGTCCTGTTTGGCTACGTGACCTTGGGCGTCGTACGTATTAATGAGCGGCGTGCGTCCCTCGGGGGTTCTCCAGCTAGTTAAGTAGCTCGTACCTGGTGCGTAGGTGTAATTCGTCCGATTGCCTTTGCCATCCTGGAAGTATTCAAGGTAACCGTTGGTGTATCCGTATGAAACGGTCTTCACACCATTCGTAAGCGAAGTTATTAAACCAGTCGTATCACGGGTTAACGTAATACCATTGCCACTCGGAGCTTTGATTGAGGTAATCCAGCGTCCGTCCCAATTCACCGTGTTCATGTAACCGAACGAGTTACCAATCGTTGAGAGTCTGCCATTCTCATTAAACATTACTACGATGTCTCGACCTGCGTCTCCGAATGCATATATTGTGGGGGTTGGGTTCGAGAACGAATACGCACCGTTTTTCGGCCAGTCTAGCGTCCATGTGCTGCCGGTTTTTCGGAATCGCGCAGCGAAGCCACTCGGACCATGTACGTAAGCTTCGCCGTCGCCGACAACGGCGTTCCATTCGTAGGGATGTGTCCAGCCCGGACCGAAATCATGATCCTTTTTTACCACTGTTTCGAGCAACGACAGATACGTTCTACCCATACCAATTGGCAAACGAGCGAGAGCCTCAGCATCGATCACGTCTACTGGAAGTGCGAATTCGCGTGTAGCTGTCATCACAGGATCACCATCCGTGCCCGACTGCGGTGTTTGGCCGGCAGTTGTTCCGACCGGCGGCGTTGTCGGGGCGCTTGCAGCCTGTTGTGTTCCATCGCGAACAAGCACATAATCTGAACCACTGGAAGTCCTGTCACACTTTCGCCAATCCACGCGCAACAGCATGTAGCCAGCCGCGTTCATCTTGGCCCGATTTACGGTAACACTTACCGACGCTGAGGAGCCCACCGCTGTCCATGACTGTGGCGAACGATCCGTAATCGCATCACGTCCGGTTACAATGGTCACCTTTATCTCGTAGCAGCATGGCGTGGGCGGTGCCGTATAGGATATCGAACCAGTCGATCCAGTGCCAAGGTAAATAACGTTACCACTAGCGGTAGGGCGCTCAGGGCAAGGGGCTGACGCGCAGACAGTAAACGGACTCGTAGATATCTGAGGTCCGTTGATGTCATCGACACCATCAGCAGAAACCTCAACGGTATACGCTCCGGTCGCTGTTGCAATCCATCCGGTCTGAATGGTTTCTGTTTTAGACGAACTGGGTGCGAGGTTGTAGGGCGACGATGTCTTCGTCGCGAGCACAGTAGCCCCCTGCTTGACCCTTGTCGTAGTAATAACACTGCTTACACTAAACGAAGCATTAATGTTTTCGACTTTAGCCGAGACAGATAACTCCTGTCCGACACAAGTCTGCGCAACGCTAATGATGGTGGTCTTGAGTTCTCCTGCGAAGACAGTAGCGGGGAATAGGAGACAAAGCATGATCTGATGGGCAGAACGCATGAGTACCTCGGCACAAAAAGGTTTGAGATCATCGTCCTCAGCCCCCCCCCCAGGTCGATGAAGTATGAACAAACATAGTTGGTTTACATCGAATTCCAAGATCAATTCCGCTTAACCGTATCTTGTCTGTCTCCAACCATTCAGGGGTACCATCATGGCAGAATTCGACAAGTATTTGAACATCAATCCACCCGAGGGTCCGAAAAAAATCGCGCGATGGATCGGTTTCGGTGTATTGGGTTTGTGCTATTAATAGTCATTCTGAACATGTCGGTAACCATTCATGGTGGCCAGGCAGGCGTGCTTTTCCGCACGTTTAGCGGTGGTATAGACTTGAACACAACGTTTGGCGAAGGTTTTCACGTCGTTGCACCCTGGAATGACATGGTTGTCTACGAAGTGCGTCAGCAGGAAGCCAAAGAATCGATGGCGGTGTTATCGTCAAACGGACTCGAGATATCGGTGGACGTTTCGGGCTGGTTCCAACCGCTGTACTTAAAGCTTCCAGAGCTGCACAAAGAAAAAGGCAAGGACTACCTCGACCGCGTGGTACGTCCGTCAATCCGCTCCGCCACCCGCAGCGTAATCGGACGGTACACGCCAGAAGAAATCTACTCCTCGAAGCGCGACGTCATCCAAGCCGAAATCTTTGTCGAAACAAAACGCATCCTCGACAAACAGTATGTTCAGCTTAATGAAGTGCTTGTGCGCGACATTATGCTACCTGCAACCCTTAAGACAGCCATCGAAAACAAACTCAAGCAAGAACAGGAAGCCCTCGAATACGAATTCCGCTTGTCAAAGGCACAAAAAGAAGCAGAACGTCAGCTCATCGTTGCCGAAGGTAAAGCCCGTGCGAATCGCATTCTGAGTGCGTCACTCACGGAGCTCATCCTGCGCGAAAAGGGGATTGAGGCAACACTCGAGCTCGCGAAATCTCCCAATTCAAAAGTTATTGTCGTGGGCAACAAGGACGGCATGCCGTTGATACTGGGCAATCAATAGATTGTGTGTTCGAAACCCTGGACAATCAATAGATTGTGCGTTCAAAGCCCTGGGCAACCAATAGATTGCGCAATTGTTAATAACCAATCTTATAATAAAGACATACCAATGTTAAAGCACGCAGCCATTCTTCTTGCACTACTTGTTGTGTTGGCATCATGCAGCGACGAAGCAGTAAATCCAGATCCGGTTACTGTAACCCAACCGAAAACTGGCAGCACCTATACATTCGATGATTACGACACCGACACTACAGCCGGTGCCGCAATTCCCGAATCGAGAGACACCTCTGTGCATACTGTTGTAAACACTGGCATAACGTTTGGTGGAAAAAACAACGTTTCTAAACTTTCGATCATGAGTTCACTTAATACTAGTGAAGCTTACATCGCTGGTCGTGAACCGTCCCGGATACGACCGTCATTCAACCCAGACGTTCACAAATACATTCATCGACCTATGCAAGTCGGCGGACTTCGAATGTTATCGCTACTACAACGTACAGAGTGTTTGGGATGGTGAACCTACGTATCCGCAGACAACACAATGGTCGATGCGTAAAACACCACGCAGTGCGTCGCAACGCACGATGGCGGCTAGCACCGGGCAGCGAGATGGTTGGTGCTGGGAGTACATCGTCGAACTTGCGAACACCCTAAAGAAAGATATCTGGATCTGCCTACACATGTCGTGCGACTCGGTGTATGTGGCAACGCTAGCGCAAATGTTGAAAGACTCGCTCTACCCATCGATAAACATCTACGTCGAGAATAGTAACGAAGTGTGGAGTCCGACGCAGCTCACACACGGTCCGTACAACGCCGCCTCGGCCTCCACGCGCGGCATTACGTTCGACGACAACTATGCACATCGCACGGTGCAGCTATCGCAGTGGTTTGGCCAAGTGTTCGGAAGCGACGCCATCAATAGCCGCATTCGAGTTGTGCTTGCGGGACAGCACGGGTACCACGCACGCAGCGATAATCATTTACGCTACATCGACCGCGTGTTCGGTCCGCCGAAGAATCACATCTATGCCACAAGCACTGCGCTGTACTTTGGATCGACGCAAGCGGACAATACCGACCCCCTCGCTATCAACGCGGGCATGCTTGCAGACATCAACAGTCAGATAACGAATACTCAATCCGCAACGTATCGCAAGAACCACATCGAGAAAGCTGCACAGTGGGAATTGACAGGGGGCTGTACTTCGTACGAGGGAGGTCCGCACCTCCCGGCCGGCGGTGGAACGACAAATCTAGGTCCGCAGATTACCTCGCATCGCACAGAACGTATGGGCGACGTTATTAAACTTAATTATCGTCAAGGATGGCAAGATCTAAACGGTGGACTCGCCATGTACTTTACGTTGGTATCGGGCTACAACCGCTACGGTTGTTGGGGCATAACAGACGACCCCTCGAAGCCCCATCGCAACTTCAAAATGGCTGCGATCCAAGATCTGACGAAGCAAGCGAACACGAGTGCGGTCGAAGCCGACGCGCCGTATCGGTTCGCTGCACGCATCGATCAGACGACGTCGACGCTTAGGCTAAGTATCAAAGGCGCGATGTTGTCCTCTCGCGACACCGTAGAAATGTTCGACATCCTCGGTAGAAAAGTGTTTAGCGCAAGCGTATCAGAGCCGAGTTCCTCATACGCTCTAACATTCACACCCGTTGGAATCTATGTTGTGAAAGTAGGCGATTGGGTTTGCGTCACGTATTATGCGCAGTAGCCCGCGCTGGTAAGTAATTCACCTATACCCACCCAGCGAGAGTCTTATACAATGACGTTGCAATTATAATCGAATGATGCCTAGATTAAGCATCAACATTCACCCAGATTGTCGCGAGAGCCTGAAAGCACTTATCGAACGGGAATCCGCACGCAGACTCGCGAAACTTGCTGGCAGCGAGCCAAACCTGCTAGCGGTACCGAGGCGGCGTTCTGCGTAGCTATGGTGCTCGTTGATACCAATGTCTGGATCGATCACTTGCGCAAGGGCGATTGCCCTGCTGCACGATTTGCCATCCTCGCGCATGGCCACAAATGACGAGGTGATGCTCTACATCGAACATCATGCGTTGATGGGACGAGGGTTGGGATTCGTAGACGCACATCTGTTGGCATCGGTCGTCATCGGCGACGGGGCCGTACTACTCACCAGGGACGCTGCGTTACGGTCAGTTGCAATCGAACAGGGCACGGCGTTCAGAGTGTAGATTTGTCGGTCTTACTAGCTACTGGAGTTGCCGTGAATCGATCCATCGTCATGCTTGCCCTTTTTACAATGTCATGTGTATACAATGGTGCCGCACAGTCAGGCTGGTTTGTGCAGAACCCACTGCCCGCAGGTACCAGCTTGTGGGGCGTGCATTTTATTGCCCAGGAGCCTAACACCGGTACAGTGGTTGGCGAAAACGGAAGTGTGTTGCGCACGTCGAACGGCGGCGCCACGTGGGACGTACTTTCTAATGTCACATCGAATGATCTGTATGGCGTGTCGTTCACCTCTTCGAGCGTAGGTACCATCGTTGGGGAGAGTGGTAGCATCCTTCGAACAACGAACGGTGGCGCAACATGGATGAATCAACGTGGTGCGTTCGGTGAGAATCTCTACGGCGTGTGCTTCACCGATGAACACACTGGCGTTGCTGTTGGCGAGGGCGGTGCAATTCTTCGCACTACCGATGCGGGCGCAACGTGGAATGCCACCGACAGCACCAGACGCAAACGATTGTATGCTGTGCGTTCACCGCAGACCGACACATGGATAACAGTCGGCGACAGCGGCACCATCCGACGCTCGGTCGATGGGGGCGCGACATGGATGTCCATTGCAGGCAACACCGAGCATGATCTTTTTGCAATGTCATTTGCCGATGCGAACACCGGCACCATTGTCGGAGAAGCAGGTACCATCCTTCGCACCACAGATGGCGGAGAGAACTGGAAAGCGCAGTCAGGGGGCTCCGACGCCTGGCTCTTTGGCGTTGCGTTCATCGATGTTAACACGGGTACCGCTGTTGGCAATGGCGGTGTAATTCTGCGCACAACGGATGGCGGCGAAACGTGGTCATCCCAGAATAGCGGTACCGAAAGCGCGCTATGGGCTGTTTCGTTCACCAACGCAAACACCGGAACGATTGTCGGTGATGACGGACGCGTATTAAGCACAACAACGGGTGGCGTTGTTACCTCGATTCGCGAGATCGTAAACAATGCAATCAATGCTACTCGTCAGCTACGCGAGAATTTTCCTAACCCAGTGTCTGAGTCCGCCACCATCGGCTTTAGCGTGCTTCGTGCGGGTCACACTGTTGTAGACATCGTCGACGCAATGGGCATATGCGTGGCATCCGTTGTCGATGAGCGTATGCTGCCAGGTAACTACGAATCAACATTCGTCGCGAATGTCCTACCGGCAGGAGTGTATCACATTCGGTTAGTAACGAGAGAAGGTATTGAGACGAAGCAATTCTTGGTTGTGCGATAATCGTTGTGATTCTGGTCCGAATAGAGCTACTTCATCCGCGATCATCATAGGCTTGCGATGCAGCACCATCTCCGATTTGTATTTCTTGTCTTGTTGTTGATTTGTCCGTTCGTACCAAACGCTCGCGCGAGCAACAACGGCACGAAAACAGACTCGCTTCGGGCCGTGTATAATTCGATGGCTGTGTTGTCGAAACAGTTAAGCCCCCTGGCTGACTACGCGCAGATGCGTGCCATCTATTCTGAGTTGCCCGATTACAGGCCGTACGGCTCTTGCGTCGACAACGTCGAAAAGGCCCGCCAAGAAGGTGACCTCGTAGAGGCAAAGAGATTACTCGACGAGTGTCTGCTGAAGGAGTGGGTAAATCTAAGCGTGCACTTTCAAGCACTGCGCGTGTACGTCTCGTTAAAGGACACGGCACAACAAGAGTATCATCTTAAAGTAGCGCAGGCCTTGGTAGGTGCGATACAGATGTCGGGCACCGGACGCGATGCAGAAACTGCTATGGATGTTCTATACGCGGGCGAAGAGTACGACATGCTCCTCTCATACGGCGTAGAATTCAAAATGCAGAGCCTGAAGTATGTCGGCGATTCATCCTACGACGTTATGCAGGGCATCGACGAAAACGGTCAGCCTGTCACATACTGGTTCCGCGTCGACAAACTATTGGGCTGGCTTCGGAAAACCATGCGAGACAAGTAGGTGATGTTAAGCCAACACAGAAAAATCGTCACGGTCGACTATCCCTCCCGGGATGGAGGGTTTCGTCAATCATACCGAAGCCCTCCGCTGGGTAGGCAAGCCTTGCGAGTGTGTTAAGAGATACGGCGCAACAGACGAGGTCGAAATCATCAGTGAACTGACGATTGAGGAGACTAATTTTGGAAGGCATCCTTCACCACGTGCTTCGTCTGGACAAAAAATGAACGAGCAGTTACTCTTCGTGTACAATGCCGACAGTGGGTTGTTTAGCGTGGTGGCCGATTTTGCGCATAAAATTCTGTCACCTAAAACCTACGCATGCCACTTGTGCGCTCTCACGTACGGCGATTTTTCCATGAAGCAGAAATGGAAAGAATTTATCGAGGGCCTTCCTGTGAAGTCAGAGTTTCTTCATAAAAATGCGTTCGAAAAGAAATACGGTATGGATGTAGCCTTGCCCGCCGTTTTTGTTGCAACAAGTGGTGGAGTAAAGGAGCTGATTTCTCGTGTAGAAATAGAGAGATGCCAATCGCTACCTGAACTTGAGACGATGGTAACAGAAAGATTGAAGGCGCATGTTCAGCATCATCATACCAACATATAATGAAGCGTCCCAGATTGCAGCGACCATTAAGAGCGCGCAATCTGTTAGTGCAACGCATGAAACCGAGATAATTGTGGTAGATGGTGGCAGCTCCGACGACACCGTTCTAATTGCGGAACAATGCGGCGCTACGGTTGTAAAGAGCAACCGAAAGGGCCGCGCTACACAAATGAATGCCGGTGCTGCGATGGCCAAGCATGAAATTCTGTATTTCGTCCACGCCGACAGTGCGCTACCTAATGGGTTCGGAGCAAGAATATTACTTGCCATAAGCAACGGCGCAAAAAGTGGTTGTTTCCGTTTGCGATTCGACCATCCGCATTGGTTGTTAAAAGCAAATGCATGGCTTACAAGATTCGATGTAAATGCCCTCCGTTTCGGCGACCAAAGCTTGTTTGCGCTCAAAGCTGTATTTAATGCATCGGGCGGATTTAGAGAAGACCTTGTGATGATGGAAGATCAGGAAATTATTCACCGGTTAAAGCAACTGGGAAAATTCGAAGTAATGGACGACTACGTTGTTACATCTGCGAGAAAGTACGTCGACAACGGCATCTACCGAATGCAGTTTGTGTTCTATCGTCTCTGGACGATGTACTACCTGGGCTACTCACAAGAACACATGCTCGCGGTTTACAGAAGGTTGGTCAGGCAACACAGTCTCTAACAGTACTGGGGTCATACAATCGTGTGAACCCGTACACAAATCCTAACCGCGCATGAAACCAAACGACGAAAACGCAAAGTTGCCGACAGAGCAGCGACCATTCCGAATATTGATTATCTCGGGTTCGAACAGGAG
>Ga0163150_10006880_pt1 | contig 13678 bp, 10 predicted proteins | sample OliLakLV19P2IB_FD_148628 | JGI IMG/M metagenome (GOLD analysis project Ga0163150, IMG submission 148628) | Freshwater microbial mat bacterial communities from Lake Vanda, McMurdo Dry Valleys, Antarctica - Oligotrophic Lake LV.19.P2.IB | ecosystem: Environmental > Aquatic > Freshwater > Lake >...
TTTAGCCAGACCGAGTTTTTAAGGGACGACTAATTAATTCATCAGAATTTATTCGATACCGCCCTATAACTGAAGTATTAATATCAGCTAAATCTTTCAGGTTATTTTCCAAGCATTGGAAACAATCGTCTAATGTCATCAGGTGTAGGCTGTGTGCCATACTCGCAGATTTCAAAAGCCTCAATATGTTTGGCGGCAGCCGCGCGCTCTTTTCCATACCATTTTTCCACCGCCTGTTTTAATTCTTGGCTGATGACACGAGTTTGAACTTTTGTCAACCAGCCAAGTCTTTCCGTTTTCAAAGTCGGAACTTCATTGGCATAACCTCCGATCCATGGCAGCCATTCAAAATACTGCGACTCATGAGCAGAAAGCGCATACATTTTTTTATCAAAAACGGTAGTAATGTCAACAACAATATCAGGACGGAAGGGATTAGGTCGAATAAAGTAGTCTTGGTAATATAGAAAAACAGGATTTTTTCGAAGGGGCGGTGTATCGGGTGCAATGTTGGGTACTCCAACCATGTAGGCAGCATCCTGAACTAAAACTCCGGTGTATCGATGATCTGGATGGTAATCGTTTGGTCGCGGAGCTATCACCACATCGGCATTCCATTCGCGAATTTTACGGATGACTTGCAATCGCACATCCAGATTTGGAATTAGTTCGCCATCGTGATTATCGAGTACATCGTAGGTTACGCCAAATCGTTTGCCCGCTTCTTTGGCTTCAGCCATCCTGCGTTTGGCTAGCGCACCGCCACCCTCTGTTTGGTGTCCTGCATCTCCATTAGTAACTGAAACAAATTTCACCGCATGTCCCATTGCGGAGAAGAGGATGGCAGTGCCTCCGCTATCTCCATCACAATCATCGGGGTGAGCACCAATCATAATAATGCGCAACGCATCAGCTTTAGGTTGTGCCACTCCAATAGAAACAATATATATTAGAGCTAAGATTGTGAAAATTGACTTTTTCATAATTATTGATTGTTGAGTTGAAAATAGTTATTTTCTACCTGAAAGACCAACCAATAGCATAAACCTGATGATTACTAAAAGTTTTCTACTACTCATGATATCACTCCCAAGTTTGGCGATAGCCCAAGAAAGTTCTCCTGCCGGTAAGCAAGCGATTTTGAAGATCGCACAAACGAAAGACTTTGAAATAACCGGTGATGGAACTAACGAAACATGGAAAAGCATTCAATGGCTAACACTTACAAAACGCAGTGGTTCGTCAGTAAACTACAAAACACAGGTAAAGTTGCAGTACTCAGCTACCGGAATCTATGCCTTGTATTGGTGTGAGGATGAAAAGATCACGGCAACCCTTACCGAACAACATGCCGATTTGTATAACGAAGATGTGGTAGAGATTTTTTTCTGGACAAATGAAAATCATCCAATCTATTTTGAGTACGAATTATCACCCTTGAATTATGAATTGGTGTTGATGGTGCCAAAACTAAATGGAAAATTTCTTGGATGGATTCCCTGGCATTACCAAGACGAGCGGTTGACGCGTCACGCAACAAAAATCGTAAAACAAGGCGAGCAGGTAACGGGCTGGTATGCCGAATTCTTTATTCCCTTTACCCTGCTCGCCCCGCTTGAAAACGTGCCACCCAAAAAAGGAACTACCTGGCGGATGAACAGTTATCGGATTGATTATGATACTGGCATTACCACATGGACATGGCAACCTATCCAAACTACCTTTCACGACATTGAAAACTTTGGAACGCTTTTGTTTGATTAGTTAAATAAATTCCTGCCAGACCTGAACTCCATGGGGAAGTTGACTATATAAAATCAGTAACATCCTTATTAAATTTTTCCAAATAGACTTAGTGCATTCACATCATGATACTAGCTTCATAATACTATTATTTAGAGCTTAACCTGCAACCCTTGTCTTTGTCATCTTTTCATTATATTTAGTTAACTATTTCTGCGAGTGTTAAATCCACTTAAATCGGAGTTTCGTCAAAACACAAAATCCACAACTATGATTAATGAAAAAATTGCCCCACCTCAAAACAATGTTCGAATTGAAGTGGAAAGAATATTTCAACTCCAAAAATCTAATCAACAGAAAATTGCCGATACATCAGCAAAAGAACGCAAACAAAAACTTGATAACCTTCACAAGGCAGTATTAAGGTATAGAGAAAAAATTCACGAAGCCTTGTACAACGATTACAAAAAACCGCCCGCTGAGGTGGATCTTGGTGATATCTATCCAATCACTTCCGAACTCAAACACGCAAAATCTCATTTAAGTAGTTGGATGCGTCCTCGTAAGGTTGCTACTCCCATGGCGCAAATGGGCACAAGTTCCTATATCCATTACGAGCCTAAGGGAGTTGTTCTCATTATCGCACCTTGGAACTTTCCGTTCAACCTTACGTTCGGCCCAATGATCTCTGCTATTGCTGCTGGCAATTGCGTGATGATAAAACCTTCTGAACATACTCCACATGCTTCGGCATTAATGAAAAAAATCATTAATGAATTATTCGATGAAGCAGAGATAGCCGTAGTAGAAGGAGATGCAACTGTCTCTACTGAATTGTTAAAACTTCCATTTAATCACATCTTTTTTACCGGAGCGCCAGAGATTGGTAAAGTAGTGATGCGGGCGGCCGCTGATAACTTAGCTTCGGTTACTCTTGAGTTAGGTGGCAAGTCCCCTACCATTGTAGATGAAACTGCTAACCTGAAAGTAGCCGCGCAGCGTATCGCTTTTGGAAAATGGGTGAACAACGGACAAATCTGCATTGCGCCTGATTATGTACTAGTGCATAAATCCGTTGCCGAAAAGTTTATGAATGAACTTAAATCAACACTCCAATCCTTTTACGGTGATGATGCCACAGCATCTGATTCATACAATCGCATTGTGAATCATAAACATTTTCAGCGGATTGAAAGCTACTTCAAAGATGCTCTCGAGAAAGGTGCTACGGTGTCGCATGGCGGTAAAATTGATGGCACGCAAGATTTCTTCGGACCCACCATTATGACCGATGTACCTGATAATGCCGACTTATGGGAAAAAGAAATCTTTGGCCCAATCCTGCCTTTCTTTACCTATTCTAACTTACAAGAAGCTATTGATAAAATTAACTCGAAAGAGAAACCCCTTGGACTTTATATATATAGTTCGAATAGTAAAAATGTTGAGCGGATCATTAACAATACCCGTGCGGGCGGAACGTGTATCAATAATAATGGAATTCACTTCTTCAATCCAAACCTTCCCTTTGGCGGATCAAACAATAGTGGCATTGGAAAGTCGCACGGTATTTTTGGATTTGAGGAATTTTCAAATGCAAGAGGCGTGTTAAAACAATGGTCGCCATTCAATGCATTGGATAGTTTAACACCGCCCTACACTAAATCAAAACAAAAACTAATTGACATGACCATTAAATGGTTTTAGAATTACTTCCTACTAATAACCGCTTCAGCGACAAATGGATTCACCATATAAAGCATGTGTCTTACCGTCCCTTGCTGTGTAAGAGTTATAGTTAAATAGATAAATAATTAGACTTTCTAAATCTTATCATGATAAATAAATACCTGCTTATTCTTCTCATGCTCCTCGCTTCGATAGGAACTCATGCACAATCATCCAAAAAAGTAAATGCATCAAAACCACCTGCACTTTCTTCCATCACCGTAAAAGATTTACGTGATGATTTATTTGCACAAGCTGGGGCTCATTTTAGAGGGAGAGATGGTGGAACGATTGATGAACTTAAGGCTGCTATGTGGACCGCAAAGCGCATGCAAGAAGAAGGCTTTACGCCAGCCGGTGATGATGGTACTTACTTTCAATTTTTTTCACTTATGCGGCATCGCATTTCACCTTCAAGTAACATTCAAATAGGAGATAAAGTATTAACGCTTTGGCGCGATGCGTTGATTACTCAAATTGCACCCGCAGAAGTTAATGCACCCATTCTTTATATAGGGAAAGCCGGACAAGCAGATTTAACCAAGATAGATGTAAAAGGTAAAGCCGTAGCGCTTCAAGTTGTGCCTGATGGTATCAACCTAAATGTTTCCTTACCGGAATGGAGATATAGCCGCTATGTGATGAACAAGTATGGCAATGATTTGATTAAGCTCGGGGCGGCAGCCATTCTTTTTATAGCCGATGAATATGGAGAACACAGTTGGCCTTATGCACAAGCAAACAACAAACTTGGAACGTTTGACATTGAAGGCGGAGCAAGAGCTGCCGCAGCTGAAGCAGCACCACCAATTATTTGGCTACATTCAGATGCCAGTGAATGGATAAAAGCGGAAGGACTTGAGTTACATGCTTCACTTCGCATTGAAAGTTTTACTTATCCGTCCGTTAATATAATCGGTAAGATTCCCGGTACAGATCCTATCCTCTCAAAGGAATACGTTGTACTTAGCGGGCATACCGATGCACACGGTATTCGTAATGTGATTAACAACGATTCTATTTATTATGGAGCTGATGATAACGCTAGTGTAAACGTGGCCATGTTTGCCACGGCCAAAGCACTTAAGAAATCTCCAGGAAAAAGATCGGCAATGCTGATCATACATGGTGCCGAAGAAAAAGGATTATTAGGATCAAGATATTTCACCGCACATCCAACCATTCCAATTACCTCCATTGTTACTGTACTGAATGGTGATATGATTGGCAGAAACCATCCTGACAGCGCAGCGATACTCGGCTCACAAGTACCGCATCAAACTTCGGCAGCCTTAACAAAGATGGCTTATGATGCGAACGCTGAAGGACCGCAATTTAAATTAGATACACTTTGGGATAAAACCAATCATATTGAAGGTTGGTTTTTCAGAAGCGATCACCTTCCCTACGCCAGACTAGGAATACCTTCTTTGATGTATACCACTTTGCTCCATCCTGATTATCATACACCCATGGATAACCCCGATAACATAGATTACAAAAAGTTGAAGAAGATGACGGACTGGATCTATCGCACAGCCTGGAAAGTGGTGAATGCGGAACAGCGCCCAGCTACTAATCCTGATTTTAAGTTGGAGCGGTAATGAAATTTGACAGAGTCTCGCTCACTACTACGAGATCTTCATGCTCTTATCGCCACAACGATAGTTGAGCCAACCCTTAAGTTTAGCGTTAAATATATTTTAAGTATAGTTAAAACTTATTTATATTTGGCCTGATACTTTAAGTATATATTTGTGTTTTACTCCAAATCTCATATAAAAAGGACTATTTACATAGACCGGATAAAACCCTATATAGGGCAAAACTTGATCAAAGTTCTTGTGGGCCAACGTAGGGTTGGCAAAAGTTCTCTGCTAATGCAGCTTATCCAGATAATTCAAAAACAAGATTCTAAAGCCAACATTATATATATAAATAAGGAGCTCTTTGAACATGATAGCCTGCGCGATTATAAGGACCTCATGGAGGTTGTTCGCCAACAAACAAAATCCAAAACCAAAAACTATCTATTCATCGATGAAATTCAAGATATCCAACATTTTGAAAAAGCAATACGAAGCCTTCAGGCAAAAGCAGAATATGATATCTATATCACGGGGAGTAATGCCTTCTTGCTTTCTGGGGAATTAGCCACCTACCTAAGTGGTCGATATATTGAATTCAAAATCTTTGGACTCACCTATTCCGAGTTCCTTTCCTTTCATGAGTTGACAGATTCAAACGAAACTTTCCAATTGTATATGAAGTATGGAGGCCTTCCCTACTTGATTAATTTACCACTCACTGACGACCTGGTTTTCGACTATCTGAAAAATATTTATGCCGCTATTTTATTTAAAGATGTGGTCAGCAGACACAACATACGCAATGTATCTTTGCTTGAGAATCTGGTTAGGTATGTGGCCGACAATATTGGCAACCTGCTCTCCGCAAAAAGTATCAGTGACTTTTTAAAATCCCAGAAAATAAAAGTAACACCTAATGTGATTCTTAGTTATCTCAGCTTTTTAGAAGAAGCATTTTTTATCCTAAAAGTCAATCGTGAAGAACTGAGGGGAAAGAAAATATTTGAGATTGGTCAGAAGTATTATCTCGAAGATTTGGGACTGCGGCATTCATTGCTTGGCTACCGGACAGCAGACATCGGAAAAGTATTGGAGAACATCGTGTACCTCCATTTAATCATTGCCGGATATCAGGTTCGTGTTGGTAAGTTATTAGATAAAGAGATAGATTTTGTTTGTTCCAAAGGGGATGAAAAGATGTACGTTCAGGTAGCCTATTTATTACTCAATGAAGCTGCGGCAAACCGTGAGTTTGGAAATTTAGCATTGATCGATGACAATCATCCCAAATTTGTAGTTACAATGGATGAAAATGCATCGGGTAATGTGTCCGGCATCAAACATGTGCATGTACGCAAGTTTATTAAAGACCTTATTTGATTATCTTTAAGCTATGTCCTCCCTACTCCCCGGCTACCAATACGACATCTTCATCTCCTATCGCCACAACGATAACCGGAGTGGCTGGGTAACGGAGTTTGTAAAAGCGTTACACGAGGAGTTAGCTGCCACCATCAAAGAGCCACTCACGATTTACTTCGATAAAAATCCACACGATGGATTATTAGAAACACACACCGTTGATAAAAGCCTGGAAGGAAAATTAAAGTGCCTCATCTTTATACCAATCCTGTCACAAACCTATTGCGATCCAAAATCCTTTGCTTGGCAGCATGAGTTTGTTGCTTTCAATAAAATGGCAATCGAAGGAGAGTCTATCCCCCTCTCCTCTGGAGAGGGGCTAGGGGTGAGGTCGTTTGGAAGAGACATTAAACTCGCCACTGGAAATGTAGCGAGCAGAATTCTACCAATAAAAATTCATGATCTGGATGTGGAAGATAAAGCAATCCTTGAAAATGAAATTGGCGGAGTGCTAAGGGCAATTGAGTTCATTTTTAAATCATCAGGGGTTAACAGGCCACTTACTTCAAAAGATGACGAAGTGCGATCTCAAGGAAAAATTCTTTATCGCGATCAGGTAAACAAAGTTGCCAATGCGATAAAGGAAATAATATATGCTCTAAAGAACCCTGTTTCAAAACCATCACGATCTACCGGCAACGATCAACGATCAACCACCGCCCCCAAGTCAAAAACCAAATTCATTCTTGCTGGTGCGATTGTTCTTTTATTGATTATCGCTGGCTACTTTCTTTATCCGAAAATTAAATCAGATCATAAGCCAACCGAGGTCATTGACAAATCCATTGCCGTACTTCCCTTCATTGATTTAAGCGAAGCGAAAGACCAAGGTTGGTTCTCGGATGGATTGACCGAAGAAATTCTAAATAGCCTTGCTCACATCAATGAACTCAACGTTATTTCACGCACATCGTCATTTGCTTTTAAAAACAAGAACCTTCGCATACAAACAATAGCCGATTCGCTTGGAGTCAATTATATTGTGGAAGGGTCTGTGCGAAAGTCGGATACCGGATTGCGAATTACAGCGCAGTTGATACGAGCCAAGGATGGGTTTCATATTTGGTCAAATACGTATGATAGAAACACAACGGATATTTTTACCCTTCAACAAGATATTGCCACCAAGGTTGCCCAGAGTTTAAACATTTCGCTCGACCCCAAAGCTATTGAGCAAATGCAACGGGCCGGTACAAGGAATGCAGAGGCATTTATTGCTTTTTTAAAAGGGAATGAACTCTATGAAAAAGGCCATAACAGAATGCCTGAAGTGATGAATTACTTAGTAAAAGCAAACAAGTTTTATGAAGAGTCTTCTGCCATGGATCCCAACTTCGCTAATCCTCACCTATTCCACGCTGATCTTTTTGCGCATTTTTTACTTCGCGAAAAAGACGTGGCCATTGAAAACCTGACCGATGATCTTGCGTTCGTTGAAATGAGGCAGGATTTGAACGCACTGGTGGCAAAATCAAAATCAGAAACTGAACGAGATTACTACCGCTTGTACCAGATCATGAATTCAGATGATTGGACGAGTTTTCGGCCCTTGATTGAGCGAGTATTGAAAAATCCGGATGCCAAAAAATACTTTGCCTATCAATCATTTAGTTTGGGAACGCTTTTGATTTATTTGGGTTATGGGCAGGAGATACAACAGATAATGGAAGGGATACTGATAAATGATCCACTCAACAGACAAGCTCAAACAGACCTGGCCAAAGCTTTAATTTTTTCAGAAAAATATGAGGAAGCCCTTCAACGAATCAATCAATTGGACAAATCCAATCCATCTTCTGGTATTGCCATATGTAAACTATTTGTTTTATATCAGTTAAACTTGAATGCGGATGCAAAGGAATTAATGACCCAAATTGAACCGGATAGAGCTTCATTTTCCAGATTTCAAGATATGAGAACGTTGGCTTTGCTGCTCAATGAAAATAAGGAAAATACAATTATTCGAAAGCAGATAGACGAAAAAAAAATAACAAACCTGTATGTATTCAATGTAGCGCTGGGAAGAAGTGCATCCAATGCCAAAGCAAGTGATTGGGATAAGAAAAAGATCTTGGCGTTTCAGTTGTTTGATGTCTTCCAATTGCCTGGCAAGAAACCTCCATTCGATCTAAGTGCAACGCCTAACTTTGCGCGGAGATTAAAGCAGGCTGGGCCGCGTGGACAAACCAATAAATAAAAATGCCATCCATCCTTCCCAACTACGAATACGACATCTTTATCTACTAACGTCAAAACGAGAACAAGTATGATGGCTGAGTAACTAAGTTTGGAAACCTGTTGAAAAAAAGGATAAAGATTTTATTAATGAAGGGCATCTCTTTCATATAACATAAAATTAAGCAGCAGAGGCCAATGCCAAGCTCATTAGGAATGTGAATGGTCGGATCAAATTATTACACCTATCTCAAGAATATTAGAAAAAAAAGAGGACTAGATGCCTCCTACCAAAAGAAAGTATACAAAGAAATTTTTCTTCTCAGCATCAATCCAAAAATTCTTGTTGATAGCCATCGCTTTGTAGAATTTGAAAAGGAAGTGCACTACAACGGCATCTTTGGAAACACCGTATTCACCAGAAGCTAATCAGATTTAACGGGAGTTCGCTAAGCAAGGATTATAGTTTTATACCTAACTTTTCACTGCCACAAAACCAGCCAGTGCCCGCATGGCAAGCACTAAACTTATCAAAGTCAAAATTCCAGCCATTACCATCGGGGCACCTGGAAAATAATAAGGAGCTGAATCTCCTGTAAAAGCACTGAATAATTGTGTCATCAACAGCGGGCCAATGATAGAAGTTACACTCATTAAACTGGTAAGCGCGCCTTGCAATTCACCTTGTCCATTAGGCGGAACTTGTGCTGAGATTATTCCCTGCAAGGCAGGGCCGGCAATTCCTCCGAGGCAGTAAGGAATCAAAAAAGCAAACATCATCCAACTTTCCGTGGCGATTGCAAAAAGAAAAAAACCAATGCTATAAAGTAAAAGCCCTACATAAAGAGAATTCTTCTGCCCCCAGGCTGGAATAATAATTCGTATCAAGCCACCTTGCACAATGGCAATTAACAGTCCAACGGCAGCCAGTGAAATTCCAATCATGGTTGGCCCCCACTTAAATTTTTCAATTGTATAATAAGCCCAATTACTTTGCACGGCATGCGCTGCGATATAAATCAAAACTAGCGATGCCACTAACCCAAGTACTACGGGGTAGCGCTTTAAACTTAACAACGACCCAACCGGATTTGCACGCTTCCAATCAAAGCCTCTTCTGTTTTCCGGTGCTAATGATTCAGGTAAAATAAAAAAGCCGTACAACCAATTCAATAAACTTAAACCAGCTGCTGCAAGAAAAGGAATTCGAGAACCAAATGATCCTAATAATCCGCCTATAGCCGGGCCAATTATAAAACCTAAGCCAAAGGCTGCACCCATCACACCGAAATTCTGTCCACGCTTTTCAGGTGTACTAATGTCGGCAATATATGCACCGGCTGTAGTAAAACTGGCACCCAATGCACCGGCAATAATTCTACCTACAAACAGCCACCCAATAGTAGGCGCGAGTGCGAGAAAAATATAATCTAATCCGAAACCAAAAAGAGAACCTAATAAAATAGGTCTGCGCCCAAAGCGATCACTAAGCCCGCCAAGAACAGGAGCAAACAAAAACTGAACGATAGCAAACGCAAATAAAAGCCAACCTCCAATGCGCGCAGCCTCACTGGTTGTTCCATGGGTAAGTTCCATAATTAGATCTGGGAGCACCGGAATGATTATACCAAAACCGATGGTATCAATAAGAATGGTGACAAAAATAAAACCGATGGCTGCTTGTCTACTTGAATTCATATAAAAGTAAAATGAAAGGTAAAGTTTTTTTCAGCTCTCCTCAAAGGAAATTTCGTGACCTGTTTGTATAAGTAATGTAAACTTTTTGACGAGGGCTTCCTTTGAAATAAGTTTTACCTCAATTAGTAAGTCGCTTTTCTCTAAATACTTCTCTGATAAAATTTTAATATCAAACTCTTTTATCAATCGCATTACTTCTGAAGTTTCATCATAAGAATATTGAATCGCTATTTTTTCTGTTACATCCGTCTCGATGATGATCGCGTTATTCAAGGCTTCTTCAGCCGCAGTCTTATAAGCATGAATCAAACCGCCAACGCCAAGTTTAGTACCGCCATAATAGCGCACAACCACAACTAATACATTGGTCAGATTTCTGGAACGAATCTGCCCGAGAATGGGATCACCTGCGGAATGATTAGGCTCCCCATCATCAAATGCACGAAATCGAGATTTACCAGCTCCCAACACCCAGGCAAAGCAGTGATGGGTAGCATCAAAATACTTTTTCTTTAATTCTTCTATTTTAATCTTAATATCACCTTCTGAGTTAACCGGGTAGGCAAAAGATAAAAATTTGCTTCCCGATTCTTTATACGAACCTTCTGAAGGAGATTGAATTGTTAGAAAAGAAAAGGGAACCATTTGTAACGTCTGAGCGATTTTTTACGTCCTAAAGAAAGAAATAAGGGTTCAGGATAAAAAATATTCCCCTTCAGGCAACCATAAGTCAGTTGCGTAGTCTGTTATCTATAAATAAAAATTCTTATGAAAAAATTAGTTTCTACTACCCTCGCTTTGTTTTTGGTGTTCAGCTTGGTGTTGGCTCAAAACAAGGAAACCCGAAATGTTGACACTTTTACAAAAATTACCTTTCGTGTGCCGGGTAAACTTTACTTAAAACAAGGCTCCGTTCAAAAAGTGGAATTACAAGGTGATAAAGAAGTGTTGGATAAAATTGAAACTGAAGTAAGTGGCGGCAGATTGAGTATTGGCCGTGAAAACAATAATTGGAAAATGTGGGGCGATTGGAACGATGATAAAATTACCGTTTTTGTTACCGTTAAAGATATTGAAGCTATAAGCGTAAGCGGCTCTGGTTCGTTAATGAGTGAAGGCCGACTTAAAACGGGCGATCTTAATTTGAATGTAAGCGGCTCGGGCAAACTTGAAGTAGAAGTTGATGCCAGTGGTGCCATGGAGGCCAATGTATCAGGCTCTGGAAATCTTGATGTAAAAGGAAATTGTCAGTCGTTAGATAGCAAGGTAAGCGGTTCGGGTAATGTTCGAATTGAGGGTAACATTGCTGGCCGTGCAAATGTTGATATTTCTGGTTCAGGAAAAATTATTGCCAGTGGAACCGCTCGCGAAATAAAAACAACCATCAGTGGGTCTGGTGAAGTTCGTGCAGCAAATCTAGAAGTAGAAAAATGTGAGGTGCGTATTTCTGGTTCAGGTGATGTGCAAATAAATGTTAAGTCAGAATTAGATGCTACTATCTCCGGCAGCGGAAGTGTTTCCTATAAAGGCAGCCCAAGCCAGGTTAACAGTCACGCAAGTGGAAGTGGAAAGGTTAGGAAAATGTGATAGTGGAAGTACGTCCCGATAGCTATCGGGATTAGAGGTACGAAGTACGAACTAAAAAATGCAGTTCAGAAATTTCTGAACTGCATTTTTGTTTTTAGTCAATCTAAGAATCAACTATTTTCCAAACGTAATAATATGCTGCCCACCTACAGAGTTTATTCGGCCCGAACCAAGCGTAGTTTTTGACCAACTCATTTGCAAAACAAGTTTTGAATCGGGACTCATTAATTGAAACCTCTACCCCATCATTTCGCTTCATAGCACGAGCATTGTCATTAGTAAATTGCCAGGTTCCGGTAGCGGGCCATATCGGTTCGCCATTTGTGGATGTAAATCCTGTTGCGGTAAAGTTTAATGTGAGGCCTTGATAAACCGAGGATTGATCGGTACCATCAACCAAAGCCGAATTCATTTTCCATTGGCCCGAGGCAAGCACGGCCGTTACTTTTTCTGCTTCTGTAAGCGGTGTTTCTTTACCGCAGTTTGTTAGCATAAACAAACTCAGCACGCATAGCAGACTCATCAATAATTTAATTTGCGATATATTTTTCATGATGTTTAGTTTTTATTTTTTGAAAAATCGACCTGAGAATATTCCCTTATCATTTTGTATGCGAACAAAGTATATACCCTGTGCATATTGATTTACTTCTACAATTACTTCATTCAAGTCGGTGGTTACTTTATTTAATACCCGGCCATCAGCCTGAATAACTTGCACATGCTTGGTGCCATTTCCAGGTAGTGTTATAAACAATTTGTCTTCAGCAGGATTTGGAAATAGTTTCCATTCTACTTGTTGCGATGCCTGATCACCCGTAACCACCATGGCAACATCATCTGAAAATTGGCTTACACAGTCATCTACCGTTACCTGCACTTTGTAAACGCCTGGTGTGGTAACATCAAAATTTACATTTGTTGCTCCGCTAATCGTAGCGCCATCTTTAAACCATTGGTTGCCTGAAGTATTGCTGGAGGTAAGAGTTACTGTTTCACCACTTTGCCCTTCACTAACTGTTGGCTTGGTTGGATTGATACAGAAACTTTGATTCACAACGGGTGCTGCATTGAAAGTGGCATTTCCTATCTGACTTGCTGTGATGCTGGCACGACCTGCACTAACAAGAGTTACCTGACTTCCTGAAAGGGTAATTTTGTTTGACGTTGTACTGTAGCTAACCGCAAGCCCAGAACTAGCCGTGGCGGCCAAGTTGAAAGGTGTATCGCCCACCGTTTTGGCAGAAATACTATTGAAGGTGATAGTCTGATCTGTTTTGTTGCTCACAACCAGTTCTTGCGATACTGCTGTTGCCGCATTATAGTTAGTGTTCCCTGCTTGTAATGCGCTGATCGTTGTTGTTCCCAAAGTCAGCAAGGTTACGGTTGTTCCGGATACCGTTGCTACACTTGTATTAGAACTTATATAAGAAACAGCAAGCCCCGAAGACGCGATGGCGGCTAGTTGAAAACTTCCAACATTCAACTGCTTAGTTCCTATTGCACTAAAAGTAATAGTTTGATTGGCCTTGTTAACAACTAAGACTTGCTGTATTGGAGTAGCTGCATTAAAAGTAGCATCCCCGATCTGTGTTGCAGTAATTGTGGTAGAACCTGCTCCTATTATCGTAATTGTATTACCACTAATTGTTGCAACATCGGTATTTGAACTAGCGTAACTAACCGCAAGCCCCGATGAAGCGGATGCGCTGAGGTTGAAATTAGCATCACCAAAT
>Ga0163150_10006881_pt1 | contig 13676 bp, 18 predicted proteins | sample OliLakLV19P2IB_FD_148628 | JGI IMG/M metagenome (GOLD analysis project Ga0163150, IMG submission 148628) | Freshwater microbial mat bacterial communities from Lake Vanda, McMurdo Dry Valleys, Antarctica - Oligotrophic Lake LV.19.P2.IB | ecosystem: Environmental > Aquatic > Freshwater > Lake >...
TTCATATTCTGGACTCAATATATCCTTTGTATGAGTATTTTTTAATCCCTCATGATGATAACGATACTGTGTATGCATTTGATTTCTTTAACTTCCTATCTATTGAAGTTTTTAATCTGTCAAGTGCTCCACTTACAGCTTGCTCCACGGTATTTCCGAGGCTGGTAGCAGCAACAGGCGGACTGTTTTCGAGTCGGGCTTCAAGCATACAGCGTTTATCATTGTCACCATTTTTTGAACCGCCTTCATCCAGGTGCACTTCAATTCTATTAATTTGATCATCAAATTGATGCAACTCTCCCTTTATTAAGGTATTTAAATAGCTCTCAAATTTTTTGTCTCCTGAGATACTCATGTCTGTATTTACTTGAATAATCATAGCTACTCTTTTAAATTTTCTTCAGAACGGCCTATTAATTTGTCAGGATGATCTTTAGTGCTTTTTCTTTGGCCGCATTTCCAAAAACTTCATAAGCATGAAGAACTTCGTCTAACTTAAAATGATGCGTGATTAATTTTTCCGGAGCAATTTTTCCAGACGTAACTGTTTTAAGCAGCATCGGGGTGGTGTTTGTATTTACCAGTCCCATCGTAATGGTGATATTTCGAATCCACAAATCTTGAATTTTCAGATCTACACTTTTTCCATGCACACCAATGTTTGCAACATGACCTCCGGGGCGAACGATCTGCTGGCAGATATCGAATGTTGCTGGTGCACCTGCAGCTTCTATCGCTACATCTACCCCATCCGCTGTTTCGGCCATAATCTTTTTAACAGCATCATCTTTACCTGAATTAATTATATCTGTAGCACCCCACTTCTTCGCTAGTTCCAAACGATTTTGATCCAGATCAACCATATAAATTTTTGCAGGAGAATAGAATTGTGCGGTAAGCAATGCCGACATACCAATTGGTCCGGCTCCTACAATGGCGATGGTATCGCCTGGTTTTACACAGCCGTTAATTACACCAATCTCGTGGCCTGTTGGCAGGATGTCACTAAGCATCACGAGCGCTTCTTCATCAGCTCCGTTTGGAATCGGGTGGAGACTATTATCAGCATGCGGGATGCGTACGTACTCCGCCTGTGTGCCATTTATAAGATGGCCTAATATCCAGCCACCATCTTCACAATGAGCGTACAACTGTTTCTTGCAATATTCGCAGGATCCGTCCGAAGTGATACAGGATATAATTACATGGTCTCCTGTTTTAAAGTTGCTTACAGATGAGCCAACCTCTTCAATCACTCCGACACCTTCATGTCCTAATGTGGTTCCGGGTTTGCACGTAGGCGTTTTGCCGTGCAGAATGCCTAAGTCTGTTCCGCAAATGGTTGTCTTTGTGATTTTAACGAGTGCATCCGTTGGTTTTTCAATAACGGGCTTTGGTACGTCTTTATATTCAATCTTGCCCGGACCTCCATAGACAAGGCCTTTCATATTTGATTTATTTTTAGCACCGTTTGACGGTGCTACTTTTGTTGAAGCGCTAGTAGTTGTCATATTTTTTAAAATTTGCAGTTAACTTCATAAATGTGATGTAAAGGTGACGCCTTTGGAATCAACGCCCTTGCACATGCTCAAGGAAGACTTACATGTATCACACATGCATGCCGGTTTTAAAAACAACTTACTTTTTAAGCAATTAACGTGGTAAACTGCAAAACGAAAATGTGGGATTAATGTAAGCTCTTTGAAGGTTTATGTAACTCTTTTCTTATAAATGGCCGCACCTTACGCCCTTGTTGTTCTATTCAGAATATAGTTGTAAAACATAAAAAATTACTAAGAAATGGACGCGCTCGATTCTTTTACCTCTTTTTTTCAATGGAATGATCAGGAAGAAATTTCTAATCCTGACCCTACCCTGTATAGAATTATAACAAGCAAGCAGGAATATGTGGGTAAAATAATTAATCAGGACGGGATGATGATAAAGTTTAAAAGTCAAAAAACGAAGCCTATCAAAATTTTAAAAGTTAATATTCATAGCATTTCTCTCATTGCCAAATAGGCACATCACCCAAGTCAAAAAAAAGACTTTAGCCAAACAACCCCAAAGTAAGGCTAAAGGATAAATTCGTCAGGATCAGTGAATTATACAAACAAGATAAATACTCTGTACCATATACCAGAGCAAATAACTTCATCCTTGGGTAAATCTACATGTTGCAATTCCAAACACTTACAAAATGGAAGATCAAATAGTAAAAAAACAGAAAATAGAAAATCAGGAATTCGAAAAAGCGAAAGTCTTCATCATTGTGGAGATTATTGAATACATACCCAACTCGGTTGTTATCAAAACAATCATAAAAAAAACGACCGGCAATGTAAGTGCGGTTTCCTTTGATTCCGGAGAAGCGTTAACCGAAAAAACTTCCCGGTTCGACACATACATACAGATTATTGAAGGAAGCGCAGAAGTTATCATTGATGGCAAATCAAACTCACTGAATACTGGTGATTCCATGATAATACCCGCCAATTCACGCAATACAATTAAGGCCAACGTTAGGTTTAAAATGATCTCAACGATAATTAAAAGTGGATACGAGCTTGATTAGACGACACTATAATTAACTAATACTATACTATACTCGTTATGGAAAATAAATATAAAGAAGGCGAAGTGGTCTATGATCGGGTTCGACCAAACCAAAATTTAATTATTAAAAGATACTATAAAGGGGTTTACTATTGTGTTCCGGATGAAAGAGCCAACGGAAAGGAGCTAATCTATTTAGTAGGAGACTTGATGACAAGAACACAAAAAGTCAGGTAATGACCGTACTTTCCATATTTATAATGGATAACGATTCTAATTATTTTATTAACAATTAGATAAAACCAGAAAACACTATTAACATTAATAATGGTGTCTTTAAAAATAAGTCATCTAAGGTATTACCGTAGTGACTTGACTTATGCGAAGACCTAACTTGCAAATAGCAGCCTGTTACAAAGTAAGAGCAGCATGCTACATTTTTCAGGCGTAAGTAAAAAAAAAGAATCATTCGCGCTGGGTTTATACATATTTGTTGAATTAGAAGTGCAAGAAGCGTACATTGTAATAAATGAGATTATACATCAAATACATGGTCAGTTTGCGATGCAAAATGATGGTGAAGGAAGAGCTAAAAAAACTTGGCCTTCATTATGTAGTTGTTGACCTTGGTAAGGTTGAAATTCTGGAAGATATAACGAACCCACAGCGCGAACAATTAAAGGAGAATCTTCAAAAATCGGGGCTGGAATTACTGGATGATAAAAAAAGTATTCTGATTGAAAAAATAAAAAATATAATCACCGAAATGATACATTATTCGGATGAAATACCCAAAGTAAACTACTCAGACTATATCAGTCAAAAACTAGACTACGACTATACCTATCTCTCAAACATTTTTTCGGAGGTGAAAGGCATTACCATACAGCAATTCATTATTATCAACAAAATTGAACGGGTAAAAGAATTACTGCTTTACGATGAGCTTAACCTTTCGGAGATTTCCTACAAACTGCACTACAGCAGTGTTGCTCATTTATCAAATCAGTTTAAAAAAATTACTGGTCTATCGCCTTCCTTTTTTAAGAAGCTAAAACAACACCGCAATAGCAATCTTGAAAATATGTGATCTATGTGAAACTCGATAGCAAAAGTGTAACCGTTATCCGGTTCTTAATCTTGAATTTTATTCATACAAAACAAAATCAATAATACTTTACTTTGCACGATTGCCTTCATGCTGATTAATAGCTGGGCTATAGGATTTTTGAGCTACAATTCCGGAAGGCTTATTCACCTCTTACTTGTATTTGCCGTGATTGCAATAATTCTTAAGGTGGTTCAGGGGCCAAATTCTTTTAGCTTCAACAAAACCTGGCTTTTAATAAACATTTTGAAGATTGCTTAACGCAGGGTCGAGATGGTCTCAATTGATATACTAATAACTTTTAGAATTTTGAAGAACGTTGAAATACAAGAATCTGCACCCTTCATTATCAATGAAGAGGTAGAATACGCGCCCGGTTGCATCGTAATTAAAACCATTCTGAGGAAGATAACGGGCAGCATCAGTGTTATCGCTTTTGATTTCGGTGAAGTGTTAGTTGGAAAGATTTCACCTTTTGAAATCCTGATTCAGGTGATTGAGGGATCTGCCGAAGTGGTGATTAATGATAAACCAAACTTTCTAGAACCACACCAATCCATTATAATACCCGCTCATACCAGCAATTCGCTAAAAGCAAACAAGAGATTCAAAATAATATCGACCGTAATTAAATGCGGCTATGAAGAAGTGACTTAATATTGATCTGAAAAAAAGTGAGGTGCTTCGGTTGTTAAATAGCCAACGTGCCCTAGTCAAAACCTTTTACAATTTATGATCTTGTGAGTTTGTTATGAATTTGCACCCAGCGAATCACACAATTGAGCAATTCGATTAGGCTTAAAACAAAAAAACTCGAATTCATTTTATGAACCCAAGCTTTTGCTTTGAGTTGCTATGTGGTTGGCCGCAGGCTTGCCATAGTGCATTCAATCCAAAACCTACCTTTGCTTTAGAATTAAACAAAAAAAGCCCGAATCCATTGCGAATTCGAGCTTTTGCTTTTAGTTGATTTGCTATTAGTGGAGCTGCAGGGTCTATTTCTTCATCTGAAATATCTCATTTAAACTCCAAATAACAAATTCTCCAACCAATGTGTATCGAATTTGCACCTTATCAAATTGAACTAAATCAATCTAATCCATATCAAAGATACAAAGTCAATTTAAAACGCAAAAAAAAATTATCGTTCCTGGTTGCTCTTTGTTCAAGGGCTGATTGAGGCTAGACGACTTCCTTTGATTTTGGAATGAAGAAATTAAGCCGTTACGATCGATATGGTTTGGGTTATTTGAAAACATAGTGAGGTTTGAAGCTTTTCGATTGTTTTCTTAAATAGGAATCTTGTGCTAGGCCTTATTCAAACCAAATGAAACTTATTACATACTCGTAACTGTCAGAAAAATAGCATTGTTCATACATTCTTTTTTGATCCCTTGAATCCTTAGGATAAAACCAATCATCAGGAGAGACTTCTTCTACTGTAGTGTACTTGGCGTTTCGGTTCGCATAAAACTCCCCTGCTACAGTTGTTGGCGGTAATGACTTGCCAACATTAAAACGAAATGGCCATGAAGGGAAATCTATACTTTTACTATACCACGAGACAATTCCCCCCTTTGATACAACCACCATAATTTCATGGGTACCAATGTCTGTGAACCTCAATGCTACAGCCAAAATACTCGTCTGAAAACTTTCAGATAAATCTATTATCCTAGATAAGTCAAATTTTTTAGAACCTGAATATTTTCTATACTTCTGCTCTGGCATTAAAAGACAACTTGCAAAATAGTCTGCTTCTTTCTCAATTTCATCCTTATGATTTATGTTGTGCTTTGACCCATGTGGTTGTAGTAATCCATGTTTTAAGCCTATCCGGTGTTCATCAATAAAGTAATGCGCTAGTTCATGCGCAAGTGTAAACCTTCCTCGCTTAGATTCTAAACTATTCCTTCTGTCTATATTAATATGAATATGGAATCGTTGTTGATCAAAGAGAAGCATACCATCGAAATAATCTTCGTAGTGATCAAAATAGCATGGCAACTCTTCAAATTCGAGAATGTCTTCAAGAGAAGTTACATTGCCATCACTAAACTCATTTGAAATATAGGCGGTGAAGTCACTTATTTTTTTTCTTCGAATCATCATCGGTAGCCTTGTTCTCTTTTTCTTGATTCTTTTTCATCTTAGCTAAAATATGATTAGGCAGTGCTTCTCCGTTTCTAGCAACCATTTTGAAATGACTATAATCTTCTTCTTCCTTTTTTGATAGAGGAATTATTTTCTTGGGAGCGGTGATGATACCTTCAATGATATTTCTAGGATTGATTTTGCAGCCGTTATACTTTTGTTCTTCTTCTTTGTAAAGCTTCTCGAATCGAGTTAACTCGATTTCATTTTTGGGAAACAAAAATCCAGTGGATGCAAGCCATTCATTTAGATTGTCAGATGCGATCTTCGTTTTATTTGTTGCCATAAAGTTTTATATAATTTTCAACTTCATCTATTGCTTCATTTTTGTACACTCTGATTGAATTTTGCGTTAATTCGAGTTCGTCTCGTAGTGACTTTAGAAGAGCTCTTGGAAGTTTATACCCCTCTTGTTCATATGCCCGATAGGTGAGGTAAATTATTCTGTGTTTGGGTTTCAATCTGTCTAGAGCACCTTTAATTAAATCGTACTGTTTTTTCAATTCACCTAGTCGTTCCTTAGGAATATCTATTACTTCCAATTCTGGAAATTCAACGATAACGGTCTCAGAACCGCTGTATGGATTTGGTGGTTCATTTTCGTTGTTATAATAGTCGCATAAACAACGTTGTGCAATTCTGTAGAGGTAAAAGATTATACATTCCCGTAAAGTTGGCCTTTTACAATCTTTTGGATCAAACCCCATCGGATATTTCCAAAACCTCTCAAATGCGCGCTCCACGACCAAATCACCAATGTCAATGTCATAACCCCAGTTCGTGGCAATAATTCTTGTTTTTTTTGCAACATCGTCACAATACCGATAAGTGAATGCCTCAAAGGCTTCCTCTGCTGTCTTCTGATATTCAGCTTGATTCTTCCATTTCACATACTCAATGAGATCCTCATCGGACGACTGTGAATAATCTTGCCAACCCATAGTAACACACAAAATTTTGAGGTTTCTAACTCTATACCTAAAACCGTTAGTAACGCTTTTAGTTGATAAGTTGAAAGGGCGACAGGCAGATGCTTGGTAACCTCTCAATCTAAGGTAGAAAAAAATACTGAAGTAACCAGAAACAAAAATATGGAAGAATTTAAGATTTTATCAATTGATGGCGGGGGTATCAAAGGGCTCTATTCCGCTAAAATCCTCGAACACTTCGAGCAGCGATTTCAATGTTCAATATCCGATTACTTTGACATGATTTGCGGCACCTCTACCGGAGGACTAATTGGCCTAGGTCTTTCCTTGAAAGTTCCTGCTAAAACAATTAGTGAATTTTATGAAAGCCATGGCAAATTGATCTTTCCAAAAAGAACAAAATTAGGCGGCATTATTAGACAAACATTTTGGAGGGGTAAGTATGATGATAGACCAATACGTACTGCGTTAGAGTCAATATTTGCCGAAAATAAAATTGGAGATGTCCATAACCTTATTTGCATCCCATCATATTCCCTAACTGATGCAAGGCCTTGGGTTTTCAAGTATGACCATAAAGAAGGGAAACTCGATAGAGATAATAAAGCATTTTGCGTTGATGTCGCATTAGCAACCTCGGCTGCTCCAACTTATTTCCCGCTCTGTGAAATCCCTTACTATGATCACAAACAGTTTATAGACGGAGGAGTCTGGGCAAACAATCCAACAATGGTCGGTGTGATAGAGGCTCTGACTTATTTTGTCGGTGCTGGTAAGATGTTTGACTCAATTAAAGTCCTATCAATAAGTAGCCTCAACAGTACCGCAGGGAAGCCAGTTGGACTTAAACGCCATCGTTCATTTATTAATTGGAGGAATGACTTATTCGATACATCAATTATCGGACAGAGTCATTTTACGGATTATATGATGAACAAGCTATGCGAATTAAACCACATCAAGATTGAGTATGTGCGAGTACCGTCTGAAGACATCTCAGCAGAACAACAACATCTAGTCCAACTGGATTTGGCATCTGATAAAGCTATACAATTCTTAAAAGGGAAAGGTAATGACAGAGGAGAGCTGGCAAAGAAACTGCCTGCTATCGAATCATTTTTCAGTACAACTAAAAAATATAAACTATAAAAATATGGCAAACTGCAATCTGTTATTTCATTCTTACAATGACATCATTCGACTATCAGATGACAAAAGAACAGAACTTCTGAAAATACGCACAGAGTTACGTGCCCGAGTAAAACAGGGATACGAAATCGTTTCGAAGCAATTCCTCATTAAACACTTGCTTGATTTTCAAAGTCAAGGATCTTTTGTAATGGACACGATTATTCGCCCGGTTAGGGACGATTATGATCTTGATGATGGAGTTTATTTTATCGGATCAATAATGAGAGATAAGAGACCTACCCCCGCGGATTTTCATGCCTGGGTAAAAATGTCTTTAGACAGAGGTCATGACGATATTGAAGAGATTATCGATAAAGCAACGTGTATTCGTGTTCAATATAAAAGTGGATTCCACGTAGACATCCCAATTTATTATGCAGCTAACTTTGATTCACCCGATTTGGCCGACAAGATCAAAGGATGGATACTAAGTCATCCGGTTGAATTTATTGTCTGGTTTGAAAGTAAAATCAATTCAGGATTTCAGAAAGGATTTCTTCTTGAATCTCGAATGTACCCGGAGTTTGAAAAGTGGACAAATGATATTCGAAAGGCAGATCATCAATTAAGAAGAATTGTCCGCTATTTAAAAAGCTGGGCGGATCTTAGACGTGAGGAGATGCCTTGCGGAATAATCATGACGATTTTAGCAGCAAATCATTACTCTGCTCACGAAAGGGATGACATTGCCTTGAAAGAGACTCTGGTTAATATACATGCAGCACTTATAAAAAATTTTAAATGTCAAAGACCTACTACACCAGCTGGTGAGGACTTGTTTGAAGGATATAAAAACAAGGAAGCTTTTCTAAAGTATCTAGGATACTTTATTGATAATGCAAAAAAAGCATTAGAAGAAACTAATCATAAAAAGGCCTGTGAACATTGGCAAAAAAGCTTTGGCGATAGATTCCCATGCCATTTGGCAAAAGACGAGACTATTGTTAGTTCCGCAAATGCAACATTACTGGCAGGTGTGCCTTCACGGAAACCATGGGCGCATTGACCACCAGTTACGAAGTATTCGCAGACCAAGCAGTTCACATTCAAAGCGACTTTCCAAAGTTTAGAAATGAAGTTGATGAAAAAGGCAAAAATTACATCAAGGGTGTTCTTGAGGTGGTGGATATAAGTGGGAAATTTTGGGAGTCGTATGAGGTGGAAATTCATTGGAAGGATGGATTTCCATTTAGATTTCCAAATGTTTTTGAGACTGGAGGTAAAATTCCAAAAATTGCTGATTGGCATGTCTATGAGGATACCCAATCATGCTGTATTGCAGTTCTACCAGAAGAACTAATAATTTGTAAGGAAGGGATTACATTGAATCAATTCATTGCTAATGAAGTCAAGGCATATTTTTTTAATCAGACCTTTAGGAGAGTCGAGGGATACTATAAAAATGGAGAATACGGGCACGGACTTCTTGGCATCTTCGAATATTTCGAATCCCACTTGAAAACCAACGGTGATGCTCGCGGTATGATTTCGTTAATGATTGAAATTGCCTATGTCGGTAGACCTGGTAGAACTCATTTATGTTTTTGCGGTAGTAAAAACAAATTTAGAAAATGTCATCGAGATGCTTTCGATAAACTTGGACTTATTGGAAAAGTCCAATTGCTAGAATTTGCGTTCACTTTTTCTGAGCGACTGGGCTATCAAGACTTATCGAGGAGAATAAAATCTATACAAGGGTTAACTAACATTACATGAAGGGACAACTATATGCTTGCGGCCCGTTTAGAGAATCCACTCGGAGGTTTCAGATATCGAATATGTGGATAGACCACCGGGTGTTGCTCCTTTGCGCTCGATTGCATCGTCTGAGACCCACACATATTGATCACTACTTTTTTCCTGCAGTTCGCGAAGTGCTGCTGTCTGCTCTTCCGTAGGTCGGATCTCAAAAATTTCAGCGATCAAAATTTCATAACATTTAAAGTGTGGCGAGTAGCGAATGCCTGTTTCATGTCGTTTCAAATGGATATAGTTTAAATACGGAAAAACCTTTTGAGTTAGTATCTCTGTACGAATTAGTTCTTCATAGAATTCACGGTAAGGCGAAACTTCGCGTCCAAGCTGAGATTTGTACCATCTTAGAAATGAAATCACGTTCAAGGCCGGCATTTTCACCCTCAAATCATCAATACTCGTATCATCAATTGGTACGTTGTTATCGTCAGTGACTTTAAGCCTTTCAAGTGCGTAGAAAGACTCTCGATATCTTTTGAAGACACCGCCCACAGGCTGAAACTGGTTCGGAATCCGATTACCTTTCACCAATAGATATTTACCGTCTACCTTTATCTTGAATAAATAGGATATTGATAGTCTGATTTTACGTCTGGCATGAAACGTATGTGTTAAAATCCACATCCATATGTATCTAGCATTTTCAAAAATCTTTTCAAGGAGAATAATAGCTGAAGCAGCAACAATATCAATTGCAAAATTAGCTAGGGAAGAATTCCCGTCAATCCACGACAGTGTAATGCCACCGATTACAACCAAGAGGAAATACAAGAAAAATCTGTTCACGAATTAGCTATTCAAATAATTACGGTTGATGGTAGCATAACGCCAAAGCACCACATCAACGACATTCATCTTGTCCCCTGTAATTTCTGAAATTTCCTTGCAAAGGAAATCTGAATTCAGGTACCCAAATTTCTTTGATATCCGTACTAGATGACGATCCGGCTTTGAAATATTAAATCCCAAGTTTTTAGCGAAATGCTTGGAAGTAGCGGGGCCAAGAAATGGAAACTGCTCCAAGAAATCCGTACCAAATCGTTGAATAGAACTCATGGTTTCGGCTAAGCCCTTTGTTGCAACATAATCGGACATGTAAATAATCGCATCTAGTTTAGAAGAATGTGCAAAACGATGTGATGCTTCAGATTTTATCTGAATTCTGTGCATGAGAATATACTCAGCATTTTCCCAATGGCGAAATATTGGTGCCAGTGACACAAACAACTTCTCTACAACCTTTACATTCATTCCGCTAGAAAGTATTACCCAAGCATGTTCGGATAAAAAAGTTTGGACATCGACCGACTCGATATTTGTCTTTTCCTGCCAGTAGATTTCCGAAAAAAAGCCGTGTTGATACACGCTCCTTTTGGCCAGATAATAGTATCGCAATAGATCCGTCATTCCATATGAGAAAATAACTCACTCCAAATACTCTTTATTCTACCAGTATCCGCAAGTTCAATCTGCCTATAGGTTCGTTCTAAATTGTCTGCGGCCATAAAACGCTCGAAACTTTCTTTCTTTCCGAGGTACTCATCCACAAACAGGCTCTGGCCAGTAACATCTTTTATGGGTTTCTGAATAAGTTGAGCACTCTTTTGAAAAAAAGAAGATACTAAGTCCTTAAGAATGGGTTCAGCCTCAGTGTGTTTGCTAAAAATCTCCACGGCAAGGGATTCAACGTGATATCCTTTCAATTGACTACGTTCCGGAAACCCAGCAATAATTCCTTTAATTAGTTTGATAGCAGGAACAAGCCTATTATTCAACGCGGAATTTAACGCTGAAAGGCGATCTCTGAATGCTTCAGCCTTAATAACCGTTGACCATGAGTTGTTATCGGGAATTTTGATGCCGGTTTTAGATCGCAAAGCTGGGATCAGCTGAATATCACCATCGGCATAGTGCAATGTTACAGTTTTACCACTCTTTTCAATATCCGTTTTTGGAAGTCGGGTTGTTAGAACATCATAAAAATAATCGATCACTTCCTGAGGGCTGCGGTTTGCCAATTCGGAATTGTTTAAAATGACCAATGCATCTACATCACTAATTCCATTGAGATGCGTGTGACGGTTAACCGATCCTCCGAATTTAGTCAAGATATTTCCTTCAATTTGATCATTTAATGCATTAAGAATTGTCGTAATATGCTGTTGAATAAGTTCTGTGTCACGATTATTAAACTGTCCAAGGAAACTTGTCAGTAGATTATTGATCTCTAATTCATAGTTGCTCTGATCGGTCTTACCATCAGCTTCTTGAATTTTTTGAATGATTGTCTTTTTTTCGACCGGTTCATACCGGAATGAACTACTGCTTCCCCCCATATTATTTAGCGTTATGAGTTAATTACCTGATACACATCTTTCAGTTGATCAGATCCATGCTTAAAACAGCTTGCAAAAGCGCCTTCTTTCTTTTCGGGAAATTCTTTCAAGAAAGCTTTCATTTCCGCCTGCAAAGTACGCAGGTAAATGATATTTTCCACAAGCGTTTGTCGCTGATTTAAATAATCCTTTTCATGGAATCTTCGTCTAATAGCATCAATGTTCTGAAGGTAGTGCGCACGCCCTTCATAAAATCCAAAGCGTAACCAAGATAGGCCGTCAAAAATCTCTGCACCAGCAAGAAAATACATGATAGAGGTTAAAGGATCAAGGTTACCAAAAATATGTATAGGAACAGATATCCCGTGATGATCCAATGAGGTTCGCACTGCTTTAATATTCTTCGCCCGCTCAACTATTGATTCCCCCAACTCCTTTTCTGCCATTCCTATGATATTGAAATCTTTTAACATTGCTGCGTTATCAACAATTTCCTGTATGTTGAGCCTCTTACCTTTTTTATTGGGCTTAATTAGAAAATTATTCAGGTGCCCTGGGTATTTTGAAAATAAGATCCTCGCATTCTTTACTTGCTGCTTAAAGGTTCTTCGCATTTCACTCCCATGATCATAACTAATCATAACTGCTGGCAAATATTCTGGCCAGGTGTTAAGTACCTTTTCATGATCTTTTTGGTTCCATTTTTTTATTGACACCGGATACTTGTAGGCTTCAGCCAAGTCATGGTCCTCAATGGTCTCGTAGCCTCCACTGTCAAGAAATACTAGGCTTGGTACGAAACCTTTTTTTCGCATTTTTTTCGGCTCAGGAAAATAATACTTTAAATCATAAGCACTTAACAGTACCGCATCGTTTAAATATTCAGCAGCCAACGCAACTAGATCCACCACTTCAGAGTGTTCCGTTTTTTTGCTTGTTTTGAACCGAAAACCTTTAGAAGAAAAGGAAAAAACAAACAAAGGAGTTTGCAATTCAATGCCTGTCGGGTGTTTTAAAGTTGATGTCCTTGCTATCATAAATTTTCTTTAAACCCTTACAGGATAAACATTTTCCGCAGGGTTGATTAAGGCCAAGTTCACAGCTATAGGTAAGTTGAATTGGGATATTATTTATTACACAATATTCAATAATTTCATTTTTGGTAAAGCCTATAAAGGGAGTGTCAAGAAGAACAGAGCCATTGTAATAGAGATCCAAAAGCCCCTGTGTAACCTTGACAAATGCTGGGCTGCAATCAACATAATCTGTTCCTGCATGAATTCCTAAACAGACCAACCCTTGATAATTCTTCTTATTAACAAGCGCGGCCGAAATAAGAAAGATATTTCTAAAGGATATTTCACCATCCCTAAACTCTTGATTACCCTTGACGCGAACGATGTTCGTTTTTAGTTTATAAAATGATAAGACACGCTTTGTTGCGCTGAGCTCGCGCCTGCAGGACAATTGCCCAAAATCAATAAAAGAAGTTTCAATGACAAACCCCTTACTTTTATAATAGTGAATACACGCAGTTGAATCAATACCACCGCTAAACAGAATCAGGACTTTTTTCTTTTTGTACTTCATACTGCAACCATACTCAAAAAGCAGTCTTGCTGCAGTTAACAGGTGTAAAGTTGAAGA
>Ga0163150_10006883_pt1 | contig 13672 bp, 9 predicted proteins | sample OliLakLV19P2IB_FD_148628 | JGI IMG/M metagenome (GOLD analysis project Ga0163150, IMG submission 148628) | Freshwater microbial mat bacterial communities from Lake Vanda, McMurdo Dry Valleys, Antarctica - Oligotrophic Lake LV.19.P2.IB | ecosystem: Environmental > Aquatic > Freshwater > Lake >...
GAGAAGAAAATCACCATCGGGGTGCCATGCCTTCACGGGCGCTAGCCCGGGTAGGCATGCTGCGTCGCGGCGAACTGCAGGCATGCTTACCCGACGCAGGCGTCGTGAAAGCATGGCACCCGGCGAGCAACGATGAATGAGGAACGGAAGACAGCTACGCTTCCTGGTTCTTCATTCATCGTTCAGCATCGCTCATCATTTATCCTACTCCGGCAGCGGTTGCCCTCGAGTCTCCGGCGCAAAGGGCAGCGCCAGCAGTCCGATCAGGAAGACCGAGCACATGGCCACGCCCGCGTAGCGCATACCCATCCCCTCGGGAAAACCATGCGCCGGCACAAACACTTTGCTCGTGAGCAGGCCCAGCGTGAAGGGACCGATCGCGGCCACAAAGCGGCCGATGTTGTAGCAGAACGAAACGCCCGTGCTGCGCAAGCGAGTGGGGAACAGTTCGGGGAAGTAGATCGCGTAGCCGCCAAACAGCGCGAGTTGGCAGAAGCCCATGATCGGAATCATCCAAAAGACTTCGCTGAACTCGTCGAGGTACCAGAAGGTGAACGCCGTGCTGATGCCCGCCAGCACAAAGGCGATGGCAAAGGCCGGGCGACGACCGATGCTGTGCGTGACTCGGCTGTAAGCATAGATGCCCAAGAAACCGCCGACGTTTTGCATGATCGACGTGATGCCGACCCACAGGCTGACGTTCTGCTTCACCTGCTGCGCGTCTAGACCTTGCTCTTGAAAGTGCCGGGTGAAAACCGGATTCATCAGGTCGAAGCTGAAGAAACCGATGCCCCACAGGCCCACGACGCCGGAAAACGCCAGCAGCATGCCGACGATGGCGTTTTTTCTCCAGCGGGGATCGCCAAAAAGCTCGGCGAACGACCCCAGTTGCTTCTGTGTTCCGCCCGCGTGCGCGGCGGCTTGCCACCGTTCGGGTTCTTTCAAGCGGCGACGAATCAGAATGCACAGCAACGCGGGCAACGTGCCGACGACGAACATCACGCGCCAAGGTTGCATCGTCACGCCCCAGATCTCGAAGCGGCTGAAATTGATCTGCCCCAGTCCCATATTGATCATCGCCGCCGAAATGTTTCCCACGGCCGACAGCGCCTGCAACAGCCCCAGCGCGCGAGCCCTCGCGTTCTCCGGCATCACCTCGGCCACCAGCGCCACGCCGACGGCAAATTCGCCTCCCACGCCCAGCCCCGTGAGAAATCGGTACAAGGAAAAATCCCAGACGCCGCGGGAGAACGCGCTGAGCCCGGTGAACAACGAATAAACCAGAATTGTCAGCATCATCGTTTTGGCTCGACCAATACGATCGCCCAGGATGCCGAAGCCGAGTCCGCCCGTCGCCCAACCCAGCAGAAAGATTGCCGTCACGTAACCGGAGAATTCGTCGACGACCTCGCCCGATACCTCGGTCGTGGGAGATTCGCGGAGCAACTCCTGCATGGCTGGCTTGCGAGCCAGGTTGAACAACTGCTGATCCATCGTGTCGAACAGCCAGCCCAGCGCGGCGACGATCAGCACAAACCAGTGGTAACGGGTCAGCTCGCGGTACCAGGGGGTCGAGTTTCGATTCATCACGAGTCCGTCAAGGGTCGATGGGAAAGTCCGTCAGTCCAAGCAGCGCCGGCTGCAATTCGCCTACAAATACCCCGCGTCGAGCAGGGCCGCGTACGTCGACACTACGCTGATCGCTATGAAAAACAGGCCCGCCAGCACCAGGCCCACCCGCATGAACCAACTCGGCCGCAACGGGGGCGGCAATAACGTCGTGTTGATCACCAGCGTATGGAAGCAGCTAAAGCCCAGTGCGAAGTTTAAGAACTTGGCGGCAATCTTCAACAGCCCCATCGGATTGCCGAAAGCCAGCATCGTCAACCCGAACACCGAATAGCCGGCGACCACGTAAAAATACAGGTTGCGAATCTGGTGCGGCTTCCAATGCCTTAGTCGCGGGCTGGAGGTCCAAAACACATCGACCCAGCGGCGGACGATGCCGTCGATGGTCGAGGCCATCGTCGGCGCGAGCACGAGAAAACCGCAGACCAGGGTCATGTACCAAAAGGCCTCTCCCCAAGTCGGCCCCCAGGCCGGCTGCGCACCGACGTGATCTCGCAGGCCGTTGGCCGTCATGCCGGCCGTCGTCCAGTCGTCGCCCGTGGTGCCCCGCGGCACGAACTGGATCGACAGCATGGCCGGCAGCGCCATGCCGATGAAGCAGGCCGGCATCCAGATGACGAGTTGATCTCGCATCAGGAAGGCGTACCAGCGTCGCCAGCGCGGCATCGCCTGCGGTTGATTTGGCTCGAACACCATGCCCACGTGCGAGAGCGCGATATTGCGGCCACCAAATACGCTGGGGATCGCGCCGACGTGGTAGCCCATGCCCCATCCCTGGTCGCGCGTGTAGTTGCTCAGCGGGGTGTTCGACAATCCTCCCTGCCCGGCCACGGCCGCGAACGCCGCCAAGACGGCCATCATGCTCAGATCGACCGCGGGAATGCCGTCGCCGCGCCACATCGCCAGGAATACGTTGTCGACTTCGGTCTTGCCGACCGGCACGGTGCCGAACTTGAAGAAGCCGGAAAAAATCGTGGCCCACGTCGACCAGGTCGAAAAGAACACGGCCACGAAGATCAGAAAACCGAACACGGCCACGATCTTGAACGTCATGATCAGTTTGAGCGCGTTGTAGATCTTGCCTCCGAAGATCAACGGCAACAGGCTCAGCAGAAAGATGCCGATGCCCAGCCCACGCATCAGCGAGGCGTGCGTGAGCGTATGTGTTTGGCCAAGAATCGTCAGCGTCGTCCACGTTTCGGTCGGGTCGGGGATCCTACCCAGGATGACCGCCGCAAGGGGCGTGGCCGCATTGGCCGCCAGGTAGGGAAACACCGAGCCGAAATCCAACATCAGGTAGATGAGCAGCCAAAACGTCGGCCCGGGCAGCGTGCGAAACTTGCCGGTAAAAATGGGCTCGCCCGAATAGAGCGTGTAACGGCTGATTTCGAGGTTGTAGAAAACCTGGCCCAGAATTGACAGCGTGGCCAGCCACATCAGCCCACCGCCATAGCGCGCCGTGACGGCAGGCCCGGTGAGCCACTCTCCACCGCCAATCGCGGCCCCAGCCATTAGCAGCCCTGGCCCCAGCATGGCAAACCAATTGCGCAGCTTGAATGTTGGCGGATTGACCAGTTCGCCCAGGTCCCAACGGGGCATGCTTTGCGAACCGGGATGCGGCGCAAGGGCCGCGGGCTGCGAGGTCGACTTGTTCGCCATCTTGCGTTCTCGCCGGGCTAGCCGTGAAATATCGCCCACGCCGCCGCTTGGGTCCGCGGAAGATTGCGTAGGTCAGGGCTTGCCCTGACAAGGATGCGTTCCATGGCGCAACGCGTTCCATGGCGCATTGTCAGGGCGAGCCCTGACCTACGATACAGGCGGCGGTCCCTCCGTCCGCGCCGCCGTGGACCAAGCCCGTTGATAATGGCAGCTAGAGTGGCGCGGATCAAGTGGCGACGGGCGAAGTAGCGCCTAGTTTTGACAGAGGTATCCGGCTCTTAGGACTGGGCAAAGTCTAGCGCGCGCAGGGTGGCACGCCCTGAGGAACGAAGGGCGTGGTGCGTCAAGAAAGGCCACGCCCTTCGCTACGCTCTAGGCGTGTCGCCCAAGAATGGAGCCCTACGGGTTCGGCGGCGAAGTCGTAATCAGCACTTCCAGACTCTCGTCGCTATTGTTCTCGATCCCGTGCTCGCACCACGACGGCAAATGGATGAACATGCCGGCATGAACGTTCACCGGCTTGCCGGCCAACGTCATCACGCCTTTGCCGCGCAGAATGTAGTAACTCTCCTCGTTCTCATGCCCACTGGGCTTCAGAACGACGTGCGGCGGAATGAAGAACACGACCTGTCCAAAGTTCTGCGCAGGCGCTTTCGGGTTCGAGGGATGCACGACACGGACGCCGATCCCTTCGCAACCCGGATACTTCACGGGGCAGCCGTCTTTGACCGTGACGATATTCGGCTGCACCGGTTCCGTGGGCTTGGGCATCTTCGGCGTGCCTTGGTAGCCCTTGAACGCTTTGATTTCCGCCATGAGTGGTCCTTGAAGATTGAGAGTGTAACTTACCAATCGCGCGTATATCCGGCCGTCCAGCCGCCATCGACCGGCAAGACGGCGCCGTTAATGTAACTCGCCTCGGGTGCGACAAGAAACAGCACGGCGTGGGCGACTTCTTCCGGGGTGCCCGGCCGAGCCAGGGGGACGTGGGCTAACAGGCTGGCCACTTTCTCGGAATAGGCGCCGTCGGCGCCATAGAACAACGCCCGCGTGCCCGCCGTCATGATCGAGCCCGGCGCGATGCAGTTGACCAGAATGCCCTCGGGACCCAGTTCCAGGGCCATCGACCGCGTGAGATTGACGACGCCGGCCTTGGCGGCGACGAACGCACTTTGCAGCCGGAGCGGCACCAGGCCGGCAACCGACGCGATGTTGACAATCCGCCCTCCACCCGCCGCCAAGATCCGCGGCACGACGGCCTGGCTGGTGACGAACACGCCGGTCAAATCGACGCGGATGAGGCGATCCCAATCGTCGCGGCTGTATTCGTGGATCGGTCGGCGGTCCTTGATGGTGTTGATGCCGGCGTTGTTGACCAGAATGCGGATCGGGCCGAGCCGCTTCTCGACCTCTTCGGCGGCCGCGTTCATAGCCGCGGCGTCGGAGACGTCGGCCGCGATGGCGATTGCCTGGCCACCGGCCCCCACGACCTCGGCGGCCGTTTGTTGCGCAGCTTCAGCGGCGACGTCGACGATGGCGACCTTCGCTTGATTGGCGACCAGACGCTCGACAATCGCGCGGCCAATGCCGGCCGCCCCGCCAGTGACTAGCGCCGTTTGACCTCGCAGTTCGACCTGCATCGGGAATGCCTTGGTGGTTAAGTGATGGCCCGTCGGAATGTGTGACCATAGGGCCACGGGCGATCAGTCTACCGCTTGTGAGGCGAGGATTCAAAGGATGTGTGTCGTGTTTAGCGAGTTCCTTCGTGTGCCACTGCTGGCTTGTCCAGCAGTGCGAAGTACGAAGAAACACTGCTGGACAAGCCAGCAGTGGCAGCCAATGTCCGTTTTGAACCCAATCCTAGCCACTCACGCTTGTTCCCGATTCGGTACAATCACGTCGACATGAGCACGCTGCCCAAAAACCGAAATCTCGTCGCGCAGTTCTTTGCGCTGCCGCTGGCTGTCCGCGTGATCGCGGGCGTGGCCGTAGGCGTGATTCTCGGCACGGTCTTTGGTGAAAGACCCTATGCGAAGGGCCTTTCGTTCACCAACGCCGACTTGGGCCAGTTGGCCGTACTCGTGATCCGCATGCTCAAGGCCCTGGCCGCGCCGTTGATTCTGTTCGCCATCCTCGATTCGTTCGTAAAAACCCGCATCTCGGGCCGCCGCGGCGCGAAGCTGCTCGCCATCTGCCTGGTGAATGTCTCGGTGGCGATGGCGATCGGGTTGGCGATCATGAACACGCTCCAGCCGGGCCTGAAGTGGGAAGGGAATCTCGGCCAGCTTGCGACCCAAGCGCACGTCGGCGATGCACGAGTGCCCACGGCGAATACCACGCAAAAGCCCACTCTGTCGCCCCTGGCCAACCTTGCGGGCTATGTGCCGGTGAGCCTGATTGAGCCGCTGTTGAGCAACAACGTGATCGCGATCGTGCTCTTGGGCATCTTCGGCGGAGCGGCGCTGCGCCGCGTCCACGATCGACAGTCCTCTAGCGGCGAGACGAGCGTGCATACGGTCGAGCGCTTTGTCGACGCCGTCTACCAGATCCTCATGCAGATGCTCACCTGGCTCGTGCAGCTTGTGCCCTTCGCGGTGCTAGCCGCCGTGGCGGACCAGGTCGGCAAGTTTGGGCTGAACGTGTTCGCCGTGCTGGGTGTGTTCCTCGGCACCATGCTGCTGGGCCTCGCCATCCATTCGCTCCTCTACTATCCGCTCGTGGCCTGGCTCGTCGGTGGCAAGTCGCCGCGCGTGTACCTGGGCCACGGGGCCGATGCGATCGTTACGGGCTTGTCGACCAACAGCAGCCTGGCCACCGTGCCGGTCACGCTGCGATGCCTGACGGAGCGGATGGGCGTCTCACACCAGTCGGCGCGGCTGGCCGCCTGCGTGGGCACGAATTTCAATAACGACGGCATCACCCTCTACGAAGCGATGGCCGCGCTGTTCATCGCCCAGGCGCTGGGCTATCACCTCGAACTGTCGCAACAAATGGGCGTGGTGCTGGCCTCGATCATGGCGGGCATGGGCATCGCCGGCATTCCCGAGGCAGGGCTGATCGTGTTGCCGCTGGTGCTCTCGGCGGCGGGCCTTTCGGAAGCCACGATCGCCGTGGCGATCCCACTGATCCTGCCGGTGGATTGGATCATCGCCCGTTGCCGCTCGGGAGTGAATGTAATGAGCGACATGCTGGTGGCGATTTTGTTGGATCGCGGGTACCAGGAGGCGGAGGTTGGTGTCGTAGTGCAAACTGAATCGTAATCTGAGGGATCGGCAACCCGTAGGTACCGGCCGCCGGACGGTACCTGATGCGGTGAGCCGGCGAACATTCGTCAGTGGCGCGCAGGGGTCAGCGGTACGCAGGTTCCTTGGAGTCGTCTGATTCGTTGCCGTGGCCGCGCGAATTTGCGACGCCAGGTACCGTCCGGCGGCCGGTACCTACTTGGCCTTTTCCTGCGCCGCCAGCTCCTCGGCGATCCAGGCTTCCAGCTCTTCCCAGTTCACCGGCGGCAGGCGGCAGAGATCGGGCCGCAGGGCCGTGGCCCCCTTGATGTAGACGTGCGTGATCTCTTGCGGCGTCTTGCTCGTATTCCAGTGCAACAGAATGCGGATGCACTTGCGCAGCGAACCCGGCACGTCCAGCTCGTGCGTACACAAGAGCGCCACATCGAGCCAGCCGAGCTGCCGCGCGGCCAAGGCCGGAAACTCGGCGTTCAGATCCGTCGTGGTCGTGAAGATGGCGCTGGCCACGTCGCGCGATTCGATGCCGTTTTGGCGAATCATCAGCGCCAGCAACTGCCGCGCGGCCTTGAGGATGTCCTCGCGCGTGTCGCTATCAGCCGTCGTTGCTCCACGAACTCCACGGCAAAGCATGCAAGAAAGTCTCCGGAGGGGAGGGAAGGAGTGAGGGGGGACTGGTGAGGGAGAGGAAATACGCTCGCAAGAACCCTTAACGTCGACGCTCAACTACGGGCTCGCACCTAAATAACTTGAGCAGTTTTATAGCCACGGATCAACCCAGCCCGGGCTTCGCCCGGGCAACCCAAATGGACGGTGGTCCGTGGACAGCGGGTTACGCATGGTAAATGGTGGTTCGTGGTTCGATCGCCACTTTTCACTAGCCCAGGCATTCATGCCTGGGTTTTCGACACCCCTAGGAAGTCGTCGTCTGTTGCGGGCAAAACCTTCCACCGAGTCCATGCCGCCCTGAAGGGCGTGCAAAACGATAACCTTGACGATCGAATTCCCAGGCATGAATGCCTGGGCTAGGGAAAACTCGGACGTCAAAATCCGCGCAAGACGCGTGCAAAATCAATGTTTGTAGTACGGATGAAAGACGGCTTTAAGGAAATCGATTGAACCGCGGATGAACGCCGATTAACGCGGATATGAAGTCTGGAACAAGAAACCCAATAGTCTCGTACGTTTTCATCCGCGTTTATCGGCGTTCATCCGCGGTTCAATTTCTTCTTCAATTCCGTGTTCAATCCGTGGCAAATTGAACGGGTTATTCATGTGCGGATCCTAAGCCCAGGGATGGCGGCCCACCGCGTAACTCATTCGCCGCGTGCAGACTGCCTTCCCTGAATCTTTCCTAACCCCTCACGTCCCCTCACTCTTCATTCCAGTATATCCGCGCGTTGTGCGTCTGGCGGCCAACGGCCACGATGTCTTGCCGGCCGTCGCCGTTCAGGTCGGCCACCAGCAGGTCTTCGACCGCGACGCCGCCCGCATCGACCAACTGCCGCCGCCACGAGCGGCCGGCGGCGTCCTGGGGATCGTAGACCCGCACGCCGCAGCGATGTTCGCCGTTCTTGTCGTCCCGCACGCCGATAACCAGCTCCTGGTCGCCGTCGCCATCCAGATCGGCGCACCAGACGGCATGGCCCCACTTGAGCTGTTCGTCGAGCACCTGCCGCCGCCAGAGGGACGGCTTGGCCGTCTTGTCGAATACCTGGGGCTTGTCGGATACCTCGGGCCGGGTGTAAACGACGACCTGATCGCCGTGCCAAGGCTCGATGGTTGCGATATAGTCGGCGCCCGAGGCCAGCTTGCCGTGCTTGATCTCGCTCGCGCCACGATTGGGGGAGGTTGCCTGATTGCCTTCGCCCAACAGCGTCCGCGTCCAACGATCGCCGTTGCGCTTCAGCAGGCTCGCTCCCTCGAAGCTGGCCAAAAGGATGTCGAGCTTGCCGTCGCCGTCAAAATCAGTCGGCCAGAAGTTGTGCGTGACGTGGGCGTCCTCGTTGATCACCGTCGGCATCCAGCGATCGCGCAGCGGATCCTTCGGAATCGCAAACGCCAGCACGCGCACGGGCTGTTCCTCGAACTTCGGACGCGTCGTATTGCGGCCCACCAGCGGCACGACGACCAACTCCGCCCGGCCGTCGCCATCCAAATCGGCCCAGCGCAAACGATGCACCATCGGCTCTTCGCCGATGGCATGAACGGACCAAGGATCGGCAGGCTTCGCGCCGCGCGAAAGCCATTGAATGGTGCCGCCGGTTTTCGTGTCGAAGGGACGCCAATCCGCGCCCAGCGCGAACTCGGGCTTACCGTCGCCGTCGATATCGTAGGGAGCGATGCACACGTTGTCGCGCTTCGTCTGCCCTTCAATTAGCGTATGAACCTGCCAATTTGGATTCTCGTACCAAACGACCCGCGCACTGTCGACCACGACGATGTCGGCCCGTTTGTCCTCGTTCATGTCGGCCAGCGTGACTGCGTAGCCGACGCTCAGGTCGCTGGCGATCTGCTGCGCACGAAAGCGAGGCTCGGCCGCACGCGCGCCGCAAAGTACAACGCTCGCTGCCAACGCACGACCGAGCCCGTTCATGGCTTGCTTCCCTTCGGCGGGTCGAGCGTTTTCAGCCGCAGGTTGCGGAAATCGATCGTCCCACCGTGATTCTGCAGGGCCACGTATCCGCACAGGGGCTTGTCCTTGATGGCCGCCACGGTCGACTGATCGACGTCTTGCACCTTCTGACCGTTGATCGTAATCGTGATGTGCGGACCGCGGCAATCGACGTCCATCGCGTTCCACTCGCCGGCCGGCTTGCTGGCGTTGGCCGTCGGCGCGACGTACCGATAGAGCGAGCCGGTGGAATGATCGTCGGGCGCCTTGCCGGCGTCGTCGAGAAGTTGAATCTCGTAGCTGGCGAACGACGGCCGCGTGCGTGCCGTGCCCTTGTACACGACCGTACGGACTCCGACTCCGCTGTTCGCGCCCTTGGCGATGCGGTATTCCAGCTTGAGCGAGAAATCGCAGACCCGCGTGTCGTAACGCAAGAAGCCAAAGCCCGCCCCAGCGCAGTGAATCATCTCGTCGGCGACTGTCCACACCGGCGATTGCCGATCGCCCTCCTTGCGACGACTCGTGCCCTCGACGACCCAGCCCGAAAAGTCCTTGCCGTTAAAGATCGGTTGGTAACCGTCGGGCAAGGTCGCGGATGGCTTGTCCGCGGTTGAATCTTTCAGTGCCACCGCATGCGCGAATTCCTGGCAGACTGACTCGCTCTCGGGGGAGGCGATGTCAATGGACACTTTCGTCGTATCGGCGGCCTTCTCCGGCGATTTCTCGCGAATCGCATACAGCGCGTCGAAGCCGCGTAGATAAATCGTGCCGTTGGAAATCACCGGCGAGGCCGAGACATCCTCGCCCAGTTCGTTCGTGGCCAGAATCTCGAACTTGCGCCCAGTTTTCACCACGCTGACCACTCCATCGCGTGCCGTGAGGTACAGCTTGCCGTCGGCAACCACGGGCGAACCGCGGTGCCGCTGCGAGTGAGTCCGCTCCTGGTACTGCTGCTCGCCGGTCTTGGCATCGAGGCAGATCAGCACGCCGTTCTCACGGCACAAGTACACCAGGCCGTCGTGTACTAGCGGCGAAGGGACATCGGGCGTGTTCTCGCTTCGCGTCCACACATGGCCCTGCGACGACTCGGAGATGTCGCCGCTGGCGTCGGGCGAGAGGCCCAACACCGGCCCATTCTTGGCCGAGGGGACCACGATCAATCCCGGCGCGGCCACGGGAGAAGCCACGAACCGTAGCGTGGGGTTGTATTTCCCTCCCTTGGGGTTCAAACCGCCACAACGCCAGATCTCGGCCCCGTCGCTCAGACGATGGGCCACGATGTAGTCGGCGCCGTGCGAGATCAACAGCTCGCGCTGGCCATCGCGATACAGAATCGGCGAAGCGTACGAGTGCTCGCACTCTTCCCGGGCGTCGCTCTGGCGATCGTGCCGCCAGATTTCCTTGCCGGTGCTCTTGTCGAGCGCGAGCACCAGCGCGGCGTCGCTGTGCAGGCATTGCAGGTACAGCCGGTCGCCATCGAGAACCGGTGTCGACGACATTCCAAATTGGATATTAAAACGGCCGTAGCGGTCTTGCAGGTTGAATTCCCACACCTCCTTGCCGGCGAAGTCGTAGCAAGCCAGGTCGCCCGTGCCCATGTAAACCCAGACGCGCTTACCATCGGTGACCGGCGAGGGCGAGGCCGAGTTGCCTTCGTCGCCGCGAACCGGCTTGTCGCCGCTGGCGACCGTTTGCTCCCAGAGTAGTTTTCCGTCGGTATCGGCACACAGCAGCACCAGGTCGCGGTCCTTCGCACTCGTGATGAAAATGCGGTCGCCCCACACGATGGGCGTCGCGCCGGCCGGACCGGGCAGTGGCAGCCGCCAGGCGACGTTCTCAGATTTGCTCCACTTCAGAGGCAGACCGGTTTCGAGACTGGTGCCGTCGCCACGCGGGCCGCGCCATTGCGGCCAGTTCTCGGCCCTGGCCGACACGACCGTCGGCCCCAACAGCAAGACTGCGGTAAGTATCACCCAGTGGAAGGCGAATAATCTCGAAAGTAGCAGCTTCTGCATGCGAATCGAACCTCCAGCGTACGCGCAGCGGCGGAATACCGGCACAGTCAACGCCAAAACTACTTTCGCCGATGGCACACGACGGGTCAAGGCAAAGGCTTGCCCGGCAGGACCGAGGGGTTCTCGGCGGCCGGATGGATTTGAAGGTCGTCGAACGACGCCTGCCCTGTGCCGCCCAGCAGTCCCACGAATACCAAGGCCATGCGCGCTTTGGGCGGCACGTCGAGACGCCCCTGCTCGTGCTTCCAGGGAAAGGTTCCCAACCACGGGCCCAGCCACTGCTCGCCCAGTGGTTGGTGCTGCTCGTCGAAAAATACTAGCTTGATGCGCGCGGTCTGGTCGCTGCTCTGGCCCGGCCCAATGTTATCTCCGAGTACCCAGACCGAAACGTTGAGCCCGCGGACCACGCGCCCGTCGACGCGAATTAGTTGTTGGGCTTGCGCGTCGCGTCCGGGGGTTTCGTTCCGGAAGCGAATCACGCGCTTGCCCCGCGGCGCGCGTGCGTCGACTTCGCTGCTGGCCTGACGGACGAAGTACCAACCGCCAAATGAATTCGTCGCCGCGTTGGTCTTTTCGAAGTCGCCGTCGCGCGTCAATGTCGAAGGACCTTCGCCGAGCGCGCGGCTCGTCATGGCGAGCATCGCCAGTATCACGAGTTTTGGTGGAATGTTTGGCATCAGTATTTGGCGATCATTCATACATCGAGACTACAAATCTCGCAGAAGCCGCATTACGACTTTGACCGGCCTCTAAGGATCCGGGTTAGCCTCAGATTGAACACGGATTGAACCCAGCCCGGCATAGCCGGAACCAACGAAAAGGGGTCGGCGAGTCGTTGTCGGAAGCCGGTCCTGCGAACGGCCGAGTCGCGCCGGCGACAACGAGTCCCGACCCCCTCGGCGTCCATTGAAATCCGCGCAAGATGCGTGGAAAGTCAACGTTTGTAGTACGGACGACAAATACAATCACGAAACTAGGAAATCGCGAAATCCCGCAAACAACGGCTGTTCTCACCGTTTTCCCTGGTTCATTTTTTTCGTGGTCCTCTTCATCCGTACTACAAACGTTGAATTTGCACGCATCTTGCGCGGATTTTGTCGCCTTCTGCGGTCGGGTGAAGGAGCTTGATTGGCACGCAACTTACACGTAGATCGCGAAAACCCGAAAGAACGAAAACGCGAAACCATGACGACCGAGGGACAGGATTAACGGGATGGAGAGGATCAGGAGACGGGCGAAGAGATCCTCATCCACATTTCCTCGTCCCGATCCTGTAGATCCTGTTAATCCTGTCTACGTTTCCTCGTCCTTGTCCTACTCGACGCGGTTGAATGCGGCTGCGCGATGCTCGAATTCTTGTCGCCCCGAGCGGTCGGTGAAAATGTCCAATTTGGTTCCGGCTCCGCCGGGCTGGGTTTCATCCGTGGCTGAAAAGCAGTCAACTTATTTCTGCGCGATGCCTAACTGCGATTCTCAGAGTTGCGCCGAGGGGGTCGGGACTCGGTGTCGCCAACGCGGATCGCCCAGGCGAAACCGGGTTGCCGACACCGACTCCCGACCCCTTTCGCGCACGATTGCAACGTATACTAGGATACCACGCGATTAAACGGCGAGACGCCCGCCCAAATCAGAGCCCAAACACGATTCTTTCCGGCTCATGATCCAATTCCTCAAAATGATCGTGGTCGCGGCACCGTGGTGGATCGCCTGCGGCTCTCTCGGACTTGCCGCCGACGACCGCCCACCCGGCGAGGCGGCACTTCGCGCTGCGCGACAGCTGGAGCAAGCCGGCGCCGTCGTGCAATGGGCGCCCACCGGCAACGGCCCGCCCGCGGCGCTGGTGCGCTACAACGGCGGCGACGCCGGCCTCGAGCACCTGGCCGAGCTCGGCGATCTGCGCTGGTTGGACTTGTCGCGCTCGAAGGTGACCGACGACGGATTGCGGCAACTTGCCGCGCTCGAGTCGCTGCGCACACTTTACCTGTCGGAAACGGCCGTCACCGACGCGGGGCTCGCGCATCTGTCGCGGCTGACGAAACTCACAGGGCTGTACCTGTTCGGCGCCAAGGTGACCGACGTTGGCATCGCGCACCTTTCACAATTGGTCGAGTTGCGCTGGCTCAATCTGTCGTTTGACGCAGTTGGCGATGCCGGATTGAAGCACCTGGCAGGCTTGCGGCATCTTGCAGGGCTGTGGCTGGCCAACACCAAGATTACCGACGCGGGGTTAGCCGCGATCGCGGGGCTGACCCAGCTCCGATCGCTCAAGCTGGCCCACACCCGGATCACCGGAAAGGGCCTGGTCCATGTGCGCAGACTTGAACGCCTGGAGAGCCTCTGGCTGGACTACACGGGCGTCGACGACGCGGGCCTGGCCGAACTGGCCGGACTCAACCAATTGCAGTGGCTCATTTTGGGAGAGACGACCATCGGTGACGCCGGCCTGGCGCATCTGGCCGGACTCGGTCGCCTCGAACTGTTGGACCTGACCAACACCCTGGTCAGCGACACAGGGC
>Ga0163150_10006884_pt1 | contig 13672 bp, 14 predicted proteins | sample OliLakLV19P2IB_FD_148628 | JGI IMG/M metagenome (GOLD analysis project Ga0163150, IMG submission 148628) | Freshwater microbial mat bacterial communities from Lake Vanda, McMurdo Dry Valleys, Antarctica - Oligotrophic Lake LV.19.P2.IB | ecosystem: Environmental > Aquatic > Freshwater > Lake >...
AATCTTAAGGACGAAGTCGCGCATTCGGCCTCCCTCGCCGGCGCCTTCGAGCACCAGCGCGAGGCCCGCGGTCGGCCCCTTTCCCGCCGCGAACGCGAGCTCGCGCTGCTTCAGCTCGAGCAGCTCGTGCACGACAACGCAGGCGCGTTCTGCACGGCCATCGACCGCGATTTTCGCGGCCGCTCCCACGCCGAAACCACGATGCTCGAGGTCTTCCCGTCCCTCGAAGGCATACGCCACGCACGCCGCCATTTCGCCGGCTGGATGCGACCTCGCCGCGTCGCCACCAATTTCTGGTTCCTACCTGGGCGCTCGCGCATCCTGCCGCAGCCGCTCGGCGTGGTGGGCGTGGTGGTGCCGTGGAACTATCCGCTGTATCTCGCCATTGGACCCATCACCTGCGCGTTGGCGGCGGGCAACCGCGTGCTGGTGAAGATGTCGGAGCTGGCCCCGGAAACCGGCGCGCTGCTGGGGCAACTGGTTGCGAAGCACTTCGATCCCTCGGTGCTGGCCATCGTCAACGGCGGCGTGGAGACCGCACGCGATTTCGTGGCCCTTCCCTTCGACCACCTGCTGTTCACGGGGTCCACGGCGGTGGGCCGCCAGGTGATGCGCGCCGCCTCGGCCAACCTCACGCCCGTCACGCTGGAACTCGGCGGCAAGTCGCCCGCCATCGTCGGACGCGGAATCGACGTGGCCGAGGCCGCCGATCGCATCGCGTACGGCAAGTGCCTCAACGCGGGCCAGACCTGCATCGCCCCGGATTACGCACTGGTGCCCCGCGAAAGCGTGGATGCGTTCTGCGCGGCGGCGGGGGCCTCGATAACAAGGCTGTATCCGAGCCTGTGCGACAACCCCGACTACACCGCCATCATCGATGCCCGCCACCGCGCGCGGCTCGGCGAATTGCTCGATGAGGCGCGTGGCGCCGGCGCCCGCGTGATCGAGGTCAATCCGGCCGGCGAGGACTTCGCCGCCTCGCCCAAGATGGCGCCGGCCCTGGTGCTCGGCGCGCCCGACTCGACGCGCATCATGCGCGAGGAAATCTTCGGGCCGATCCTCAACGTGATCCCGTACGACACGCTCGACGAGGCCATCGAGCACGTCAACGCCCGCCCTCGCCCGCTCGCGCTCTACATCTTCGACCACGATCGTGCCGCCATCGATGCCGTGCTCGCGCGCACGGTCTCCGGCGGGGCCTGCGTGAACGAAACGCTGCTGCACATCGCGCAGGACGAACTGCCCTTCGGCGGCGTGGGTCCCTCGGGCATGGGGGAATATCACGGCCGCGCCGGGTTCGAGACCTTCTCCAAGCGCAGGGCGGTATTCCACCAGTCGCGGCTCAACGGACTCAAGCTGTTCCGCCCTCCCTATGGAAAGCGCTTCACCACGCTGGTGAAGCTGCTGCTGCGCTAAATTGCCCACCCGGCGCCAGTTCATCAAGGTCGGCATTGCCGGCGCGGCGGTGCTGGCCACCGTGCGCTGGCTCGACCGCAGCGAAGCCGCACCCACGGCCAACCGCCGTTTCCTCGACTCGGGGTCGGTGGTGATGACCGCCGCCCTGGTGCCGGTGGTCCTCGCCGGATCGCTCCCCGAGGAAAGCGCAGCGCGCGCCCAAGCCATCCGGGAGGTCGTTGATGCATTCGATCGCGCGGTCTCCGGGCTGAGCCCCCTGGTGCAGAAAGAGGTCGACCAGTTGTTCAGCGTGTTCCGATACACCCCTACGCGCTTCGCCTTCACCGGCCTCTGGGCGCCGATCGAGGAAGCCCCCGCCGCGAAGGTGGCCGCTTTCCTCACGCGCTGGCGCCACAGCCGTTTCGAGATCCAGCGCGCGGGGTACCAGGCCCTGACCCAGTTGATCCAGGCATCCTGGTACGACAACCCTTCATCGTGGGCGGCGATTGGTTATCCCGGCCCGCCCAGGCTGCCATGAGTGTTCCCGATCCCATCGTCGAGGGACTGGCGCGCGGCTGGAAGGTCGTCGACGCTGCGCTGGTCACGCGGGATCGCGATATCGAATGCGACGTGGTGGTGATCGGCAGCGGAGCGGGCGGCGGCGTGACCGCCGAGATCCTGGCGCAGGCGGGACTTTCGGTCGCCATCGTCGAGGAGGGCCCCCTGGTGGGCTCCACCGATTTCCGCATGCGTGAACGAGAAGCCTATCCGCGCCTCTACCAGGAGTCGGCCGCGCGCCAGACCGCGGATCGCGCGATCACCATCCTGCAGGGGCGCTGCGTTGGCGGCGGCACCACGGTCAACTGGACTTCGAGCTTCCGAACGCCGCCTCGCACGCTGGCCCATTGGAGCGGCGCACACGGCCTCACCACGATGACCGAAGCGGCGCTCGCGCCCTGGTTCGCGAAGATGGAAGAACGGCTCGGGATCGGTCCCTGGGGCATGCCGCCGAACGAAAACAACGACATCCTTCGGCGCGGCTGCCAGAAGCTCGGCATTCCCACCGGCGCCATCCGCCGCAACGTGAAAGGCTGCGCCAACCTCGGCTACTGCGGCATGGGTTGCCCGCTCAACGCGAAGCAATCGATGCTGGTGACCACCATTCCCGCGGCGCTCGATCGTGGCGCGACACTTGTGCATCGCGCGCGCGTGACCCGCCTCGCGTTTGATGGGAATCGCGTCGTCGCCTGCGAGGCGCGCGGCGTGGAGCGCAACGGGGCAGCTCCCGGGGCACACCGCATACGCCTGCGCGCGAAACACTTCGTGCTGGCCGCGGGTTCCATTGGAACGCCCTCGATCCTGCTCTCCAGCGGCGCCCCAGATCCCCACCGGGTCACCGGCAAGCGCACGTTCCTGCATCCCACCGTGGTCTCGGGAGCGATGTTTGCGCAGAAGGTTGAGGGTTACTACGGCGCTCCGCAATCGATCTACTCCGACCATTTCCTCGACTTGCTACCGGTCGACGGACCGGTGGGCTTCAAGCTCGAAGCCCCGCCGGTGCACCCCATCCTGGCCGGCATCACGCTGCCGGGCTTCGGCACCGACCATGCGGCCTGGATGAAACGCTTCCCCAACCTGCAGGTGCTGATCGCCCTGGTGCGCGACGGATTCCATCCCGAATCGGTCGGTGGCCAGGTGGTGCTCAAGTCTGGCTGGCCGGTGCTCGATTATCCGATCAGCGACTACGTCTGGAACGGCGTTCGCCGCGCCTATCTCGCCATGGCCGAGATCCAGTTCGCCGCCGGCGCGCAGACCGTGATGCCGTTGCACGAGGGCGCGATTCCGGTCACCAGCTGGCGCGACGCGAAGGCGGCGATCGAGGGGTTGCCGATGCGCGCCCTGCACTCGCGCGTGGTCAGCGCCCATGTGATGGGCGGGTGCGCCATGGGCAACGATGCGCGCACCGCGGTCGTCACCGAGGCCGGCCGGCACCACCAGCTGGCCAACCTCTCGGTCCACGATGGGTCGGTGTTTCCCACCAGTCTCGGAGCCAATCCCCAGCTCACCATCTATGCCATCGCGGGACGTATGGCGGCGAACCTGGCCCAAAGCCTAAAGGCTTGACGTTATTGGAAATTTAGGCATCGCCCTTGTATAATATCGGGCTCTGCCAAAAGCGGGACCTAAGGAGTCACCATGAGCGACAAAATTGCTCTCGAAAAGCGCTACGGCGCCTCCAATTACGCGCCGCTGCCGGTTGTGCTTTCGCGCGGCGAGGGGGTATGGCTCTGGGACGACGAGGGCCGCAAGTACCTCGACATGTTGTCGGCCTATTCGGCCGTGAGCTTCGGCTACGGCCACCCGAAACTGCTCAAGACGCTCAACGAGCAGGCCGCGCGCCTGGCGGTGACCTCGCGCGCCTTCCACAGCGACACCCTGCCCCCGTTCCTCGCCAAGCTCTGCGAGGTCACCGGCATGGATCGCGCGCTGCCGATGAGCACCGGGGCCGAAGGCGTCGAGACCGCCATCAAGTGCGCGCGCAAGTGGGCCTACACGGTGAAGAATGTCCCCGACGGGAAGGCCGAGATCATCGTTTGCGACAACAACTTCCACGGCCGCACCTCGACCATCGTGGGCTTCTCCTCCGAGGCGCAGTATCGCGACGGTTTCGGCCCCTATGCCACCCAGGGCTTCAAACACGTGCCTTTCGGCGACGCGAAGGCGCTGGAGGCCGCGATCACGCCCAGCACCGCCGCCTTCCTGGTGGAGCCCGTGCAGGGCGAGGCCGGCATCATCGTGCCGCCCGCCGGCTACCTGACGCAAGCCGCGCGCATCTGCAAGGCGCACAACGTCCTCCTGATCGTCGACGAAGTGCAGACCGGGCTTGGCCGCACCGGGCGCGTCCTGGCGTGCCACCACGAAGGCGTGAAGCCCGACGGCATCATCCTCGGCAAGGCGCTCGGCGGCGGCCTGCTGCCGGTATCGGCGTTCTGTGCGCGCGAATCGGTGATGGGAGTCTTCAAGCCCGGTGACCACGGCAGCACCTTCGGCGGCAACGCGCTGGGCGCGGCCATCGGCCTGGCCGCGATCAACGTGCTGCTCGACGAGAAACTCGCCGAGCGCTCCGCCACCATGGGCGCCTACCTGATGAAGAAGCTGCGCTCGATCTCCAGCGCCGTGGTGACCGATGTCCGCGGCCAGGGCCTGCTGGTGGGCATCGAGCTCGACCCGAAGGTGGTCTCGGCGCGGCAATTCGTGGAAACCCTGCTGAAACACGGCGTGCTGAGCAAGGACACCCATCATACGGTGGCGCGATTTGCCCCGCCGCTCATCGTCGAGCGCGAACAGCTCGACTGGGCGGTCGAGCGCATCCGCGACGCGCTGCGCGAATACGGCCCGGTCGACGAAAAGGCAGCGGCCTAGCGGCGGTAGTCCTTGCGCACCGCGGGATTGAGGCGGGCGATGTCCGCCTTCACCTGCTCGCGGCTGCGCTCGTAGACCAGCTCCCGCCCCATCACGCTGCCGGCGTAGGCCAGGCCGTTGCGGGTGGGCGAGAGGTCGCACTTCACGCTGTGCACGCCTTCGCCCAGCACCACCGAGATGTGTTCCTCGCGCTTGTTGAGGACCACGACCTCGAGCACCTGGCCGTTTTCGGTCTTGATCTTGATCTTTTCTTCCATGGATGTGTGCCTCAGGCCAGCTTCTGGTTCTTGACCGGCTCGATCCGCAGCTCGCGGACGTTGCCGTTGATGTTCAGCTTTGCCATGGCTCACTCTCCTCGCTATGGGCTGGCGGGCGGCGCGCTTTTCACCTGCCGGCGCAGCACCTTGCCGACATTGGTCTTGGGAAGCTCCTTCCAGAACTCGATGGCCTTCGGCACCTTGTAGTTGGTGAGGTGCTGCTTGCAATGGGCCAGCACCTGCTCGCGGGTGAGCCCGGGATCCTTGCGCACCACCACCAGGCGCACCTTCTCGCCCGAGTGTTCGTCGGGTGCGGCCACCGCGCAGCATTCCAGGACGCCGGGCATCATCGCGACCACGTCCTCGATCTCGTTCGGATACACGTTGAAGCCCGAAACCAGGATCATGTCCTTCTTGCGGTCGACGATCTTCACGTAGCCTTCGGGCGTCATGATCCCGATGTCGCCGGTGCGGAAGGCGCCGTCGGCGGTCATCACCTTGGCGGTTTCGTCGGGGCGGTTCCAGTAGCCCTTCATCACCTGCGGGCCGGCGATGCAGATCTCGCCCGTCTCGCCGATCGGCAGCACACGCGCGTCGTCGTCGCGGATGGTGATCGTCGTCGACGAGATCGGAAGGCCCGCGAAGCCGTTGTATTCGGCCCCCGGCACGATCGGGTTGATGCACGCACCCGGGGAGGTTTCGGTGAGCCCGTAGGCTTCCACCAGCGCCTTGCCGGTCACCTTCTTCCATTTCTCCGCGACCGCGCGCTGCACCGCCATGCCGCCGCCCAGCGCCATCTTGAGCGGGCCGAAGTCCAGCTGCGCGAAGCCGGGCGTGTTCAGCAGCCCGTTGAAGAGGGTGTTCACGCCGGTGAGCGCGGTGAAGCGGTGCCGGCCCAGCTCCTTCACGAAGCCCGGCATGTCGCGCGGATTGGTGATGAGCACGTTGTGGCCGCCGATCTTCATGAATACCAGGCAGTTCCCGGTGAGCGCGAAGATGTGATAAAGCGGCAGCGCGGTGATGATGACCTCCTCCCCGTCGCGAAGTCCCGTGCCCCACCACGCCGAGGTCTGCAGCAGGTTGGACACGATGTTGCCGTGTGTGAGCATGGCGCCCTTGGACACACCCGTGGTGCCCCCGGTGTATTGCAGGAAGGCGATGTCGTCATGCGTAAGCGGGGGCTCCACCAGCGGCTTGCCGCCGCGCCCGGCCGATAACGTGGAATTGAACGTCACCGAGCCGGGCAGGTTCCACCGCGGCACCATCTTCTTCCGGTGCTTGACCACGAGGTTGGTGATCAGCGAAAGCGGGAACGGCCGCATGTCGCCCACCTGCGTGGTGACCACCGTCTTCACCTTGGTGTGCGCGATCACCGCTTCCAGCGTGTGGGCGAAATTCTCCAGGATCACAATCGCCGTCGCGCCCGAATCGTTGAGCTGGTGCTCGAGCTCGCGCGGCGTGTAAAGCGGGTTGCAGTTGACCACGATGTAGCCGGCCCGCAGGGCGCCGAAAAGCGCGACCGGGTACTGCAGCAGGTTGGGCATCATGATCGCGACGCGGGCGCCCGGCTCCAGCTTCGCCACGTTCTGCAGCCAGCTGCCGAAATCGCGCGACAGCTGGTCGATCTGCGTGAACGAAAGCGTGCGCCCCATGTTCGAGAACGCCGGGGCGCCGCCGAACCGGCTGCAGCTCTGCGCGAAGATCTCGCGGATGTTTGCGTATTGAGCCGGGTCGATTTCCGCCGGCACACCCGGCGGATACGACTTGAGCCAGGGTTTGTCCATCGTGCGTCTCTCCTCCAGGATTGTTGCCATCCTCACGAACCTTCTGGCGGGTTGTGTCGTCGGAGTGTAACCCGGAGCGCGGGCCCGCACCGCCCGCGCCTATACTGCAATCCCCACCACGAGGAGGAGCGGCACCATGGCATCAAAAAGGAAAACCAGGGGCACTTCCGGCGCGCGCGCCGCGGATCAGGGCGCGCCGTCGATGCGCGATTCCGCCCAGAAGATCTGGCTTGCCGGGCTCGGCGCCTTCGAGCGCGCCAAATCCGACGGCCCGAAGGTGTTCGAGGCGCTGGTCTCCCAGGGCAAGGAGTTGCGCGGGCGCGCCACGGAAGCCGCCGACCAGGCGCTGAAGACGTTGCGCGAGCAGGCCGGCGACGCACAGGGCAAGTGGGACAAGCTCGAGCAGGTGTTCGAGGACCGCGTCGCGCGGTCCCTCAAGCGGCTGGGCGTGCTCACCCGGGCCGAGGTCGACGAGCTTGCCGCGCAGGTTCGCGAGCTGAACGAAAGCGTACGCGGCATCATGCGCGGGACCCCCGCCCCGGCGGCAAAGCCGAAACGCAAGTCCGCGGCCGCGGGAAAAAAGAAAAAAGCCGGCGCGCGCAAGGCGAAGCGCGCTACTCCCGGGTGAGGCGGTCCACCAGCTTCACGTAACCCTCCATCGCCTTGTCGGCAGGGGTGCCCTTGAGCTTCGCCCACGCCTCGTATTTGGCCCGGTTCACGAAATCGGTGAAACCGGGCTTGTCTCCCGCGACGTCACCTTCGGTCGCCTGCTTGAAGTGCGCGTAGAGCTTGAGCTTCATGTCGTTGCCGGGGTCCTTCTTCGCCTTGAGAACGGCGGCGGCGGCGGCATCGAATTTCTTCTTCAGGTCGGACATGGCCTTCCTTTCGAGGGTCGAGGAACGTTGGTGTAAAGTTAGCCGAAGGCGCTCCCCATGACAAACAGACAACGAATATCCGGGGTGGACACGGCGTGGCTGCGCATGGAACACGCAACCAGCCTCATGATGATCGTGGGCGTCATGATGTTCGACGGCAAGCCCAGCCTGCGCCAGGTCAAGCGCGTGGTGGAACAGCGCTTCCTCGCTTTCCGCCGGTTCCGGCAAAACGCGGTCGAGGATACCGCGGGCAACTGGTGGCAGGACGACGGGGCTTTCGACATCAACCGCCACGTCCACCGCGTGAGCCTTCCCGGCAAGGCCGGCAAGGCGGAACTCGAAGCGCTGGTGAGCGAACTCGCCTCGACCGCCCTCGACTTCTCGCGCCCGCTGTGGGAATTCCACCTCGTCGACAACTACCAGGGCGGCAGCGCCCTCGTCACCCGCATCCACCATTGTTACGCCGACGGCATCGCCCTGGTCCAGGTGATGCTTTCACTGACCGACGAGACCGCCGCCGGCAGCCTGGCAGAGGTGCCGGCCGCAGAGCCCGAAGACGACGCACCGTCGGGTGACGCGGATCTTCTCGCGCAGCTGCTCAAGCCGCTGGGCGCGCTGCTCGGCAACGCCCGCGAGGTGGGCATGGGCCTCGTGGAACAGGGGCGCGCGCTCGCCGCCAACCCGCAGATGGCGACCGAAGCGCTGGAAGAAGTGGCGCGCAAGGGCATGGGCCTGGCGGGCGAGGTTGCGAACCTTGCGCTGATGGGGCGCGACGCGCAGACGCGATTCAAGGGCGCCCTGGGCGCCGCCAAGCGCGTGGCGTGGGCCGATCCCCTGCCCCTGGACGAGGTGAAGGTGGTGGGCAAGGCGCTGGGATGTTCCATCAACGACGTGCTGCTGTCGATGGCGACCGGCGCATTGCGCGACTACCTGGTGGAAAAGGGCGACGAGGTCGACGGCCTGGATATCCGCGCGATCGTGCCGGTAAACCTGCGCCCGCGAGCATCCGGCACCGGCCTTGGCAACCAGTTCGGCCTGGTGTTCCTGGAATTGCCCATCGGCATCGAGCATCCGCTGGAGCGCCTCTATGCGATCCGCGGCCGCATGCGGGCGTTGAAGGGCTCCTACCAGCCGATGATCGCCCTGGCGCTGCTGGGCGCGGTGGGCTCGGGCCCGAAGGCGCTGCAGGAACGCGTGACCGCGCTGCTGGGCAACAACGCAAGTGCCGTGATGAGCAACGTGCCCGGCCCGCAGCAGGCGCTCTACTTCGCCGGCAAGCGCATCCGGGAGCTGGATTTCTGGGTGCCGCAGTCGGGTGGCATCGGCATGGGGGTATCGATCCTTTCCTACAACGGCGCGATCCAGTTCGGCGTCATCACCGACGCGGGCCTGGTGCCCGACCCGGATGCCATCGTCGCGCGCTTCGGCGACGAGTTCGACAAGCTGATGTGGATCACGTTGATGAGTCCGTGGGGCGAGGCGGCCATTGCGGCCGAAACGCCGGCGCACGCTGCCACCCCGGCGCCCCACAAGGGCGTCCCATCACCTGAAGCCAGGATCCCCAAGCGCTTCAGGAACCTCTGACGGCCGCGATCGCGTCCATCTCCACCAGGTAACCATAGTGCAGCTGCGGTACCGGCACCACGGTGCGGGCCGGTCGGTGCGCACCCAGCAACTCGGCATAGATGCGGTTGAAATCCGGCCAGTGCGCGATGTCGGCGATGTAGACCGTCGCGCGCAGGATGAGCTCGCGCGAGCTGCCCGCCGCATCCACGATGGCGATCACGTTGCCGATCACCTGGCGCGCCTGCGATTCGAAGTCCGCCGGCCTGCGCTCGGGATCGCACGGATCGATCGGCAATTGCCCCGCGACGTAAACGAGCCCGGCATGCACGATCGCCTGCGAATAGTGGCCCCGCGCGGCGGGTGCGCAATCTGTGGTGACGGCATTCATGGCGCTCTCCGTGTCGAAAGCGGCATTGTCGCCGACCCGGCGGCGACGTGGGGTTCATGGCGTAGCCGGTGGAAACAAAAACGGGCCGGCATTGCTGCCGGCCCGCGTCCATCCATGCCGGCAAGGCCGGCGCGATGTTTTACTTGAGGTGCTTGGAGACCAGCTTGGTCATCTCGAACATCGAGACCTGCTTCTTGCCCCCGAAGACTTCCCTCAGCTTGTCGTCGGCGTTGATCATCCGGCGGTTGGTCTTGTCCTGAAGGTTGTTCTTCTTGATGTAGCCCCAGAGCTTGCTCGTGACTTCCGTGCGCGGGATCGGGGCGCTGCCGACGACGGCGGCCAGCGTGGCGCTGATGTTCATCGGCTTCATGAAAGCGGCGTTCGGCTTGCGCTTCGCTGCGGGTTTCTTCTTCGCGACAGGCTTCTTCGCGACGGGTTTCTTGGCGGCGGTTTTCTTCGCGACGGGCTTTTTAGCCGCCGGTTTCTTCACTGCCTTCTTGGATTTTTTAGCTGCCATTGATGAATCCTCCAATCTGATGATGACGTTGGGTGCTAGTCCATCCCGCCCTTATGGCGCGACAGCGTGAGGATGCGCAAGCGAAAACGCCTTGTCAACACTTTTCACTCGGCAGAAGGCGTTTTTTCCCTATGACGTACCGCTTGCGCAACAGTGAAATTCACTCGAGCTGCGCGCGCGCGCTCTCGATGTCGATCTTTTCCATGGCGTCGCGCGGCTCCATCTTCGCGGCCTTTTCGTACAGGGCGCCGGCCTCTTCCACGGCCTTCCTGCCGTGCAGCAGCACCAGTCCGTTGGCCATCTCGATGTGTGCGATGGGTGAATCGGGCGCCAGTTTCAGGGCCTTGCGGAAGTGCTCCTCACCCGCGTCCTTCTTCGCGCCGTAGGTGAGCCCTCCGACCAACGCCCCGATCTTGTTGATGATTTCCGCGTGGTAGGCGCCCAGGGCGATGTGGGCGTCGGCGTGCCGGGGCTGCAGCTTGAGGGCGGCATCGAGCGCGGCGCGAATCCTGCCGCCGTAGCCCTGCGCGAGGGCCTTGGCCACCGATATCCGCTGGCTGTAGCGCCCCGCCGCGTAGGCGTAGAGATAGTGCGCGTTGGCGTTCTTCGGCTCGGAACGGGCTTGCGCCTCGGCGCGGGTCATCACCTCCTCGAAGAGCGCGATCTTCGCGGCCTCCTTCGGCTCCACGCCGTTGGCGTAAATCGCCTGGGCCTTGTTCGCGGCGGTCACACCGGCCCCGCCCGCGTCGAGTCCCGCCGCCACCGCCTCGGCGAAGCGCCCTGCATGGAAGAGCCGCCACGCCTCCTGGGCGCCCTTGTCCTTCGGATACGGCTCGCAGTCGCCGCGGTGCAGCGTGTCCCACGACTTGCGCAGCGCTTCGCCCGAGTAGGTGAACGATTTCGAGGGGTGTGGAAATACCTTCCATTTGCTCGCGGCCATGGGGACTCCTCAGTCGATGTAGTTGCGGCCCAGCCGGTCGAGGTGCGCGCGCGCCTCGCCCAGCAGGTACGGTGCGACCAGCGCCATCACCTGGTATGCGCCCTGCCCCAGGTCCGCGGAGTCGCCGCCTGGCGGCGCGTGGGCGCGTCGGCCTCCGCGCAGCGCCTGGTAGTTCAGCCAGTAGGTGGCAACCACCAGCACGTTGTTCGCGAGGGCGCGGATTTGGCCCGGCGTGGCGGCCATCACGCGCGCGCGCACCAGCTCCGCACACAGCGCGATCACGGTCTCGGACTTGCGGTCGATGATGCGGTTGAAGCGTTCGCGCAGGCGCCGGTTGCGCGAAACCAGGTCGTCCAGGTTTCGATAGAGGAAGCGATATTCCCAGATGCCCTCGAACATCAGGTGCAGGTAGAGCCAGAGGTCCTCGATCACCTCGGGCCCCCAAGGAGCCTCGCGTGGGGCGGGCCCCCGAAGAGCCTCGCGGGGGGCGGCACCGGCACGGGGCTGCTGGACCTCGATGCGCTCCTCGAAACGGGTGAAGAGCTGCTCGACGATCTGGTCCTTGTTGCGGAAGTGGTAGTAGAGGTTGCCAGGGCTCATGTCGAGCTCGGCGGCGATCATGCCGGTGGTGACGTGCGCCTCGCCGCGCTCGTTGAACAGGCGCAGCCCCTCGGCGAGGATGCGTGCCCGGGTGCGCTGGGTGCGTATGGTGTTTCCATCCGCTTTGGCAGCCATATGGCGCCGGAGCGTATCACGCCGCGCGTTTCATCCACCTTCGAAGTTCCCGCAGCGTGTCCCGCAGCTCGCCCGCCGCCGCCGGCAAACGCCCGCGCGGCACCGACCTGCGCGCGCCGAGGTCGAGGCGGCGGTGCGGATCCTCGAGGACATCCCGCCGATAGCGGATGCCGTGGCGCGCCAGCAGCGGTTCGAGCTGCGCGGCGCGCCGGAGCAGGTCGCTGCGCGTGCGCTCGTAGGCGTGTTCGCAGACGCGGCGGCGGCTCGCGTAGCCGAAGATGCCGGTGAAAAATATCTCGCCGTCGTCGGCCTCCGGCTGGAAGAGCACCACGTCGGACCCCGGGTATTGCGTGTCGTATTTGCCCAGCCCCGCCGCCATCCGCGAGTGGATCACTGCGCGGAAGGTCTGCGAAAGCACCATGGGAAGGCCGCCTTCGATCAGGTTCGAATGCGGCCCGCGCCCCCGGCGGGCGGCCAGTTTTGCGTCGAAGGGCACAATCGGGTTGATGCACAGGACGAGGCCCGCGCCGTCCTCGAGGGCCTCGGAGGCGTGCAGCGTCTTGTGCAGCACCCCGTCGACGAAGTGCTGCCCGTCGATGGCCACCGGCGGGAACAGCCCAGGCAGCGCGGCGCTGGCCTGCACCGCCTTCGAGATCGGCACATGGTTGGCGCCTGGACGCCCGAAACTCACCGACTCTCCGGTGTCGAGGTTGGTGGCGACGAGGTAGAGGCGCCGCTGGAGGCGGCGGAAGTCATTGGTAAGGCCCGGCTGGTTGAAGAGGGCCTCGAGGTATCGGTGGATCGCCTCGTTGTCGAAGACACCGGTCGGGATCGCGCGCCCGAGGGCGGCGAACGATTCGAAGGTGTCCTGTCCGAACGGGTTGCGCAGGTAGTTCCATGCGGACCGCGCCAGCAGCGGCGGCACGGTGCGCGCCCGCTTCAGGTATTCGCGCAACGCGGGGCGCATGAAAAGCCCGGGCGTGAGGGCGCGCGGCCCGCGGCCGCCTTCGATGAAGAGGCGGCGGACCTCCTCGACCCCGATGCCGTTGGCCAGGGCGGCGGCGAGGAAGCTGCCCGCGCTCACGCCCACATAACAGTCGAGGGCGTTGAGGTCGAGGCCCTCGAGGGATTCCTGGAGGGCCAGCAATGCGCCGATCTCGTAGACCGCGCCGAACGGCCCGCCCCCGGCGAGGGCAAGGCCGATTCCGGCGCGTTTCTTGCGGGTGGACCCACGCCCCACCCCGCGAGTGACGCGCGACGATCCAGACCCTCTCCCCAACCCTCTCCCAGGGGAGAGGGGGCGATTGCGGGACGAGGTTTCGCGAACGGCGCGCGACAACTTAGGCGCGGGCGCGCGAGCGGCGCAACTGGTCGACGCTTTGCTGCAACTGGGCGACCTGGCGCGAAAGGGCGCGGACGTCCTTGGTGCTCGGCACGCCCAGCTTCGAGATCACCAGGCCCACACGTTGCTCGAATACCTTCTCGAGCTTGGAGACGGCGCCGGCGGTGCGGTCGCGCGCAACTTCGGCGCGGGCACTGACCGCCCCAAGGGCTTCCTGCGCGGCGGCCATCGCGAGCTTGCGGCCCTTCTGCTGCAGCGCCGAGCCTTGCTCGATCAGCGTGCCGACGGCGGCGAGGGCGCGCGCCTTGACCAGGTTGATCCGGCCGGCGGTGGTGGTGGGCTTGCGGGGGGTGCGGGTGGTGCGCTTGCTGCGCCTGGTGCTGGCCATGGAAATCCCTTTCGTGGTTTGGCGGGTTCTAGTGGGCCCATGATAGCGGCGGGATTTAGAGC
>Ga0163150_10006885_pt1 | contig 13669 bp, 12 predicted proteins | sample OliLakLV19P2IB_FD_148628 | JGI IMG/M metagenome (GOLD analysis project Ga0163150, IMG submission 148628) | Freshwater microbial mat bacterial communities from Lake Vanda, McMurdo Dry Valleys, Antarctica - Oligotrophic Lake LV.19.P2.IB | ecosystem: Environmental > Aquatic > Freshwater > Lake >...
CTGGGGGTCCGTGGAATGCCACTCACACTCCATGAAACCCCGCGAATCACGCGATGTTTTTCACGCTTTTAAAACGGCAGGGTGAATAAGACGGGCTGATAAGTCGGCCCGTATCGCGGTCGGCGACAACGATGGCACCGGTCGATTCTAGCGCAATGCCGGTGAGGCTACCTGCAAAAAGATTTCCGCTCGTCAGCAATTGTTGCACGCCGTTTGCAGGGTCTAGTCGAACGATTCGCTGGCCGCCGGCGATGAGTATGGTCCCCGTGGCCTCAACGGCGACAGAGTGTGTTGAGCCAAGTAAGCCACCGCCAGTGAGTAGAGTTTGTTGACCAGTTGTTACATTGAGCTTGACAATTGTGCTGTTACCCCGATTCGGGACGATGAGGTCTCCATCAGCGTCGAACGCCGATAGCATTGGTTTATTGAATAGCCCCGCGTCATAACCAGCCAGCACACTTCCGTCTGTCCCACTGATCTTTACGACACGATTGCTAAGTTGTTCTGACACGTAAAGGTTACCACTGCTATCGACGCTGATTCCGGACGGCTGCGAATTCGGTCCCGCCGAAATGAGTGTCTGTTTTCCCGTGATCGGGTCGATCTGAATAACCGCACCGTTGGATGCATCTTCATCAACGACAAGGATTCTTGAATGGGCGTCAATCGCTATCCCCAATGGACGGACCAGCATGCCGCCGCTGGAGAGCAACGTCTGTGCGCCCGTGGTCGGATCGATAAGGATGACTCGTGCACCGTCGCCGTCGGCAACGACGATGTCGCCGGGACGGAGCATGGCAGCGCACACAGCACCGCACGTAGTCATTGACGCAAGCAGAATTAGCAGAGCAAAGATGCGACTCATCAGCGGTTCCCCTTTTTTTCACGCAATGGTCAAGACGTAAACGTAGGATCAGAATAGTCCACCACATGTTGCATTGCAAGCAGCAAAATGCGCAGGAAACCGTCCGGCAGTGCCTCCCACACCATCTTCCTTGGACATCGTCCCCTGAATCCTGGCCCACCCCCGCCTTCTCAATACGCCGACGCATCCAGCTTCACATCCGCCCTAGCCCAGGCTTTCTTGAAGCGGGCTTCGGCAGCCGTCGCATCATCCGCGCGGCCCTGGGCTTGCAGGCACTCTCCCTTGGGGAGAGGGGGAAATCTACTCCCTGGCCCGTTCCAAATACTCGCCCGTGCGGGTGTCGACCTTGATCAGGTCGCCGATTTCGACGAAGGCCGGGCAAGACATGTCCGCGCCCGTTTCCAACTTGACCACTTTGGTGAGCTTGGTAGCCGTGTCGCCGCGGATTGCCGGCTCGCAGTATTCGATTTTCAGCACGACGTGATTGGGCGGCGTGACGGTAATCGGATTGTTGTTGAACAACACCATGCTGCAAACCATGCCCTCTTTGATGTACTTCCAGGCTTCGTCGACCTGTTCGGTCGAGAGCTCATACTGCTCGAAGCTGATGTTGTCCATGAACACGAAGTGGTCGGCCTGGCGGTAAAGATATTGGGCCGCGATTTCCGTGATGTCGGCGGCTTCGAGCGAGTCGCCGCCTTTGTAGGTGCGTTCGAGCACGGTGCCGCGGATCAGGTTCTTCATCTTGCACTTGTACAGGGCGTTGCCTTTGCCCGGCTTGACGAAGTTGCACTCGACCATTTGGTAGGGGTCGCCGTCGATCTGGATCTTCAAGCCCTTCTTAAAATCGCTGGTTGAATAGCTGGCCACAATCGGTTTCCTGTCTTGCTATCGGTGGGGAGGGGGATATGCTACGAATTGCCGTCCGCTGGCCCGCCCCCCTCGTGCCTCGTGGAAAATGACCATCTTAGCGTTCCCGAGCCAACTTGTCCGCGCCCCGGCGGCCCGCGAAATTCCGTCGTGGCAGGCGGCCCTGAAAAACGCGGTGCGCGATCCGGCCCAATTGTGCCAATTGCTGGGTCTGCCGGCGGAATTTGAAGCCGCGGCGCAGCGCGCCGGCCAGCAATTTCCGTTGTTCGCTCCGCGCGAGTACATCGCGCGGATGAAGCCCGGCGATCCACACGACCCGCTGTTGCGCCAGGTATTGCCGCTGGCCGAGGAGCTTATCGAAGCGCCCGGCTACAGTGCCGATCCCGTGGGCGACGTGGCTAGCCGCCGCGCCCCGGGGCTCTTACAGAAGTATCGCGGACGGGCACTGCTGCTGACCACCGGGGCCTGCGCGGTCCATTGCCGCTACTGCTTTCGTCGACACTATCCCTACGACGAAGGCCCGCGCTCTTGGGACACCTGGGCGCCGGCGCTGGCCGAGATCGCTTCCGATACTACATTGAGCGAGGTGCTGCTCTCGGGCGGAGATCCGCTGACGTTGGTCGACAGTTGGCTGGCCGAGCTGGCCGAGCGCTTGGCCGCGATCGGCCACGTGCGGCGATTGCGGATCCACACGCGGCTGCCGATCGTCATTCCGCAGCGCGTTTGCGATAGCCTGCTAGCGTGGCTGCGCGGCACGCGATTGACGCCCCTCGTCGTGGTGCATGCCAATCACCCGGCCGAACTGGATGCGGCCGTCGCGGGGGCGCTCGCGCGGCTGGTCGATGCCGGCGTGACGGTGTTGAATCAATCGGTCTTGTTGCGTGGCATCAACGACACGACCGACGTATTGGCCGAGTTGTGCGAACGGCTGGTCGATTTGCGCGTCATGCCTTACTATTTACATCAACTGGATCGCGTGGCGGGCGCTGCTCACTTCGAGGTGCCGGTTGCCGAGGGACGCAGATTGGTGCGCGAGCTGCGCGAGCGTTTGCCTGGATATGCCGTGCCGCGCTACGTAAGCGAGACGGCCGGCGAGGCATTTAAGGTTCCGCTGGCTTAGCAACTTGATGGGGCCTGCCACCCGAGATTCGACCAAAGTATCTCGTCAGAAGGACGAAACGATGAAAGTGCTGATGGCGGTCGATGGTTCGGCGGATGGCTTCGAGGCCGTGCGACAGGCGGGCCGGCTGCTGTCTCCGCTGCGCGACCAGATTGCGCTGTACTTCACGCCGCCCCAAGTCCGCGACCCGCACGTCGAGCCCAGGATGCTCGAGCGAGCGCGCCAGGCCTTAGCGGATGCCGTGTTCGATGAAGCCCGCGCGCATCTTCCGGCCGAGCTGCACATGGGCGTGGTGACGATTCTGGGCGTCAAACCCCCGCGTACCGGCGTGTTGCTGGCCGCCGAGGAGTGGAAAGCCGACATGATCGTCGTCGGCGCCCGGGGCGCAGGGCCTATGGATATGCTTCTGTTGGGAAGCGTTTCGCAATCGGTCGTTCACGGGTCGCACGTGCCCGTGCTCGTCGTTCGTGCCAGGCCAAGCCGGCCCGCGGATCAACCGCTGCGCGTCCTATTGGCCTGCGACGGTTCGCCCACAAGCCGGCAAGCCGCTGACGTTTTGAACCACTTCACGTTTCCGAACGGCACCGTCGGTCGCGTGATTACCGTGATCGAATCGATGTTGGTCGGAACGGTCCCCAAATGGCTCGAAGAGCGCGCCCGCAGCGCCGACGCCGACGCCATGGCACAGGCCTGGGTCCGCGAACACGAGGCCGACAAACAGCACCAGCAGGAAGAACTGACGCGCTACTGCAGTACGCTGCCAACCTCGTTTCAAACGGCGCAGCCGATCGTGGCCGAGGGGTATCCCGCCGATCAGATTCTAAAGACCATCACGGCCGAGAGCGTCGATCTGGTGGTTGTAGGGGCGCTGGGCAAGAACGCCTTGACGCGGCTGTTGATGGGCAGCACCTCGCAGAAAGTGCTGGATCATGCGCCCTGTTCGGTGCTCGTCGTGCGCGAACGTCCGACGTCGTGAAGGGTGAGAGTTGAGGAGTGAGACGTGAGGGGTTTCCGGCAGTCGCTGCAATATTCATGTCACAAGCCCCACCGCCCGACGCTCTGGCCGATCAGCATACTCCCGCCGCCATTCAAGAGCGTTTGGTTGCCGCGACCGCGCATAGTTATCTGGGCGACTTCGTGCTGGGGGCCATCGACGGCACGGTGACCACGTTTGCGGTGGTGGCCGGAGTGGCCGGCGCCGGCTTGCCCCACGGCGTAACGATCATCTTGGGTCTGGCGAACCTGCTGGCCGACGGCTTTAGCATGGCCGTGAGTAATTACCTGAACGTGCGTTCCGAAAAGGATCTCGTCGAGCAGGCCCGGCGGAGCGAGGAAATGCACGTAGAGCGCATCCCCGAAGGCGAACGCGAAGAGATCCGGCAGATCTTCGCCGGCAAAGGATTCGACGGCCCGGTGCTAGAAGAGATCGTCACGGTCATCACCAACGATCGTCGCCGCTGGGTCGACACCATGCTGCGCGAAGAGTTTGGCCTGCGATTAGAGCCGCCCAGCGCGATGCGCGCGGCGCTGTCGACGTTTGTGGCGTTCGTGCTGGTGGGATTGGTGCCGCTGCTGCCGTTTTTCTTGGGCGCTTCCACCGACAGAGTATTCGCGATCAGTGCAGCGGCCACGGCCGTGGCTTTCTTTGTCGTGGGTGTGGCCAAGGGTTGGGTCGTCCACCATCCGCTGTTGCGATCGGGCTTGGAAACGTTGGCCATCGGTGGCGTCGCTGCGGCACTGGCGTACACGGTGGGCGTGCTGTTGGCGGGTGTGGATGCGGTGTGATCGCAGAAGTCGTCAGGTGCAGAAGGTGTCAGGAACCTTTGGCTGTTGACGTGCAAACAAGTGGATGCCGGCACGGAGCCAAAGGTTCCAAACACCGCGGATCGATTGCCAATGGTTGCGGGGCCAAGCTATGCTTTAGGGGCCACGTGGATGCCGCCGAACACCTCACTACGCCTCGCTCAAGAAAAGTTGCTTCGAGCATTTCACCTCGCGTCATTGGCCTTGATTCTGGCGGCGGTCTGGACTGTTGCGCCGATGCGCGCCCCGGCCGGCGACTGGCCCCAATGGCGCGGGCCCGAAGGCGGCGGCACGAGCCAGGAACGCGGCCTGCCAACCCAATGGACAGAGGACCAGAACATCGCCTGGCGCGTCGAGCTGCCCGAGTGGGGCGATAGTACGCCGGCCATCTGGAAATCGTCGATCTTCGTCACGACGCAGAAGGACGACAAGCTGCTACTGCTAAAGCTCGACAAGAGCGATGGACGGATCCTTTGGACACGCGAGGTCGGCACGGCCCAGGTCGCCCGCATGCCCCTGCGCGGCAAATCGGCCGACGAGCGTCGCGAGCAACGTTTCCACCATCTGCAGAACATGGCCAGTCCTTCCCCTGTGACCGATGGCGAGCGGGTCATTGTCCACTTCGGCAACGGAGACCTGGCGGCTTACGACTTCGCGGGCGAACGACTGTGGCGCCGCAACCTTCAACAGGATTACGGCACGTACACGATCTGGTGGGGCCACGCCAATAGCCCCGTGTTGACCGGTGATTTGGCGATCACGGTCTGCATGCAGGATTCGCTGAAGGGAATCGCCGACGAGCCCTCCGCCAGTTACGTCGTCGCGCACGACAAGCGGACGGGCGAAGAGAAATGGAAGACCATGCGGATGACCGCCGCTGCTGCCGAAGAATGCGATTCGTACACCACACCCATGCTTGTCCCATCCGCTCGCGGGCCGCAACTCGTCGTGATGGGCGGCAACCAATTGGACGCTTACGACCCGATTAGCGGCAAACAACTGTGGTGGCTGGCGGGCATCGTCGGCGGGCGCACGATTACCGGACCTGCGCTGGCCGATGGCCTGGTCTATGTTACACGCGGCATGCGTGGTCCGCTGTTGGCCGTCAAAACCAGCGGCGAAGGCGAGCTGTCGGCCGAGCGCGATGTTTCCTGGCAAACCACGGAATCAACGCCGGACACGCCGTGCCCCGTGGTCTGGAATAATCTGCTATTCACGATCACGGACAATGGCATCGCGCAGTGCTTCGACGCCAAAACCGGAACGCGGCATTGGAAGAGCCGGCTGCCGGGCGACTACAAGGCATCGCCGGTGGCCGTCGATGGTCGAGTGTACTTTCTGAACATCGCAGGGTTGTGTACGGTCGTCGCGGCCGGCACGGAGTTCGAGAAGATTGCCGAGAACAAGGTCGAGGACGAGACGCTCGCCTCGCCGGCGATTGCCGACGGACGGATCTACCTGCGGGCGCGTAAGCATCTGTATGCGATTGGGGCGAAGTGAGGGCAGGGCGACAGGGCCATGTGCGGTGCGCGGATTTCCAGTATCAGACTTTTCACTGGCCCAGGCATGAATGCCTCGTCGTACCACACAAATCGAGCTACCGGATGGTAACCGCAGAGACGCGGAGGCGCAGAGAAAGCGAGTTGGGTGAAATGAGGAAGCCAGGAGACCGAATACATTGGCTTCGGGGCACGGAAAAGTGGCCTGTTGCCTTCTCGACTACCTCAGTCGGATGGAAATCGAGTTGTCGTGCCTTCCTGGCTTCCTTATTTTTTCCATCTCCGTGCCTCCGCGTCTCTGCGGTTCATTATTCTGTCCAAAAGATGTGTGCAACAGCGAGGCATGAATGCCTGGGCTGTGGAAAAACATCGATCGTCAACTGCGTCCTAACCAAACCGACAGTCTCCTTGAAGTCGCTCGTACCTCGGTGTCTCCGCGTGAACCACTGTACTATTCTCGCGACGCAAAGTTGCCCTACCCCATGAAGCGCGTCGCCTGGTTGACCGACATTCATTTGAATTTTCTCGCGCCCGAACGCGTCGAGAGGTTTCTGAATGAGATCGCTGCATTGAAGCCCGACGCCGTGCTGATCGGCGGCGACGTGGCTGAATCGCCCGATCTGGAAATGCAATTGCAGCGGATCGCGGCGCGGCTGGCCGTGCCTGTCTACTTCGTGCTGGGGAACCACGATTATTACTTTGGTTCGATCCGTCGCGTGCGCGAGCAGATCGAATCGCTGTGCCGCCTGACGCCAAACCTGGTCTGGTTGCCCATGACGGGCGTCGTCGAGTTGACTTCCACGGTCGCACTAGTCGGCCACGACGGCTGGGCCGACGCGCGCTTGGGCGATTACGAACGCTCGCTGGTAATGATGAACGACTATCGGTTAATCGAGGAGCTCGCCGGCGCGAACAAGCTCGATCGCTGGCCTCTCTTGAAGGCCCTGGGGGACGAAGCAGCCGACTACTTTCGCCGCGTGCTGCCGTTGGCGCTGGCCAAACGAGACCACGTGATCGCGTTGACGCACGTGCCGCCGTTTCGCGAGGCGTGCTGGTATCAAGGAGAGATCTCGAGTGATGAGTGGCTGCCGCATTTTACTTGCCAGGCCGTGGGCGAAGCCCTCCTGGAAGTCATGCGCGACCATCCGCGAAAGCGGCTGACCGTGCTGTGTGGGCACACGCACAGCCTGGGTGAAACGAGTCCGCTCGAAAACGTAATCGTACTCACCGGCGGCGCGGAATACGGCGCCCCGCACGTGCAACGCGTGTTTGAATTCGAATGAGGTTGCTAGCCGTCGGAGAAAAAAGGGGACTGGTCCAATAATCCAATCGCACGTTGGAAGCGGCGCATTGGCCCGCGATTATTGGACCTGTCCCCTTTTTTCGGACGCCTTTTTTAAGCCCTTCAGAAGATGCCCAACCGAGTCGACCGCCGCGACTTTCTCCCCACCGCCTCCTGGCAAAACCTGCGGCTGCGCGCGGAGCTACTCGGCAAGGTCCGCGTGTTCTTTCAGACGCGCGGGTTTCTCGAGGTCGAGACGCCGCTCTTATCCGCCGAGACGGTCGTCGACCGCCACCTGGACCCGTTCGAGATTTCGGTTTTTAAGACCGACATGAAGTCCGGCGGTGACCAGAAAATGTGGCTGCAAACCTCGCCCGAGTTCGCCATGAAGCGGCTCATGGCCGCGGGCGGCGAGGCGATCTACCAGGTGACGCGGGCGTTTCGCAAGGAAGAGCTTGGGTCGCTGCACAATCCCGAGTTCACGATGGTCGAATGGTATCGCCGCGACGATTCGATGATCGACGGCATGCGGCTGCTTTCCGACCTGTGCGAGGCGCTCTTGCACCTTGGTCCGGCAGATTCAGTAACCTATCGCTCGGCGTTCGAGCAATTCGCAGGCGTCGATCCGCATACAGCCAGCCTCGACGAATTGGCAAAGGTCGCTTGTGCGCGCGATCTCGCCGTGCCCGAGAGCCTCGATCGCCAGGATCGCGACGCGTGGCTGGATTTTCTGTTGGTGTTTCTCGTCGAGCCCAACTTGGGCAACTCGTCGCCCGTGATCTTGCACGACTTTCCGGCGAGTCAGGCGGCGCTAGCAGCCATTCGGGAAGGCGATCCGCCGTTGGCCGAGCGGTTCGAGCTTTATGTACGTGGGATCGAATTGGCCAACGGGTTCCACGAGCTGGCCGACCCCGAGGTGCTGCGCGAACGCAACCGCGCGAACAACGCCGCGCGCGTCGCCGACGGGAAGCCGTCCTTGCCCGAGGAAAGCCGGCTGTTGACGGCGATGGAGCACGGCCTGCCCGATTGCACGGGCGTGGCGTTGGGATTCGATCGCGTGGTGATGTTGGCGGCCGGCGCAAAAACGTTGGCTGAAGTGATGGCGTTTCCGTTCGACCGGGCGTGAGGCCCTATCTCGTCACCGGCTTCGACGCCGTGCGACCTCGCGACTTAAGCTGTGCAAGCTCTTCCCAAGCCTTGATGAAGTCGGCCTTGGTGACGGACTTATCGCCGGTCTTGGTGATGAGTGTCCAATCGGACGCGGCCGAGATGGCACGCACGATCTCGCCCAATTGCGGTTCGGCCTTCTTGGTTTCACGATCGAAGGCAAGCATCGTTTTGCCGGCTTCGTTCTTGGCCATCCGCGACATGCACTGGGCCTGCAGTTCCCAGATATTCATCGCCTGGTCGATCTTTTCGGCCGCCATCCCGGCCGCGGACATGTCGTCGGGCAGAAGCGCCAGCGTGGCTTTGACGCGGGGCGCGCGATCGGCCTCGGGCAGAGAGTGGATGTCGCGCTGGGCCCGCTCCCAGCGCTCCCACAGTCCGACAAACGCCGCGTCGTCGCCCATCGTCTCGCGCAGTTGCCGATAGAGGACAAACTTACGCAGCCGCAGGCCGACGTAGTCGAGCAGATCCTGGGCCGTGGCTTCGTCGCGCTCAAAGAGCCGCTGGTACAGCTCGTCATGCACCCGTTTGAGAAAGGCCACGGCCTGCTGGCGAGTCTCAGGCGTGGCCGCGGCGAAGTCACCGCTGGCGATGTGTTTCTTCACGGGCCCCCAGAAATCCTGGGTTTCCTGGATCGCGTCGTCGAGCTGATCGGGAGTGATCGTGATTCCCCACTCGGTCGTCGGCTGGCGATCGTCTTGCGCCGGGGCGACCGTCGTCGCGACCAGGACGCAGCAGAGCGAAATCGTGCAGATTCGCATGGCCGTGGCACTCCATTGCCGTTGGAAACCGCGCGCATCGGTCACCGGCGCCAATCGAAATTCGGGCGCGCGGCAACAGCGGACGGGGGGGAAAGCCTTTGACGAGGCGGGGGAGTATAGCGGTGGCCACTGACAGCAGCCAGAGCAATTGCGGCCGGTGTGAGAGTGGTCCTGCCACTCATGGCGAACATGCATTACGCGGGCGATTCAATGCCGAATCGAGCGTCGTACGCGGCCGCGATCGCCAGGAAATACAGCGGCACGGTGAAAATCGCTCCGACATAACATAACTGCATGCCAACATAGGCAAGCATGCCGGCGACGAAATACAACAAGAGCAACTCCCAGAACCTGGTTCGCGTCGCGTCCCAACTCATACGAAAGGCCGTGGAAAAACTGCAGCCCCGGTCGGCAATCAACGGCATCACAAACATAGTCCGAGTGCCGATCCAAAGCACCCAAGCATAGAAGGCGAACATCATCAGCATGATGAATGCGAAGAGGGGCAGCACGATCAGCAGCGCTGCGCCATCGTTGCCTCCGCCGCCACGTCCCCCACCTCCAGGTCCGTTGGCAAATGATCCCATGACGCCGAGCATGAGAAACATCGTCGCATAGATCAACAGAATTGGCGCCATCTGCAAGAGTGTGAGTACGAAGCCGGCCAACATCGACGTCCCCACTCGTTCCCAACCGCGGCCGAGCGTGCCGACGTCAAAGTGCTGACCCCGCAACCCACGGAACGCGCAGGTGTACAATCCACACGACAGCGGCCCTGTCGCCAAGAGTACGGGAAACAGGCATAAACAATAACTCGCAAGAAAGATCAGCCCCGCCACCAGCACCGGCACGGGCCACTCTTTCCATTGTGCCCCGTAAGTGCTAAAGGCCCGATTCAAATGATCGCCGAAGCGGGCTTCTGCGGTCGGCGCGCGCGATTCTGCCAGCCTCGGCGCTGGAGATTCGGATTGGCCCGCAGGGTCCAAGGGAGGGACTGGATTGGAGGGGCGATAGGGATTCGTCGGGTCATCGAATGTGCCACTCATGGATCGATCTCCCGGCCGAAAACTAGTGCAACGACGACTTCACCGCTAGCAATCGTAGCCTACAGCCGTAGGTAACACCTACACTGCCTGGTTGTGACCCCATGGGAAACAGCTTGCCGTTCGCGCTGGGGGCATGAGTTTGGTATAAAGCGCGGGTGGGATCAGCAGCGCTTGCAATTTGAACGTAGGTCGTCAATCGACTAACTCGAGGCTTAATTTATGCGACGGATCGTCTCGAACGGATGTCTGACGGCAAAGTTGATTGCGTTGGCAGCCATGCTCATGGCATCGGCCGCCGCGCCCGCGCATGCCCAAGCGACGACGGCCGCTTCGGCCCGACGCGACAAAACGGCGCTGGAGCGGATGGTCGAAGAAGAGGTCGTGGCCCCCGGCATCAAGAATCCACGCGTGATTGCCGCCATGCGGGCTACACCCCGGCAAGAGTTCGTGCCGCTCGCGCATCGCCGCAACTCGTTCTTCGATATGGCTCTGCCGTTGGGCGAAGGACAATCGATCTCGCCCCCCTTCGTTGTCGCCTACATGACGGAGCAGCTCGATCCCCAGCCGACCGACAAAGTGCTTGAGATCGGCACGGGCAGCGGGTATCAGGCCGCCGTGCTCAGCCCGTTGGCCAAGGACGTGTACACCATCGAGATTGTCGAACCCTTGGGAAAGCGCGCGGCCGACACGCTGTCTCGGTTGGGTTACCAGAACGTTCATCCCAAGATCGGCGACGGGTACAAGGGCTGGCAGGAGTTTGCGCCTTTCGACAAGATCATCGTCACGTGCTCGCCCGAACGCGTGCCGCAACCGCTGGTCGATCAACTGCGTGAAGGCGGCCGACTGATCGTGCCTTTGGGGGAGCGTTTTCAGCAGACTTTGTACTCGTTCAAGAAGGTCAACGGCAAGCTTGAGGCACAAGCGCTCGAACCCACCATGTTCGTGCCGATGACGGGCACGGCCGAACAGCAGCGGCTGGTGAAGCCCGATCCCACGCGACCGGCGCTATTGAATGGAAGCTTCGAGGAAATCTCGAAGGAGACGGGCCTCCTCAGCGGTTGGTACTACATGCGGTACGCCAAGGTGCATGCCGATTCGGCGGCGCCGGACGGCAAGAAGGTGATCACATTCAGCAACAACGTGCCGGGACGCAGTGCGCGGGCGCTCCAGGCGTTTGCCGTCGATGGCCGACTGACCAAGTCGCTAGACGTATCGCTGTGGGTCAAGGTGACCGACGTGCGTCAAGGAATGTCGCCCGGTGAATTACCGCGGTTTTACGTCGGCTTCTTCGACGAACTCCGCGCGCCGACAAAGACGAGCGCCGAACTTGGTCCCTGGTCGGGCACCTTCAACTGGCAGCAGGAGCATGGCGTTTTGGTCGTGCCCGAGTCGGCACGCATGGCAATCGTATGGATCGGACTCTTGGGCGCGACGGGCGAGATTTCGTTCGATCACATCACGCTCGCGCCGGCCACTGGCAATCCGTCGGCGTTGCCTCCGCAATCGCCAAAGTGAGGCTCATTTGCCGCGCTGCGATTGGGCCAGGATCGTCGCCCCGAAGCGGGCTTGCAGCCAACCGCCCAGCGCTTCGCCGGCCACCTGGTTTCCCCGGTCGTTCCATTGCCCCTCGTCGCGAGTGTACGTGCATGACTCGGTCGCGCGGAAATAGGGCAGAAGGTCGAGCGAGGGCAGTTCCAGCTCCTCGGCCAGCCGCGTCAATCGCCGCTGCGGCAGCTCGAGATCGAGTTGGTTGGCCTCGTAACCCAGTCGCCGCCGCAAGGCCTGGCAAACGATCGGGTTGACCTGGTAATCCTCGGGCACCACGACCAGCGCGACTTCAATCCCTTGGCGATGGCAACGCCGAATCAGATCGACCAGCCGCGTACGCGTGACTTGCCAGCGTTGCTCGATTGTATCGTCCGTCGGCGTACGGCAGACCGAGACGCGCGAGCTGCACGCACTGAGGTAGGTCTCGAAATCCTGCATTCCGTCGGTAGCGAAGTTCTGGCCACCGCGAGTGGAAAGGCCGAGCGTCGCGGCCGCCAATCGACACAACCGCAGCGAGCGCCAATCGAATTTGCTCGGCACGGGCGGGTCGGCCGTGACGTCCTGCCCAACCGTGAAGAACGCAAGGACCAAATCGGGCTGGAACGTTACGACGTCGCGCTCCAGTTGCGCGGCGTACTGCCAAAGGCCCGAGCGTGGCAGGCCAAAGTTGTAAACCTCGACGCCCGGCACGCGGGCTTCGAGCTGATCGAGGCAATTCGTCTGGGGATTGCCCGACAGTGCTGTGCTGCCGCCCAACACGGCCACGCGGAAGTGGCCGGGTCGCCGCGCGTGCTCAAAATTTTCGTCCCAATAGCCCTGCGAGTTCACTTGCCGCCCGTGGTACTCGCTGCCAGCGGACAGCTTGAATTGACCGGCCAGGCGGTCGAAAGGCAATGCCGCTTCGTCGGCCAGATCGACCAATCGCAAACCCACTTCACCCAACATAGTTGCCAACGACAGCGCAAACACCCAGCGGCCGGCGCGGCGAAAGCTCGCCGACCGCAAGCGTTCGTGCAATAGCGTTGCCGCCGGTCCGGGGGCCAACAGCGGCAGCAGGATTACGCTGTACCAGCAGGCCAGCATTGCGCGAAAGAGATAGCGAACGTACGCATCGGGACCGAGAGCTAACGCTGCGACGTAACAGGCCAACGCGCCCACGAGCAGGCAACGCCAGAACGCACCGCGCCACGGCCAAGAGATCCAGCCGCTCGCATACGGTCCGCGCGAGGCTTTGAACGCGATCCACAGTTGGGCAAGCGCCGCGAGAATCAATATCACGCCACATGGCGCGCGGTAGTGCCGGGCCACGTCCGCGCGGCAGTGATGCCAGAGAGAATCGATCCCGCCCGCCAGGCAGAACGCTGCAACTGCGGCGATCGCACAGGGCACAAACCAAGAAGCCGCCCGCACGAACCACGGGCCGCCGGACGTCGTCCGCGGCCCACGAGCGAAGAACGGAGACATGCCGACCACGTGTCCGAGCTTCTTCGCGCGCGGTTTGTTCGCGACAGGGTTCTTTGCATCTGGTCTGTTAGCAACTGTGGCGTCGTCGCGCCGCAGGCACTTGCCCAGTGCGTCCTGCCTGGCCACCAGAGCCTCCGTGCTTTTGCCCGCCAAGTGCCTTTCGGCGTGCGCCAGACGCGTCGCGAAGCGGCGCGTGGGACGTCCGCCAGGTCATGCGAGACGCCAATCCGTGGCGTCCAAAATC
>Ga0163150_10006892_pt1 | contig 13662 bp, 3 predicted proteins | sample OliLakLV19P2IB_FD_148628 | JGI IMG/M metagenome (GOLD analysis project Ga0163150, IMG submission 148628) | Freshwater microbial mat bacterial communities from Lake Vanda, McMurdo Dry Valleys, Antarctica - Oligotrophic Lake LV.19.P2.IB | ecosystem: Environmental > Aquatic > Freshwater > Lake >...
GGATGCCCCGTTCCTCGACACGACTATCTCTAGCGCGACGCTCAGTTTCCGCGTGGCTGACTGGGATGCCCGCGCTGTCGAGTCCATCGAGACAGAGCTTGCGCTTGACACCGATCCGACCCATGTTGCGATCGGCGAAGCGGGCTTGCCCGATTTCGCGGTCTGCATTCCCGGCGTGCTGGGTGACGCGACCATCATCAGCGACTGGGATCCCACGGCTGATATCCTGGATGACGACAGCGCTTATGGCGGCGATGTCGGGCAGGACAGCGGCCAGCCCGGCGATGCCCTCTTTTACAGTCGCCTGATTACGGAGTCAATCGTGGTCAGCCAGCCGCCTGGCATGTACACCGGGATGGCCCGCGCGACCGATGTCGAAGTCGCGAACATCCTCGATCCCGCTTTTGTCCTCGAACTCGATGGCACGCTGACGCCGCTGAGCAGTGGCATTCCAGCTCCGATCGCGTACGCGGCGTTCGATGTCGTCGTGGCCTCGACAAATTCTCAGCCGACCGCGGTAGTGGCCCTCACCTCCCCCAATCCGCTGAACTCTGGCACCAGCGCTTCGGTCAGCATCACCGCTTTTGCGGATGCCGAATCGAATCCGTTGACGGTCTCGGTCGACTGGGGCAATGGTGCTGGGTTCGTCACGATCGTCTCCGGTATGCCATCACCCTATGTCAATCAGACACCGACCGGGCCCGTGATGGTGAATGCCGATCTCGTGCCGGATAACATCAACCTGATCGTGCGCGTCACCGATGGCATCTCGGCACCTGTCGACTTTCCGGTGCCCTACACCCTCGGTGCGAATCGCCCGCCCCAGATTACCGGCAACCTCGCCTTGTCGCCCTCCAGTGTCCTGACACCGGCAACCTTCACGATGGTGCAAGGTTCTGCGACCGCGATCGATCCGGAAGGCGACACCATCGGGCTGCATACGGTGAATAACCGCAATGCCGATGCCCCTACCTCGGGCACCTTCACCTTTCCGTATACACCGAATCCCTCCACCCCCATCGCCAATCCGCCCTTCCCCAGCGTGCAGTTCACGGTCTACGCCACCGATGCCTTGCATCCCACAGTGGCAGGCACCGCCTACCCCACGGTGAATGGCGCGATCACGACAGTAGGCGGGGCGACCGGATGGGTCTACACCGCCGCCTCCACTGCTACCGCCGTCACGACCCTGGATGACATGTACTCGGTCACCGTGGATCCTGCGGGTAACGTGTATGGACTCGGCATCATTTCGAACAACGCACCCGGAATCGACTTTGGTGGCGGAGTGCGCCCAAACTCCGGCAACCTCAATGTGTTCCTCGTGAAAATCGATGGCGCGACCGGCAACTACGTTTGGGATCGTGTGTTCCTCGCGAGTTCCGGTGGCGGACGTCCGTATAGCGTCGAGACCGACAGTGCGGGGAATGTTTACGCCTTACTGACCTGGAACGGGACGCTGCTTTTGTCCGCGCTCGGCGGTACGGGCGTAAACATGGTCTCCGGTGGCTCACAGGACCTGGGGATCGTCAAATTCGATTCCGCCGGCACGTACATGGGATTCGCGCGTAGCAATGATGTGGTGTCTGCCTCGTCCGAGAGTCATCCTTCCGCCCTGATTAACGGGAACAACCAGGGCGTGGCTGCTCGTGGGTTGGCGATCGACAAATCGACGGATGCGGTCTATTGCGGCCACTCTCCGACGAGCGCCGGTGTAAGCACCACCACCATAGGCGGCATCACGGTGGCACTGAACGGGAATCGGGAGCCGATCGTGGCCCGCTTCAACGGTCCGGCCTTCCTGGCCAACGGCACCACGCCGGCGGTCTGGGTATCCAATCTGGTGGTCAGCGCGGGTGCGACGGTCGACCAGCGCGTCAATGGCCTCGCGGTATGTGGCGCAGGTGGCAACGTCGCAGTCTCCGGTCAATACACAGGGAGCACCGATTTTGGCGGCGGTTCCAGTGCGTTCGTCGGCATACAGGATGTTTTCCTGGTCCAGCGCAATCCGGCGACTGGCGCGTATGTCGCCGGATCGCAACGCGTGTTCGGTACGCCCGGCACGGATAGTGCGCCGGGGATCGCCGCTGATGCCACGCATATCTATTTGTCTGGTGCCTGGGCCGGGACAGCGGGTGAAATCCTCGACATCGGCGTGCCGGTGCCTACCATCACAAGCCTGGGCGCCGTCGAAGGTTATATCGCCTGCTACACCACTGCGGGTGTGCCGGTCTGGAGTCGCGGCCAACTGGGGAGCGGCAGCGGCGATCATTGCTCGGGTGGGGTCGCGCTCACCGCAACCGACGTCTTCGTTGCAGGCCTCTTCAACACCACCTCTCCGGGCGCCGAGTTTGGGTATGGCCCGAAGGTCGCGCTGGGCAGCACGGACTGGACGGTCGCGAAGTTCGATCGCACCACGGGTGCCACAACAGGCTGGCAGCAGATCTGGGCACCCCCAGCATCCAGCTTTGACACGATCTACGGGTTGACAGTCCACGCAGGAAACCCCATTTTCTGCGGACGCTGTCAGACCGGCGCGAACATCGACTTCGATCCAGGCCCCGCCGTCGTGACCCGCACGATGAACAACACCGACTTTGCCGTGGTGAAGCTCAACGGCATCAACGGCGAGTTCTAGTCGTCTTCACCGCACGTCATCTCAAGCAAACTACCCCGGAGCCGGTTCGCCGGCTCCGGTTTGTTTTTCCGTTCCGCACTCGAAGTAACTGCTGGCTGTTTCTGTTGGAGCGGGTCGCGGACACGGACCTGCGCCGTCTCCCGCGCTGTCGACCATTCGCTGGCAGGTCACGATTAAGAAGGATAGCAAGACGTTAAGGGAAGGTGTCAGACTCAGCGGTCGCTCAAGCGATCTGCGTCTTAGTGGGAGCAACTCAAGGCCGTGAAACTGCGCATCTTCCCTTTGATTCTTGTCGTCCTCGGTACCGTAGTCGGCTGCCAGGGCAATTCTCCACTGGCGCCCGGATCCGAAGGCGAGGGCATACCACCCGACATCGATCTGACGAACGCGGACGATACCGATGATGGCTATCGTGGACTCACGGCATTGATGACGGGCACGGCGACGCTCAATGGCGCGGTGGTCACGGACCCGGGCTACACCGATTCCCCCACGAGCATCACGCAATCAGCCGCCATCGGCGAGCTGGTCTTGATGCGCCTCAGCGCGGTGATGTCCGACGCGTCGACGCCGCAAGTGTACACGGATGTCCGGGGACCGGGCGGGGCGTACTCTTCGATGAAGTTCGCCGCGAACGGTGCCAACAACTACAAGGCGCTCTATGTGCTGCGCAACGAAGACCTCTCGCTGCGGCTGCACAATCGCACCAATTACACCGGGACCCTGCATGGTCCGGCGGCGACCTTCAATTACAACTACGAGACCCGTCCGATTCAGGACAGTGGCGAGCCGAATGACGATGGGAATCCGGTGACGATCACGGATCGTACGCTGGGTGTGAATGTGAATGTTGGCGTGACGGCGACGCGGTCGTTTTACTACTACACCTCCACGAAAAAAGATGTCGAGGACTGGTACAAGACGACCGTGACCGCCGGTCGCACGTACCGCTTTCGCATCAGCAGCTTCAATCCGCGGTACGGCAGCTGGAGCTACACGCTCAAGCTGTACAACAGCGCCGGTACTCAGGTTGGCGCCACTGTGACGGTGCCGCAGACGGCCAGTATCGGGGACATCATCTGTCCGCCGGTCCAGAGCACGGGCACCTACTATTTCCAGATCAAGGGAACTCCCGGCAAAACGGCGTTTGGGTCCAATGTCTTCTACTCGTCCTACACCTTTACCCCCTGCGAAGTGCCGGTGGTGAATACCACGACCGGGCTCATTTTCACGCCGGATGAAACGCTCGCCTACTGTCCGACGGCGACTGGTGACTGGAGCTACTTCACGCCCGCACCGGTGGAATCCTGGACCTGGAATTTCGGCGGCGGCTGCATCCCGAATACTTCGACGGAACTGAATCCGGAAGTGACGTTTACCAGTACCGCCGGGACCTACAACTGCTCGCTGACGCTGGTTTCGCCCTGCGGTGCGACCTATGTCGCGAACAAGAGCTACCGGGTGGATTGCAGCTGGAGTCGCTCCTATGGCCGCGAGTCGCTGGGGGGCATCGACAATGAAGTTCTTACGAACGACATCGCGGTCGACCCGGCCGGCAACGCCTGGGTGACCGGGAGCTTCACGGGCCTGGATGTGCGCTTCCCGCGCGATGCCGGCTGGGGCGATGTCGTCATGCTCTCCAGCGGCGGATCGGGGACGCTCCCGCGGGGATTTCTGATGAAGCTCGCGCCCGAGGGGGATGCGTTGTGGGCCGGACCGCTGGCGAGCGATACCGCCGCCGGCGAATCATCCGGTGAGTCGATCGTCCTCGATAGTCTGGGGAATCCCTGGGTGGCGGGGTACTTCCGCGACAGCCTCGATTTTGATCCCACGGGTGGCGTCACGATGTTGACGTCGGCGGGGAGCACGGATGCGTTCCTGGCGCAATACGGCAGCGATGGAGCAAGTGGACGTCCCGCATTTAGTTGGGGCAGTACGGGTACAGACATGGCGCGCCGGCTCCTGGTCGATGGCAGCTCCCAATTCCTGGTCGGTGGCCGATTTGGTGGGACCGTCGATTTCGATCCGGGCGGTGCGACCTTCAATCGCACGGCGCTGACGTCGAATAATCTCTATCTGCTTCGACTCACCACCGCTGGCGTCGCCAATGGCTTCAGTACGTGGGGCGGCGCGACCAGCAGTTCGCTCAGTGAGCTCGGATTGTCATCGACCAAGATCTTCACTGGCGGGGCTTTCAACGGCACCGTCGATTTCGATCCCAACGCGGGGATCGCGGAACGTACGAGTCTGGGGAGTGCCGATGTCTATCTGAATGTGCTGGATCGCACCACCCTGGACTACCTGTGGGTCGCGACCCTCGGCCCCAATTCCGGCGGCGCATCGCAAACGGTGCGCGGAATTGCGGTCAACGGATCGGGCGCGCCACGTCTGGTGGCCGACATCGTGGGGCCAGTGCGACTGACCCCGGTGGTGGGCGATCCGGTCGTCTTTGGGGATGGGTCGGTAGACATTCTGGTGATCGCGCTGACCAATGCGGGGATCTACGAGTGGAATGCGCTGGCGGACAACACGATCACTCGTACGACGACGAGCGTGGAATACAACTCGTATCTCGATTCGCTGCTGATCGCGGGGACCTACACGAGCGGCAGCTTCGGCGTCCCCGGGCTCACCTCGACCTCGTTGAGTGCCCTCGACAGCCGTGATGCCTTCTTGTGGCGGATCGGTGCCACGACGGCGAAACATCACTGGGCCTTGAGTCTCGGATCGGCCAGCACGACTCGGGACCAGATCAGCGCGATTGGAATCCAGCCAAGCGGCAACCGGAACATTTACGTATCCGGGACTTATCGCACCTCATCGGCGGGTCTCAATGGCGTGACATTGACGGGCGGTATGGACGGCATGACCGGTTTCACTACCCGCCTGGACCGCTTCGGCGCCTACCTGCCCTAGCACTCTGGCACCAGAGCGGCACGGACTGCCGCAGTCCGCGGATTTCGGATATCCGAATTCCCATTGGTCAGGCCGCTGTACACTTTCTGGCGACGCGAGATGCGTCGCCATCTGCTTTGTGGCACCGCTGCTGTACTAGAGGCCTCCCATGCGACTTCACGCCCTCATTCCGACCGTGTGTCTGACGATTGCCATCGCGGCATGCCAGGCAGGCGGACCGATCGCTCCTCCTGACGACTCCGGCGATCCCGGCGACCTGGCGGCTTTGCCCGCACCACCCGCCGATATCGACGAGGGACCGGTTAACCTGCCCGAGGATGCGGTCGATGAGGGAACGCGTGGACTCACGGCTCTCCTCAATGGCGATCTCGATCTGCTCGGGTCGGTGACCACCCCAGTCGGGTATCAGCCTTCGCCCGTGAGCGTCACGCAGCCCGCGACTACCGGCGAAATCGCGCTTATCCGTCTGCGCGCGACTGCCTCCGATGCCACCACCACCCGGACCCTCTACTCCGATGTCCGTGGACCTGGCGGCGCCTACTCCTCGATGACGTTTCTCTCGAACGACACCAGCGTGTACAAAGCGGTCTATGTGATTCGCAACGAAGATCTGTCGGTGCGGGTCCACAATCGGCCTTCTTACTCGGGGACGCTGAATCCACCCGCGGCCGATGTGAACTACACCTTCGAAACGAAAGCCATCGAGGATAGCTCCGAGCCCAACGACGATGAGAACGCCGCGACCGTGACCGATCGCTCGATGAGCAAGACGCTCGGTCTCGGCGCAACCGCCACGCGATCGTTCTACGACTTCTCCGCCAGCGCCCGGGATAAGGAAGACTGGTTCTCCACGACCCTCACCGCGGGCGCGCAGTATCGCTATCGCCTCAACAGCTACAACCCCCGCTACGGTACCTGGGGCTACACCCTCAAGCTCCTTAACTCCGCCGGCACCCAGGTGGGATCTACCAGCACGATCACGGTCGGCAACGCGGTCGGGAGTCTCTTCACGCCCGCGATTCCAACGACTGGCACCTACTACATTCAGATCGTGGGGACTCCAGTCACCAAGTCGAACAACTCAAATGTCTTCTACTCGATCTACTCCCTCAATGTCTGCCAGCAGGCGGTCGCCGCGCCCCCGGTGTTTACACCCTCCAATGGCACGGGCATGTGCAACGGCACGACCGGCGAATGGAACGTCGCGGTGTCGCCCGCCCCGGCCTCATACAGCTGGAATTTCGGCGGGGGGAGTTCGCCCTCGACCTCGACGTTACCGAGTCCGGAGGTCACGCTCACCGGCAACGGCACATACCTCGCCTCGCTCACCACCACGAGTGCTTGTGGTGCACTCTTTACCAAAATCTTCACCTATCAGGTCGGATGCAACTGGGCCCGGACCATTGGGACACCCACGGCGCGCAACGAGCAAGCGCCGTTCGTCACGCCCAGCGCGGTGCTGGTCGATGGCGAAAATCGCGCCCACCTGGTCGGGACCATTGTCGGAACCGATGTGCAATGCACGGCGCAGGAGCCCATCGGTACGCGGGTGCTGCTCACCCCATCCGGGACCTGGGCGATGATGTACGTCGTTCTGAATCCCGATGGCAGCCTCCAGAGCGCACGTAAACTCATCGAAGGCAATGCCGGACCCTCCGATATCGCGCTCACCAGCGATGGCGACCTGCGGGTCATCGGACGCTTCGCTGGCAACGGTCTCGATTTCGATCCGGGACCAAACGCATTCCTGATGAGTAGTCCCGGCACCACCGACGGCTTCTGTCAGGCGATCAGTGCGGCCGGCGATTTTCAATGGGCCGCGGAGTGGGGCAGCAGCAACTACGAATACGCTCGTGGGCTGGAACTGAGTAGCGGCGATGCAATCCACATCGTCGGATCTTTCGCGGATACGGTCGATTTCGATCCCGGCGCAGGAACGCAATTCCGTACCAGCGCGGGCAGCAACGATGCCTACTGGCTGACGCTCCTCGACTCGGGTGCCTACAGCGGCGTGGTGACTATGGGCGGCGTCGGGGGGAGCGCCAGCGCAGAAGACATCGTGAAGAACACTGGCACGAACTACTACATCACCGGCTATTTTTCGGGGACCTGCGACTTCAATCCAGGTGGCACGACGACCCGCACGAGCGCGGGCAGCTCCGATGCCTATCTCGCCGCGTACAGCAGCCTGGGAGCCCTGCAATGGGTCAATGCCTGGGGATCTACCAACGGTGATGTTGGAAACGCGGTTGTCACATCGGCCAGCAACAATCCGATCGTCGCAGGCAAATTCCAGGGGGCCGTCGACTTCGATCCGGGGGCAGGGACTGTCAGCCGGAACAGCACGACCGCCGGCTACACCGATTGCTACCTCGCGCAATACACCAGTGCGGCGGGGACGTTCCAGTGGGTCAATACCTGGGGCGGCGCGACTGAAGATCTCGTCACCGATCTGGTGGTCGCCTCTGCTGACGGCAAGCTCGCGGTATACGGCACTTTTTCGAGCACGGCCGATTTCGATGGGGGAGCAAACGCCACCAATCGGACGGCCGTCGGCTTACGCGACATCTACCTGGCCGTGCTCAACTCCGATGGCGCATTCAATCGGGTCAGTACCTGGGGGACCACCCTCGATGAGTACTCCACCAAGGTCGCCGCAGGGACCGGACGGCTGCATCCGGTGGGCTACTACCAGCGAGTCATGGACTTCAACCCCGGTGCTGGCACCAGCAACATCACGCCCCGCGGACTCTATGATGGCTTCGCGATGCGCCTGAACGAAGACGGCACCTGGTAACTGCCAGCAAAGCGCAACTGAAATCGCACACCGGCACAGGATCCCCAGTTTGGGGATCCTCTTTTTGGGGATGCAAAACAGCTCGCCCGGACTGGCAATGCCTGTACAATTGCCGATTGGCGCACGTAGCGCCGCTCGTTCCAGGACCCTGATCGCCAATTGAGGTCGTCCGGCATGCGACTCCCTGACCTGCTCCTGATCCTCGGTCTCTCCCTCACCATCACCTCCTGCCAGGGCGGGCAGCCTACTGCGACGCTCCCCGACGTTGTCGAGGAGACGGTGCCACTGTCCGCGCCAGTCGATGGCGGAGGCAGCTTCGGGGATGAGCCTGTTCCCGAATTGCCCCTGGATGGATTCGATGAAGGCCAACGCTCGGTGACCGGTCTGCTCAATGGGAACTTCGGACTGAACGGCTCCGCGACGACCCCGGCGGGCTATCTCCCCTCGCCCAACAGCATCCCGCAGGCCGCGACCACCGGCGAACTGGCACTGGTCCGTCTGCGCGCCACCGCCTCCGATGCGACCACGAATCGCACGCTCTATTCCGATTTGCGTGGACCGGGCGGCGCCTACTCCTCGATGACTTTCCTTTCAAACTACGTCAGCCAGTACAAGGCGTTGTATGTGCAGCGCAACGAAGTGCTGTCCATGCGGGTCCACAATCGGCCTTCCTATTCCGGCACGCTGAATCCGCCGGCGGCCGATGTCGACTACACCTTCGAGACGAAGCCGATCGAAGACAGCTCCGAGCCCAACGATGATGAAAACCCCGCGAGCTACACCGATCGCGCGCTCGGGAAGGCGTTGGGACTTGGTAGCACTGCCACCCGGTCGTTTTTCAAGTACTCCGAGAGTACGAAGGATTTGGAAGACTGGTATGCCACGACGTTGACGGTGGATGGGCAATACCGCTATCGCCTGACCAGCTACAACCCGCGCTATGGCACCTGGGGCTATACGCTCAAGCTGTTCAATTCCGATGGCCTACAGATCGGCCCGACCAGCACCATCGGAATCGGAAATGCCGCAGGCAACCTGGCGACTCCGGTGATCCCCGCGTCGGGCACCTACTACCTCCAGGTGACGGGGAACCCCTCGACGAAGACCTTTGGCTCCAATGTTTTCTTCTCGCTCTATTCGGTCAATGCCTGTCAGGCCGCGGTTGCCGGGATTCCCGTGTTCACGCCTTCCAATGGCAACGGACCGGAGCGCTGTGTGGGCACGACCGGCTACTGGAGCGCGAATGTCCTGCCCGCCGCGGCGTCGTATTCCTGGAATTTCGGCGCGGGCTGTTCCCCATCGACCTCGACGCACATCGAGCCCTCGATCACGATCGCGGCGCGCGGCACCTTCACCGGGAAGCTGACCACGACGACCAGTTGCGGCGCGACCTACACTCGCTCGTTCACCTACAGCACCGGCTGCGGCTGGACGCGGACGATTGGGACGCACCTCTCGCGGAATGGGATGCCGCCAATCGCTTCGCTCAATCGAGTCGCGGTCGATGCCCAGAACCGGGTCCATCTGGTCGGCACTTACTCCGGCACCGATCTGCTATGCACCGCCCAGGAACCCGCAGGCACCCGGCAGCTACTCACGCCAACCGGAACCTCCGCGCTGGTCTATCTGGTCCTCAACTCCGATGGCAGCCTGAACAAAGCCGTCAATCTCGTGGAAGGCAATGTCACCTGCAATGGCCTGGTGGTCGCCACCGACGGGAGCGTGCGGATCTTCGGGCACTTCTCCGGGACCGGCCTCGATTTCGACCCCGGTCCGGGGACGAAACTCCTCAGCAGCGTGGGGAGTACCGATGGTTTCTGCATGTCCCTCACGAGCACTGGGGAACTGGGCTGGGCGGTCAGTTGGGGCGGCACCGGAGCGGAGACGACCGATGGTGCCATCGTCAGGCCCGCCGGTCAGACCTTATTAGTGGGCTCCTTTAGTACGCAAGCCGATTTTGATCCCGGCCCTGCGGTGCGGAACGTGAGCAGCAAAGGCATGACGGATGCCTACTGGCTGAAACTGGATATCGATGGCGCCCTCGACTATATCGACACGTTCGGCGGGACCGATGCCGATGTCGTCCTGGACATCGCGCGCACGATCGATTCCGACTACGTCCTCTGCGGCAATTTCCGCGGCACCTGTGATTTCGATCCCGACACGACCGTCGTCAACGGCACGAGCGCGGGCGGTTCAGATGCATTTTGCCTCAGCCTCGATTTTTCCTCCAACGTCAATTGGCTGCGGACCTGGGGCTCGACCGGCGGGGACTCGGCCAACAGCGTCGCCGTCTCTCCGTCCGGGCAAGTGGCGACCACGGGAACCTTCCGCGGTACCGTCAACTTCGGGCCGGCGCTCAAGACCAGTGCCTCTCCGAGCTATGTCGATGCCTTCCTGTTGGGGATCAACAGCGAAACCGGGAGTCCGCTCTGGGTCCAGACCTGGGGTGGAACAACGGCGGAAGAAGCGGTCGAGTTAGTCGCGAGTCCGGTCGATGGGGCGTTGAATGTGTGGGGCACTTTCACCGAATCGGTTGATCTCAATCCGACAGAGGGGGCGCTGAATCGCACTTCGGCCGGGGGTCGCGATCTCTATCTGAGCCAGTTCTCGACGAGCGGTGTTTGGCTTGGCGCGAATACCTGGGGGACCAGTGCAGAGGAGTTCGCCATGGGGCTCGGCGTCCGGTCCGATGGGCTGCCCCTGCCGGTTGGGTCCTTCGGCGCCGCGATGGATTTCAATCCAGGCGCGGGCACAAGCACCATTTCGCTGCGCGGTACGCGGGATGGATTCGTGATGCGGCTGAGTCCCAACGGATCGTACTAACGCGCGCAGGCTTGGTATCATCTGCTGTAGCGGGCTCCTGATCGAGTTGAGCCCGCTGTTGCCTGTTTGGGAATCCCGCATCGGAACTGCCATTCCGGGCAGTACACTACTTCTCGCATTCCCTCCGTCTCGACGTCTTCTGGCACCTTTGCTGTCTTGGAGTTCCCGCATGCGACTCACGCCACTCATTCCGACCATCGGTCTCTCCGTCACTCTGGCCCTCGCGCTGACAGCGTGCCAGGGGCAGCCCCCCACTTCCCCCATCGCGGACTCCGGTGATCCGGGCGGCGATTTCGGGAACGGTTTAGCGGATTCGACTGCCATTCCGCTGATGCCTGAGGGTCCGGGCAGTGAAGAACCGCTGGCGGATCTGCCGATCGATGCGCAGGATGAGGGAATGCGCGGACTCACGGCGCTGCTGACCGGCGATCTGGGCCTGAACGGCTCGGGAGTCAATCCCGTCGGCTACCTGCCCTCGCCCACCAGCGTGACGCAGCCCGCTATCACTGGCGAGATCGCTTTGATTCGCTTACGCGCGACCCCGGTCGGACCCTCCAAGGCAGGCTACCTGTACTCCGATGTCCGGGGACCTGGTGGGGCCTACTCTTCGATGCAATGGTTCCCCGATGGCACGAATCAGTACAAGGCGGTCTATGTGGTCCGCAACGAGGATCTCTCGGTGCGAGTCCACAACCGCGGAAGTTACTCCGGTCCATTGAATGCTCATGCGACGGATGTGAACTACACCTACGAAACGAAAGCGGTCGAGGATAGCTCTGAGCCGAACGACGATGAGAATCCCGCGACAGTCACCGATCGTCTTACGTGCGGCCCGCTGCCACTCGGGTCGGCCATTGCGACGCGGTCGTTCTATGAGCACTCCGCAAGCGCGAAGGACAAGGAAGACTGGTTTTCGACGACGCTCACCGAAGGCGCGCGCTATCGGTATCGCCTCACGAGTTACAACCCACGCTACGGCACCTGGAGCTACACACTGAAGCTGTTCAACAGCGCCGGGACGCAGGTCGGATCCACCAGCACCATCGTGACCGGCTACGCCGCTGGCAATCTGGTGACTCCGGCGATTCCCGCCACGGGCACCTACTACATCCAGATCGTCGGGACTCCTGCCACGAAATCGAACAACTCCAATGTCTTCTACTCGCTGTACGGCATCAATGTCTGCCAGGTCGCAGTCCCAGAGGTCCTCTTTTTCGCTCAGGCCTCGTTGCTGGATCGCTGCGTCGGAACTGAAGGCACCTGGAATGTCGCAGTCACCCCCACCCCGACCGCGTACGCCTGGAACTTCGGCGCCGGGATGAATCCATCCACATCGACGCAACCGACTCCCACCTGCACGATCGCTGCGCGAGGCACCTTCATTGGCAGCCTGACGACCACCAGTTCCTGCGGCGCGACCTTTACCACGTCCTTTCTCTACACCGTCGGATGCAACTGGGTCCGCACGTTGGGGACACCTACCACTCGAATGGCGAACGATCCGGTGATTTCACTCAGCGATGTCGTGGTGGACGCGAACAATCGTGCGCATATCGTCGGACGCTTCACCGGCACCAATGAACAGGTCACAGTCCAGGAACCCGCCGGCACGCAAGTCTTGCTGACGCCCAATGGCTCGCATGCGGCGATCTACATGCTCCTCGATCGCAAGGGCAACCTGGTGAGCACAACGAAAGTGATCGAAGGCAGCGCGTTCCCGACGGCGATCGCGCTCACGTCCGATGACGATGTGCGGATCGTCGGACATTTCACGGGCGATGCGCTCGATTTCGATCCGGGTCCCGGCTCGCTACTCATGAGTAGTCCCACGACCATGGATGGCTTTTGTCAGGCCATCAGCAGCACCGGCGAACTGCAATGGGCGGTCGAGTATGGCGGGATCAGCCACGAGTACGCATACGACCTGATGCTGGATACCGCTGATGGCATCGGCATCGTGGGTGCGTTCTATCAGACGGCCGACTTTGATCCTGGTGTAGGCATTCAGTCGCGAACCAGCGCAGGGGGTTCCGATGGCTACTGGCTCCTCCTGACCGATTCCGGCGCGTTCAGTTACATCGGTGTTTTTGGTGGACCTGAAGCTGACTCAGCCCTCAGCATCGCCCGGGACACGGGGACCGGCCGCTACATCACGGGCGCCTTTGCCGGAACCAGCGATCTGAATCTGAACGGGACCACGCTGAAGACCAGTACCGGGAACTCCGATGCGTTCTGCATGAAATACAACACGCTCCCGGTGCTGCAATGGGTGCAGACCTGGGGATCTACTGGCTTCGATCATGCCGGCGCGATGGTCAGCGCCACGGCGGGCTTGCGGCTGGTCGGCGGATTTCAGGGGACCGTTGATTTCGATCCGGGCGCGGGCGTCGTGAATCGCACCAGCAACACGCCGACCTTCAGCGATGCCTACCTGCTGGGGCTCTCTCCCAGTACGGGCGCCTACCAGTGGGTCTCGACCTGGGGC
>Ga0163150_10006897_pt1 | contig 13655 bp, 12 predicted proteins | sample OliLakLV19P2IB_FD_148628 | JGI IMG/M metagenome (GOLD analysis project Ga0163150, IMG submission 148628) | Freshwater microbial mat bacterial communities from Lake Vanda, McMurdo Dry Valleys, Antarctica - Oligotrophic Lake LV.19.P2.IB | ecosystem: Environmental > Aquatic > Freshwater > Lake >...
GAAAAGCACGAGTATGAATCCGTCGTCCAGATGCGCGGCGCGTTGAGCCAGATTCACTGCGAAGACCCCGCCGCATTTGAGCGCGCTCAATATATGAAGGCGCTCACACACTACTCGCCGGAGAGTAAGCCGTGAAGTTCATCGATGAGTACCGCGATGCCCCATCCATACACCGTTTTGCCCGTGCCATCGCGCGGATCACAACTCGTGAATGGACGCTCATGGAGGTCTGCGGCGGACAAACCCACGCCATCGTTAAGTTTGGCATCGATGAGCTGCTGCCGCCGCAGATCAACCTGCTGCACGGGCCGGGCTGCCCTGTGTGCGTGACACCTGTCGAACTGATCGACAAAGCGGTACAGATTGCTGCCTATCCAGACGTGATTTTTACATCCTTCGGTGACATGCTGCGTGTCCCCGGCACACACGGCGATTTGCTCTCGGCGAAATCTCGCGGCGGTGATGTGCGTATCGTGTATTCACCGCTGGACGCGCTCAAAATCGCGCAGGCGAACCCCGATAAACAGGTCGTATTTTTTGCCGTCGGTTTCGAGACGACAGCGCCCGCGAATGCGATGGCCGTCTATCAAGCCGCGCAGCAGGAAATTAAGAATTTCAGCATCCTCGTCTCACATGTCCTCGTCCCGCCAGCGATTGAGGCGATTCTTGGCTCGGAAGATAACTGTGTGCAGGGTTTTCTGGCGGCGGGGCATGTGTGCGCGGTGGTCGGTTACGAAGAATATTTACCATTGGCATCAAAGTACCATGTACCGTTCGTCGTCACAGGCTTTGAGCCGCTGGACATCATGCAGGGCATTTATATGACCGTGCGCCAGCTTGAGCACGAACGCGCTGAGGTCGAAAACCAGTACGTGCGCTGCGTCCGGCGTGAAGGCAATCGAGAAGCGCGTCGGCTCGTAGCCGATGTGTTCGAGGTCGTGCCGCGCAAGTGGCGCGGCATTGGCGAAATCCCTTACAGCGGCTTGGGACTGCGCCCACAGTATGCCGCGTTTGATGCTGAACGCCGTTTCCACCTTACGGAGTATACGGCAGAGGAAAGCACCGACTGTATCAGCGGCCTGGTGCTGCAAGGCAAACGCACGCCGCACCAGTGTCCCGTTTTTGGCACGTTCTGTACGCCGGAGCACCCGCTCGGAGCGACGATGGTTTCGTCAGAGGGTGCATGTGCAGCGTACTATCGCTATCGAGGGAATTTATCATGACAACCAAATCACTCGTATTCGACTCTCCTGAAGGTGAGGCTCATTACCTCGCTTGCTACGATGAAATGCTTACACGCTGGCCGGTACAACCGGATTCGCTGGATGTCGGAACTCGCTTCGGCATCACACACGTCAATGTTACGGGGCCTCAGGATTCCACGCCAATGGTACTGCTTCACGCCGCCAGCGTCAGTTCTACTGAATGGTATGCCAACATCGGTGAGCTGAGCCGTGAGCATCGCGTGTACGCAATCGACACCATTGGCGACGCTGGAAAAAGCATCGCAGAAAAGCTGCCTGAGAGCATCTTTGATTTCAACGACTGGTTACTGGATGTCTTTAATGGCATCGGCATTCAGCGCCCCATCGTCGTCGGTCACTCATTTGGCGGCTGGCTGGCGATCAACTGGGCGATCTATCATGCCGAGCGTACTGAGAGCCTTATCCTGCTCGCCCCAGCGGCGACCATTCAGCCCTTTTATCCGATGGTCAATTTCGCTCTGCATCTCCCCCACCTGCTGCCACACTTCCTACAGCCGGGAGCAGGTACGGTCTTGAAGCATCAGGCGGTTCTTGGTTTTCGACACGATCCAGCGTTTGTCGAGTTGATGGATGCCTGCCTCAAGTACTGCCATATCAACCTGATGTTCCCTACCGTGTTGACGGATAACGAACTGCGTTCGCTGACGGTTCGTACACTGCTCTTACTCGGACACGGAGAGAAAACTTACGATCCAAAAGAAGCGGCAAATCGGGCGCGGCGGTTGATCCCGCACATCGAAGTTGAGCTTATCCCTAGAGCCGGACACACGCTCAATATGGAAGAACCCTATTGGGTGAATAAGCGTATTCTGGAATTCTTGGCACAACCCGTGCCAATAACAAATGGAAGTTCTGTCTGAGGGACTATCATGGCTGATTTTGTACTTTCATGTCCCGTACCACAAACCGCAGTCGCCACTGTACAGATGGCACATGGCAGCGGCGGTACGATGATGCACCGACTGCTGGAAACCGTGTTCCTGCCTGCTTTTGGAAATCCGGCGCTCGACGCGCAGCACGATGGCGCGGCACTATCCATTCACGGGCGGCGGCTGGCCTTTACAACCGATTCATTCGTTGTGAATCCGCTGTTTTTTCCGGGCGGCGACATCGGCACTTTGGCCATCAATGGCACCGTGAATGACCTCGCAATGTGTGGGGCGTATCCGCTTTACCTGAGCGCAGGTTTCATCCTCGAAGAAGGTCTAGCGATAGAGACCCTCCAGCGCGTGGTGAGCTCGATGAAGATGGCGGCAGAAGCCGCAGGCGTCCGTATCGTCACAGGCGATACCAAAGTGGTGGATAGGGGCAAAGGTGACGGGCTGTATATCAATACGGCGGGCATCGGTGTCATCGAACATGACCTCGATATCGCACCGCGTTCGGTTCGTCCCGGCGACAGCGTGATTTTGAGCGGCGATATCGGGCGGCACGGTATGGCAGTGATGGCCTTGCGCGAAGGGTTGGAATTCGAAAGCCAGATCGAAAGCGACTGCGCTTCCGTGTCTAAGCCTGTATTGGCGTTATTTGATGAAGGTATTGTCGTTCACTGCCTGCGCGATCTAACACGCGGGGGGCTAGCCAGCGCGCTCGTCGAAATCGCCCAGACCGCACAGGTTCACATCCATATTGATGAGGAAGCGATTCCGGTGGATGAACAGGTGCGCGGCGCGTGTGAAATTCTTGGCTTAGACCCGATGTATGTCGCCAACGAAGGGCGGTTTATCGCATTTGTCGAATCCACAAACACCGAACGTGCGCTGCATATTTTAGGCAGTGCCGCACGGGTGATTGGACAGGTAAGCAGCACTGATGGCGACTGCGGGGGTAGGGTCACACTCCGCAGCGCGATTGGTGCATCTCGCATTGTCGATATGTTAAGCGGGGAACAGTTACCCCGCATATGTTAAAAGAGGAAGGTGCAGCATGGCAACACTTGCAATGCCTACGAAAAAACGTGAGGTGGTTGCAAAATCAACTCGTCGATGGGTATACCGCTTCGATGAGATCGATGAGGTGCAGAACAAGGTAGCTGAATCATGGGATAAGACGCGGGCGCTGCTCGGCGGCAAAGGCGCAGGCTTGGGCGATATGACCCGTGCGGGCGTGCCTGTGCCACCCGGTTTCACAGTGACGACAGAAGCCTGTAATGCGTATCTGGCTGAGGGCGAACAATTCCCGGACGGTATGTGGACGCAGGCCGTAGCGGCCTTGAAAGCAGTTGAAGACCAATCGGGCAAATACTTTGGCGACCCGAAGAATCCGCTGTTGGTGTCAGTACGTTCCGGCGCGAAGTTCTCGATGCCCGGCATGATGGACACCGTTCTCAACCTCGGCTTGAACAGCGAAGTCGCTGAAGGTCTGACGAAACTCAGTGGGGATGAACGGTTTGTTTATGATGCGTACCGCCGCCTTGTGCAGATGTTCGGTTCGGTTGTAATGAATATCGCTGACGAAGCATTCGAAGATTACCTGACTGAAATCAAGAGCCAACGAGCCGTAAAGTCCGACGTTGAACTGAATGCCGCTGACTGGAAGCAGGTCACGCAGGAATTTCTGGCCATCTTCCGCCGCGAAACGGGCAGCGAATTTCCGCAAGACCCCTACGAACAGTTGAAACTCGCAGTCGAGGCAGTATTCAAGTCATGGAACGGCAAGCGCGCAATCGATTACCGCAATGCTGCCAGCATCGCGCATGATCTCGGTACGGCAGTCAACGTACAGATGATGGTCTTCGGCAACATGGGTGAAGGTTCCGGTACGGGCGTCGCCTTCACGCGCAATCCTGCAACCGGCGAAAAGAAGCTGTTTGGCGACTATCTCATGAACGCACAGGGCGAGGATGTGGTCGCTGGTATCCGCACACCGCTTCCGATTGCTAACCTTGAGCGTGAGAATCCGGCGGTGTACGCGCAGTTCGTAGACATCGCGGACAAGCTCGAACGCCATTACCGCGAGATGCAAGATGTCGAATTCACTATTGAACGCGGCAAGCTGTGGATGCTGCAAACCCGCAGCGGCAAACGTACCGCTCGTTCCGCCGTCCGTATCGCCGTTGAGATGGTCACAGAAGGTTTGATTACGCGACAAGAGGCAGTCCTCCGCGTCACACCGCAGCATGTAACTCAGCTTTTGCACCCGCAGTTTGACGATGAAGAGAAGGTGAAAGCAAAAAAGGCCGGGCGTATGATCGCCACAGGCGTGAATGCTTCACCCGGCGCTGCGGTTGGGGTCGCGGCGTTCGACGCTGATCTCGCTGAAAAATGGGGCAAGGCCAAGCGCTCCGTGATTATGGTTCGTCCTGAAACCAGGCCAGATGACGTTCACGGGATGCTGGCCTCAGCGGGCATTCTCACCAGCCGGGGCGGCGCGACCAGCCATGCGGCTGTCGTAGCGCGGCAGTTCGGCGTACCGTGCGTTTGCGGCGCGGAAGCACTGAACATCGACGTGCGTAACCGCGTCTTAACCGTCGCTGACACCGTGATTCACGAAGGCGATACCCTGTCGGTTGATGGCTCAACAGGCGAGGTATTTGTCGGCGAAATTAAGCGCGTCGAGCCAGAATTCTCGCGCGAGACTCAACTGCGGACGCTGCTCGCGTGGGCCGACGAGTTCCGGCGGTTGGATGTATATGCTAACGCCGATTATCCAGCGGATGCGCGGCGGGCGCGTGAGTATGGCGCGCAGGGCGTTGGGCTGTGCCGCACGGAGCATATGTTCTTTCAAGAAGAACGTCTGCCAATCGTGCAGGCCATGATCCTCTCCGAGCCAAACAGCGCTGAAGAAGCGCTCAACCTTGAGAAATTGCAGCACTTCCAGCATGATGACTTCTACGGCATCTTCAAAGCGATGGACGGTCAGCCGGTCATTATCCGCCTGCTTGACCCGCCGCTGCACGAGTTCATGCCCGATCATGAACAGCTTGCGATGCACGCGGCTGGCTTGCGGCTGATGGGAGATCGCCCCAACGAATTAGCGCGGGTCGAAGACCTGATGCACGCTGTCGAAGGGCTGCGCGAATTCAACCCGATGCTCGGCTTGCGCGGTGTGCGGCTTGGCATCATGCGGCCAGCGCTTAGCGCGATGCAGGTGCGCGCCCTATTCGAGGCAGCGTGCCAGTTGAAACTCGAAGGCGTGGACGTGCGCCCGGAAATCATGATCGCCGTTACTTCCCATGCTAACGAAGTGAAGATCATGCGCGAGTTGATTGAGCGCGTGGCTGCGGAAGTGATGGCGAAATTCGGCGTTCAGATTGTCTACAAAGTCGGCACAATGATCGAGCTGCCGCGCGCCGCGATTATTGCCAATCAGATGGCGGAGTACTCGGAGTTCTTTTCGTTTGGGACGAACGACTTGACGCAAACCACCTTCGGCATCAGCCGCGATGACGCAGAAGGCAAATTCCTGCTCAATTACGTCGAGAATGGCGTTCTGGAAGACAATCCGTTCCAGGTATTGGATGAAGACGGTGTTGGCTATCTCATCAGGCTCGCTGTCGAGCGTGGGCGCGCAGTGCGTCCTGATCTCGAAGTGGGCATCTGCGGCGAACATGGTGGTGAACCCAGGAGCATCGACTTTTGCCACCGGGTCGGGCTGGACTATGTGAGTTGTTCACCTTTCCGAGTACCAATTGCACGGCTGGCAGCGGCTCATGCAGCGTTGCAAGCGTAAATAAGCTTAAGGAGGCGAGATTGAAATCTCGCCTTTATTTATCTTATCTCGATTCATTCTTGAATAAATAGTAATGTGATTTGAGGTAAACTATAACGATTGAGGTAATAATCTGTGTTAGGGCAACTGATGGATCGAACGCTCATCGAGATGAATCAGGCGCTAGAAGCAGAAATCGCTCAACGTAAACGTGCCGAAGATCGATTTCGAGCGCTGCTAGAATCAGCACCGGATGCGGTTATCATCGTCAACGCGGATGGTGATATTGTCCTCGTCAACACACAGGCAGTGAATTTTTTCGGCTATACCCACAGCGAACTGCTTGGCAAACCGATAGAAATGCTTATCCCCGAACCCTTTCACAGCCGCCATCCGGGCCAGTACACCGCTGAGCCTCATATACGCGACATGGGCGCGGGGTCGGAACTGTACGCGCTGCGGAAAGACGGCAGTCAGTTTCCCGTTGAAATCAGCCTCAGCCCTATTGAAACAGAAGATGGCATCCTCATTGCCAGCGCAATCCGTGACATCACCGCACGTAAGCAGCAGGAGCGTATCCTTCATTTTCATGCGAGCTTGCAGGAAAACGTAAGCGACGCAGTGATCGCTACAGACCTGGAATATCGCATCCAGAGTTGGAATCGTGCGGCAGAAAACATCTACGGCTGGCGCGCTGAAGAAGTCATTGGCAGAAGCGCAGTAGACGTGCTGCAAACCCGACATGAGTCTGAACAGGAACGGGAGCGCATCGTCAGCGAATTCCTCAAACATGGACACTGGAGCGGCGAGTTTTTACAGCACCATAAGAACGGACATGAACTTTATATTCTAGGATCAACAACTCTCTTCAAAGATGAAAAGGGTATGCCTTTTGGTGTTGTCTCCGTTAATCATGACATCACCGAACGTAAAAAGGCAGAAGCCGCACTGCGCGAAAGTGAGAAGCAGCTGCGTCTGCTTGCTGAGAACTCCCCGGATATGATCTACATTCTGGACTTAGCTCAACATCGGGCGACCTACATGAATCGTCCAGAATTCTTAGGTTATTCTCAAAGTGACATTGAAGGGTCAAATTCACTCTTATCTGCCGTTCACCCGGATGATAAGGAGCGCCTATTTGCCCACTGGCGTGACATCATTGGTGGGTTGAGGGGCCGCGGTTTGATTGAATATCGTTTGCAAGACAAATACGGCCAATGGCAGTGGATAAAGAGTCGGGAGACGACTTTAGCTGCAACACCGGATGGACAGCCTAAAGAAATCTTGGTCACACTGACGATCATCACCGAGCGCAAACAGGCCGAACAGCAAGCCCTCGAATTAAGGAAAGAGCAAGAACGGGTCAAAATACTTTCCGATTTTGTCAGAAATATTTCGCACGATTTTCGAACTCCCCTCGCATCGATAAGCACCGGACTTTATTTACTGTCAAAAATCACAGACCCGGAAAAACGGGGGCAGCGTTTAGATGAGGCGGACGGACAAGTTAAGCGTTTGACGCGGTTGCTTGATCGGCTGCTAACCATGGTACGACTTGACAGCCAAACCGTTGTGACATTACAGCCGCTCGACATAAACCGCCTGATCGCTGATTTTTGCGCTGAGTTAGTAATCGAATCAAAAGCGGTGGGAATTAGCGTGCGCTGTTCTCTTTCGGAAAGCAATCTTATGGTTCAAGCGGATGCTGAGGAATTACAGCTTGCAATGGCTGAGTTGGGTCAAAACGCTATTCGATTCAATCAAGCCAATGGCACAATAACGATCCGCACGCGACAACAGGACCATCAAGCCGTTATCGAAGTGAGTGATACGGGGATGGGAATACCGAGTGCTGACTTGCCGCATATCTTTGATCGGCTCTACCGAGCTGATAAAGCACGCTCAGCAGAGGAAGGCGGAGCAGGATTGGGACTTTCTATCGCAAAACGGATAATCGAACTCCACCACGGCCATATAACTGTGGAAAGTGTTGTCGGAAAAGGAAGCACATTTACAGTGTTTTTACGCCTCATCCACTAAGAGTGAATGCGATATGCTAGGACAACGGGACAGATTTCGATCAAGCGTATATCCTCGACTACGCAGAGGGCTTACCTCAGTGAGAACTCGAGGACAAAACCAAACCGGCAGCCTGTTTACTACGTTCTATGCAAGGACGAAATGGCGTCCGATATAGTGATACTCCCGCGCGAACGATAGCAGTGGTTCGCGGAAATCCGGATGTGCGATATTGACCAGCGCATGTACACGCTCTGCAATTGTGCGTCCATACAAGTCCGCCACACCGTACTCCGTCACAACATAATGGATGTCATTCCGGGTCGTTGTTACCCCTGCGCCTAACTTGAGCGTTGGTGCAATCCGGCTGATCGTATCGCCCTTCGCTGTACTTGGCAGCGCAATGATCGCCTTACCGCCCTTGCTGCGAGATGCGCCACGCACAAAGTCCAACTGCCCCCCGACACCGGAATAGAACTGGTGGCCGATGCTGTCGGCACATACCTGCCCCGTCAGGTCGACTTCCAACGCCGAATTAATTGAGATCATACGCTCGTTCTGAGCGATGATAAACGGATCATTGACGTACTCTGTTGGGTGCAGCTCAAAGATCGGGTTATCGTTGATGTAGTCATAGAGCGCCTTCGTGCCGAGTGCAAAACCAGCGATCACCTTGCCAGGATGGATAGACTTGACGGCGTTGGTAATAACACCTGCTTCAATCATCTTCATCACACCATCCGAAAACAGTTCCGTGTGAATGCCGAGGTTGCGATGGTTGCTTAACTGACACAGCACTGCATCTGGTATACCACCGATGCCCGTCTGCAAGGTCGCACCATCCGGTATCAGTTCAGCGATGTGGCTGGCAATACGCTTTTGTATCTCGGTGGCAGGTTCGAGCCGTACTTCCGGCAGCGCATAGTCTGTCTCGATGAACGAGTCGATCTGGTTGACATGGATAAAGCTGTCGCCTAACGTGCGCGGCATCTGCCGGTTGACTTCGGCGATGACCGTTTTAGCGCTTTCGGCGGCGCTCTTACTCACACCCACCTCAACACCGTAGGAGCAGTAGCCGTGCTCATCCGGCGGCGACACCTGAATGACAGCGACATCGAGCGGCAGCTTGCCTGAACGAAACAAGCCCGGAATTTCCGACAGGAAAATCGGCGTGAAATCCGCGAGTCCATCGTTGACCGCTTTACGCACATTGGGGCTAATAAACAGGCTGTTGATGCGAACGTGATCGACCATTTCCGGCGTGATGTAATCACCCGGACCGAGATCTAAAACCTGTACGAGCTGCACACCATACAATTCACGATAGCGTTCGCGCAGGGCGGCCAGAAAACGCTGTGGCGTCGAACAGTTACCCGTCAAAAAGACGCGCTGACCTGAAGTGATACTGTGGGCTGCTTGCTCTGCGGTGATGATGCGTTGCTGCCACGTCATGGATTCAACTCCCATTCGTATTGACCACTGTACTTAAGCCTAACTTAAAGGCACAGTCCGAAGTAGTGATAAACATCGTGCTTATTAAAGACGTTTGATACTGCTAGCAGCGTGCCGGGTAAAGTAAGCTAGGTATAGAGTAATTGACAAAAGGAAAACATCATGAGCCATGTACTCATCCCACTTGACGGATCTCTAGGATCCGAAAAAGCCCTCGAATACGCTGAAAAAATGGCCGGCGCTGGCGGTACAGTTACGCTGCTCACCGTCGTGAATCTACCGCCGAGACATGTATTCAACGACGCCAGCAACGTTCTGAGCCAGGCTGTCATTGCGGACGTTTGGGGCGTCCATGGCACCAACCGCGAAGAACGAACCGATGAGGTCGCTCGCAGCATCGTGACCCACGCGGAAGATTACCTGCGGCGGCTCGTTGAACGGCTGTCAATGTCGGGACTACAAGTGAACACCCGTATGCAGTTAGACATTCGTCCAGCCGAAGCGATTATCCAAAGCGCGCATGAACTAGGCGTTGCTTCTATCGTAATGGTGACGGAAGGCCCGTCTAGCCTGTGGCGACGTGCATTTGGCGGCGTTACGGCGGAAGTCGTGAGTAACGCACCCTGCCCGGTGTTTGTCATCCCCAGCGCTTATGAACACAGCGAGTCGCAAACTGAAACCGTTCAGCTTGAACACGCATAAGTCATTATGGATTGAGCGTAGCAGTACCTAGTTGAAAGGGAACAGGTCATGTTAACCCACGTACTCGTGCCGTTAGATGGTTCGCCGCTGGCAGAGGAAGCACTTGGACCAGCGATGCAGCTCCTTAACGCTCACGGAAAGATCACCTTGGTCAATGCGGTTGAGTTACCCTACAACTGGTCGTATGGCACCCATGCGCTGGTCGGTGTCGTTGAATACCAGGCCTTATTCGACGATCTCGTACCTGAAGCGAACGCATACCTTGAAGCAGCCGCAGAAGGGCTGCGGCAGCAAGAATTCGAGGTCGATATTATCGCGGAGTTTGGCGAAGCCGCGCAGCTCATTCTCAATACGGCTTCCCAGCGCAACGTCGAAGCAATCGTGATGACGACCCACGGGCGGACAGGCTTTCGCCGCCTGCTATTCGGCAGTGTAACCGCGAAGGTGTTGGCGGCGGCTGAATGTCCGGTGCTTGTTGTTCCCAGCAAAGAGCACATGCAGCAGGTCGAGGGTAAGCACATCGCCATCGCCGCATGGCCGTCCATGCCCACAAACGAATAAAAGGAGGTTGCAATGTTAGACAATGTGTTGATCCCATTGGATGGCTCGACAAGAGCTGAAGACGCGGTTGATGAGGCGCGCAATATCGTCGCAGAAAACGGCAAAATCCAACTGATAACCGTTGTCCAAAAGCCGAGCATCCCATTTTATGGCTATGAAATGGCTTCGACGTTCCAGACATCCTATCAATCCGCATTGGAGGAAGGCCTCACGCGCGCGAAGGATTACATTGAGCGAATTGCTCAAGAGCTTTGCCTGGATGGTTTTAGGGTTAGCACGATTGTAGAATACGGTGATTTCCCCGCCAGTATCATCGTCAGCAAGGCGCTTCAGTACGAGGTCAGTGCGATTGTGATGTCCACGCATGGACGTTCAGGGGTGACCCGCTGGCTGCTCGGCAGCGTAACCAATGAAGTATTGGCCGGCGCTCCTTGTCCGGTAATGGTGATCCCCGGCAAACAACATAGTCACGTTAGTCCTAACGTCACGTTCTCCAGTAAGCAGAAGGACTACGTGAATTGAGACAACCATGAGCCGCTGTGGAACAACTACGGCTCATTCGTTTAAGGGATGTCGCAAACCCCCTACCGTTTGTATCTCCGCTGGTCAATCCGTCGCCAATGTTCCGCCCGGAACGGTGTCAAATTCAGGCACGAGTCCGATGTTCTTGGCAAGGTCGTTTGTCCAGGCCGCAATCGCTTGCCAATCACGGTAATCCTGCCGGATGTCTCCGGCATCTAACTTCCCATCGTAGTTCGCAACGAGATACCACTGCTCCTGGCGAGTGATCGTTTTGGTATCGAGTTGGCCTGTAAACACCGCTTTGCCACGCACGTCGAAGGCATCCAGCGTTTTCGGATCAAAGTAGTATTTCAGCGCGTGCTCCCGACCATCGTTTTCAAGTGCGCGAATACATGTAACCCAGAAGTACATGGGCTTTTCAGCAAGCTGCTTTTCAAATCGATCAAACAGCGTAAATATTTCCTGAAGCCACAAACCACCATGTATCGCCGAGCCAAGCACGTAAACATCATAGCCCTCAACGCTCTGAACATCAGCGGCGTTAGCCACCGTGACTTCCGCGCCATAGGTATAGAGTACACGCCCGATGAAATGAGCAACTTCTCGGGTAGAACCGTGCGCGCTGGCATATGCGACCAATATCTTCATGACTTGCCCCTGTTTATCACTTCGTCTCGACGGATGAAGTATACCCTACAGCACACATTTACCTTAGAAACAAACATCACAGCTTGCCAGTGACATTGTTCAGACGCTGGGATGAGAACGCCGAAAAATAAGGGTCGGCGCGGTGATGCCAAAAGCGATAGCGCTCAAAACGAGGGCCGTTCGCACACCGTTGATGCCAGCAGCAGCGAGTAACTCAACACTCTGGTCACCGGGGGCAGAGGTAGCGCTCAGTAACACGACGATGGTTTGATAAGCAAAGACTCCGGGGACGAGCGGGATCGCCCCGGTTACGGTGAAAATGGAGGCTGGCACACTATAGCGATTTGACAAATTTACACTGACGAAGCCTACAGCGACTGCTCCGATTAAGGTACTAAACTCGACTGATGCCCCGGCATTCATCAGCATAGTACGTAACGTGTGTCCGATAGCTCCAGAAAGAAAGCAGCCTGCAAGCAGACGCCTCGGTACATTGAAAAGAATGGCGAAACCCAGCGCTGCTATCCCTGACCAGAGTACGTCCTGGATCGAGAAGTTTAACAGTTCAAGAACCGTCACAGGACATTTACCTTCAATAGACTGATCGCCAGCAGTAAGCCTAGTGCGATGCAGGCGGCAATCACACCTCCGGTCACACCCCGCGCGATACCAGTGATCATGTAGCCCTTCAGCAAATCTTGTATTGAATTGATTAGCGGCACCCCCGGTACCAGCAGCAGGACAGCAGCGGTCAGTGCCAACTGCGGTTGACCGCCAAGATGCAGCAGCGCGCTGCTGCTAGCGATTGCGCTCGCCGTGAAGGCCGTAATCACGACGGTGAGGAATGTATTGAGGTGTCGTTTATGGAGTTCCTGGCGCAGCAGCATAGCGATGGTTGCAGCCAAAAACGTGATGCCAAAGATGACCCAATCACCACCAAATAGGCGGCTGAACGCAGCGCAGGCAGCCCCAACCATCAGTGCAACTGTCCAGCGACCATAGCCCGGCTCGAAGCGACAGACGCGCTCCAGTTCCGTCCGCAATTCGAAGCGATCAAGCTTTCCCACCAACACGCGCTGAACAAGCGCATCGACCTCGACCACCACTTGCAAATTGACACCGATATTGATAACACGACGCACTTTTGTCCGAAACTCGCCATTGCTGATGGCAGTAACAACCAATGCGTTGGGTGAAACAAAGATGTCTAGCCAGTTGCATCCCAGCCCGGTTCCCAGTTGATGTACCGTTTCCTCGACTTGCTGCGACTCCGCTCCATGCTGTAAGAGTAACTGCCCCGCCCACAACGACAGATCGATTACATCGCGCAGAGTCTCGTAATCCATCGGGGGTTTATCGGCCTGCACAGGTGTTTGAACAAACGGGCGCATGATATTCAACTCGCTGGAACACGTTATCAAAACGCCGCAGTCAGTTGTTCAACTGACTGCGGATTATGGGAGAGGATATAGCGGAAAGCGGGAAAGTGCTAGCGGGTCAATTCAAGTACAGGGCCGGCAGCCTGAACATTATCGGCAACTTGATCAGCGAAAGCGGTGAAGTTTTCGGCAAACATCGCTGCCAGCTTGTGAGCTTGCTCGTCATAAGCGGACTGGTCTGCCCACGTGTTCATCGGGTTCAAAACATCAGTCGACACGCCGGGGCAAGATACCGGCACGTGCAGCCCGAAGTACGGTTCGACTTCTGTTGGCACTTCAGCGAGACTGCCATCCAGCGCAGCGGTGATTAAAGCACGGGTGTCACGGATGGGCATACGCTGCCCCACGCCGTAGGGGCCGCCCGTCCAGCCCGTGTTCACCAGCCACACATTGACCT
>Ga0163150_10006899_pt1 | contig 13652 bp, 19 predicted proteins | sample OliLakLV19P2IB_FD_148628 | JGI IMG/M metagenome (GOLD analysis project Ga0163150, IMG submission 148628) | Freshwater microbial mat bacterial communities from Lake Vanda, McMurdo Dry Valleys, Antarctica - Oligotrophic Lake LV.19.P2.IB | ecosystem: Environmental > Aquatic > Freshwater > Lake >...
GCCTATGATTGGGTGATGGTACCCAATGTGTATGGTATGACACAGTTTGCCGATGGCGGATTGATGACAACCAAGCCATACATAAGCGGTAGTAATTATTTAATGAGGATGAGCGACTACGAGAAAGGAAACTGGCAGCAGGTATGGGACGGATTGTTCTGGCGCTTTATGCATGTACACCGGGATTTCTTTTTGCAAAACCCACGGTTGGGTATGCTGGTGGGAACTTTTGATAAAATGAGTGAAGAAAAAAGAAATACCCATTTAGTAAATGCAGAAAAATATTTAAGCAGCTTATGATGCGAAAGAAACCCTGGAACCGGGTAAACCTTCCGGTGTACAGCGTTAGCAGCAAAACGGCTGATAACTGCAACATGCACATCATCACCTATGCTTCGCAGATAAGTATGCAGCCAAAGCGTTTTATCTGCGGCATTTATCATGGCACACAAACCTTATCAAATATAGAAGCATCGGGTGAATTTGTATTGCAATTGCTTGCAGATACCCAATACCGGCTGGTTGATTTGCTGGGCAAAAAATCTGGAAAGAATATTGATAAAATAAACTGCCTGCAAAAAAGAAATGAGTTGATAGACTGGAATAATTTTTATGTTTTAAAAAACTGTTTGGCGGTTATGCAGCTAAAAGTAATCAGCAGTTTTGAAGGCGGAGACCATAAAGGTTTTTTATGCGATGTGCTGGCATATAAAAATTTAAATGAAGGAAATATATTAACGCTGGATACATTAAGAGAAAAAAAAATAATTCGAATTTAATGAAACAAATAAGAAAAGAAAACCTGCCTGTAAAAATATGTGTTGCCTGTAACAGGCCATTTAGCTGGCGAAAGAAATGGGAAAGAGTTTGGGAAGAGGTAAAATATTGCAGCGATAAATGCAGGATGAATAAAAGTAAATAAAAAATTATAATGACAATAGCAGCTAATTTAAGTGTGATAGAAATTGACCGTATTATAGAAATGGCCTGGGAAGACCGGACAACCTTTGAAGCCATTGAAATGCAGTTTGGTTTAAAGCAGCAGGACGTAATAAAACTGATGCGAAAGGAATTGAAGGCGAGTAGTTTTAAACTTTGGCGGGAACGCACCAATGGGCGTACAACCAAACATGAAGGCTTACGGGGTGACAATATAGAAAGGTTTAAATGTAGCCGTCAGCGAATGATTACCCATAATAAAATCAGCAAGCGGTAATATGAACCTGAATTTATTTTCTGAAACGCAGGATGATATTGCCGTTGATTTCCCGACTTCTTCTCAACAGATTATTGAGCGGATAAACCATATTAATCCGGTTCTCTACGGCAAGACAAGAAATTTTATTAATGGGGCAGTTACGTATTTATCACCCTATATTTCAAGAGGTGTTATTTCTGTAAAATAAGTGATGGATGCTGTTTTGCAAAAGGGGTATAAGCTCAGTGAAATACAAAAATTTTTGCAGGAGCTGGCATGGCGGGAATACTTTCAACGGGTGTGGCAACATATCGGTGATGGTATATGGAACGATATCAAACAGTCGCAACCAGATGTATTGCACCATCAAATGTTAACAGCATTAGACAGAGCCTCAACAGGTATTGAAGCCATTGACAATTGCATAAAGAATTTATACAGCAGCGGCTACATGCACAATCATATCAGGATGTACACTGCTTCACTTGCTTGCAATATGGCAAAGGCTCATTGGCTTCAACCTTCCAAATGGATGTATTACCATTTACTGGATGGGGATATTGCCAGTAATAACTGCAGTTGGCAATGGGTAGCTGCAGCGTTTGCTTCTAAAAAATATTATTTTAATCAGGAGAATGTAAACAAATATACATTCAGCAAACAGCAGCATACTTTTTTGGATAAAAGCTATGAAGAAATTGTTACGATGGCTGTTCCGGAAAATTTGAAAATAATAACCAGTCTTTCATTTCAAACATTTTTGCCGGTTAACGAATTACCAGAAATTAACAGCTCCATACCTACACTGATATACAATTCATATAACCTCGATATTGACTGGCACAAAGGAGAAAATGTTAACAGGGTTTTGCTGTTAGAGCCATCTCATTTTAAACAATACCCCGTTAGTCAAAAAGTATTGCAGTTCATCATTGACCTTTCAAAAAATACCGATGGCATAGAACTTTATACCGGGGAAATTTCACATATAGTTGATTTATATCCTAACCCTGCTCTGGCCGATAAGAGTATCATATCCAAAGAACATCCTGCATTTAACCACTATCCCGGAGTTAAAGAAAGCAGGCAATGGATGTTTCCCGAGGTGACAGGTTATCATACTTCATTTTTCTCATTCTGGAAAAAATGTGAAAAGTACTTGGGATAAAGTGCAATGGAACTTTCCCCGTCGGTGTTTGAAATTTCCTATATTTTCTAACACCAACCCTTAACTCTCAGGTTTTATGAATAACAGTATCGAGAAAATCACTTTCAATGAGTTCCAATTTCTGTTCATTTTATCCGGTAAATTTTTTACATTAAGTTCTACAAACCATAATGATGGACTACAATCTTTTTTTAAACTAATGCAATTTTCAAAATATTTTGAAAATTCTAAACTTTTTTAGGAAACAAACTGTTTAATGTTTGTGACAAAAAATTAAACAAAATTTGTTTAATGGTTTAAGTAAAAATGGAACAGATGCTCAACAATGTAAATAAAAATCAAATATATGAACCTAACACTACTTGGGATTCTCCCAATGGCAAACAACGATTACGTGGCCTTCACGTTTTTTGTAGGCACCATGGCCATGATGGCCGCCAGTATTTTCTTTTTCTTTGAGTTGAGCAATGTTCCTCAAAAGTGGCGAACCTCTGTTCTTGTTTCCGGCCTTATCACTTTTATTGCGGCCGTACATTATTATTACATGAGAGACTACAATCTTGATACAGGCGAGTCTCCTGTATTTTTCCGTTATGTTGACTGGATTTTGACTGTGCCTTTGATGTGCGTAGAATTTTATCTTATTACTAAAAAGGCTGGTGGAAAGGCAGGATTGCTTTGGAAACTCATTTTTGCATCTGTTATAATGCTGGTAACTGGCTACATTGGCGAAGCCATTTACGGCAAAGAAACACAAAGCTGGATTTGGGGATTGATAAGCGGATTGGCTTATTTCTACATTGTGTACCTCGTTTGGTTTGGTGAAGTGGCTAAACTTGCAGGTAATGCAGGGCCAGCAGTTGCCAAAGCGGTAAAAACTTTAGGTTGGTTTGTGCTGGTTGGATGGGCTATTTACCCTATTGGCTACATAGCAGGTACTGCCGGTGGCCTCTTTGGCTTCCGGGTTTTTGAAGGGCTCTCTATGGATATTGTTTATAATATTGGTGATGCCATCAATAAAATTGGATTTGGTTTAGTGATTTATGCGCTGGCAAAATCTGATAAGGAAACTTCACTTTCTAATGCTTAACTGATAGTAAAAAGTGCCATATATTTTTATGGTACTTTTTATTTTTTAAATTTTTAAAAGTTGAGTATGTTAAGGATTGTATTATTATTATCAGGGTGTATACTGTTGTTGTTTCAGCAATATATTTTACCAATTGATACCAATACACAATTCTTCATTTTTTTAGTAGGAATTCTTTTACTTGGCGTACCTCATGGTGCCGCTGATTTGCTGGTAGCCACACAAAATGCAAACAGCAGTAAAAAATTATTCTCCAAATTTCGATTTTTGTTAGTTTATATTTCACGGCTGTTAACTTTTGCTGCAATCTTGTGGTTTTTCCCGTTGGCAGGTATTCTTTTGTTCATCCTTTTTGCTGCTTATCATTTTGGAGAAACCGATTTATACCAATTCAAGACCAACACTCTGCTAGGGAAAGCATTTGTTATATTTTACGGTCTGCTAATTCTTTCTGTTATCCTGCTGCATCATTTTGAAGAAGTAAAGCCTTTCTTTCAACAGTTCAGTGCAGGTAAGGAGAATGCAGTTTTTATTAACTGGCTCGACGCAAACCGTTACAACGTCATTTCTGTTTCAGGAATATTATTTTTTATAACCACTTTTATTTATTTTCTCCAAAACAGTAATACCGGTACAAGTGATAAAGGACAGTTTTTAATACACTTTGCAGTTATTCTATTAATACTGTTCAAACTGCCCATGCTGCTTGGGTTTACATTCTACTTTGTAGTATGGCATTCTGTTTTATCTCTCAATAATATTACTACTTATTTAAGAAAGAATAATTTATATACTCAAAATAGGATTACGAGGGAGATAATAATGTATAGTGTTATAGCAATTGGTGGAATTACCATATTCGGATTAACAGGGTTTATGTTTATTAGCAGCAATTCCATAGCAGGTTACCTTTTTTTAGGTCTTGCAGTGCTTACCGCTCCTCACATGCAAATTATGCATGACATGTACAACAGCTTACGGCAAACAAAGCCTGTAGAAAATTAATTATTTATGAAAGAGTTGAGTATTAAGCTGGGAAAAAAACCATCCAAAGGGGCTAAAGCACCCGACACATGAACTCACTAGATACGATATTAGGTTATACTTACCGGCCTTTAGAGCTTTTCTGGCAGGGAAAAAGAATAGCAAAACTTCAAAGCATCATATTGATTATAAGTTTTGTTTTTTGCATGTGGATTGCCCTGATAAACCATTTCAGTTTGTTTGTATTGCCCGGGGTATTTGCCCGTTTGCACTTTTTGCAATCAATTGAAATCTGTTTTACCCTTCTGTTATTTTTTGAAATGATAAGCCTTGTATTTGTCATTCCCCAATCCATTGCTAATTCAATCGGCAAGCAAATAGAAATTTTAAGCCTGGTGCTCTTGCGTTCTTCTTTCAAAGAGTTTTCACATTTTGATTTTCATCTTCCGGTACAAGACCAACTACAGCCTGTCTTTAAAATGATTTCAGATGGTGTGGGTTCATCAATTGTATTTCTCTTGCTGTCACTTTTTTATCACTTGCAGCAACACAGGCCGGTAACAGCACCTAAAGACAGGGTACAGTTTATCATGCTTAAACAGTATATTGCACTTCTTGTATTTATTTCATTTTTTTTTCTTGCGATAAATGATGGGTACAATTTTATAAATACCGGGATGTTGGTTCATTCAATAGACCAATTTTATATGATATTGATTTTTGCTGATTTACTTTTTATGCTGGTAGCATTCAAATACACATTGCACTACCCGGATGTTTTCAGATATGCAGGTTTTGTGTTGGTTACTGTTTTTATAAGACTTTCGTTGTTGGCACCTGTTTACTACAATGCACTGTTGGCAATTTTCGCCGTATTTTTTGCTATTGCAGTTTCATATGCCCACAATATATTTGCACTGGGAAGATTAAATTACATTACAAGAAAGAATAATTCTTTACAATAAAACTTTACTCCATGTTTAAAAAATTTAAGGCTTCAGAATTATTAATCGTAGCGATGGTAATCATTCTGATTTTTGTATCAGAGTATTATTATGTAATACTGAAAGACACGGACCGGGCCATTTTTATTGGGTTGTGGCCGCCAACTATTATGGGATTACTCATTTTTTTCAATATGAAAAAATAATAATAAACTATTATGGAAAATAATATGGATATCATTGCTTTAACAAGTGTTATTATTGTACTTTTTATTGTATTCATTATTGCTACAGTAAGAGAGCTTAACACTACAAGCCCCACAAAATTTGTGGGGAAAGAAGAAGGTGGGCCAAGGGCGGAAATGATGCGTTTCATCGGTAAACTTTTTAGTGATGACAGGATTGATGCCGGTAAAAAAATTACATTCATGAATGCAGTTAAACCTATTATTGAAGATTTGCCGCCGGAAGAAGAAATAAAGAAAGAATGAAAATAATAATATGCCTGCACTGTTTTTTATTTCAGATTAGTCAACAAAAATTCCTCTGATATTCTGAACATAATGTGCGATACGGCGTTATTGATTTGTATATAAAAATATACTATACAATATTTTCCAAAAATTTAAAAAACAAGTATGAAATTAATTAAAAACGCTGTACTTTTTGGTGCAGTATCATTACTTTCCATCAATGTGATGGCACAAACAGAAAAAGATATCGTAGATGTAGCCGTAGGTTCTGAAGCACATACCACATTGGTGGCTGCTGTTAAAGCTGCAGACCTTGTAGGAACTTTAAAAAGCAAAGGGCCCTTCACTGTGTTTGCACCCATCAATGATGCTTTTGCAAAACTACCAGGTGGTACTGTAGAAACTTTATTAAAACCAGAAAACAAGGCAACGCTTGCCGGCATCTTAACTTATCATGTTGTAGCTGGAAACCTGGATGCGAAAGCCGTTTTGGAAGCAATCAAAAAAGGTGAGGGTAAAGTGGTGTTAACAACTGTAGCAGGTGGGAAACTAACTGCTGCTGTTGAAAATGGCAATGTAGTATTAACAGATGAAAAGGGTGGCAAGGCAACCGTTATTGTAACTGACCTGAAAGCAACCAATGGTGTAATTCATGTAATAGATGCAGTGGTGTTACCTAAGTAATTATTTTTCGGAATTTATTTTAATTTTTAAAACGGATACAGTAAATGAAACTGTGTCCGTTTTTGCGTTAACGACTTTTGATTAAACTTTATTTCGAAAATTAAAATGATAATATCAAATTGTGATTATTGTGTAATTAAAAAAAGAAACCTATTATTTTAGCAACTATTCCACACAGCTTATGTTATAGGTGTAACTAAAATTATATAAAATGAAGAACATTGTAGAAATTGCATCAGACAACAAAGACTTTACAACATTGGTAGCTGCGGTTGTTGCAGCTGGGTTAGCAGAAACATTAAGCAGCGCAGGCCCTTTCACTGTTTTTGCACCTACCAACGAAGCATTTGCAAAATTACCGGCAGGCACAGTTGAAGAATTAATAAAGCCAGAAAATAAAGAGAAACTGGCGGCTATCCTTACTTATCATGTAGTTGCCGGCAAGGCTTTATCTTCTGATTTGTCTGACGGGCAATTAATCAAAACTGTGAATGGACAGGAAGTTACGGTGTCTGTTGCAGACAATGTAAAAGTGGATGGAGCTGTTGTAATAACCGCAGACCTGGAAGCATCAAATGGTGTCATCCATGTGATTGATTCTGTAATTATGCCTAAGTAAAAGGTATAATACGGTATCAAAAATTTATGGCTGTATCAATTTGATAGGGCCATTTTTTTTACTAATATTCTTTAACCGAAAAAAATGCTGCCAACCTTTTATGAAAGAAAGTTCTTGAATCTGTTGGCAGGTAAGCTTTTTAAATGATTGAATCTTGTAAGTGGGCTGTATAATAAATCAATGCTTCTTGAGAAGGTTATTAATCATCCCATTAAAAATGAAATAATGAAATGGCAACAGGCTATACCAATATAACCTGCCCCACAAACCTTTTGGACGAAAGGTAGCTGTTTGCCGCAGGTGTAATTGGTTTTTTATTTTCAAGATCTTAAATTCAAGCCAGGCTTCCCCCGGTAGTTTCATTTCGGCATAGAGCAACAATCTTTTATCTTCTTTATCTGCAATCAATACCCGCCAAAAATCCAATGCATCGCCTGCATTGATAACGTTGCTATTGGTCCTTCCCCGTCTCAGCCCCACACCACCAACCATTTTATCTGCAACGCCACGCATTTTCCATAAAAAATTGCCATAGTACCATCCCTTTGCCCCGCCAATGCTCCATACATTTTTCAACACGGATTCCGGATTTTCTTTAATGGGCCGCAACTTTACATCTTTAAAACATCCAAAGCTGGGTACATTAATATATTGCATCATCTGCTGTGGGGTGTTGCTGCTTACAAATGCATCTTTCCAGCTTGAGCATACGAGATTCTGTTCTATTTTTTCGAATGCAAGTTGCACGGCAGTTTTATAAAAAAGCAATTCAATATTTAATTGTGCTGCCAAATCATTTGGCCTGCAAACCACATCCACTTTCATACTGTTTACCAAATTAATGGCGAGAGAATACGAAGTAGATGTAACAAAATATAACCAATAAGAAGAGAGTCTTGGCGTCATTATCGGGATGATAAAGATGCTGCGTTTTAATCCTCTCACTTTTGCAAACTGCAGCAACATTTGTTTGTAGGTTAATACTTCCGGGCCGCCAATATCAAAAGTCTTGTTGTAGGTATTTTCTTTTAGCAATACCCCGGTTAAAAACTGCACAACATTCCGCACTGCTACAGGCTGGCACCTGGTGTTCAGCCATCTTGGTGCAATCATCACAGGAAGTTTCTCCACCAAATCACGGATGATTTCGAAAGAGGCGCTTCCGGAACCCACAATAATACCTGCCCTTAAAATAGTGAGTGATATTCCACTTTTAAATAAAATTTCTTCTACCTGCAATCTTGATGATAAATGTTTGGATAATTTTTCTGCATTGCTGATGCCGCTTAGGTATATGATTTGCTTTGCACTGGTAGATGATAGTAAGCGGATAAAATTTTCAGCACAGGATGCCTCAGCCTTATCAAAATCTTTGGTACCACCACTCATCGAATGAATGAGGTAATACGCTACCTCTATATTTTCAGGTAATTGAGCAGTTGCGTCAGGTTGTAAAAAATCTACTTCTACTATTTTTATCCGTTCATGAATATGCTCTGCTTCAAAGCGTCTTCTATTCCGCACACAGCAATACAAGGAATGCCCCTGTTCAAGTAAAACGGGTATTAACCGCTGGGAAATGTAACCATTTGCACCGGTAAGCAAAATATTCATTTGTAAAAAATAAGAATTATTAATAGTAAACAATAGATAAGTATTATTGTTTACTACCATAAACAGGCAATTATGGAAACGTTAAAGGGCAAAAATGTATTAATTATTGGAGCTACAGGCGGTATTGGAAGTAAAACAGCCAAACTGCTTACGGCTAGTGGAGCTAACCTATTCATTGCCGCAAGAAATAAAGAAAAACTACAGTTATTAGCCAATGAGATAAATGTAAGCAGCGATAAAATTTTTGCTCTGGACATTAGCAAGCCCGAAGAAGTAGTGGCTTTGAAAGAACAGTTTTTCTCTCAATACGATTCAATAGATGTGCTCTTAAATGCAGCCGGTATCGGCATTATCAAATCAACTGATGAATTAAGTGAAACAGATTTTTTACGAACACTTAATTGCAATTTATTCGGCCCATTTCTATTGATGAAATCATTTCTGCCAAAGATGAAAGAAGCTAAGAAAGGCTTGATAATAAATATTCCCGGTATTTTAGGTAAAGTACCTATGGCGGGTGCGGCAGCTTACAGTGCTTCCAAATATGGTTTAGTAGGTATGATGCAAAGTATCAGGGAAGAGATAAAACGTACTGAAATACGCATTACCAATTTGTTTCTTGGTGGCGTTGATACGCCTTTCTGGGACAATATTGATTTGAGGGTGCAGCGGGATAAAATGGTGATGGCCGAAGAAGCCGCAAAGGCTATCTGGTTTTTATGCCAGCAGCCAACAAGTGGCGTGGTAAGTGAAATGGTGATACAGCCTTTTAATCACCAGGCAATATAGAAATTGTATTACTTCTCGTTTTTATGAAACTAAAGCAGAGCCGACTGCTTTAATTTACATTAAACCGGAGAATTATTTCCAGCGGCATCATGTTCTTTTTCAAAAAATACCTGATAAAGTATAATAGTCATTAACGGAATATTTATTTTATTTCTCTTACCTTCTTTTTCTCCGATGAGCATGCACAGAAATTTGCAAAAAAAGCATTTTTTATACCTTCCACTGTTTTTTCCTGCATAAAGGAAAAACCTGCTTTCCGAAAATAATAATTGAACCGGGAGATGTCGTCAACACCTTCTTTGTTTAAGTCAATCCTGTTGAAGTATTCATTCGCTTTTGCTAAATTTCCACCCCTGTTGGCCAATGTATATTGGCGGGCAATGTTTATTAAAGCCAGCATTTCTTCATTCACCATTTTCTCTTTACCGGCATAGTCCACGGCTTGTTGTAAATAGGAAATCGCCTTTTCACTGTTTGTAGAAGGTATATAGGCGTTCCCACTCCATCGGTAAGCGGCAAACATATCTTCCTTTTTACCGGATTCTGCTGCCAGTGTAAAAACAATTTCAATTAAACTATCCCCTGCTGTATTATTCTTGTGTGTAAAATAAAAAGAAGCGAGGCGGCATCAACGTTCAATTGTTTCAGTTACTTTTTTTGATTCTTTTATTTGCCCTTCTAATTTTTTTTGCTCTGCTATTTGTTCATCCTTTTCTTGTGCAGTGGAGTTAGTTGATAACATTAGCAGACTTAAAAAAAGGATTGCAATTCTTTTGGATAAGGTATAAAATAGCTTGATCCTGTTTTTTGTTATTAAGATACTCAACTTCTTATTTCCGGTGAAATTCAGAAACAGCAATGATTTTTCCCCAACTGTGAATAACTCCAAAACCGGAAGGCAGGGCTGCTTTCGTTATATTTGCTCAGGCCAGCCGAAGCCTCCCTGTTGGGAGGTTTTTTGTGGGGCTCAATTAGACCTCACCCTGCTAATAGTCGAATTTGCAGAGTCTCCGATTCCCTCTCCTTGAGAAGGGGGGTGCAGGGTTTCTGATAGTAAAAAAAAATGTTGGGGTGAGGTGAGATGAGTAATGAAAAGGAAGATGAAAAGTGCGACGCAACGAAGATGCCCAAAGAACGGGACGATGGCTAAATAAAAGTTCTGATAACCTATAAAAATATCGGGGAGATTGCTTCGGCTTCTCCTCGCAAGAGCAATGGCAAAAGAAAAAGAAACAGGCCTCTTTAATTACGATGAGGACAGTATAAAGTCACTCGACTGGAAAGAGCATATCCGTTTGCGACCGGGTATGTACATTGGTAAACTCGGCGATGGCGCATCACCCGATGATGGTATTTATGTGCTGGTAAAAGAGGTGATGGACAACTGCATTGATGAATACACGATGGGTTATGGGAAAACGGTGGAACTGACGATTGAAGGAAAAAATGTAACCGTCCGTGATTATGGCCGTGGTATTCCATTGGGTAAGGTGGTAGATGTGGTAAGCAAGGTAAATACAGGTGCTAAATTCGACAGCAAAGTGTTTCAGAAAAGTGTGGGCCTGAATGGCGTTGGCACCAAAGCAGTGAATGCACTGAGCAATTATTTTAAAGTAATGGCTGTACGGGAGGGAAAAGAAAAAACTGCTGAATTTGAAAGAGGTGTGTTGATAAAAGAACATAAAGAAGCAAAGAGTGGTGAGCAGAACGGGACAATGGTTACGTTCATTCCTGATGAATCTGTTTTTAAGAATTTCAAATTCCATTCAGAATTTTTGGAAAACCTGATCTGGAATTATTGTTTCCTGAATGCAGGACTGAAAATCATTTTTAATGGAAAGAGCTTCGTCAGTAAAAATGGGTTGCTTGATTTATTACAACGCAAAACTAATGAAGATGAAATTCGTTACCCCATTATTCATCTAAGTGGCAATGATATTGAGGTAGCCATTTCTCACACTAATGAATACGGAGAAGATATTTATAGTTTTGTAAATGGTCAGCATACCACACAGGGCGGCACACACCAGCAAGCTTTTCGGGAAGCTTATGTAAAAACAATCAGAGACTTTTTTAAGAAAGATTATGATGCGTCGGATATAAGAACCGGAATTGTGGCGGCTGTTTCTGTGAGAGTGGTGGAACCGGTGTTTGAATCACAAACAAAAACCAAACTCGGTTCGCAGTTTGTAGAAGAGGGTGGACAAAGCATGAAGCAGTTTATCGGGGATTTTTTTGCCAAAGAGCTGGACAATTACCTGCATAAAAATCCAATGGTTGCCGACGGATTGAAAAAACGTATTGAGCAAAGTGAAAGAGAGAGAAAAGAACTGGCAGGCATCAAGAAACTGGCGAATGAAAGAGCTAAGAAAGCAAATTTGCATAATAAGAAATTAAGGGACTGCCGTTTTCACCTGAATGACGAAGCTCCGGCAAAAGGAAAAGAACTGTTTGTTGCGAAGCAAAAGGAATCGACAATATTCATTACAGAAGGGGATAGTGCCAGCGGTTCTATTACCAAAGCAAGAAACGTGGAAACACAGGCGGTGTTTAGTCTGCGGGGTAAACCGCTTAACTGTTATGGCCTGACGAAGAAAGTGGTGTATGAAAATGAAGAGTTCAATTTATTGCAACATGCCCTGAATATTGAAGAAGGCCTCGAAGAACTTCGTTTTAATAATGTGGTAATAGCAACCGATGCTGATGTGGACGGTATGCATATCCGTTTATTATTGATGACATTCTTCCTGCAATTCTTTCCTGATCTGGTGAAGCATGAAAAAGTATATGTGCTGGAAACGCCATTGTTCCGGGTAAGAAATAAACAAGAAACGATTTATTGTTTCAGCGAACAGGAGAAACAGGATGCAATGAAGAAACTGGGAACAAAACCGGAAGTAACACGATTTAAAGGCCTGGGAGAAATTAGCCCCGATGAGTTTGGACAGTTTATCGGCAGTGGTATGCGGAAGCAATTGATGAGAGTGGAAGAAGGGGAACATATTCAACAACTGCTGGAATACTATATGGGTAAGAATACACCGGACCGGCAGGAATTTATTATTAATAATTTGAAAGTGGAGCTTGATGCGCCAGTAGAAAGTAATTAAAAGAGTGTTTGAATTTCACGCCGATAGAAAAAGATACTTTGATATCCAGGTTTTAAACGCTGAGAAATATGTTATTCCTTTCATCGAAGAAAAGTTTCCTTTGAAACCAGGAATGAGGGTACTTGAAATTGGTTGTGGTGAAGGCGGTGTATTAAAAGCATTTATTAATAAAGGGTGCGAAGGAGTGGGAGTGGAACTGGATGCGTCAAGGATTGAGAATGCTCAACTTTATTTACCGGAAGATATTGCAGCCGGAAGATTACGGTTTGTAGTTAAAGACATTTATGAAGTGGATGTAAAAAAGGATTTTAACGGGCTGTTTGACATTATTGTACTAAAAGATGTGATAGAACACATTCATGATCAGGCAAAGTTGATTGGCTGGATGAAAAATTTTCTTAAGCCTGCCTTGTCGGCAGGCAAGCCCGGTGGTATTGTGTTTTTTGGTTTTCCGCCCTGGTATATGCCATTTGGCGGACATCAGCAAATGGGTCATTCAAAAATTTCAAAACTTCCCTATATTCATTTATTACCCAGAGCCATTTATAAATGGGTATTAAAAACTAAAAAAGAACCGGTGGAGGCATTGATGGAGATAAGGGATACTGGTATCACCATAGAACGTTTTGAAAGGATTTCTAAAATAGAAGGATATAGTATATTACATACCCGCCATTATTTTATAAATCCGATTTATGAATGGAAATTTGGCTGGAAACCAAGAACACAATCAATAGTAATTAAAGCAATTCCTTTTGTGCGGAATTTTTTTACCACTTGTGTTTATTATATAACTCAACCAATTAATAATACTACAAAATGATGCATATTGTTTTTAATGAAAGCGAAGTGGCCTTGATGAAACAGGTAATTGAATTAGATGAAACATTAGCAGGTGATGTAATTCAAATTAAAGATGATTTTGCTGTAGGCCCATTAGCGGCTATTGATACCGAAGAAGGCTGGCAGGCAAGATTAG
>Ga0163150_10006904_pt1 | contig 13644 bp, 13 predicted proteins | sample OliLakLV19P2IB_FD_148628 | JGI IMG/M metagenome (GOLD analysis project Ga0163150, IMG submission 148628) | Freshwater microbial mat bacterial communities from Lake Vanda, McMurdo Dry Valleys, Antarctica - Oligotrophic Lake LV.19.P2.IB | ecosystem: Environmental > Aquatic > Freshwater > Lake >...
GGCCATCGCGCAGCTGTGCGCCACACTCAATGAAACTCAAACGGTCTTCCCTGGCACTCACCTCACACTGATCTTCGAAATCGGCTCATCCAAAATTCCCCCAGATCAGGAGGTCTGACCTTGCTCTTGAGAAGCCGGAGGTCGCCTGAAGGAAGTTGTGAAAAACCTGTGGACATCGGGTGAATGTTTCTTCAAAAAACCCTTGACAGACCACCTCAGATGTCTGGGCTACCTTCCGACGCCCTTACAGGGCTCTCAAGATGAAGCAGCGGCCTCCTTGCCGCTGCACTTCTTAAAAAACGTCCAATTTCCAGATTCCCGCTTTCGCGGGAATGGCACAAATAGGAGAAACGTTGTGAATCTACTCAAACAGGTTTATCCGGCAGTGGCCATGACTTTGGTGCTCACTGTGCTCGTGGGGATTGTCTACCCCTACGCGATGACTGGCCTGGCACAGGTGTTTTTCAAAGACAAAGCCCAAGGAAGCCTGATTGTCCAGGGAGACAATGTGGTTGGCTCCCGACTCATTGGGCAGCCTTTCGCCGGCCCAGGATATTTTCATTCCCGTCCGTCTGCCGCAGGCAACGGTTATGATGGCACGGCTTCCAGCGGGACCAATCTTGGGCCCACCAGCAAGAAGCTCATGGAAGAAAAAGTGAAGCCCGAAGTGGAACGTAGGCACAGTGAGAATCCGGGACCACCGGTGCCAGTCGATCTAGTTACATCCTCCGCCTCAGGACTCGATCCGCATATCACCCCTGCGGCCGCTGACTTTCAAGTGCCGCGTGTCAGCCGCGAGCGCGGGATCAGTGAAGTTGAGGTGCGGCAATTGGTAAACAACCACACCGAAGGCCGGCAATTCGGTATTCTCGGTGAACCGCGTGTCAATGTCCTGGAGTTGAACCTTGCGCTCGACCATCTTCGATCCACTGCGTCTGCACGAGCGCACTGAAGAGTCTGTTCAGAGCCATGCTCGCACTTTTAACCCTACGTCATCTGGAGATAGGATATTTCTTGGAGCGGCGAAGCCACCTGGCGGCGGCTCTGGCACGGCCAGCGCCGTCCAAGGCGAAGGCTTGGCTCCCTTGGAGTGCGCCGGCACGACGGCGCTTTGTCAAGCGCGACGCGTCGCGCTTGGGAAAGCGGCGACACGTCGCCGCACTCCAAATGTGCAAACTGCAGGTGGCGGGTCAAACTCACGCTTCGTGTCGAGTCAGTGCGCTCCGCCAGCGAAACCCATGTTTGGTTACAGATCGAGATACAGCGCGAGGACAACAACCGACAAGCCTTTCGAAAGACTGGAAAAACTGTCCAATTTCCGGGGAATGACAGAAACCCGGTTCGCGTCGCGGTGAAACATGCCAAGCCTTAAGAAGAAGCTTCAATTCAGCTACGGGCGCCTCATTCTAGTCATCCTCTCGACATGCCTGTGGGGGATCTATCACTTTGCCCGGCTGGGGCGTGCCGTCGACACGATCCTGGTGAACAACTACAAGAGCATCGTTGCGGCCGAGAATATGAAGGAAGCGCTGGAACGGCAGGACTCAGCGGTGCTGTTCTGGAGTGCCGGCCAGGTTGAGAAGGCCTCGCAGCAATTCGTCGCAAACCGTGAGAAGTTCCTGGCCGAATTGGACGTTGCAGGCAACAACATCACCGAGCCGGGCGAAAAGGAAATCGTCTCCGACATCGAGACAAGGTATTCCACCTACCGACGGGAAATGGAAAGCATGCGCAGCGCAACGGAGACTACTGTTGCGGCCGATCGCTCCACTCGATATTTCACGCAGCTGGAGCCCGCCTTTCTCGGACTAAAAAGTAGACTTGACGATTTGTTACGCTCGAACCAGCAAGCCATGGTACGGGCCAGTGACCGTGCAAAGGCGCAATCGCAGCGGGCGCAAACTTCGATGGTTATCTTTGCGCTGATGGCATTAGGATTCGCTTTCCTGTTTGCCTGGCGCTTCACCGCTTATGTTGTCCAGCCGATTTCCACACTCACAGACAAAGCCAAGCGCATTTCGGAAGGAGACTTCGACCAGCACATTGCGGTTCAGTCGCAGGACGAAATTAGAGTGCTCGCGGCCGAGTTCAATCGCATGACAGCGCGGCTGCGCGACTTGCGCAAATCGGAGTATGGACGCCTACTGTTGGAGCAGAAGAAATCGGACGCGGTCATCGATTCCATCTACGAACCCGTGATCGTTACTGATGCGCGCGGCGTGGTCACCAAGACCAATCGAGCCGCCAAGGCACTTTTTAATGGCGCCTCTACAGAAGACGGTGTGGAGAGCCTTCTATCTCTTTCCGATTTCAGCGCGGACCAGCAGGTTCTAAAGGCGGTTCGGGACGCAGTATCGATGCAAAGGCCCGTTGCTGCCGAAGGTGAGGCTGCCCTGGTGCCGGTGAAGCTGGGTGGGAGCGAACGCAGCTACCGGCTCCGGACGACTCCCATGCGTGACGAGACCGGGCGACTCGTGGGAGCGGTCACGCTTTTGGAGGACGTCACGGCGCTGCGCGAAGTGGTTCAGCTAAAGACGCAGTTCATCTCTGTGGAGAACGCCCGAAATCACGCTGCTCAGCCAACATCTCTCGCTGAGACTCGTTCAAGTCTCCCGTATAGCCTTCGACCATGGGAGCGGGTATGCAGAGCCATTTGCAGAGCGTGGGGTCAATGTAGATGTGACCATCGATGAGCTGCGCACCCGTTTGAAACAAGGTAAGGTTTACCGGCCAGAGAAGATTGAGCAGGCTCTGAACAATTTTTTTCGGAAAGGCAATCTTTCAACTCTGCGTGAACTAGCGCTGCGCGTGGTTGCGGAGGAAGTCGGCTCAAAAGCGCAGTACCGGGCTGGCGAAGGACTGGACCCGGCCCCCATCCCGGAAAAAGTGATGATTTGCATGTCCTCAAACCAGACCGCCAAACCACTGCTGCGGGCGGGAGCCCGTATTGCCGAAAGGATTGGGGCGGTCTGGTACGCCGTCTATGTGGAGACTCCTCGGGAACAACCTACTCGGATGAGCCGCGAGGATGCCTGTCAGCTCGCGGAGAATATTCAGATGGCCGAAGAGCTGGGGGCGACCGTTGTCAAAGTCAAGGCCAGGAAAGCGGCCGACGGGCTGATCGAATTCGCGAAGCGAGAAGGAATAACTCATGTGATTTTTGGACAGTCCGCCCGAAACCGCTGGCACATCCTGCTCGAAGGTTCCGTGCTCAACCGCTTTTTGGCCGAGGTCAAAGGGGCTGCCGTTCAGATCATTCCGCCGAGTGACAGGCCAGAGAAACCGGAATGAAGGATCACAAGTATGGCGCGGCGATAGGGTTGCTGAGAATGGCTCAGGGTTCCGTCAAAGTCGCGAGCCCTCCCTTACGGTCGGGCTACTGAACAGGTCCGAGACTCAAGTCAGTAGCCCGCGCGTCAGCAAGGGCTCTGCCACGACTCAACGAATTACGGTGACGGAGCCCTGGAATGGCCGGTGTCAGAGAGGTTGGCCGCAGTATAATGCTGGCAGATGCGCACCCTTTCTCGTCATGGATGGCTTGGTTATCTTCTGCCGCTGGCCGGGGTGGCTGGGGTCACCGCTTGCTATCAGCTTCTAATCACGGCAGCCAATGCCACAACTATCGCCCTAAGCTTCCTATTGGTTGTTCTCTTCACGGCCGCTTCCCAAGGTATCGGTCCATCCATTCTGGCCTCCATCGCCGGAATGGTTTGCCTCAATTTTTTCTTTCTTCCTCCCGTAGGCACTTTCACGATTCATGATCCCCAGAATTGGCTCGCGTTGTTCATCTTTATCCTTACGGCCATCCTGGCCAGCCAGCTGTCTTCGACTGCTCGCAAAACCGCACAGGAAGCGGAGAAGGGCCGTGAAGAAGTCTGGAAGCTCTATCAGTTGAGCCGAGCCATCATCATTACGCCCGACCCCGACACCGCGGTGTCCAGCATCTCCCGGCAGGTCCGAGAGGTCTTCGACATCGACAGCTGCGACATCTTCTTGCCTGGCGAGTCGGGCCAGCTGAAGGGTCTTGCCGCCGCCGACTCGGCCATCGTTCCAGCCGTAGCTGAAGAGTTGGTGCGCGAGGTTTTCGCGACCGGTAAGTTGCGGTTGGATGAAAGAGAAGCCCGGACTTATGCCCCACTCAAGATGGGCGTGCGTGTGACCGGAGTCCTTTTCCTGAGATCTGCGTCGATAGCGCCTGGAACCATTGAAGCCATCAGCGGGCTGGTGGCACTCGCCTTGGAGCGGGCCCGCTTCCTCAAGGATCTCAGCCGAACCGAAGCGCTCCGGCAGAGTGACCAGCTAAAGTCAGCACTACTGGCCTCGGTCTCGCATGACTTGCGCACGCCGTTAACGTCCATCCGGGCCGCCGTGGACAACCTGCTCGACAACAGCCTGGATTGGGATCGAGAGGCACTGCGTGAATTTCACATAATTATCAGCGAAGAAGTCAGTTGTCTAACGCGGCTGGTCCAGAATCTTCTGGAGATGGCGCGCATTGAAGCTGGAGAGCTGCACCCGGTGAAAGAGTGGGTATCGGTGTCTGAAATGATCAGTCCTGTGCTGGAGCGTTGCGCGTCAGCGCTCGACAATCATCCGGTGCGAATCGAATTGGAGGACAATCTGCCGCTCGTCAAAGTCGATGCTCGTTTATTGGCCGGAGATTTTGCTAACCTGCTGGAGAACGCCGCTCAATATTCTGCCGCTCAAAGTGAAGTTGTGGTGCGAGGAAAACTCGAGGTGGACACCCTGACCATGAGCATTCAGGACGAAGGGCCCGGCATTCCAGCCCACGATCTGCCCCGGGTCTTTGAGAAGTTCTATCGTGGTTCCAGCCGTTCGGTGAACCGCCGCGAGGGAACTGGAATGGGCTTGGCAATCGCCCGGGGCATCGTCGAAGCCCACGGTGGGAGAATTTGGGTTGAGAGCTGCCCTGGCCGTGGAAGCAACTTCTACTTTAGTATTTCCGTCGAGGTCAAGACGGCTTCAAGGTTGGCGCCGGTTGGAGATAGGGGATGAAGAAACCGGTCGTGCTCGTTGTAGACGATGAGCCTCAAATCTTGCGAGTTATGCGAGCCAGCTTGCCCATCCGTGGTTATGAAGTGCTCACAGTTTCCTCTGGCGAGGAGGCCCTGAACCAGTTAGGCAAGGAGGTTCCCGATCTTGTAATTTTGGATCTGGCAATGCCCGAGATGTCGGGCCTAGAGGTCTGCCGCCGCGTGCGCGAGTTCTCTTCCGTGCCGATCATCATCCTGTCAGCCAAGGGTTCTGAGAGCGACAAAGTTGCGGCGCTGGACTTAGGCGCGGATGACTACGTCACCAAACCGTTTGGAATGGATGAACTGCTGGCGCGCGCGCGCGCGGTTCTTCGCAGGTTGTCCACCACGAATGATCGAGTGCTCGCAGTGGGTGACGTCACCATCGACATCGATGAACGCCGTGTTGTGGTCGGTGGCAAGGAGATCCGCCTGACTCCCAAAGAGTTTGACCTCCTCAAATACCTGGTCAACAACGCAGGCAAGGTCGTCACCCATCGGTCTCTGCTGCAAACGGTTTGGGGATGGCAGTCCACGGATCAGACCGAATATCTGCGGGTCTTCATCAATCAGTTGCGCCGCAAAATCGAGATTGATGCCAGCCATCCGCGCTATCTGATCACCGAGCCTTGGGTGGGATACCGGTTTGTGCCGAATGAGTGAGGGCTCGATAACCGTCCTGCCCGGTATTCTGTTGTTTTGTCCATTCGTGTGTGATTCCCGCGAAAGAACGTCAGCCCGGCGGATAGTAAGCCGGGGTGGGAAATCTGGAGATTAGAACTTTTGGAGTGCGGCGACGTGTCGCCGCTTTCCCTGGGCGCGACACGTCGCGCCCATCCAAGGCGGCCTCGTGCGGCCGTACTCCAAGGGGCAGCTCTCTCGGCCCAGCAATGCGACGTATGTCGTCATTTCGAGTGGACAAGCAACGAAGCGCTTGTTTTCGACAACGAGTTAGCCCTAACCACTGGACACGAAGCAATCGAACCGCCGGCTGGTTGCAAAAACGTCCAAACTTCAGATTCCCGCGAAAGTGGGAATGACGCAGAATCGGTAATCTGACTTTGTTATTGAGGACACTTAGGCCATGCAAACTATCCGTTCCCTGATCGTCGACGATGAAAAGTTTTCCAGGGTTTCGTTGAAGAAACTGCTGAAACCCTATTCACAGATTGAAATTGTGGATGAGGCGGTGGACGGTGTCCAAGCCATTGAGAAAATCGAGGCCAGCAAACCCGACTTGGTCTTTCTCGACATTCAGATGCCTGGCTTGAATGGCTTCGAGGTCTTGCGCGCGCTCACAATCAAACCCAAACCGCAGGTCATCTTTGTCACAGCCTTTGACCAGTACGCTGTAAAGGCATTTGAAGTGAACGCGATCGACTACCTCCTCAAACCCATCGATGAAGCTCGACTGCAGCAGGCCATTGGCAAGCTCAACGACAATGGCCGAGTGGTCGCTGAGGAGTACGAAAAGATCCGTCAGTTCATCCTGAACATGGAGCGGCCGAAGAACAGCCTGCCCCACATTCCGCTGCGGCGCGGACGAAGAATTGTCTTGATGAACCCTGCCGACATCCACTACCTCCGCTCAGAACAAGGTGTGACAATCGTGGTTACTCAAAGCGGGGAATATTGGGCGAGTTATCCTCTGGCCGAAATGGAGGGGATTTTAGATCCGCAGATATTCTTCCGAACGCACCGGTCCACCATCATCAATTTGAATCGCATCAAGGAAATCGTGCCGGCACAAAGCGGAGTCTACGATGTTTATTTGAATGATACAGCGCGAACCTGCGTGCCCTTGAGCCGCGACCGGGCGCGGGTGTTGAGGGAGAGATATAACTTTTGATGCGTCTGCGATTGACGTCTGCAGGATGTAGTGACGAAACTCTTCGTACCGAGGAAAACCTGAATCGACTTCGGTTTCCCTCGCCCCAACGCGGGGAGAGGGGAGCTGTGAAAACATTGCGTTTTCCGCATGAACCCGATCCGGTAGGGACGTGGTGCCCCGCGTCCGGATTGGGTTACCGGTTGTGGACGCGCGGCAGCGCGTCCCTACCGTTGAATTTTTTCACAGCTCCAGGGGCCAGGGGTGAGCGCGCCTCACCTCCCCCTCTGTTCATTCATTGCCCCAGACATGTTTAGACTCCCAAACGTCAAACTCACCGCGCGGGGCCGGTTTGCGTGCATATCCCTCCCGGTGTCTGCGCTCCAGTTCCCCAATGCGCACCTTCTTCAGAGCTTCCTTCAACGCGGTTCGAGTAAAGGCCGATCGGCTAGTTCCAAGTTTCTTCACGACACGATCGACAGCGCTGACTAAATCCTCATCAAGAGTCATTTGAATTGCTTTCATCAGTCTGCCTCTATCATCGCGATGAGTAGCGCGCAACCTCAAACCACCCAGGGGTTGTGCCCTCGTTGGCCGCTGATTCCTCACCCGGCCTTCGGCCACCCTCTCCCCACAAACGGAAGAGGGAGTTGCTTCAAGCAACGACACCTTTCAAGAATCTTCGGCTTTCCAAATCGTACTTTAGCCGCCGCCGAACAACTGCACGGAGGCAGCAGTCCAACGATCGATGGGATTCCAAAAAACGATGAGGAGGACGTTCGGTATTAGGAGAGCAACCAGGAGGGCTTGATTGAGGAAAGAAACCTGCAATGGGGCCGTCGAGCCGTTTCCCTCTTCGATCAGCATCGCTTTCAGGACACGCATGTAGTAGAAAGCTGCGACCGCCGCATTCAGTGCGCCGATGGCCGCAAACCAATACAGCCCCTTGTCGATGACGGAACCGAAGACGTACAGCTTACCCATGAAGCCGGAAAACGGGGGGATGCCGATGAGGGACAGCATGAAGATCGCCATGGCCACAGCGACGAAAGGCGAGCGTTTGAACATGCCGTTGTAGTCGTCGATCTCAAACGTCTTGTCACTGTCGTAGATGATCGTTACCACGAGGAAGGCTCCGAGATTCATGAAGAGGTAGACGAACAGGTAAATCAGTATCGATTTCACCCCTTCGCCCGTCAGCACCACCGCCCCCATCATAATGTAGCCCGCATGAGCGATGCTGGAGTACGCCAGCATGCGCTTCAAGTTGTTCTGCGTTAGTGCTGCGACGTTGCCCAACGTCATCGTCAGCACCGAAATTGCGATCAGCACGAGCGGCCAGTTGATGCCGCCGATGATCGCCCACTGGCTGCCGCTGGTCTGACTCATCCCGCTGAAGAAGAATCTCACCAGCACGGCAAACCCGGCCGCTTTGGGTGCCACGGACAGAAAGGCAGTGACCGGCGTCGGCGCACCCGCATAAACATCCGGGCACCAGAAATGAAAAGGAACGGCTGCGGTCTTGAATCCGAAGCCTGCCATCGTCAAGACCAGAATCAGGAGAATCGTAAACTGGTTGACCCCCTCGACGCCGCCCTGGCTGAGAAGCGCGTCGCGGATGGTGTAAAGGTTCAGGCTGCCCGTCAAGCCATAGATGAGCGACAAGCCGTAAAGCATCGATCCGGTGGAGATGGCACCAAAGAGGATGTACTTTAATGAAGCCTCGTTGGATAGCCGGTCCGTCTTCAAGTAACCAACCATGATGTAGGAGGTTAGAGAAACCAGTTCCAACGAAAGATACAGCATCGCCAAATTGGTTGAGTTGGCAAGCAACACCATTCCTAAAGTCACTGCCAGCAGCAACGCAAAGAACTCACCCTGATGGAACGGGGCAAGCTCAGCTGAATGGAGCGAAGCCAAAACGACCAGAACGGAAGCCAAAAGTAGGAACAGCTTGAAGAACTGGGCAAAGCCGTCAATCGCCAGCATGCCATGGAACAGGCTCGCTGAAGCGGCATGGTTCAACTGGAACGTGTAGTAAGCGGCCAGCACGAGGGTGAAGAGGGTTAACAGCGGATTTAGACGATTGCGCAAGCCCTTCAGTGTAATGTCGCAGAGGATGACCAGCAGAATACCGGCGGTTAAGGTCAACTCGGGAAAAAAGAACTTCAGGCTGTGCAGATTGTCCAGGATCATGAAAAGGGTCTCTAGCGGTTAACGTCTCAACGTGTCGGCCTGGTCGAGGCTGACAGTCTTAAGGAGCCCGTACATGGTGAGAACAATCGCCAGCGCAACGGCGACTTCAGCCGCAGCGACCACGATGACAAAGACGGCGAACATCTGGCCGTCCAGGCCATGCGAGCTGTAACGCGAAAAAGCGATGAGATTGATGTTGGCCGAATTCAGAATCAGCTCAATCCCCATCAAGACATTCACGGCATTCTTGCGTGTCAGTACCCCAAAGATGCCCAGTGAAAACAGCGCCGCGCTCAGCAGCAGGTAGTGCTGTAGTGCAATCACGCGTCACTCCTTCGGCGAACCAGCATAGCGGCGCCGATTAAGGCTACGAGCAAGAGAATCGAAGCAATTTCAAAGGGCAGAAGATACTCTCCCATAAATAGCTTGCCTATGGCTTCCGTGGTCGGCTCCGCCGGTTTCTCGGGCACCAACTTCCAGCGGGTCTGCGTGGCAGCCAGAGCCAGCGAGGTAAACACGGCCATCGCAATCAACATACCTGGGATGATTTGAAATGTTTCGGTCTTGAGGTTCAGGTTGTACAAGCGGTGCGTCAACATGACGCCGAAAAGCAGGAGAATCAGGATGCCGCCGACGTAAATCAGCACCTGCGTGGCCGCCAGGAAATCCGCACCTAGAAAGACATAGACGATCGCGACGCCAAAAAAAGTAAACAGCAGCGCGAAGGCTGAATAGATCAAACTGCGCGACAGCACCACAATCGCAGCTGAACCCACCGTCACGAGGGCCACAACACAAAACAGGACATCGAAAAAGCTCATGCTCAATTCCTTGTCGCCTGCGCGGCCGAAACGCGCGGCTGGCTACTTGGCAGGCTCTGGAACCGGCGCGTGATGAGCCGGTTTAGGCGGGGCGACCGACTGATCTTTAGCGAAACGATACAAAAAGTCCTGCTTGGAATAGACGGCAAACTCGTACTCCGGCGTCATCACCAGGCAATGCGTTGGACAGGGATACGTACAAAGATTGCAGTAACAACACAGCGACATGTCGATATCAAATTGCGTAACGCGCAGTTTGATGGGGGTTCCATCCGAGGCGAATACCGGAGCCTCGTCCTTGGTCCGCTTCTCGGTGGTCATATAGATGCAATCGACTGGACAGGCACGCACACATTGTCCGCAGCCAATACAGTCTTCAATCTTGTTGAAGAGCCGCATGCGCGAGCGTTCCGGCAGCACCCATTTCTGGTCTGGGTATTGCATTGTGCAAGCGCGAGTGAACAGATGCTTCCAGGTAATCCTCATACCTAACAGCACGGTCCAAATGGACTGAAAAATGTCATTAAAGTACTTCTTCATGCAGAGCTCCTAAATCCCACTTAGCAAAGGGGGAGAGAAGGTGAAGCGACAGCGGTCGCGAAGCCTTCGGGGGGTTGTCTTCGTATGAAGCGCCAATTTGAAACGGACAATCCCCGTCGCTTCGCGACCGCCCCCCCGAAGCTGTAAAAAAATCAACGGTCGGGACGCGCTGCCGCGAGTCCACAACCGAAAACCCAATCCGGACGCGGGGCACCGCGTCCCTACCGGATTAGGTTCATGCGGCAAATGCAATTTTTTCACAGCTTCCCTTTCTTATGGGTAATGTCTTGGAGACGTCCCGCGACGGCCGTCACATCAACGCCACCACGCCAGCGAGAATCACCAGCACAAACGAAGCAGGCAGCAAGACCTTCCAACTGACATACATCAACTGATCCACGCGGAGGCGAGGCAGCGTCCAACGCAGCCAGAATTGGACGAAGACCAGAGCCACCGACTTCATCATGAACGCGGCAGGTCCGCCCAGCACGGGACTATTCCAGCCTCCCAGGAACAGGGTGGCTGCAATGGCACTTACCACAAACATGTTCACGTATTCCGAGAGCATGAAAAATGCAAACCGCATGCCACTGTACTCGGTGTGATAGCCTGCTACCAGCTCAGACTCGGCCTCCGGAATGTCGAAGGGTGTGCGGTTGACTTCAGCCAACGATGCCAGGTAATACACAAAGAATGCGACAAAAGTCACCGGCTTGAAGATGAACCAGTTGCCGATTCCTAGCCACCCGCCTTCCTGGGCACGAACGATGTCCTGCATGCTCAGGCTTCCGACTGGGATAATCACTGTTAGAATCGCCATCACGGCCGGAATCTCGTAGCTGACAATTTGTGCCGCCGCCCGCATACCCCCAAACAGTGCATACTTGTTGTTGGAGGCCCACCCCGCCATGATGATTCCAACCACCCCGAGCGAGGAAATCGCCACGATATAGAGAACGCCGATATTCAGGTCGCTGACGATGACGCTCGCGCCGAACGGAAGCACTACCAGAGAAGCAAAGCCCCCGGCAAACACCACCAGCGGCGCGAGCTTGAAGAGCAGCCGGTCGGCCTCCGTAGGAATAATGTCTTCCTTCAAGAACAGCTTGAGGCCATCGGCAATGGTCTGCGCCCAGCCGTGCCAGCCCCCCACGCGCATCGGACCCAGCCGGTCCTGCATGTGCGCCGCGACTTTGCGCTCGGCGTAAACAGCAACGATCGGAAACAGTGCCACCAGCGCAATGCAGCAAAGGCATGCCAGCAGCATGGGCAGGAAGTACTGCAGCGGCAAAGGAAGACTTCCGTAGCCAGCAACGTTGTCAGAAAGAAGTTTTAGAAGGGCTTCCATGTGGAATTGGCGATTGACGATTTCCGATTGTCGATTTGAATCAAGACCTCGAGCCCAGCCCACAATTGGCAATCGCCAATCGCCAATCGGCAATGCTTCACCGGTCCAACTCTCCCATGACAATGTCGATGCTGCCGATCACGGCGATGATATCCGCGATCATCTCTCCCTTGGAGATTACCGGCAACACAGCGAGCGCGGTGAAGCAGGGAGACTTGATTTTCACGCGAAACGGATTCAGGCTGCCATCGCTAATGATGTAGTAACCCAGTTCGCCTCGGGGCGTCTCGGTCTTACCATACACCTCACCTTTAGGCGGCTTCACTTTCTTGGGAACTTTCTCCTGAACGTCACCCTCAGGAAGCCGGTCGAGTGCTTGGCGAATGATCTTGAGGCATTCCTCCATCTCGCACACTCGAACGTAATACCGATCCCAGCAGGAGCCCAGCGGTCCAAACCGGCCCTGGCCTACGGGAACGGAGAAGTCGTAAGCTTCGTAGCCGCAGTAAGGTTCTTCCTTGCGGAGATCCCACGAAACGCCCGAGCCGCGTAGGTTCGGGCCCGTCACGTTGTACGAAAGTGCCAGCTCCTCGCTCAAGATGCCCACTCCAGCAGTCCGCTCGATGAAAATCTTATTGAATGACAGTAGCTCATTCTGTTCCGCGATGACGGGCTCAAACTCGGCCAGAAACTGGCGGGTTTTCTCCACGAATCCCTCGGGAATATCGTGCGAGAGTCCGCCAACCCAGTTGTAGTTGTAGAGCAGCCGTGCTCCGCAGGTCCATTCGAAGAGGTCGAGGACCTTTTCACGCTCGCGAAAACAGTGAAGGAACGGAGTGTAGGCGCCAATGTCCATCGCGTACGTACCAACCGAGAGCAGATGGCTGGCAATGCGGTTGAGCTCGGCCATAAGAACTCGCAGGGTCTTAACCCGCTCGTTCACCTCTACGCCCATCAGCTTCTCGACAGCCAGGGCGAAGCCCAGACTGTTGTTCATGGAAGCGATGTAGTCCATGCGATCGGTGTACGGGATCACCCCGGGATAATCCACGTTCTCCGCGTGCTTTTCGAAACAGCGATGGAGATACCCGATGTGCGGGGTGATCTTCTGCACCACCTCACCATCCGTCTGGAGCTCCAGCCTCAGCACGCCATGCGTGCTGGGATGCTGCGGCCCCATGTTGAGGATCATCTCCTCGCCTTCGAAGGCTTCGACTTGCATAGCAGTTTTTCATGCCGCAGAGCGGCGCCACGACCTATGACTTATGATTCCCCTCTCGGGAGGGGCAAGGGCCGTTAGGCCCTGGGGTGGGTGACGGTTTCGAAGCGACGACCCACCCCGTCTGGCGCGGCGACCGCTGTCGCTGCGCCAGCCACCCCTTCCGAGAGAGGATTTTCATCCGAGTAAACAATTAAGCCAGCACTCAATCGTCAATGAGCCAATCTTCAATGAATCAATTCCCCGCCTTGAAAGGGTTCGTCCCCACCGGCAAGCCTTCGTTGGCCATCTCCACGAACTGCTTCACTGGCCGGACGGGCATGCCTCGATAAGTTTCCGGCTGCTCGTAGTCCTTGCGCAACGGATATCCTTCCCAGTCATCCGGACAAAGAATACGCCGCAGGTCGCTATGCCCTTCAAAGCGGATGCCGAACATGTCGAAGGCTTCCCGCTCGTGCCAGTTCGCGATGGCCCAGATGCCTTCAACCGTGCCAATACTCGGGGTCTCCCGTGGCAGCTCCACTTTTAGAACAAACTTGTGGCGCAATTTCATGGAGAACAGATGGTAAACAACCTCCAGCCGCTCTGCTTCGCCCTTCAGTCCCTTGTAGTCCACACCACTCAGGCAAGCCAGGGTATCGAACGCCAGGTCCTTGTGG
>Ga0163150_10006909_pt1 | contig 13639 bp, 12 predicted proteins | sample OliLakLV19P2IB_FD_148628 | JGI IMG/M metagenome (GOLD analysis project Ga0163150, IMG submission 148628) | Freshwater microbial mat bacterial communities from Lake Vanda, McMurdo Dry Valleys, Antarctica - Oligotrophic Lake LV.19.P2.IB | ecosystem: Environmental > Aquatic > Freshwater > Lake >...
GGATTGAAGGCGCGCGCAACGGTGTCCACTCGCGACGAGCTGCATGACCTCGCCGAGGAGTTCAACAAGATGGCCGCGCGCCTTCAATCCTCTTACGGCGAGCTCGAAGAGCGCGTGCGCGAGCGGACCCAGGAGCTTGCGCAAAAGAAGGATGAGGCCGACCAGGCCAACGCCGCCAAGACGCGCTTCCTCGCGGCGGCCAGCCATGACCTGCGACAGCCGATGCACGCCGTGGGACTGCTCGTCGGCATCCTCGAGCAGCGTGTGCAGACGGAGGAACTGCGGGGGATCGCCCAGAAAGCGCGCGAATCCGTCGATTCGATGGAAGAGCTCTTCCGCGCCCTGCTCGACATCTCGAAGCTGGATGCCGGTGCCCTGCGGCCGCGAATCGCGCCGGTCCGTGTGGCCGACGTGTTCGCGACGATCGAGCAGCAGTTCGCTGCCGATGCGCACGACAAGGGGCTGGTGCTCCTCACCAGCCGTCCGGCCTTTGTGGTCGATACCGATCCGGCGATCCTGACGCGCATCCTTTGCAACCTTGTCGCCAATGCCATCCACTACACGCAGCGGGGACACGTACGCGTCGGTTGCCGTCGCCGCGGCAGCCGGGTGGAAATCCTCGTCGTGGATACCGGTGCCGGCATCGAGCCGCAGCACCAGGAGCACGTCTTTTCGGAATTCTTCCAGGTCCCGGGAGTCGAGCGGCAGGGAGGCCTCGGACTGGGGCTGTCCATCGTCCAGCGCAGCGCGCAGCTGCTCGGCCACGCCCTTACGCTACAGAGCTGGCCCGCGCGCGGTTCGGTGTTCTGCCTTGAGTTGCCGTTGTCGACACGCGCTCCGGAGATGCCTCCCATCGGGGGGCAACCCGCGCCGGCATCCCTGCAGGGCGCTTTCGTCGTCGTGCTGGACGACCACCGGGACAACCGCTTCGCTACTCATGTCTGGTTCGAACGGTGGGGTTGTCATGTGGTCTCCGACGGGAGCCCGGACGCGGCCTGCGCCCAGCTGCGATCGCACCTGCGCACGCCAGACCTCATCGTCGCCGACCTTCGGCTTCAGGGGGATGGAGATGGAATGCTTGCGATAGAGCGCATTCGCAAAGCAGTCGATTCACCCGTCCCTGCACTTCTCGTGACCGGCGACGTGACGTACTCGCAGCCGGAAGGTACCGCCGGCATCTCCCGCGTGCTTCACAAGCCGCTCAGCGCGGCGGCATTGCAGGCTGCTGCCGCGTCGCTGATCGCCCTTACCCGGGAGGCGACGGAGGGCTGAAAGTCAGGCCCAGCCTGCCCGCGGCCACGACCGCCTGCGTGCGCGTGGTGACGTTGAGCGCGCGCAGCACCGCGGAGGTGTGGACCTTCACCGTGCTCGCCGAGAGGTTGAGTTCACGCGACACCATCTTCGCCGACTTCCCTTCGAGGATCAGCCACAACACGTCGGCCTGGCGGGGCGTGAGGCCCAGGCTCGCAGGCGTCACGCGCGCGCTTTGGGCCGCCGGCAAGGCGGGCTGCGGCGACGGGGCGCGCGCGCGGCCCGAAAGGAAAACGCTCGGCGGAAGGTAGATTCCCTTGGCGAGGATCAGTTGCAGGGCGCCTGCCAACACCCCCGACGAGGAACTCTTCGGAACGTAACCCATCGCTCCGGCATCGATGGCCTTGAGCACGGTGTCGTGGTCATCGGCCGACGACAGCGCCACGACCGGAACCTCCGGGAAACGCTCGCGAAAGAGGGCGATACCCTCGAGCCCCGAGACGCCCGGCAATCCAAGGTCCATCAGCACGAGGTCCAGGCGCGATGCCGCCGCCATCCGCTCGAATGCCTCTTCGAGGGACCCGGCTTCCAGCACTTCCGCTCCCGGCAGCATCGGCCGCAGCAACAGCGCGATGCCTTCGCGAAACAGCGCATGGTCGTCAACCAGCAAGATCCTCAATGCTCGCCTCCTCCAGCGGCCATTGTCCACCCGGACGCGGCGTCCGCCTCACCCTCTTGGCCGACCCATGGGGCCAATGGTCGCCGAGCGGGTCCGCTGTTGCAATACGTCTCACACAAGGGAGGCCTTCATGAAACGAATCGCGAATCTGATTGTGCTCGCCGCGGCCCTGCTGGGCGGCTGTGCGACGTCGAATGTACAGAACCCGCAGGGCATCGCCCCCCAGGTCATCGACCCCGCGGTGCGCGGGCCGGTGGGCGGGATCGGCATCGAAAGCCAGGACATCATCTCGATGACCGACCAGATGATGCGCGACATGCTGGCCAACCCGCGCCTTGCGCGGTCGGCTGCCTCTCCCCGCGTGATCATCGACGCGGAGTACTTCGCCAACGAAGGCGCGCAGCCGATCAACAGGAACGTCATCACCGACCGGCTGCGAGTCAGCCTCAACCGCGCCTCGCAGGGCCGCTTGACGTTTGTGGGCCGCCAGTACGCCGGGATGGTGCAGCACGAGCGCGACCTCAAGCGCCAGGGCGTCACCGACGTGGGCACCACCGGCCTCGTGAAGGCACAGGCGGGCGGCGACTTCCGCCTCGGCGGGCGCATCGCCTCGGTTGATGCGCGCAACGCGCAGAGCGGCATCGTCCAGCGCTACAACCAGATCACGTTCGAGATGGTCGACCTCGAGACTTCCGAGATCGTGTGGAGCGGCATGTACGAGTTCTCGCGCGCCGCGGCGGACAACGTCATCTATCGCTAGACAACAGGGAGCCAACATGAAAAGCCGTTTCGCCATTCGCGCCATCGCGCTCGCCGTATCCATCGCCACCGCCTGTCCGCTCGCCACCGCCGCCTGGGGATCCAGGGCAAACGTGGACGAGGAAGCGACCCGTTTCGCCGAGGGCAGGTCCGCCGCCTTGCGTCCGTTCTACCGCCAGCTCTACCGTGACGGCGAGTGGAACGCCGTGCTGAACCACCAGCAGCTCGGCCTGGCCGCCATGGAGGCGGGGCACTTCGACGTCGCCCGCCGCTCCTTCGACGAGGCGATCGCGCGCATCGAGCAGATCTACGCAGGCGACGAAAACGCGAAACGCGCGCTGTCGGTCTTCAACGCGGAGAAGGTGAAGGACTTCAAGGGCGAGCCGTACGAGCGAGCGATGACCTACTTCTACCGCGCGGTGCTCTACTCGCGCGACGGCGACTACGAGAACGCCCGCGCGGCTTTCCTGGCTGCCGACCTGCAGGACACGATGGCGGAGCAGGAGTCCTTTGCCGGTGACTTCGGAATGATGAAGTACCTCGCCGGCTGGGCTTCCTCATGCGCGGGAGACGACTCGCGGGCGAAGGTCCTGATCAAGGAGGCGAAGCAAGCCGACGCAAGCATCGCCGCCCTGCCCGACACCCCGGGCAAATCCATCGTGCTGATCGATTCGGGCGCCGCGCCGGCCAAGGCGACGAGTGGCAAGCACAAGGAACTGCTGGTCTTCCAACCCGGTGCCGGGCCCGACGACGCCGTCCATGTGAAGACTTCGAGCCAGGAGATGCGCGATTTCAAGGTCGCGGGCGACGTGTACTTCCAGGCGTCGACCCGCGGCGGGCGCCAGGTCGACGGCGTGCTCGCCGGCAAGGCCCAGTTCAAGGACAACGCCAACACCGTGGGCCAGGTGGCGACTGACGTTGGGCAGATCGCGATGCTGCAGGGCTTCGCCTCAGACCGCAGCAACCTCGCCGGCGCCGGGGCGATCATCGGGCTCGTGGGCCTCTTCGCCAAGGGAATTTCCGCGGCGACGACGCCCACCGCCGACACGCGCGGGTGGCAATCGCTGCCTTCCGTAGTGCTGTTTCACGACCGCGCCGTGCCCCTCGCCGGTACAACGAGTGTGGCCTGGAGCGGTGGGGAGCGGCCGCTCGCCATCCAGGCGTCTTCCGGCAAGTGCGCGATCGCCTGGGGCCGCACCCGCTCCGCGCTCGGCGTGGGCGACGGAGGGAGCGTGCGCTTCGTGGACGAGCGCATCCAGGAAGACGCGCGCCGCGAAAAGAACGACCTCTTCCGACAGCAACTGCAGGCCGACGCCGCCAACATCGGCCTCGCAAAAGCGGGGGACGCCAAATGAAGGCCGCCTTCCTGCTCGGTGTTGCAGCGCTTGGCACCGCGTGTGCGGCCACGGGCAACCCGCCGCTTGTCGTCGAATGCCGTGTGCCCGAATCGGGCGCGCGCACCGGCGCCGCGCTGGTGGGGATGCCCTACGGCCAGCAGCACACTCCGATCCCGCTCGATAGCGTGCAGTTCGATTCACACGCGACGGCCGCGCGGGTCGCGGTGCAATCCCTGCACGCCGCCCGCACCGCGAGCGACACGGTGGAAGTGGGGGCCCGGCTCATCCACTGCGGAGATACGCCGGGAAGCGTGCGCATCCGCACCAACTTCCTGCGCGAGGACCGGGCCCCGTCCGAACCGGCATCGGCGTGGCGGACCGTGTACCTGCAACCACGTGCGATCGCCCAGTACCAGGAGTACTCCACGTCACCGGCAGCCGCACGCTACGTGATCGAGATCGCCACCCAGTAAGGAGGACACCGTGCGCAACTTTCTCTTAGCCCTGTGGGCCCTCGCCGCGCTGGCCTGCGCCGCGGCGGAGCGGCCCGGCCAGCCGCTTGTGATGCCCGCGCCGCCCGCAACGGCGCCCTTGCAGCACGACCCAGCCGTCGAGTTCCGCAAGGCCTATGACGCCGCCGACCGCCCGCGCACGCTGCTCTACTGGAACGTCCGGCTGAGCGATCGCGCAACCGACGACCGCGTGTCGCGAGAGACGGAGACCGTGAACGAACAACGTCGCCAGAACGACCTGCGCAAGACCACCCAGGGCGAGGCGCAGAGCGCGGAACTGAAGGACGGGAACCAGGAATCGCGCATCCGGCGCGAGAAGGAAAAGCAGGAAGTCCGGCTGGACGACAGCAAGGTGGAGACGACCCTGTCGCCGCGCAACGCGAGTGCGCTGGAGAGAAGTTTCGCCTCGGAGCTGCGAAGGGCCGGCGTGTTGATCGTCGACCGCGCGCTCGCCGTGCGGCGCACGTCCGCGACGACTGCGCGCGGCACCGCGGATGCCCGGATGCTCGAAGCCGAGACTCTCGCAAGCGGCCGCTGGTTGCTGCAGGTGCTGATGCTCCCGGATGCCGACGCGGTGCTGCGCTGGGGATTCGACGTGAGCCTGCGTGACACCGAGAGCGGGCTCGAGCTCGCGTCGTTCTACACTCGCGCCGACCCGCGGGGGCTCGAAGGCCCGGCAACCTGGGCCGCGACCGGTCACGGCTTCGAGCGGCGCGTGGCTCGCAGGACGCCCACCGTCGATGACGTGAGCCGCGAGCTGGCCGCGGAGCTGATGAGGTACCTGTCGGCCGCGCCGCGTGACAACCTCGGGAAGAGAAGGAGTGCCCGATGAAACCCGCCATCTGCTTCTGTCTGGTCTGTGTCGGAAGCGCCTTTGCACAGAGCATCCCGCCGTCGCGGCAGGCCGAGGGCGCCAGGCTGTCCAATCATGTGTACGACATTCCGCTGCAGGGCGACGGCACCTTGATGGGCCAGGGCCAGGTCGCGGGATTCAAGGCACCGACTGGCTACAAGGTGGTGGGCGCGCTGGGCAACGACTCGACCGGCTTCCAGGGCGCCATCTACCAATCCGAATCCGGCGGCAAATACACCGTGGTCTATCGCGGCACGAACTTCACCGACATGAAGGATCTCAAGGCCGATGCAAGCATCAAGCTGGGCGGACCCGAATTCAAGAACCAGCTCAAGGATGCCGAGCGCCTCACCGACCATGCCGTGAAGACCTACGGCAAGGAGAACGTGAGCATCGCGGGCCATTCGCTGGGAGGCGCGATCGCGACCGTCGAATCCGCGCGGCTCGGCCTTTCGGCGGAGGTGTACAACGCGCCAGGAATGAGCGACTACATTCAGAAAGAGCATCCGAACGCACGTGTGGAGCTCGTCACGAACCACAACCGCGCGTCGGATCCGGTCTCAGGAAACGTGGGGACGCAGACCGGCTTCATCCGCACCTATCCAAGCCGCTACGACCCGGGCCCCGGCGTGATCATGCCCGCGACGCCATACGGCGATCCCAACACGTCCGTCGCGATCGCGAACCTGGTCGGCGACCACTCGATCGAGCCCTTCTCGAACTACATCAACAATGGGGGCACGCCGATCGATTCGCCGACGCTGCGCACGCTGGATGGCAAGTCGCGCATCGTCGAGCAGTGGAACGACGCCGGCGCCAACACGCGCAGAAAGGAATTCGAGGGGATCGCCAAGGCCAATGCGGACGACGCGCGCTCGAAGGCGGCCGCCGCGCAGGCGGCGGCCACCTTGTCGGCCGAGCCTCCTGCGCCCGATCCGATGATGACCATCCTTTCGACGGTGCTCGCCGCGCAGGTGGCCGGCAAGCAGGCGGCGTCGGCCGACGCAGGGTCGGCGAAGGGCACCGGCGCCTCCTGCCCCAAGAAGGCGTTCAGCACGCCGGACGGATGTCATCCGGGGCATGACGAAAAGGCGCACCCCGGCGGTTGCTTCTGCGGGTGAATCCACAACTCGGGAGAACAGACATGATCCGAATCCTTCTATGTGCCACCACGGCGCTGCTCACGGGTTGCGCCAACCTCATGACCCTCAGCCGCGACACCTATCTTCCCGGCGGGGCACGGGTCGTCCACCTGGACGCACCACAGCGCGTCGTGATCGCGGACCAGTTGGGGCACATCTGTGCGGAGCCCTCGCCCGACGCCCTGCAGAGCTACGTGTCCTCGCTCGGCCTCAGCCTTACGGGCCCGACCGACCGCGCGGTCTCGGTGGCAGGCGACCTTGCGGGCAACTCCGCCGGCCTGGGCTTGCGCACGCAGGCGATCACGCTCATGCGCGATGCGCTGTATCGGATCTGCGAGGCAGCGCGCAACCAGAAGCTCACGGACATGCAGGTGATGCAGATGCTCGAGCGCTCGCAGGATCTCTCGCTCGGCGTGCTGGCGATCGAGCAACTCACCGGCGCGGTCGCCGCGCGCCAGCCCATGCTGCTGGCGAACGCGCGTTCCAGCGGCAACGCCAGGGTGACCAGCGTCAAGGATGCACTGGACCGCGCGCGCAACGAGGCCGCGAGCGCCCAGGACGAGCTCGCAAAGGCCACCGCGGCCCGCGACGCGCAGAAGGGTTCCGTTGCGTCGGCGCAGGCCACGGAAGCCGTTGCCCGCGAGGCGGCGGCGGAGCTCATCAAAACCGTGAAGACCCTCAACGTGGACATCAAGGCGAAGCAGGAGGCCCTCGACAAGGCGAACGACGCACTTGCCGACGCGCGGGTGAAGCAGATCCAGACGCCCGGGACGGACGCCGACACGGCGGTTGTAGACGCGACCAAGACCCGCAACGACCTGCAGAAGGTACTGGAAGCAGAGACCGCCGGGCGCGACGAGTACGCGAAGGATCCGCGCATGGTGGCGTATGACACCGCGGCGGCCACGCTCGCCGCGCAGCAGGCCGAGTTGGTGAGCGACGAGGCTGCGGTGAAGAGCGCGAAGACGGAAGCCGAACGTGCCGCATCCCTGGTGAAAGCCCTCGAGACCGCCCCCAATACGGCGTCCGCTCAGGCGATCGCGAGCGTGGTCTCCAGCGGCTCGTTCAGCCAGACGGCCGATCGGGCGTTTGTGAGCGACAAGACGGTGAGCGCCATCGCCGACGCCACCAAGTTCATTGTGAGCACGATCGTGAACAAGGGGCACCTCACCGATACCTGCGCGGGAATCCTCACCTCTTACGCTCAGAGCACCAATGAGCGTGCCGTGCGGATCGAGGGGATGCTGCCGCTTTGCCGGGAGGTGTTCCGCGCCGATGTCGAGGCCTACCTTACGCGGGCGCGCATGCCTGGAGTGGCCTCGCCCCTTCCCCCGCCACCGCCCTTGCTGACCACGCTCGGGAAGGTGCCTCAACCGGGGGGATCCAGATGAGCTTCCATGATGAAATCGCCGTCGGAGCTCGACACGGCGCTGGCGGACATCGCAGGGGGAAACGTTCTCATCGGCATGGGACGTCTCGTCCATTCGCTTCGCGATGCTTGAACTCCGCACCGTGGTTCCTTCTCGACCGCTTTGCCATTCTCGTCTCCCTGCAATCGGGCGATTCCGTCGCCCCCGCGGGCCGAGATTACACTTAGCAGGCTGTCTAGATTCTTGGGACCACCTCTGAGCTCATTGGTTATGTACCTCGCGATCGTTTCGTCCTTCGCGGAGGTTTCGAATAGCGAGTTGGAGAAAAGCGCAAAAAGGGGAAACCGCTCGGAAAGCACATCCGCATCCGATATGCGGCCAAGGATCGCAGCGGCCTCTTGATCTTTTCCCAAGAACGCGTGAGTTGCGAAAATTGCGCCGGCGCTAACACCGGTGACGACATGAACATCAGACCTGGCGATTGGTGCGGTCTCAGACCGGGACCAGCCCTCCAAGAATCCAGCACCATACGCGCCGTACTGTCCGCCCGCCCCGAGGACCGGCATGTTGAAACCAGGCTCGGGGTGTCGCATCCAAGTTGGAAAGGGCTGGGATGCGTAGTCGGCTATATCGCACTTAAGACCTTCGGTACGCGGTACTGATGCGCAGGCAGATGCGAGAAAAAGGAGTGCAACCAGCAACCCTATGCGCATGGGGATCTCCAATCGACACTACAAAGTCTTCAGGTACTCGAGGAGTGCTTCCTTGTCTGACTTGGACATATCCGTCCCGTACTCATGCCCGCAACGACTGTTTCCCGACACCACGTCGGAACAGTCAGTGGTGACCATCGTCTGATCAAATTTAGTCTGGGCAAGAGCCAGGCCGACCCTTTCAGTGTCATACGCCGGCCCCACCTTGAAGCTCGCGGGACGATCGGCTGCAGGCTTTAGTAGATCGGCGAGCGTCGGCACCGACCCGTTGTGCAGGTACGGAGCGGTCGCCCAGATGCCCTGCAGGACGCGAGCCTCGTAAGACCCATACGGAGCGTCAGATTCCGAAGCAAGCTGGCCTGCCTGTGCTTCGACGCCAGGCGCGGAGGGTACGCGGTTGAAAGCACCCGACAGCTCCCGGAGCTGAAGAGGCAAGGCTTGGGGGCTGCCTTCCTGCAGGCCCCCACCCATCGGGTTTGCAATCGGCGACTGTGCGGCTCGCAACTCGGGCGATGGGGGCGGGCCACTTCCGAACAAGAAGTAATCCGCAATCGAGCCGATGACAGCAGTCTTAAGGATATCGATTGAGAGAGCTTTCTCCTTGAGCGGCTCGGTGAGGAACGGAATATAGGCGCCCTCAAGAGCCCCCGTGTTCGCATCCCACTGCAAGACCTGATACTGCCGGGTATCTGTGCGAACGGGCATAACTGGCGTCTTCCATGTCTTGTAGATCAACGACCGAGTAGTTCCGGGGAAGATTCCATGACAGGACTTGCAGCTTCCATTGCTCGTCGCCCGCTCGAACACCTCTTTTCCCCGCGCGGCCAAGAGCGGCTTGGTTACCCACGGCCATTTGGGTGGCCCGATCTTCTTGACAAGGTGCTCTAGTTCGGCCAGGCCATCAAAATTCGTCGAGTTACCCGAAAGATAGTCGACGAAGAACACGCCGTTCCTGGGCGCGAATGTGGCGAAAACACCAAGGACCTGGCCTAGATTCCGCGCCAGCGCGAGTGTGTCGCTGCCATTGTCCGCGAATCCTGGCCACTGCGTCTTGTCCTGAATGGGTGAGTTCCAGATGAAGGGATAACGAGTCGGCGCATCCGCTGGCCTTATGTTGTCGCGAATGAGATAACTTGGCGGCTTTCCGAGATCCAGGCCGGTGAGACGATTGAAAATCATGCCCACGGCATCGGCACGGCCCGGTCCCCACTTCGCAGCGGGCAACGCCTTGCTCATCAAGGCGTTGTAGCGCAGGTACCAGAGGTCCACGGTCTTCCGCAACGCGTCTACATCAGCCTTCGTCGACGTCGATGGGCCGAGTACTTGAGAGGCAAACACCGAGAATGCGGCCTCGGTCACGAGCACGTTGCCCATTGCCGTGTCCAAGTCTGCAAGCAAACTTTGGAAATCAACGATTGCAGGCCCGCCGTCGATCCGGTATGCCGTTTCTCCCACAGTGATTTCGCGCGTATGGCAAGCCGCGCAATTCATTCCGACCACTTTGCTGCCGGTCGGCCCAGAAGCTGTGAAGCCTACGGGCAGACCTTCTTGACTGGCCATGTTCGGGAGGTACCCGTAACGGCCGAGGCGATCTGCTAAAAAGGGGCTTCCGTCTGACTGCTTCAACGCCTTCATCCAACTCAGCGGGATCATCTTGGAGCCCTGGTCCCTAGTGTAGAAATCGGCCCGGGCTGCCGGGGTCCACATGGCGCCCTGATCGGCGAACATCGGTTCGTTGGCGTGCGCGTTTCCGAACAGAATCAGAAGAGCCAAGCATCCGATAAGAATTCTTCGCACCGCGATTCCTCCTATGGTCTAGTTGTTTGTCTTCTCCAAATACGCCCGCTTGTACGCCTCACCGTGGTATCCGAAGAACAACGTCTCGGATACTCGAAACATCTATCGTGCAAACGCCACTCTCTGTTGCACCTGGACAGGGCTGACTACCGTGAAGGCGTACGGCAATCTTGTCGATCCTGAGGGACTCGGTACGTTTCAGGCCGTCTGCGTAAACCACCCTGGCCTGTGTCGGGCCGTCCATCCAGATCCGGACAACACCTCCGTTCGCGTTCTGGGTGAATTGGAATTGGCTCGTTTCGAGATCGCCTCGGAGGATGTCCCCGCTCTCCTTCAATTCGACGAGATCCGAATTGCGGGCGATAGTCTTCAGCAAGTTCAGCCGGCAACCGTTCGCGACGCCCAACGCGAGGCGGCTGTCAAAATCGCAGGTGCCCAGAACGCGGTTCTTGACTCCTCGCATCGAAAGACCGGGCTTGATCGACCGGAGCATTGCCGCAGCCAATGTAACGGAGGGCGCAGCCATGCTCGTCCCGCTCTTCGTGCCGAAGGTACTGCCACGGACAGTGCTCGAGACTTCGACACCTGGCGCAGCGATCTGTACCGACAATGGTCCGTGGTTCGAGAGCGGTGCCAAGGTGCCTTCGTCGGTCAGCGCGGCGACAAAAATCACATTTTCAAGAGGCTTCCCATTCGTGTCTCGAAACGACGCATGCACAAGAGCCTGCTCATCAAGGTTCAACCCCTGGTTTCCCGCCGAGATAACCAGCAGCGTGTTGTTCAGCACCTCAGGGGTTGAGAGGTACCTCCGCAGCATGTCCGACGGGGGCGCCGTGAGGCTGAGGTTAAGGATCTCGATATTTTGTGAGACTGCGGCAATGATTGCGTTCTGGGCCCTGGTGAAATCAAAGGGTCCCTTCTCGCCAGCAATCTTGAGACTGAACGCCGCAACGCTCCTTGCCAATCCCTTTTCATCAAGAGCGGGAATCCACATCGCCAGCTGTCTACCGGTAGCGATGCCCGTGACGTGAGTACCATGCGACCCCAGGTCTTCCTCGACGGGCTCGGGCTTGTTTCGGAAGAAGTCGTAGCCATGCGAGCCCCCCGGCCATCGTTGTGTGCCGAGCTCGGGCGGTAGCCGCCAGAGCACAGGCTTAATGCTCGAATGCGCGAGGTCCACTCCCGCATCGATTACACCGACCACAGCAGTCGACTCTGTGAAGGCAAGATCCTCGGCTCGGATCTTGCTCGCTCCGACTGCTTCTACGTACCACCGCGCTGCATCGCCCTTCTTGAATCTATCTAGAGTGGATTGTTGAAGCGTGGCTGCGACCGGTTCCTCGATGTTGCACATCTCGACAACTTCACTGCGGGCGTCGGGAACAGCGGAAATCTGACTAAACGCCATAGTGACGTCCAGGCCATCGCGAAGAGTAAGGGCGACGACACCGTTAGGCAACGGCAGGGAGGGAACTCGCACTCTTGTGCCTCGCTTGAGAGCGGTGATGCCGTCCCCTACCATCGCGGCATTGAACTGCGGGTTGCTCGATACCAAGGTGTCGAGATAGGCCCTTTCGGTCGATCCATATGCGGATCGCGCAACGTCGAACAGGGTGGCATCCGTCGCCAACGTGGTGATGGAGGGCCTGGTGACGGCGGCGATGGCCTTGAGCTTCTCCGCTGTAGGGAACCCCAAAGTTATCGCCACGCGCGGCTCTTCGATCAAGCCGCGCAGCTCAACATCCGAGATCAAGCTGAGCGCGTTCAGCGCATCCGGGTTGTGACTTTGAGCGTGGGCGTACCTCCGCCGAATGGTCTCGAAGTCACGCTCGCGAGCAAGTGACCTAAACGTTCCCAACAGCCCTTCGTGCTGGGCTACCCATTCGAAGTTCTCCCGAACTCGATACCGCTCCAATCCGTCCCTTACCGCAACTTTCGTTGCCGCGAGCAACGCGGGATCCGAGGCACCAGCGATCAGGAGGGTAGCGACCCGATTGTGGCTCTGGACGCGTAGGAAGCACTTGCGTGCGTCATAGAGTGGCAAAAAAGCGGTGCGTTCGGCGCCAGGCGCATAGACCCGACAGCCTTCGTGGCCAATGCTCCAAAGAATGTGGTCCGCCAAGGGGGCGGCCGCAATCCCGCCGGCGCAAACTGACACGCCACCACCTAGCGCCAAGACCCTTGCGATGCGGCCGAAAGTCATGATTCCTCCCGAATCATGTTTGGACACCGCTTCGATTGAATGTGGCGTCAGTTTGCCACCGTTAATCCATTCAGCCAACTTTATTTACATTCGGCAGTTAGCGTTGAAGCGTTGTTTCAGGATGCCCCAGAAGAGGTGGAAGGCAAGGGTTCATTCGTATAAATGGCGGACGCCCGTTTGCGCGTCACCTCACGCCTTCGGAGGAATCTGCAGGCCCTCCATGATCTCCACGCCATCGCCGGGGAAGATCGCGAAGTGCGGGTGGTGCAGAAACATCTTCGCGGCCTCTTCCCGCGACTCGGCCGTCACAACCACGTAGGCAACGAGGTTGTTGCGAATGTCTGAGATGCCATCCTTCGCGACGCGCCTGGTTCTGCCGAGCGGGCCGCCGTCCTCGACGATGAATTTGGCGTGGTTCTCGGCCCACTGATTCCACGCTTCCACCCCTTGCGGTCGCTTTTGCGCCGATACGGCCAGGAATGTCTTCATGTGACTCTCCTTTGAGGACTATTGAGTCCGCACGAGGTCCAGATACCGCCAGTTCGACTGCACGAACGGATGCTTCTTGTATCCCCGCACCCAGGGTTGCGTCAGGTGCGTGCTGATGTAGTGCGCGTGGAAGACCCAGGGCGCGTAGACCAGCAGCAGCCGCGTCATGTCCTGGTAGAGGCGTGTGCGCTCCGGTGAAGGCGCCATGACGCGCGATCGCTCGTAGAGGCGGTCGAAGGGCGCCAGCTTCATCCGCGCGTCGTTGCTCTTGCCGCCATTGGGCCCGTAGAAGAGGCCCATCCAGAAATCGCCCGAGGGGCTGCCCGCGCTCCAGGAGAGGTTCCACATCTGCAGCGTGCCGGCATTCGACTCCTTGATGAAATCGGCGAAGCGGCCTTTCTTGAACTTGATGCGCACCCCCACCGCGTCCATGCTGCGCCGCCAGAGCTCGTCGTACTGGCGCGACTCGGAATCGGTGCGCGAGGCGAGCTCGAGCTCCAGCTTCGATCCGTCGGGGCGCGCGCGTTACTCGAC
>Ga0163150_10006910_pt1 | contig 13633 bp, 13 predicted proteins | sample OliLakLV19P2IB_FD_148628 | JGI IMG/M metagenome (GOLD analysis project Ga0163150, IMG submission 148628) | Freshwater microbial mat bacterial communities from Lake Vanda, McMurdo Dry Valleys, Antarctica - Oligotrophic Lake LV.19.P2.IB | ecosystem: Environmental > Aquatic > Freshwater > Lake >...
ATAATTCCCCCGCCAGCCGGGATCGCTCGCTACGGCGGACTGACTCGTCGGCGCACTCGTCGAAACGCTCGACGCGCCGACAACCGGAGCCGCATCCTGCGCGCCCGACAGGTCGATCTCACCGGCACCGACGCGCGTCGCGTCGCCGGCGACCGGCACCGCCGACTCGGTGAGCACCGCCTTGACCTGAGCCGGCGTCAGCGCGGGGTTGGCCGACAGCATCAGGGCCACCGCACCGGACACAACCGCAGTTGCCTCCGATGTACCCGTGCCCTTCACGTGCGTGCGGCTGAGGTACGGCGACGGCTCGTCGACACACGCGGCGCGCAGCGCCGGGATGACCTCGTTCGTCGCCCAATCGTAGACATCGTCGTCGGGCCCGAGCGTCGCGATGGCGACGTCGTGCTCGCGCGCCACGCGCACCAGGTGGTCGTGGACGCCCTTGTCGACGAACGATCCCGGTGTGCGAACACCCGGCACGTGCTGACCCGGAGCGACGACATCAGGGGCCCGGTCCGTGCCACCGGCCGAGTAGTCGGGAACCGAGTCGTCGGCGGTCGCCAGGGTGCCCTGCGTTTCGACTGCGCCGACCGTGATGACGTTCGGGTTCGAGCCCGGCGCCGTAATCGCGCCGCCGTCGTTGCCCGCGGCAGTGACGACGACGATGCCGGCATCCCACGCGCGCTGCACCGCAGCCGACAGCGCGCCGCTGTCGGAGGGCGACCCGTACGCGAGGTTGACCACGCGGATGTTGAAGCCGTCGACGCTGTGGTGCGCGGTCGCCCAGTCGAGGGCGGCGATCACCTGGTCGTCGTCGGCGCGGCCGTCGTAGCCGCCGACCTTGAGGCTCACGATGCGGGCGTCGGGCGCGATGCCGGGGTACACCGCGCTTCGGGACGCAATGATGCTCGCCATGTGCGTGCCGTGGCCGAACGTATCGGCAGCGGCCGCTGCGGAACCGGTGCCGGAGAAGTCGGGACCCTGCACCAGGTTGGTGCCCGCGACGTCGTTGACGCCCGTGTCGACGACCGCGACGTCGACACCCTGACCGGTCGCCGGGCGGGCGAGACCGTAGAAGGCGTCGGCACCGATCGTTGCGGCGATGGCGCGCGACGAGTACCCGTCGCTGTACGTCGTCCACTCGGTGACGGAACAGACCGGGGCGTCGGGCGCGTCGGCACCGGACGTCGCGGCACCGCCGGCGACACCGCCGACCGCGAAACCCACCACGACTGCAACCGCGACGAAGCGCGACGCTCGGTTCCGACAGTCCCGCAGTTTCCGCACCCGACAGCACCCCCGCGCTGAACCTGTTGCGAACCGGGGTGGCCGCAACGGAGACAGAGCGGTATCGCCACTTTCGGGCGTACTACTGAGCGCGCGATGCCGGCGGGAGTGACCTAGGTCACAGCGGTGTCGTCAATGTTGCCAATGAGCTACGTCGGGTCGGCGCCGCCGGAGATCGCCGAGGCGCTCAACATCAGCCGCCGCACCGCGGCCTCGCACGTGTCCAGCATCCTGCGCAAGCTCGACGCGACATCGCGGGCGGGGGCGGTTTCCACGGCCCACCGCCGCGGCATCGTCTAGGCACCCGAGAAGTTCCGTGCGTCGCTAGAGGCCACCAGAGGTACCTCTAGCGACGCACCGGGGGTTACGCGAGGGCTATCTCCAGCACTTCCCTCACGTCGCTGACGGGGTGGAAGGTGATCTCGTCGCGGACGCTTTCGGGAACGTCGTCGATGTCGGGCTCGTTGTCGATCGGGATGATCACGTCGGTCAGACCCGCTCGGTGCGCGGCCAGCGCCTTCTGCTTCAGGCCCCCGATCGGCAACACGCGGCCCTGCAACGTGACCTCGCCGGTCATGCCGACGGTCGGCTTCACCGGCCGGCCCGTGAGCAGGCTCGCGAGCGCGGTCGTCATCGTGATACCGGCCGACGGGCCGTCCTTGGGCACCGCACCCGCGGGCACGTGCAGGTGGAACCGCCGCTTGGCGAACGCGCCTTCGGGCACGCCCAGCTCGTCGGCGTTGGCGCGCACGAACGACAGTGCGATCTGCGCCGACTCCGCCATCACTTCGCCGAGCTGACCGGTGACGTGCAGGCCGGGTTCGCCTTCCATGCCGGTGACCTCGATCGTGAGCACGTCGCCACCGACACCGGTGACGGCGAGACCCGTCGCGAGCCCGGGGATCGGCGCACGCGTCGCATCTTCCGGCTTGAACCGCCGGCGACCCAAGTACTCCTTCACGTCCGGTTCGTCGACGACGACCGACGACACACCGTCGGTGATCTTGCGGGCCGCCTTGCGCGTCACTTTGCCGAGCTGACGCTCAAGTCCGCGCACACCGGCTTCACGGGTCCAGCCCGCGACGATCGCGTGGAAGGCGGCGTCGGTGACGTCGAGTTCCTCGTCGCGCAGGCCCGTCTTCTCACGCTGGCGCGGGAACAGGTGATGCTTGGCGATCGAGACCTTCTCGTCTTCGGTGTAGCCGTCGAGCTGCACGATCTCCATGCGGTCGAGCAACGGTGCCGGAATCGTCTCCAGCACGTTCGCGGTCGCGAGGAACAGGACGTCGGAGAGGTCGAGATCGACCTCCAGGTAGTGGTCTCGAAACGTGTGGTTCTGCGCGGGATCGAGCACTTCCAGCAGCGCGGACGCGGGGTCGCCGCTCCACCCGCCCTGTTGCAACTTGTCGACCTCGTCGATGAGCACGACCGGGTTCATCGCGCCCGCCTCGGTGAGCGCGCGCACGATGCGGCCCGGACGCGACCCGACGTAGGTGCGCCGGTGGCCGCGGATCTCGGCCTCGTCGCGCACGCCGCCGACGGCGACCCGCACGAACGGCCGACCCAAAGCGCGCGCGACCGACTCACCCAGCGACGTCTTGCCGACGCCGGGAGGGCCCGCCAGTGCGAGGATCGCACCGGAACCACGGCCGCTCGCCGAACCCAGCCCGCGCTCGCGCCGCAGCACGCGCACGGCCAGGAATTCGAGGATGCGTTCCTTCACCTCGTCGAGACCTTCGTGGTCGGCGTCGAGCTGCGAGCGCGCCGCACCCAGGTCCGACTGCTCTTCGGCGAATTCGCCCCACGGGAGGTCGACCACGACGTCGAGCCAGTTGCGGATCCACGCGTGCTCCGGATTCTGCTGGCCCATCCGCTCGAAGCGGTCGAGTTCTTTGTCGACCGCGGCGCGCACCGCTTCCGGCAGGTCCTTCTCGGCCAACTTGGCGCGGTACTCGGCGACGACGTCGTCGTCACCGTCGCCCAACTCCTTGCGGATCGCGTCCATCTGGCGGCGCAGCAACATCTCGCGCTGCTGCTGCTCGAGGTCGTCGCCGACTTCGGTGCGGATGCGGTCCTTCAGTTCGAGGTCGGCCAGCGTTTCGCGGCCCCACCCGATGACAAGTTCGAAGCGCGCTTCGAGATCGACGGTCTCGAGCAGTTCGACGCGCTGTTCCATCGAGAGGTCGGGCGCGTACGCGGCCGTGTCGGCGAGCTGGCTCGGGTCGTCGACTCCGGCGAGCACGTCGGCGATGCGGCGCGCGCCGCGGTGTTCGAGGATGTTCTCGACGATCGCGCGGTACTCGCGCGCGAGTTCACGGACCCGAGCGGTCGGCTCGGGCTCGTCGATGGGTTCGACCTCGACGTGCAAGGCACCCTCGGCACCGGGCACACCCGCGCCGATCCGGCCCCGGCCGATGCCCCGGATCACAAGGCCCCGGCCGCCGCCGGGGAGGTCGCCGGCGCTTTCGATCTTGGTGATGGTGCCCACCGACGCGTACGTGCCGTCGATGCGGGGGACGAGCACGAGCTGTCCGCCGTCGTTCTCCGCCGCAAGGGCGGCCCGGCGAGCTTCGTCGCTCTCGATGGTCACGGTGACCACCATCTGCGGGAACACGACACCGGTCGTGAGGGGCAGAAGGGGCAGCGTTTGGGTGCGCGTTTCTGACGTGTCTGACATAGTCCCCTCTACAACCACAACGGGTCATTCCCGATTCCCGAGGTCGGCTTTTCGTGAACGTCCTCTTCATCACCGCAGATCAATGGCGGGGCGACTGCCTCTCGGCTGCGGGCCATCCGGTGGTCCGCACGCCCAACCTCGACCGCCTCGCGGCGGGCGGCGTCTCGTTCCGGCGGCACTACGCGCAGGCCGCGCCGTGCGGGCCGAGCCGGGCGTCGCTGTACACGGGCATGTACCTGATGAACCACCGGTCGGTACTGAACGGGACACCGCTCGATTCCCGCCACACCAACGTCGCGCTCGAAGCGCGGGCGCAGAAGTACGAACCCGCGCTGTTCGGCTACACCGACACGAGCATCGACCCCCGCACGGTCGAGCCCGACGACCCACGCCTGTACCGCTACGAAGGTGTGCTCCCGGGGTTCGACCCCGTGTGCCATCTCCCCGAAGGCGAACCCGAACTGTGGCTCGACTGGTTGCGGAAGGAGGGGTACGACGTCCCCGAGCAGTGGCGCGAGTTCGTCGACCAACCCGCCGAAGGAACGACGTGGCGCACGCAGTACGGCGCCGAGCACACGCAGACCAAGTTCCTCACCGACGCGCTACTCACGCACATCCGCAGTCGGGGCGACCGGCCGTGGTTCGCGCACGTGTCGTGGCTCCGCCCCCACCCGCCGATCCTCTCCCCCGCGCCCTACGACACGATGTACGACCCCGCGTCGGTACCTGCACCGGTGCGAGCCGGTTCCCGGGCCGAGGAAGGCGCGCAGCACCCGATCCTCGGCATCATGATCAACCACCCGTTGCTCATGTCGCCCGACGACGAGCAGGAACAGCGCGAACTGCAAGCCGCGTACTACGGGATGATGAGCGAGGTCGACGACCAGCTCGGCCGCATCCTCGACTTCCTCGACGAGAGCGGGCAGGCGTCCGACACGCTGATCGTGTTCACGTCCGACCACGGCGAACTGCTCGGTGACCACTACCTGCTGCACAAACTCGGCTGGTTCGACACCGCGTTCCACGTCCCGCTCATCATTCGTGACCCGCGTCCTGAGTTCGACATGACGCGCGGTGCGACCGTCGACACGTTCACCGAACACGTCGACGTGCTGCCGACACTGTGCGAACTGATGGGCGGCGAGGTACCGATCCAGTGCGACGGGCGGTCGCTGCGCGACTGGCTCAAAGGAACCGACGGCGACGACTGGCGCAACGAAGCCCACTGGGAATTCGACTTCCGCGACCCCGACAGCCCGCTCCTCGAAGAAGCGTTCGGCATCACGATGGAAGAGTGCGCGCTCGCCGCCTTGCTCGACGACCACGGCCTGTACGTGCAGTTCGCGGGTCACCCCAAGCTCCCCGCGATCTTCTTCGACCGCGATCGCGACCCGCGTCACGTCGAGAACCGCGCCGCGGACCCCGAGTACGCGGCTCGCGTGCTCGAGTACGCGCAGCGCATGCTCGCCTGGCGCATGCGTCACGCCGAACGCACGCTCACCGGCATGAAGCTCACGATGCACGCGGGCCTGGTCGAACGCCACGCCCCCCGCCGCTGACTTCCCCCTTCCCGAAATTGCGCCATGCGGCGACCGTTTCGGTCGCCAGATGGCGCAATTTCGGCCGGCGTTAGTCTCCCGGGCCGATGGATGCCCGGACGTTCTACGGACTCGAACCGACCGACGACCCGTTGCGCTGGCGCATGCCGATCGTTCCCGGCCTGACATCGGGCCGGCACGCGTTGTTCGGCGGGTGCGGACTCGGCGCCGCGATCGAAGTGATGGAACAGCTCACGGGCCGGCCGTGCATCTGGGCGACCGCGCAGTACCTCACGTACGCGACCCCGCCCTCGGTGCTCGAGATCGACGCGCTCGAAGTCGTGCGCGGGCACCAGATCAGCCAGGCGCGCGTCATCGCCCACGTCGGCGACACCGAAGTGCTGACCGTGCTCGGCGCGCTCGGTCACCGCGAACTCGAACACGAGGGCCAGTGGGCGACGCGGCCCGACGTTCCCGCGCCCGACGAATGCCCCGGCCGTCCGCACCAGATGCACCACGACGGCACGATCCACGACCGGCTCGAGATGCGGCTCGCGGCGGCGCGGTCGTTCGACGACTTCCCCGGTCCGCCGGGTTCGGGCACCAGCGCACTGTGGGTGCGCATGCCGGAACTGTTGGAAATGTCGGCGGGGTCGCTCGCGATCATCGGTGACTTCGTGCCGTTTGGCATCGGCCAGGCCCTCGGGCGCCGGGCCGGCGGCAACAGCCTCGACAACACCTTGCGGGTCGCGCACCGGGTGCCGCCAAACGGAACCGAGGCCGAGTGGGTGCTGGCCGACATCCGAATCCATGCCATCGCCGACGGCTTCGGCCACGGCCTCGTGCACCTGTGGGCCGAGGACGGCACGTTGCTCGGCACGGCAAGCCAGTCGGCGATCGTGCGAGAGCACCGTGCGGACGCAGCGGAGCCACGGACGGCGCAGTGAGGGAGCCATGTTGACCGTGCGAACGCAGCGGAGCCACGGACGGCGCAGTGAGGGAGCCATGATGTATGGCGCGACGAGCCCGAACAAGAGGAGCAGAAATGACAGTTCCGCAGCGTTACGGCGTCACGTTCCCGTTCGACGGGATCCCCCTGCTCGACCAGCGTGAGATCGTGCAGGAGATCGCGGCGCTCGGCTACACCGATCTGTGGTCGGCCGAGTCGGGCGGCTACGACGCGTTCATCCCGCTCGCGGTCGCGGCCCAGTGGGCGCCGTCGTTGCGGCTCGGTACCGCGATCGTGCCCGCGTACACACGCGGCGCACACACGCTCGCGTCGACCGTCGCGAGCATGTGCCACGCCGCGCCGGGTCGGTTCGCGCTCGGTATCGGTACGTCGTCCAACGTCATCGTCGAGCGGTGGAACGGCATGGAGTTCGACAAGCCGTACCAACGCGTGCGCGACACGATCCGCTTCCTGCGCGCGTCACTGGCCGGCGAGAAGGTCGATGAGGAGTACGAGACGTTCGCGGTCAAGGGCTTCCGGCTCAGCGTGACGCCGCCCCGGCAGCCGCCGATCCTCGTCGCCGCGCTACGCGAGGGCATGTTGCGCCTCGCCGGCCGCGAAGGCGACGGGGCGATCATCAACTGGCTCTCGGCCGACGACGTCAAGACGGTCGTGCCCCACGTCGGCCCCGACAAGGAAATCGTCGCACGCATCTTCGTCTTCCCGACTGACGACGCGGGCCTCGCCCGCGCGGTCGGCAAGCGCGCGATCGCGTCGTACCTCACGGTCCCGGTCTACGCCGCGTTCCACGAGTGGCTCGGGCGCGGCGACGAACTCGCCGACCTGTGGCGACTCTGGAAGGAAGGCGACCGCAAGGCCGCCGCCGAGTCGATTCCCGACCACGTCGTCGACCAACTGCTCGTGTGGGGCAAACCCGAACAGTGCCGCGAGCACTTGCAGCGCTACATCGACAACGGTGTCACGACACCCGCGCCCGCGTTGTTCAGCGGGCCGGACCAGTTGCGTACCGTGCTGGAAGCCCTCAAGCCCTGATGCCCCGGCCGCGTAACTTCTCGGTCTGGGCGTACTGGCGGCTACGTCTCGAAGAGCTGACCGAGGAAGACCCGATTCCCGTCGACGGCGACGGCGACGAGATCGGCGCGTGGCGGGTGCGCGCCCGCGACCGGCTGCACGAGTTGGTCGGTCCGTGGCCAACCGCGGTGCCGCTCGAGCTCGAAGTCGTCGACGAGACGGCCGCCGACGGGTTCACGCGCCAGAAGGTCGTATACGACAGCGAGAAGTTCATGTCGGTGCCGGCCAACCTGCTCGTGCCCGACGACCACACCGGAACGGGCCCGGCGGTGCTCGCGATCCACGGCCACGGCCTCGACAAGGATTCCGTCAGCACCGGCGACGGATACGGCGCCCAACTCGCGCGCCGCGGGTTCGTCGTGCTCGCGCCCGACCTGCGCACGTTCGGCGAACGCGCCGACGACCTGTTACCGCTCCCCGAGCCCGACGACTTCGTCTCCGACGTCATGCACGAACACTTCCGCTGCGACTGGCCGCTCGTGTGCGCGGTCATGGCCGGTGAACAGCCACTCACCCAGAATCTCTGGGACCTGCGGTGCGGGCTCGACGTCCTCGCCCAGCACCCCGGTGTCGACGAAGCGCGCATCGGGTGCGCGGGCTGGTCGTACGGCGGCACACTGTCACTGTTCCTCGCCGCCCTCGACGAGCGCGTCAAGGCCGCGGTCGTGTCGTCGTTTTTCTCGTCGTGGCGCGTCGCGCACACGCTGCCGTGGAACATGTGTGGCAATCAGGTGCTGTGGGGCATGCTCGGCCGCATCGAGCACGCCCACCTCGGCGGTCTCGTCGCACCGCGCGCTCTGTGTTGCGAGAACGCGGAAGACGACGACTTGTTCCCCGCCGACGTCGCCCGCGTCGAGTTCGAGAAGGTCCGCCGCGTGTACGAGCACCTCGACGTGCCCGACCGCGCCGTCCTCGACGTGTTCCCCGGCGGCCACGCGTGGAACGGCCGCGAAGCGGTCGACTTCCTGAAACGCGAACTTGCGTCATAGAGCTGGGCGGGGCGCACTACCGACTGGTAGGTAGACTGGAACATCATGGCGGCCCTTCCTGCAAGCCCGACGACTCGCGAGCAGATCCTCGAGATCGCGCGTCTTCGGTTCGCCGACCACGGCTACGCGGGCACGAGCCTGAATGCGATCGCCGACGATGTCGGCATTCGCCGCCCGAGCCTGCTGTACCACTTCCCCTCGAAGGAAGCGCTGTACCGCGAGGTGCTGTTCGATTCGTTCGCGAACTGGGCCGCGCTCGTCGACCAGGCGATCGAGGGTCCCCGCGAGGGCTGGCCTCAGGTCGAGCGCGTGCTGCGCGCCGCGTTCCGGTTCTTCGAAGACCGCCCCGAGTTCGTGCGCCTCGTGCGTTGGGAAGCCCTCGACGGCGGACCGTTCCTGCGCGACGAACTCGCGCTGCTGTTGCGCCCCCTGTTCGACCGTGGCGCCGCGTTCCTCGAACGCGAGATGGACGCCGGCCGCCTGCGTCGCTACGACGCCAAGCAGCTGTTGCTCACCGGCTACGGCGCGGTGCTCTCGTACCTCTCGGACGCGTCGCTGATGACGGGCTTGCTCGACATCGACCCGCTGTCGGCCGACGCGCTCGCCGCGCGCCGGGAGCACGTCATCGACGTGCTCCGCAATGCCGTCGCGCCGCAGTAGCGCTGGTTCAGAGCTTCCCGTCGTTCCAGCGATCGAGGAGCGACGCGTCGCCGAAGACTTCGACGGCCGTCGGCCGGGCGCGACCCCACGCCATCAACAGCAGGTCCGAGGCCGGGCCTCGAGCCGCGACATCGCCCTTGGCGTGCTCACGCGTGATCTGCAAGCCGTCAGGCGCGAAGCGCACGAGCCATTCGCCGTCGCCGTCGGTGCAGTGCAGGTGCATCGTTTCACCGGTGCCGGTCGGCATTTCGTACTTCGGCCGGTGCGGCAGTAGGTCGAACACCTCCTGGATGCCGTCGATCGCGAGTTGCGTCTCGATCGGGTCGGGTGTGCCGGTGGCACCCTGCGCGTCCCAACGGTGCACGGCGATCTCGTGGGCCTGGCGCCGCGCCCAGAACCCGGTCGTGCGTTCGGGTGTCCACGTCCACACTTCTTGGTCGGGACCCGCGCTCGCGAGCGCGTCGGCCATGCGCGCGACACCCGTCGCTTCGTAGTCGATGAGCGCGTTGCCTTCGGGTGGCTCGATCTTCGACCAGTGCGCCTTCGGGTCGGTGCGGGTCTCGACGATCTCCGCGACCCAGTGATGAATGCGCGCGATGTGCGAGAGCAGATCGGCGACCGTCCATCCGGGGCACGAAGGGACTGACGCGTCGACACCCGCAGCGCGCACCGCCTGCACGAGCGCGTCGCCTTCGCGCCGGATCGCGGCAATGTACTGCGCGTGCTCCATCACGCCGACGCTACCTCGACTCTCGTCGTGAGGTCGGGGGTGTCGTTGTCGGCCTTGTTGACGAGCGTCGACACCGGCCACGCCTCGACCTCGGCGTCGGGCAACGGAACGAGCACGTCCTGCAACGCGGCCGTGTCGCGAAACGCGGGGTCGAGCCAGCGGTCCCACTGCGACTCCGGCAGCACGACGGGCATGCGGTGATGGATCGGCGTCAGCGTGTCGTTTGCTTCGGTCGTGATGATCGCGAACGTGCGGAGGTCGTCCTCGCCCCAGCGTTCCCACAGCCCCGCGAACGCGAACGGTTCGCCGTCGGTGCGGTGGATGAACCACGGCTGCTTCTGCTTGCGGCCCTCGATCGCCTGCCACTCGTAAAACCCGTCGGCCGGCACGATGCACCGGCGCTTTTCAAAGGCGCGCCGGAACGCGGGCTTGGTCGCGACCGACTCGGCGCGCGCGTTGATCTGGCGGTCGCCGATTTTGATGTCGTCGGCCCAGTACGGCACGAGCCCCCACCGGACCCGGTCGAGCACCCGCCGGCCCGAACTCACCGCGACGATCGGCATCTCGGAACGGGGCGCCACGTTGTACTGCGGGTACGGCTCGTCGTCGGGCTTCGGCTCGGGGATCCGTATCTCCTCGATCCCGAAATGGGCCGCCAACAGGGTCGGGGACGAGGCCTGGACGTAGCGACCGCACATGCCTTCCACGCTAATTGCCTTGACTCCGCCCCGAAGTTCCCTACAATCAAACCGAACGGTCGGTTTTTTTCGAAAGGAACCCGGTGCATCCCACGAAGGGTCAGCAGACCCGCCGGCGTATCGTCGAAGTCTCGGCCCCCGTGTTCAACCGGCTCGGCTACGTCGGCTCCTCGATGCGCGACCTGATCGACGCCACCGGGCTCGAGAAGGGCGGTATCTACAACCACTTCGGCTCGAAGGAACAGCTCGCGCTCGAGGCCTACGACCACTCGATGAACCTGGTCGAGAACTCACTGGCCCGCTCGCAGGAGGGCGACAAATCCGGATACGAACGCCTCGTCGCGCTGGTGCACGCGTTCGCCGCGAGCGCCCGCAAACCCGTCATCGACGGCGGCTGCCCGATCATGAACACCGCGATCGAGGCCGACGACACGCACCCCGAACTGCGCGACCGCGCCCGGCACTCGATGAACAACTGGCACCGGCTCATCGGCCGGCGCGTCAAGGACGGCATCACCGACGGCACCATCGCGGCCGGCACCGACCCGTACCAACTCGCGTCGGTCCTCACCTCCTCACTCGAAGGCGCGTTGATGCTCACCCGCCTGTTCGACGACCCGGCCCACATGGACCGCGTTGTCGCGCACGTACTCGACCACCTGCACACACTCCGACCCTCCCCCCGGAACGAATCCAAGGAGGCCTGACATGGCCGCACTGCCCATCTCCGAAGAAGGCGTGCGTACCCGCACCGTCTCGTGGACCGACCCCGCGCGCGCTCGGTTCCAGCTGCGCGACCTCGACGGCTACGAACAGCTGCGCGCCATGATGCGCGGCGACGCCGCTCCCCCGCCGGCCGCCGCGCTGCTCGGCATGGAGATCACCGAAGTCGCGCGCGGCCGGGTCGTGTTCTCACTCGTCGCCGACGAACTGCACGAGAACCCAATGGGCACCATGCACGGCGGCATCATCGCCACGCTCGTCGACAGTGCGATGGGCTGTGCCGTCGCGTCGTCGTTGCCCGCGGGCGCGGGGTACACGACCCTCGAACTGAAGACGAATTTCGTGCGGCCCATCGTGCAGGCGACGGGACGCGTGCGGCGCAAGGTGGTTCCCAAATGAAGCCGCTCGTTCTCGCCGACGGCGCGCTGCTCGCGGTGCGCGCCATCGAACCCGACGACGTCGATCGCCTGGAACGCATGTTCCACCGGCTCTCGCCCGAGACCGTGTACCGCCGCTTCTTCTCCCCCGTGCAGCGGCCGCCGCACAAGTCCCTCGAACGCCTCGCCAACGTCGACCACGACTGCCGGGAAGCCCTCGTGGCGCTGTACGGCGACGAGATCGTGGCGGTTGCCCGCTACGACGCCACCTGCGGCGAGCACGAGGCCGAGATCGCGGTGACGGTCGAGGACGCGTGGCAGCACCGCGGGCTCGGCCGCCGCTTGGCCCGACGGCTCGCGAACGAGGCGCTCACCCATGGCATCGACCACTTCGTCGCCACCATGCTCCCCGAGAACCGCGCCGCACTCGGCCTGCTGCGCAACCTCTCGCCCGCCGCGTCGGTGCGCTTCGACGGCGGCACGTACGCCGCGGTCGCACCGCTGGAACAGGCGAGCTAGCGCGCTTTCTTCTTCGCCTTCTGCGGTCGATCCTTGACGCGGTAGACGAAGCGGAGCCCCGACCACACGTCGTCGACCGCGCACACCTTGTTGTCGACCAAGCCGTGCGCGAGGCCGACCTCGCGCACGTGGTTCTCGGAGAGGTCGGTCGCGACGTTCGCGGTGCGTTTCGGCCACGCGATCCACAGTCCGCCCGCGGGGACGATCGCGCGGGAAAGCGCGTCGAAGCGGCGTTCGAGCTCGGCGCGGCGGGTCGCAAAGAAGACGACGACCTCGTGGTGACCGCGCGCCTGGGCTCGCAACGACACACCGTCGGGCAACGGATTAAGTGTCTTCTCGAATCCTTCGGGCGCGCGGACGAGTGCCACGCGGGCTCCGGCCTTGATGCCGAGCTTCTGGGGCAATGGTGTCCCGGAGTAACCCGCCACGAGGCGGAGTCAATCGCGGTCGCGGCCTGTGGTCAATCGCCGGGAGCGCGTCAGCGGAGCCGGCCCGATCACGAGACGTCGCACGGGCGATGGCAGGCGGAGCGCAAGCCGACCCAGAAATCATGGAGGGTCGCCGAGGCGCCACGTGACCAGGCGCGGAACCCGCGCCGCGATGAATCCGACACCTGCGATGCAGAGCAGCCCGCCCGACACCACCGACGCCGCGGGCGAGAACGCGGCGGCGACGAGACCGGCTTCGAGATCGCCGACGCGGGGTCCGCCCGCGACGACGAGGATGTTGAGCGACGCGAGCCGGCCCCGCAGCGCATCGGGCGTGACCCGCTGCTGGATGGTGGCTCGGAACACGGCCGACACGACATCGGCCGCGCCCGCGACGGCCAGCAGCAACAGCGCGAGCCCGAGCCGATCGCCCGACAATCCGAACGCCGCGACCGCGGCGCCCCAGACGGTGACCGACACCAGGATCGCGAACCCGGCCCGCTGCACCCGGCTCACCCAGCCCGACGACAGGGCGCCGACGAGTGCGCCGAACGCGACCGCGGCGAATAGGTACCCGACGACCTCCTCGCCGCCCCCGAACCGTTCGCGCGCGAGGATCGGGAACAGGGCGCGGGGCATGCCGAACACCATCGCGACGATGTCGATCGTGAACGTCGACTGCAGGATGCGCCGCCCCTTCAAGAACCGCAGCCCCGCCATTGCCGCCGACCAGCCCCGTTCGACCACCGCGTTCGCGTCGATGTGGGGTAACTGGGGGCGCAGGAAGAACGTGAACCCCAGCGCGACGACGTAGGTGGCGACGTCGATCCCGTAGGCCCAGGCGAGCCCGGCGCTCCCGACGATGATGCCGCCGACCGCAGGCCCGATGACGGCGGCCGTCGTCCACATGACTTGGTTCAGTGCCGCCGCGGTCGAGAGCAGGTCCTTGCCCACGAGGTTCGGGGT
>Ga0163150_10006911_pt1 | contig 13632 bp, 16 predicted proteins | sample OliLakLV19P2IB_FD_148628 | JGI IMG/M metagenome (GOLD analysis project Ga0163150, IMG submission 148628) | Freshwater microbial mat bacterial communities from Lake Vanda, McMurdo Dry Valleys, Antarctica - Oligotrophic Lake LV.19.P2.IB | ecosystem: Environmental > Aquatic > Freshwater > Lake >...
AATTCATACTGCACGTGGCCCGCGCCCAGCATCGGCTGTTCCAGGTCCGCCGGATAGTTGAACTTGTCCAGCCGCCGCGCGAGTCGCCGCTTGCGGGCCCCCATTCGATCTCGGATAATCTGCTGCACTCGAAACTCCTTTTGTTTCTCGTGGCTCATGGATTGCAACACCCATGTAACCCCACAAAAAGCCGAAGGATTTCGAGCTTTCTTAAACTTTTCAAGCCGCCAAGTGCAGAGAGTACGCTTGGTTAAGGTCTAGGAGCGTAGACAATATATGAGCGTGCAAGCGGTCCGTTATCACGAACTCGGATGAAGAAAGCAATGTCAGACCCCGGTCAAGACGGGCTTCGGCAAGGCGCCGATAAAGCATCTGCCGACGGTATTGCCTTTTTACTGCTCGACAATCCGGATGCGTAATCAGGCGTATGATAGTATCTCGGATAACGCGAGTGCGCATATTTGGATCATCTTCGAGCCAATCTGCTATAAGTGCCCCAGAAGGCAACTGTTGTGGAGCGTCTGCAAGGGCGGACACCTTCTCTATGTCTGTGCGTAACAAAAGCAATAGTGAGCGAGTTGGGGGTGCAGGCTTATTGAGCGAACCAAGGCAAAATGCCATATCGGGACAAAGAAATACACGGCAGTCAAACCATTCCTTCGCGAAAGCGAAGCTCTTGAAATCACGCACCAGCAACGTGAAATCGGGGTGGGAGCTAATTATGTCTGCGGTGCGCCTTACTGCAAGGTGATCAGAATAGCTGATCGACTGTGGAAGTTGGATGACACTTCGGTGAGGAAAGCGTTGCAATACCTGCTCTCGCAGTTCTTGATGCTTGGGCCATAGATCACCGAAATTGCCTCCCCCATGCAGGAATATTGGGCCGGTCGGGACGGCCAGTTCCAAAGCTTCGGCTGAAAAGTTGTCTAATGTACAGACATAGGCCGGATACGTCCGATGGTGGCGACGGAAGTACGCAATCTCACCCAGCCATATCGCACTGTCCCCAACGTTGCTGTGATCGGGGAAATCAAGTAGTGCAAAGGGGCCTGCATCAGCAAGCATGTTCTTCACAACATAATGAATTGCCGACTGAAGCCTCGTGATCAACTCCTCTGTGCTATCCGTTCTCATTTCTGCGGTTTCCCCACTCCTAAGCCTGCGAGCACCGATACTGACCAATAGAGTATCATGCCCTGAAGCGTTCCTTTCCAAAGGGCTTTGTATGAAAGACCCATCTCACGGTCTAAAGTCCTACCACCGGCTAGTTCTCTCAAGAACTTTCTTGTATCCCAATACAGGTGTCTCGTGAGGCCCCATTGCAGTATGTACTTGGCATAGAGTGCCCCACTCCCGACATGATACCCGTGATTAAGACTGGCAATTGCCTCCTTATCCCTGCGGCCATGGAAGTGTTTCACAATCATATCTGGGACGTACTCGACAGGTACATGCTTGAGAAAGCATCTATAAAGAAAGTCTGTGTCCTCGCCTGCAATGAATGGCGCGCCCGCGCCAAACCTAACATCGAACAGGCCCACCGTGGCTATTACATCGCGGTGCATTGTCATGTTTGCACCGATTATGAATCCACCCGGGTGATCCAGGGCCGTCATTCTGCGAGCTGTATTATCTAGCTTGATGCTGAATGGTAGATCGTCGGAGCATCCAAGCTCCACCCTGCCTCCGCGGAGTGTTGGGTGCATGTCGCGTGCGTAGTAGTGCTCAAGCATTATCAGATAGTCGGGCTTCAGGGCGCAGTCGTCGTCAGTAAAAACCAAGATTTGGCCAACTGCCGCCTTAATGCCAGTGTTTCTTGCGTATGACAGCCCTTTTCTTGGCTCAAACAATACTGAAGCATTAAACGGCACCGAAGCCGACCAGTTCGTAGCTACCTGTTGGGTGTCGTCGTCTGAAGCGTTGTCGACAATAATCACCTCGACGACCAAGTTAGGAGCAGAACGTATCGCCACCTCTATGGAATTTAAAGTCGACGGGAGCGAGTTAGCACGGTTTCTTGTGCATATTATGATTGATGCGAATGTCACGTGCCCTCACTTAAAGTGTTTCGCTCCGTATATACTACAAGCAAGTGAGATAATGCAAGAATCCGAGTAGAGAGCAGTGAGTAACGCCGTCCGAGAAATAACATATGCTATGTGGTGTAGTTACAGTGGCTTATGGTTGACGCAAGCCACTCACAAATGGAAAGGTGTGACTCAAGTGCCAACAGTTGCATCGATGTAATCGGCCCACCATTGCATCATTGTCCGGCGTTCCGGCAGGTACTGCGCATGGTTGTAAGCGGCGCGGACGGTGTTCCGTTCACTGTGAGCAAGCTGACGTTCGATAACGTCCGCCCTGAAACCATGCTCATTCAGAATGGTGCTGGCGGTACTGCGGAAGCCATGTCCCGTCGTGCGCGAATGGTAGCCCATGCGGTAAAGGGCATAGAGCATGGTGTTCTCGCTCATGAACTTTGCCGGGTTGTGCTGGTTTGGAACACATACCGGCGATTGCCGGAAACCTTTTGCAGCTCTCGGAGCACGGCGATTGCCTGTTTCGACAACGGGACTATATGAAGCTCTTTCATCTTCATACGTTTAGCAGGAATACGCCACTCGGACTTGTCGAGATCGATCTCCGTCCACTCCGCCCCGCGTAACTCATTTGTCCGGACGAACGTCAACAGCAGGAAGTGGAGGGCAAGCTTGGTCTGTAGACTGCCATCATATGCTTCCAGCTTCTTCAGGAATTCCGGCAGGTCGCTTGCTTTCAGGAAGGAATAATGCGTGACGACCGGGGTTTTCATCGCTCCGCGCAGATCAGGTATCGGGTTTCGTTCAGCCCGTCCGGTAGCGATGGCATACATGAAGATTTGCCCGCAAATGTTCATCACACGGCGTGCGGTTTCCAGAGTGCCTCTGTCCTCGACTGCGCGAAGCATGGAAAGAACTTCTGGCGGAGTAATGTCGGCAATCTGCCTTTGGCCCAGCTTCGGAAGAATATGACTTTCGAGACGGGCGAGTGCCACTTCGGCCGTAATTGACGCCCATTCGTGTTTGCGTTTTTCAAACCACTCGCGCGCGACCACCTCAAGTGAGTTATCGCTTTTGAGGACTTCTAACCGCTTGGCCTCTTTCTTTACCTCCGCAGGATCGTTTCCAGCAGCAAGCGTCTTGCGGGCTTGGGAACGTCTCTCGCGGGCATCAGAAAGACTGATGTCCGGATATACACCCAGAGCCAACAGCTTTTCCTTGCCGTCGAAGAAATACCTGAACCGCCAGTATTTGCTCCCCGTTGGCATGACAAAAAGGAACAACCCATCGCCATCGGCGATCTTGTAACGATTTGCTCTTGGCTTGGCATTCCGAACGGCTGCATCTGATAAAGACTTCGGCATGGGGTACATATGAATTGCAACTGGGGACTCTGTTGCGAGAAGTACCCCATTTCGCAACCGGATGTCAACGACTTTCCACGGACGGTGGCTTCGTCTGGAAACCTCCAAAACGGCTTCCAGACTCGGCGTGGCGGATGTTGGCGGACGATTGCGTCCATATTGATGGTGCCCCCGGTCGGAATCACAGTGATGAGGTAACCATTTGGTTCACTTCAATGTTTGCACTGTGATCAACAATATGTACCCCGGTTTTGTACCCCTAGACGTGAAGGTACACATCCTCGCCTTTGAATACAGAGTCTAATGTTCGGTGTTTGGCTGTTGATCGGAGAGGGTTTTGATCAACTCCCGAATGTCCTCGGCTCGCCAAGCCGTGCATCGCTCGCTCAGCTTTATCGGCTTTGGAAAGCGTCCCGACCTCACTCCTTCCCACCAACATGTCTTGCCGAGTGGAATCACGCTCAGAACTTGGGGCAACCGTAAGAAGCCGGTCTCAGGAATATCGTACATATCCAAACTCCATCAAGACTGATGGTATCACAGAAAAGTGCCATTGTCCCCCGGAAAATGGCTGTGGAAGCCGATCAGCGGCTTCTATTGGATATATCTCCCGCCGTTAACTGCAATAGTCATTCAGGACTTAAACGCCAACGACATTGGCTGCTTTTACGATGCCAAACAGTCCATCTACGTGATGCTTTAGGCACCTCACCATCCAGGTGACCGAGTGCTTCCGGGCTTCGCTTCGCTGCGGTCCTAACGGACGGCTAAGGCCCCCTCTCTCCCTCTTGTGCGCGAGAAACGACGGGGAGCATCCCCCATGCCGTCAAGGATCGAGCCGTGCGACCTCTGCGGCTTCCTCCCCAATCTTCCGCGCTCGCAAAGCCTCGCTTGTGCAGACCGGGTGCCCCTCCGCTCCGGTCGTCCTTGACGGCACTCCCCCCTTTCCTTTCAGGGCTTCGCCCCCCTTCCGCCGGAAAACGCGAGCGCGTTTCGCGTAAGTGGGCATTTCAAAATCAGAAAGGGAACCGTTTCATGGCTACTGCTACCACCACCCGCACCGATGTTTACACCCGTGTCACTTCTCACATCGTCGAGGAGCTTGAGCGAGGCGTTAGGCCTTGGCTCAAGCCTTGGAACGCAGAGAACGCCGCCGGACGCATCACCCGCCCGCTACGGCACAATGGCTTGCCTTACAACGGTGTCAACGTCCTGATGCTTTGGGCATCGGCCGAGATGCAGGGTTATTCCTGCCCGTTCTGGCTTACCTTCCAGCAGACGAAGGAATTCGGCGGGCACGTCAAGAAGGGGCAGCACGGCTCACCCGTTGTGTACGCCAGCACCTTCAAGAAGAAGGAGCAAACCGAAGACGGCAGCGAGACCGAAGCCGATGTTCCGTTCCTCAAGGAATACACCGTTTTCAACGCCGAGCAATGCGAGGGACTGCCCCCGCACTTCTTCACGCTGGCACAGCAGCCCACCGAGACAATCGAACGCATCGAGCGGGCGGAAACCTTCTTTGCCAACACGAAAGCCGACATCCGCAACGGTGGCAACCAAGCCTATTACGCAATCACCGGCGACTATGTCCAGATGCCTCCGCTGGAAGCCTTCCGCGATGCGGAATCACACGCCGCAACGCTCGCCCATGAGCTATCGCACTGGACGCGGCACACGTCCCGGCTCAACCGCGAATTCGGCCGCAAACGCTGGGGCGATGAAGGCTACGCAATGGAAGAACTGGTGGCCGAGCTGGGATCGGCATTCCTTTGTGCTGACCTGAACATCACGCCCGACATTCGCGACGACCACGCGGCCTATATCGAAAACTGGCTGAAGGTGTTGAAGGACGACAAGCGGGCCATCTTTACCGCCGCTTCCCATGCGAGCAAGGCAGCCGAATACCTGCACGGCTTCCAGCCGCAGCCAATGGAGTGAGCAAACCCACTAACGGGACCGACCGCCGGAAGGTTCCGGCGGTCGGTTCGCTTTGTGCCTTGGCAATTCGCGCGCGACTTCGTCGCGCCCGTTTCGCTTTTAGAAACGGTTGCATTTGTCGCATGGTCAACACTCTGTAACCCGCACTCAGCCTATTGCGCAGAGGTTTCAAGAGTGGTATAATTAACTCATGTCGGTGCCCCCAACATACCCATTTCATGCCCTTGGCAATCAAGCCCAGTTCATGTCGAAGCAATGCGGAAACGAACGCATGGCTATGGTCCTGCAATATGTGGCACTTGGTTCGATGATTATCATGGCTGGCTACACCGCCAGCAAAATCTTGAAGGAAGCCTTCGGCGAGACTGACCATCATCATGGTCATGATCGCTCACATTGAGAGCGTTAGTGCAGGAACTTCGGGGCGCGCCGCCCGATCCATTCCTTTTGCTCTTCGTTCGATTCAAACTCGCCAACCTCAATGCGGTCTATCGTCGGTCCGCTATCTTCGATCTGGCGAACCTCTTCTTCGGTCATCTCCGCCACCCACAGCACCCTATGCCGCTGAAGGCCACCGCGAGTCAAGTTAATGCCGCCTTCCATGAGCGGCTTGTCGAGGTTACTACCCCGGATCAGCACCAGGTACACCAGGTCACCCGAGAACTTGAGCAGCAAGCCTTCCGACGGATTGAACTTCCATGTTCCCAGCCAACCGTAAGGAAACCAGATACTGTTGCCATCCACGAACCTGAACTCGATAGCATCGGCACGGTCGCGGATGCCGCGAAGGAAGCCAAACGCCCGACATGAATCTTCCGTGCCGTCGGAATCATTGTCCTTTCTGGGCGCTTGGCCTGTTCTGCCCGCGAGGTGCTGGTTTCGTCCCAGCTTCTCTTGATGCGTGGTTCTGTCATCTTGCATGATCTAACTCCCTTTGCTCCCGCGTCTCTTTCGCCGCCGTTGCCTGTGGCACGTCGGTTCTTGTGGTGTTCTGGCCTCGACCGAGGCCACCCCGCTTCTTCGAGCGGTTATTCCTTGTCAGCTCCGTCGCTGACATCGGATCGTCTTGGCGGATCATGGCATTCAGCAACTCCGCCTTGTCGTCGGTGTATATTTCCACTTTTTCACGGCCTCGCGTGACCGCCACATACGCGGTCCGCTCATCCGTTGCGGGCAGCGACTGGCTGGAGATGCCCACAAAGACCTTATCCACCGTGACGCCTTGGCTGTTATGGCTGGTCACCACATAGCCATGCGTCAAATGCCCGAAGTCTCGGGCAATCACCCAGCCATGATCGACGACAATGTCGCCTTGCTTGGTAAACCCTTGCACGTTCAGCAACGCACCATTGTTCAATCGGTGCTTGCCGTCCTTGGTTTTACCGCCAGCCGTCACGCGGACACGGTCCCCCGTCGCCAACGCCAATGGCCTTGGCCGGTAAACCTCAAACCGCTGTGCTTGTTCGGTTGGGGGCTTCGCCCCATCACCTACCAGCACGCGGCTTCCCTTGTTAAAGCCCGGTGCGTTCTGTTGGAACTGAAGCATGTCACCCGCCGCGTACTCCGTCGCGTCGGCTTTCTGGGCATCGGTTAAATGCGCCGGAACCCAGGCTTCAATGACATGCTCATCACGAATCTTGCCCTTTGCCTTCAGCCCTGCACGGATTGCATCCGTGATACGGGCAGCTTCGGCATGAGTTGGTGAAACCACCAACGCCGTCTTGAGCTTGCCGTCTGGCTTCCTCTCCGCTGACGCGTCGAGATACGCTCCCGCAAGCTGCCCATTGCGGTGTTCATCATCCACTTCCTTGACCCAGCCCAGCCGGTCCAGTTCATAAAACGCCTTGGCCATTTCGCCTTCGCTCATGGCTTTGGCGGCTTTTTTGTAGTCGCCGCCTTGGCGAAGGATTTCCGTCACTTCCGCGACATGTAATCCCGCCGAGTGCTCAAGCAGCTTCAGCGGTTCACCTGCGGTGACGCTTCGATGCTGCTTGCGGTCACCTACGAGGATCACACGGGCATTCACATTGTCCGCGACTTCAAACACTTTGAGCATGTCTTTGGTGCCCAACTGGCTGGCTTCATCCATGAGGATGACGCCGCCCCGTGCGGTTTCCTGCATATCCTTGTCCTTCAAGAACCGGGCAACCGTATCCGCTTCGCGGAATCCGGCTTCCTCCCTCAAGACTTCGCGACTTGCCTTCACCGATTGGGCTATCGCCACAACCGGCTTTCCGGCTTCGGCCAAGGCTTCGCCGATTTCCTGCTCCAAAGTGGTTTTGCCGGTGCCCGCCGCACCTCGGATAATCATCACGCGATCACGCGAACTCAGCACATGCCGCACAGCGGCTTTCTGGCCTTCATTGAACCATTCCCGGTTGAAAGGCCTATTCGGATCACCAAGCGGACGGCATCGACCTCTCCCCAGACGGGCGAAGTCGATGACCTTGGCTTCCTGTGCCAGCATGTCTTTGGTGGTCACCATCGACCGCCCCGCCACTTCGCGGCGGATGAGGGAACGGGCCTGCACTTCGTGTGCGGTCCGCTCCACCGTGACTTCACCGATGCCATGCTTCAAGGCTTCCGTTAAAAGCTTCCGTTCCGGGATCACCGCCTCGCGCACAAAACTGTGCTCGATGGCATGATCGACCGCTTTTCCTTCGGAACGCTCCGGCTTCGGTGCCGCCACTTCGCGGCGATGCACCGCCGCCAGGGCGTCGCGTTCTTCTTTAGACAGACGGCCATTCCATTCCTTACGAAGGCTTTCCCAGCCCATCGTCTTGGCTTTCTTCTCGCGGGTTTCCGCTCCCAGTTCGCCCTTCCGGTCGGGATCGGTAATGCCAAGCTCGGCTGCTTTCTGCTCAATCAGTGCCGTGCGCCGCGAATACCGCCCCAGCACATCCGCCGGAATACCGGCAAGCTCGAAGTCATCCTTTTTGCGTTCAACGCCAAAGCCCAGTTCTTGAAGTTTGCCCGCCAGCCTTACCCGGAATGCCGCTTGGAAATAGGGCGCATCGCGTTTCAATTCCCGGAACTGACCAGCCTTCCAGCGGCTTTCTTCGGTGTCAAACGTCGTGTTGAACACGAAGACATGGGCATGAAGTTGGGGATCGGGAACACCATCGACAGGCCGCGACGTGGTATGGATAAACTCCGCCCAGGCCATGTTGCCCGTCGTGCGGTTATGGTCCTGACGGCCCATACGCACGCGGGTTTTCATCTCGGCTTCCATATCCTGCATGGTCTCATCAACGGCACTTCGGAACGCGCTCAGAATGTCTTGATCGCCGCTCATGGCATAGAGCAGCGATACCGACTTGGGGACTGAGAAGGTGAAGTCGTAGCCAACCGTTCGTTCCGACCGGGTGCGAACAGTAAGCTGCTCGCCCGTTTGCGGATCGAGGTTATCGCATAGCCGCTCGAATGAATGCCGGTCTACTGGCCCAGATAGGCCAAGACGGGCAGCACCTTTGCCGCCCCAGGAACCGATGAGTTCCTGGCCTTCAGTATAATAGTCCGCCGTCGTGTAATACGACTTTGCGGACTTGGCAGAATCCTGTTGCGAGATGCGGATCATGCCTCATTTTAGACTAACACGATTTCGTTAACTCTTCATTAACGCGTTTCTGCTCCACCGCACTGGCTCTAGGTTTGCGCGTTTCTCACCTTTCTTCAATGTCACGCAAGCGCGTGCGAAATGTCACCGCAGGGTAAGCGACGGGCGGTTTTCGCTTTCGAGAAAAATGCCTGATTCCCTGGCTATGATGGACAGACACTTGGTCCGCCAAGACCGGTTTGATTCTGCGCTGGCAAAGGCAGGGGGATGTTCCGCGAAGGCCGATCAAACACGATGCCACGATTGCCCTCTGCCACCATAAAACCGACGGCATCCAGCTTCCAATCCCATGTTGCAAACCTTCAATACGACGCTGTGGCCCGCGAGTGCATTTCGTATCACTGCCAGTGCAATGGCTCACTTCACCGCTTTCTATCCTGCCACGAACACGGCCTTTGATATGGGCATGTCTAAAGCCGCCGCCGGTCCGCTCAAGCGGATAATCGGTTCCCCCTGAAGGTCTCCCCCGATTTTCCGCTTGCCCGGTCGCTTGCGCTCGCTTCGCCCCGGACTGAGGCGGCTTTGTGCGACTTCCCATGAGGCCGCGATGGTCGTGGCCGGAAACACAAAGTGAAGGAGAGCAAACATGTCCGACAGCAAGAACGAAACCGAATCCAAGGGCCCGAGCCACATCGCATACCAGGTACGTGACCGCGAGGGGAAGAAAGGCATCTGGACTCGCATCGGCAGCGTATGGCCGCACTCCGATGGCAAGGGCTTCAACGTCCAGATCGAATCCGTGCCACTTGACGGCCGCATCACCCTCCGCGTTGCCACCGAGAAGAAAGACTAATCAAACCGGGCGGGCAGCGATGCCCGCCCGCCACCAGAAAGGAATCAGACTATGACGATCACCATCGAAAACATTCAGTATCACCGAAACGGCATCTCCGGCGCTCCCTTCCATGTCTTGCTGTTCCGCGATCCAGACCAAGGCCACATGTTGGGCATCGTCTTCGAGCAGGCCTACCACGTCGCGGTTTTCAATCTCGACAAACTGGCCCACGGCAACATTGCCTTCGGGATCAACTCCTGGCGAGGCGACCATTACGAGCCTTTCCTCCGCATGGCCATCAGTGGCTGGACATCTTGATCACGACTCAAATCATCCAACGAAAGGAATCAACCATGACCACTTCAGCAACCATCAATCCCTTCTATGCCTCTCGCTTCAAGCAACTCTTGCCCATCGAGCAGGCCGAATCCAGCCAGCCGATTTACGCCCGCCTTCCACTGGCCCCGAGAAACGCGAGTCCGGTTCCGCACCTGACCAGCCTGTACCACTTCCACCGGGCAGGCGAATACGGTGACCGCAAATGGCCCGGCAACTGTGGTGGCAACCTCATCAAGGATTTGCTTATCTACTTCAAGCCGACGCTGGTCTTTGACCCGATGAGCGGCTCCGGCACTTGCACCGATGTTTGCGTGGAGATCGGCATACCCTGTCTCTCCTACGACATCCACAAAGGCTTCGATGCCTGCGACACCAAGGAGTTCGCCCCATCCGAGTCCTTCGATTTCATCTGGTCTCATCCACCTTACTGGCGGCAGAAGCTTTATGCCGATGACCCGCGTGACCTGTCACGCAGCCCCACGCTCGAACACTTCCTTCGCCGGTACGGCCAGTTCCTTCGCAACAGTGCCAAAGCCCTCAAACCCGGCGGCAAGCTCGCCGTCTTGATGGGCGACTATTGCGACCGGGAGACCGGGTTCGTACCGCTGACCTACCACACAAAACGACTTGCCTTCGAGGCGGGCCTGCGGCAGTGTTGCACCGACATCATCCGGTTCAGCCACGGAGCCAGCAGCTCCAAGAAGGTTTACCGGTCATCCTTCATCCCCGGCCTACATGACACTTGCATGGTCTTTGAACGCCCTCAGGCCAACCAGTGAAAGGGCTTGCCATGAACGAGACTTTCATCGAATTGACTGAAGACGAATTCGACGAGCAATTCCCGCTCGTCACCAACCACATCAACCCGACAGCCGGTTGGGCTCATGGGGAATCCACTGGCTGCCTTTTCGAGACCCACGGCGAGGAATTTGCCTACGTCAAACGGCTCGACCCGAGGCGGGTCTGGACCCTCGTCGATGGCGACGAAGGAGACATGTACCTCATCTCCGGCCTGCACTTCGTCAACCGCTTCGGCTACCTCGTCAGCCGTGACCCCATCCCTGAAAATGCCACCATCCAAGTCAGACTGGAAATGCAGCCGGACGAAGAGGAATCGCCATGAGCTTGGCGGCCCTCGACGACATCCTTGATGACCTGTTCCTTGGCTGTGCTCTGGAGGCATTCCTGGCGATTGCCAAGGCAACCGGACAAATGCCTGACCCGGCCGCTAGCCGCCAGCTTGCCTACCAACTCTATGAGGACGCCCTGGCGAACCGTGCCTCGCGCCGGTCAGAACCGGACCTTGAGGCCCGCCAAGGTTAGCCTCCGGCTCCTCGACAATTCACAATCAGTTAGCGAAGCCTGCCGTATCGAAGCCCTGCTTCTGCCTTGCCCGTATCCAAGATAACGGGCATTGCCTTGTCACTTTGGGACACCCGGTTTTCCGCCACCACCAGCGTCCGCAAGGCGCGTCGTGGCCAGCATCCATGCTGGTCTCGCGATAAGCGATTCTTGCGGCGACTGGCAAGGACTCAGGATTCAGGCGTCTTCCCTATGCACTGCATAGGCAGACTTTCCCCGGGAAATCTGGCCGCCTGATGACCGGACCGCCCATCAATGACGCGCCGTCGCGGCGTCATTTCTGGCAGCCGCTCACTCTCCTTATATAGCAGCAAAACAGCGCCTAACAGCGTCATCGTCGCCTTGGGAAGCGCACAAACCCTTGGTTTTCTGTCCACGATACCGCTGTAAGCCGCACTCAGTCTATTGCGCGACGTTTTAATGAGTGATACAATTCTGAATGTCCATGCCCCCCAACGCACCTTCTCAACATCTCGGTCCCCAGGCCCAGATGATGTCGAGGAATTGCGGCAACGAACGCCTGGCGATGATCCTTCAATACGTCGCCCCCGGCTCCATGATTGTCATGGCCGGTGCCGCCGCCAGCCAAGTCCTCAGAGAGGCGTTTGGTTCGGACGATCATCCCCGTGGACGCGGTAGGTCGAGGTGACCATGCCACTCCAGCCCTGCCAAAACCGAGAACAGCAATCACATCGAGATGCACGGCAGGCGAAGGGAAGCATTCAGTGGGTGGAGGCACGCCACTGACGTATGCGAAAGAAACCGCCCTCATCAGACCAACCCACTTTATTCCCGCTCGATCACGACGATTCACCTGAACCGACAAATCCTGTAAGCTCAACACTCAAAGGAGACAACAATGCAGTACAAGACCATAGTCCTCGAACTTCTGAAGGAACGGACGGAGTTGCACGAGCAACTACGGCTGACACGCAGGCTCCTGCCAACTCTGGAAACCTGCTCCAGGGAATTGAAGGCCAGCCACGAGACCTGGAAAGAGACTCTCGCCCAAGCGCACCCCGACAGCGATTCCAGCCTGATCTCTTCACAGGCAATGGAAATGGCGCTCAGGGAACTGGAGGATCGTTTGCCCTCAATGTCTCCTCAGGACGACCTGGAACCACTCTCACTCGACAAGGCAATGGCTTTCGCCCGAAGTCACACGTCGAGAAGGTAAAGGCCTCCCGAAAGCAGCCCAGCCTTTTCGACTTCATTCAAGAACCGCCAAGCGGCACGCTCCCCCCACCACCGCCGCAAGTACCAGAACGCGAGACCCCTTCAGCCAGTCGCGAGGCGACACCTCTTAACGGCGGCATGGCGAGCGGCGAGAAGACCAAGGCCCGCGACATCATCGCCGCCATCCGCACCGTCAAAGCCATTGAGCACGAGCAGCGATCCGCAACGCCCGAAGAAAAACAAACCCTCTCACGCTTCGCTGGCTTCGGGCCGGTTGCGCTGTCCATCTTTCCGAATCCCGTCACCGGACACTACAAGGATGCTGGCTGGCAGACTTTGGGCGAAGAGCTAAAGACGCTGCTTTCGCCGGAAGAATATGACAGCGTCAAACGCACCACGTTCAACGCCTTCTACACGTCGCCGACCGTCATTGCTGGTATCCACGAGGCAATTTCCCGTCTCGGTGTTCCGAACAACGCCACGATTCTGGAACCCGGCTGCGGCATCGGCAATTTCATGGGCCAAGGGAGCAATGGGCATCGCTTCATCGGCGTCGAACTGGATTCAATCTCCGGGCGAATCGCCAAAGCCCTTCACCCCGAACACGACATCCGCATCGAGAGTTTCCGCGACAGCAAACTGCCGGAAGACCGCATCGACGCGGTAATCGGCAACGTGCCGTTCGCTGATCTCAAACTCGACTATCGCGGCCAAAATATCTCCCTGCATGACTACTTCTTCGCCAAGTCGGTTGATGCACTGAAGCCCGGCGGCGTACTGGCCTTGGTCACATCGCATTTCACGCTCGACAAGCAAAACGCCGCCATCCGCGAACAACTGGGAGGTGCAGCCGATTTTATTGGTGCGATACGACTCCCATCGGATGCCTTCAAACGCGAAGGAACCGCTGTAGTGACCGACATCATCTTCCTTCGCAAGCGACCACCAGGGGTGGCGGCCAACCATGTCGATGACGAATGGCTGGGCGTCGCGCCTCTGGAGATTGATGGCGCAGAGGTTTCA
>Ga0163150_10006913_pt1 | contig 13628 bp, 9 predicted proteins | sample OliLakLV19P2IB_FD_148628 | JGI IMG/M metagenome (GOLD analysis project Ga0163150, IMG submission 148628) | Freshwater microbial mat bacterial communities from Lake Vanda, McMurdo Dry Valleys, Antarctica - Oligotrophic Lake LV.19.P2.IB | ecosystem: Environmental > Aquatic > Freshwater > Lake >...
CGAACGCTCCCGCGTCCGGGAGCGGCGCTTCGAACGCCGCCGCGGAGTAGTAGAAGCCGCCCAGACCGATCGCGTGGACCAGCACGCGCTGCGGCGCGTGCGCCAGCGCTTCCGTCACGACCGGAAGCGACCCGCAGGCCGGATCGGGATCGTCGTGGTTGATCGTGGGCGGAATGCCGCGCCGGCGGATCGCGAGGCAGGCGGTCACGGCCTGCAGCGCCGAGGAGCCGGCTCCGTGCTGGCCCAGCATCGACTTGATCGAATGCACCGGGACGTCCGGCAGTCCCTGGCCGAACGTCTCGGCCAGCGCGAGCGCTTCGATGCGGTCGTAGGCGACGGACGACGAGCCGTTCGCATTGACCAGGTCGACGTCCTCGATCTGCCACTGCGCGTCCACGACCGCGCCGCGCAGGGCGCGCACGCACGGCCGCAGGTCGACGTCGGCGTCCTTGTGCTTGTACTGCCGGTTGAAGCCGGCCGAGGCCTGGTGGTAGCCGGCCAGGCGCGCGTAGATGCGGGCGTGACGCGCGCGCGCGACGTCCTCGGCCTCGAGCAGCAGCGCGGCTGCGCCTTCGCCCAGCACGTTGCCGTCGCGCCCGCGGTCGAACGGCCGCGAGGCGCGCGCCGGATCGTCGTTGAAACGCGTCGCCAGCGATTCCGAGGCGTTGAGCGCCGCGAACACCTCCGGCACGAGCTCGCAATCCGTGCCGATGACCAGCATGCGGTCTACCGCGCCGGACTGGATCGACCGCAGCGACTGCCCCAGCGCGTCGAGACCGGAGTTGCAGCCCGATGTCGTCGTGTGCACCGGACCGCAGATGTTGAGCGTCGAGGACACGACGCAGGCGATCGAGTGGTGGATGCCGTGGAACGCCGTGTGCGGCGGCACGGGCGACCTTGCGGCGCGCAGCGCACAACTGTCCATGACCGCCTGGAAGTTCCCGACCGACGTGCCGACGTGGATGCCGAAACGTTCCTGGTCGCAGGCGTCGACGTCGAGCTCGGCGTCGTGCAGCGCGAGGACGGCCGCGGCCAGCGCGAACTGCGTCGGGCGCGGCGTGTAGCGCGCCATCTGGCCGCCGCGGTCGAGGTAGCGCTCGAGGTCGAAGCCCTTCACCTCCGCGCCGATCTTCGAGGGCGAATCGGACACGTCGCACAGCGTCACCGGCCCGAACCCGTGCCGGCCGGCGATGAGCGCGTCCCAGAACTCGTTGCGGCCGCTGCCGATCGCGCTGACCGGTCCGACGCCCGTGACGACGACACGGCGGGCGGATCGCGGCGCGTCGTTCACGGCCGGCCGCAGCCCGTCGAGCCGGCATCGACGCGAGAGACGAGCTGCGCGGAGCGCTCGGGCAGGCCATCTCGCGCAGCGGTGCAGGCGGATCCAGGCACGATGGCCTGATCCTACTCTCGAGCTGCAGCCGGCGGACCGCACGCCGTGAAAAGCATGGACCCGTCGATTCCCATGGAGGGAGTTCGTCGTTGCGGTCCGCTCGTCTCGAGCGGAACGCCCTAGGCGTCCGCGACCCGACCCGTCGCGATCGCGCGGGCGAGGTCGAAGGTCGAGATCACGCCCAGGAGCTTCTTGCCGTCCACGACGAACACGCGGTGGATCTCCTCGGTGACCATGCGCGCAGCGACCTCGCGCACGGGCATGTCGGGCGGGACGCTGACGACGCTGCCGCTCATGCACTCCCGCACGCGCAGGCGCTCGTCGCTTGCCGGAGCGAAGTCGTCGGCCATCGAGAGGTCCTCCTCGACGACGTCGCCGGCCTCCATCTCCTCGACGTGCCAGCCGCGCCGCGCCTCGCTGTCGCGCGCGCCGAAGCTCGCGCGCCGCGCGAGGTCGCGGACGGAGATCACCCCGATCAGCCGACCCGTGACGTCGACCACGGGGGCGCCGCTGATGCCGGCGTCTTCCAGCAGCGCGGCCGCCTCCTCGAGTGGATTCGGGATCGATGCGCACCAACGTCGTCTGCATCAGGTCGGCTGCGGTCAGGACCGCTCGTTTGGCTGTCTTCATCGCACGAGGTCTCCGGGGCGGACGGTCCGACGTCCGTACACAGAGCGTCGTGCCCGTGGCGCGGGCGGTCCATACGACCAACGTCGCAGAGCGGCGGGGCGAGACTGCGCAGATCTTCTTGCCGGAGCGGCACCAGAACATGCCGCAGCCGACCTTCTCGGGCTTGCCGTCGCTCGGCCAGGCGACGTCCTTCGTCGTGGCCGTCGGCCGCGCTCCGGCGTGTCCGTCGCGCAGGCAGGCCAGCGCGTGAGCACGACCAGGTGGCCGTGCTCGCTCGCCGCCGCCTTCGCCGCGGGCGCGAGCTTCTTCTCCGCGGCCGCCCAGTCGATCTTCTTGCGCGCGATGAGCTCGCCGCAGCGCTTCTCGATCTCGGCGACCGCGAACTCGAAGTCCTTCTCGTACACGGACCGCGCGCGAGCCGGCGGCGGGTTCGCCAGGACCGCCAGCGCGAGACAGAGGGGCAGGGCTCCGACCTTGCGCCCATCGTCGAGTCCGTCGGCGCCCCGGTGAACTGCGTCGCAGGCCGACGAGCGGCAGGCGCGCGTAACGGGGCTTCCGAGCGATCCGTCTCCGCCATCTCACGAAGTCTCGTTGGCGCCGTCGAGTCCGCGCTCGGCTCGAGCCGGCGGACGCGCCGCGACCTCGGCATTCCCCGCGGCGGGCTCCTGCGCCGGAGCGGAGCCCGACCTGGCGAGCTTCTCCTGGGCGAGCTCCTTCACCTTGCGCAGGTCGATCTTGCCCGTGCCGAGCACGGGCAGCGCGTCGACCTTCACGAACGAATCCGCGCGCGGGATGAACAGGTTCGGCAATCCGGCCGCGGCAAGCTTCTCGATCAGCTCAAGCAGGCGCGCGGGCTCGAGCGTGTAGAGCACCGCCAGCTTCTCGCCCTTCTTCTCGTCGGCGATCGCGGTCACGGCGAACGACGGTGCGTCGACGCCCGCGGCCTCCTGCAGCGCCTGCTCGATGCGGCCGTGCGGCACCATCTCGCCGCCGATCTTGCTGAAGCGCGCGAGGCGGTCGGTGATGCGCACGAAGCCGTCCGTGTCGACGATCGCGACGTCGCCCGTGACGTACCAGCCGTCCTTCAGCACCTCGGCGGTCAGGTCGGGCCGGCCCAGGTAGCCCGCGAACACGTTCGCGCCGCGCACGAGCAGCATGCCGGGCGAGCCGTGCGGGACGCGCGCGCCCGTCTCGGGATCGATGGTCCGCACTGCGATCCCCGGCAGCGGCTGGCCGACGCTGCCCTTGCGCGAGCCGGGCTGGAAGATGCCGCGCCGTCTCACGGGCAGCGTGCTGGCGGCCACGACGGGCGCGCACTCCGTCGCGCCGTAGCCTTCGATCGGCCGCAGGCCGAAGCGCTCCTCGAAGGCCGAGGCCAGCCGCTCGGACAGCTTCTCGGCGCCCGTCATCACGAGCCGCAGCGAGCCGAACTGCTCGGGCGCGACGCGCTTCAGGTAGAGCGCCAGGAAGGTCGGCGTCGCCAGGAGCAGCGTCGCGCGGCGCTCCTCGGCCGTGCGGCCGATCGCGGCCACGTCGAGCGGCGACGGCTGCGCCAGGAGGCCAACGCCGTGGACCAGGCCGAACCAGGCCGAAAACGTGCCGAACGCGTGGAACGGCGGGAGCAGCCACAGGAGCCGATCGGAGTCGTCGGCGTGCAGCACTTCGCGCGCGCCGATCACGTTCGAGGCGACGTTGTCGTGCGTCAGCGGCACACCCTTGGGCTCGCCGGTCGAGCCGCTCGAGAAGAGGATCGTGACGACGTCCTCGCGGCGCACGGCACGCGCCGCGCCGCACCAGCGCTCGAGCATCGGCGCCGGCATCACGAACGCGGCCAGGAGCGCGCCGATGCGCTGCAGCGCGCCGATGCGCGGTGCGACGTCCTCGAGGAACACGGGCGTCAACCCGGGCGGCAGCTCGATCTGCGCCTTCTCGAGGAACGCGCGGCTCGTCAGCACGCTGCGCGCGCCGCATTGCCGCGCGGCGGAAGCCATCGCCGCGCTGCCGACCGTCCAGTTCAGCGGCACGCACGGCCGTGCCGACAGGGCCGCCGCGAGCTGCGCAACCGTCGCGGCCACGGAGCACGGGAGGAGCACGCACGCGATGCCCTCGCTCGCCCACGCCGTCCTGCGCTGGCGGGCCAGCGCGATCGCGCCTGCGAGCACTCGGATGCGCGAGAGATCCCCGCGCACGGCGTCGCCCACCGCGAAGCGCCAGGGCATCAACCGCGCGGAGCGCACGAACGCGCGGTGCAGCACGGGCCGGTTCCGTGCGCGCCAGGCGCTCTCGCCCAGTTCCTGCACGGCGGAACGGATCTCGGCCGCCGACGCGCTGTCGGGCATGGGCTTGCCGATCGTCACCGTGACCTTGAACGGGATGCTCCAGCGCACGTCGCGCATCGCCTCCTTGCGCGCGCCGGCGAACAGCGAGCCCTCGAGTCCGTCCAGGTGCAGGGGCACGATCGGCGCGCCGCGGCCGCGCGCGATGCGCTCGACGCCGCGCCGGAACGGCTGCATCTGGCCGGTGCGCGTGAGCTGGCCTTCCGGGAAGATGCACACGCTCTCGCCGCTCGCGAGGTGGGTGCCGGCGTCGCGCAGCGCGCGCAACACCACGCGCGGCCCGCCCGTCGACGAGACCGGGATCACGTTGAGCGCGCGGTAGAACGGGGCCAGCCAGCCCTTCTCGTTCCAGGCCTGATCGACCAGGAAGCGCAGGGGCCGCGGCAGCACCGCGAGCAACACGAGCCCGTCCACCAGGGCCACGTGGTTCGGCGCGACGAGCACGCCGCCAGCGGACGGAAAGTTCTCGAGCCCCTCCACGCGCACGCGGTACAGGATTCGCGTCGCGGCCAGAAGTACGCGCAGCACGATCCGCGCCAGAAGATCGGCGGCGCGCGAGGTACGTTTCGTGTTGCCGGGTTCCGCGGGCATCGACGCAGCATCGAACTCGACCGCGGGCTCCAGGTCCATCGACCATCCAGTCCCGAGCCTCCCAGGGCCCTCGGAGGCGGTCGCGAGCGGATCCGAAGATCCGCGGGAGCGACGCGACGACTCGCGATCGGCGCGTGTCGTAGGCTTCGGACGTCTATCGCGCCCTTCCGGGGCAGGTTAGCCTCGTCGGATTGCCGGTCTCGACTCCCGGCGCAAATCCGACCGCACTCAGGGACCCATCATGCTGTTCCGGACACACTCCACCGCCCTTGCCGGCCTGGCGCTCGTCGCGCTGAGCCTGGCTGCCTCGGCCCAGAATCCGCCGCTCGACACGGTCCGTGTCGCGTCGGGGCTGAGCCGCCCCTGTTTCGTGACGGCGCCTCCGGGCGACACGGCGCGCGCCTTCATCGTCGAGCAGCGCACGAACGCGCCCGCCACCGGGCGCATCCGCATCCTCGACATCACGACGAACACGCTGGCCGCGACGCCCTACCTCTCGATCGCGGGCGTCAGCGCGGGCGACGAAGAGGGCCTCCTGGGCCTCGCGTTCCACCCCGACTTCGCCAACAACGGCTTCCTCTACGTCTACTACACGGTGGGCGGGAACAACACGGTGCGGCGCTTCACGGCGAACGCGCCGTACATGACGTCCACGACGGCGGACGCGAGCACGAACACCGAGGTGATCACGTTCGCCCACCCCGGCAACTCGAACCACAACGGCGGCTGGATCGGGTTCGGCCCCGACAACTACCTGTACATCGGCACGGGTGACGGCGGCTCCGCGAACGACCCGCCGGGCAACGCGCAGAACATCAACTCGTACTTGGGCAAGATGCACCGGATCGACGTGAACAGCGACGGTTTCCCGGGCGACACGACGCGCAACTACGCGATCCCGCCGACGAACCCCTTCGCGACCGTGGCCGGCCTCGACGAGATTTGGTTCTACGGCCTGCGCAACCCCTGGCGGAACTCATTCGACACGGCCACCGGCCAGCTCTACATCGGCGACGTCGGACAGAACGCGGTCGAGGAAGTCGACGTCGCACCGGCCGGCATGGGCGGGCTCAACTTCGGCTGGCGCTGCATGGAGGGCAACAGTTGCACGGGTCTGTCGGGTTGCACATGCAACGGTCCGACGCTCACGGGGCCCGTCCACACGTACAGCCACGGCTCGGGCTGCTCGATCACGGGCGGCTTCGTCTACCGCGGCAGCGCGATCTGCGGTCTGCAGGGCACGTACTTCTTCGCCGACTACTGCACGGCGTCGATCTGGTCGTTCCGCTACACGGGCTCGAACGGCCCGCCGGTCACGAACCGCACGGCGGAGCTCGCTCCCGGCGGCGGCATGGCGATCAGCTCGATCACGAGCTTCGGCACCGACGGCCTGGGTGAGATGTACATCACCGAGCGCGGCTCGGGCACGAACGGCGAGGTCTACAAGATCGTCCCGGGCACCATCACGGACTGCAACGCGAACCTCGTGCACGACGCCTGCGACATCGCCGGCGGCACGAGCCAGGACACGAACGCGAACGGGATCCCGGACGAGTGCGAGTCCACCTCGACGCCGTACTGCTTCGGTGACGGCATCGGCGGCACGTGCCCGTGCGGAAACCTGGGCGCCCCGGGCAACGGTTGCGCGAACTCGGTCAACGCGAACGGCGGCAACCTGGCGTCCACCGGCTCGGCCAGCGTCAGCGCGGACAGCTTCACGCTGATCGGCACGGGCATGCCCGACAGCTCGGCGCTCTACTTCCAGGGCACGACCCAGATCAACGGCGGCAACGGTGCTCCCTTCGGGGACGGCCTGCGCTGCGCGGGCGGGCAGATCGTGCGCCTGGGCACGAAGCAGAACTCGGGCGGGCAGTCGAGCTACCCCGAGATCCTCGACCTGCCGATCTCGATCCGAGGCGGCATCTCGTTCGGACCGCAGACGCGCACGTACCAGGTCTGGTACCGCAACGCGAACGCCAGCTTCTGCACGGTGGACACGTTCAACCTGACGAACGCGCTGTCGGTCGTCTGGGTCAATTAGTCGTTCCGGCGGCCGCGGGCCGCCGGGCAGCCGTCCCAACCAGAAGCCGAAGGGGGTTCGTCGGCGAGAGGGTGGCAGCAGCGGCGGACGCATGGGTGCTCCGGACCTGCGGGCAGGACGGGGCGATGTGTTGTGTTCCGGCGGCCGCGGGCCGCCGGGCAGCCACTCCAACCAGAGTGTCAACGGCCTTGATTCCAAGGCGATCGACACGTTGAGCGCGGCGCGTCGGGCTCGGACCCGGCGCGCCGCGTGTCGTTCGGGCCGCCCGCGTATTCCTCCGGGCTCACGGAGGCTGGCCTGCTCGCCGCTTGCGTCAGAGGCTCGCGAGGATCGAGTCGGCCTGTCCGCCGGGATCCTTCGTTGTGATCGCCTGCTCGATGCGGCTGTCGGCTCCGATCACGTAGGTGATGCGGCGCGGATAGTCGTCGCTCGCATTGGCGCAGGCCTTGTACGAGAGGCCCAGCCGCCGGTCGACGTCGCACAGGAGCGGGTAGGGGAACGCCTCTTCGGTCGCAAAGCGGCGATTCGCCTCGGCCGTGTCGAACGAGGCGCCCAGCACCACGGCGCCCTTCGCCTCGAAGTCGCGGGTTCGGTCACGGAACCCGCCTCCCTGGCGCGTTCAACCGGGCGTGCTGGCCTTGGGGAAGAACCACAGCACGACACGCCGGCCGCGGAGATCCGCGAGCTGCACGGTGCGGCCCATGTGGTCCTGCACCGCGAACGCCGGGGCCACGCTGCCCACCGGGAGCAGCGCCGATTCCGATTTGCCTGCGAACAACCGACGCAGGAACGTGCCCACGAGGCTCATGGTTCCCTCGCGGCGCGCGGTGCCTGCGCATCGGGGTCGTCGTTGCGTGAGTCTTCGGTCGCGGAAGATCCGGGTTGGGCCTCCGCCTGCGCTTCGGCAGCGTCCTCGGCAGCGTCCTCGGCCTGCTCGGCCGCGCGCTTGGCATCTCGCGCCGCGATGCGCGCGGCTTCCTTCGCGGCGGCCTCCTCGGCCATCTGGCGCGCCTCGACCTCCTCCCGCTCGGCCAGCGTCGGGTCGATCCGCCGGTCGCGCTCGCGCGCCTCGCGGATGACCTGGTCGATGTGCGCGGCGGTCTCGATCGAGTCGTCGTACTCGAAGCGCAGCGTCGGCATGCGCCGCATGTGCAGGACGCGCGCGACCTGCCGCTGCACGAAGCCGCGCGCGTGCTCGAGCATGTGCGCCGCCTTGCTGCGGTCGGCGTCGTCGCCCATGACCGAGTAGTAGACCTTGGCCAGCGACAGGTCGTTCGTCAGCTCGACCCGCGTGACCGTGACGAACGTGGCGCGCGGGTCCTTCAGCTCGAAGTGGAGGCAGTAAGCCGCCCGCTCCTGGATGCGGGCGGCGATGCGCGCCATCGTGCGGGGGTTCGCCATGGGAGCCGGAACGCGTCAGCGGGTGCGGTCAGGCCGCGGGCCGGTGAACCGCCCCGCCGGCCCGTTCACGAGACCGCGGCCGAACCCAGGGTGCGCTTGATCGTGACCACCTTGTAGGCCTCGACCACGTCGCCGACCAGCACGTCCTGCCAGTCCTTGATCGTGATGCCGCAGTCGAATCCAGCGCGCACTTCCTTGACGTCGTCCTTCTCGCGCCGCAGCGAGGCCAGTTGGCCCGTGTGGACGATCTTGTTGTCGCGCCGCACGCGGATCTTGCTGTCGCGGATCATCGAACCGTCGAGCACGTGGCTGCCGGCGATGTTGCCCGTCTTCGACGACTTGAACAGCGCGCGCACCTCGGCGTGGCCCAGGACCTCTTCGGCCATCTCCGGCGCGAGCACGCCTTCCATGAGCAGCCGGATGTGATCCAAGAGCTCGTAGATGACCTCGTAATACCGCACCTCGACGCTGAGCCGATCGGCCGCCGCGCGCGCCTTGTCGTTCGTTCCGACGTGGAACGCGATGACGATCGCCTGCGACGTGCCGGCCAGGTTGACGTCGTTCTCGGTGACCTGGCCGACGCCGGCGAAGAGCACCTTGACCTCGACCTCCTCGTGCTTGAGCTCCGACAGGGCGCTCTTGAGCACCTCGACCGAGCCCTGCACGTCGGCGCGCACGATCAGGTTGATCGACTTGCGGCGCTGGTCCGCGACCGCCTTCATCAGCGAGTCGGCTGTCACGATCTGGCGGCGGTCCTGGCTCAACTGCATCGCGCGGTTCTTCTTCTCGCGCTCGGTGCCGACTTCCTTGGCCTGCGCGATGTTCTCGACGACGTAGAACTCCTCGCCGACGCCCGGGAGCGCGGAGAGGCCCGTGACCTCGACCGGCATCGCCGGCGGCGCCTCGTCGACCGCGCGACCGCGGTCGTCGAACATGGCGCGCACCTTGCCGTAGCCCTCGCCGGCCAGGATCACGTCGCCGCGCTTGAGCGTGCCGTCCTGCACCAGGAGGTGCGCGACGATGCCCTTGCCCTCGTTGATCTGCGCCTCGAGCACGATGCCCTTGGCCGGACCCTTCGGGTGGCTGCGCAGTTGCAGCACTTCGCTCTCGAGGAACACGCGCTCGAGCAGTTCTTCGACGCCCGTGTTCTTGAGCGCGCTGACCGGGATCATCGCCGTGTCGCCGCCCCATTCCTCGGGGATCAGGCCCAGCTTGGTCAGGTTCTCCTTGGCCTTCTGCGCGTTGGCCTCGGCCTTGTCCATCTTCGTCAGCGCGATGACGAGCGGAACCTTGGCGGCGCGCGCGTGGGCCAGCGCCTCCTCGGTGCTCGGCATGGGGCCGTCGTCGGCGGCGACGACCAGCACGACGATGTCGACGGCCTGCGCGCCGCGCGCGCGCATCGCGGTGAACGCGGCGTGGCCGGGCGTGTCGATGATCGTCAGCTTGTGGCCCTTCTTCGTGGCCACCTGGTACGCGCCGATGTGCTGCGTGATGCCGCCCGACTCGCCCTCGGCCACGCGCGAGTGGCGGATCGCGTCGATCAGCGTCGTCTTGCCGTGGTCGACGTGGCCCAGGAACGCGACGGCCGGCGGCCGCGCGACGAGGCTCTCGGCGTCGACGCCCGTGCGCTTCTTCCGGATGCCCTCGATCAGCGCCGTCTCGGCCGCGACCTCGCGCACCATCTTGAGGTCGACGTTGTACTCCTGCGCCATGAGGACGGCGGTGTCCTCGTCGAGCAGCGAGTTGATGTTCACCGCGCCCAGGCCCATGCCCAGGTTCTGGAACGCGACCTTGATCAGGTCGTTCGGCTTGACGGCCAGCTTCTCGGCCAACTTCTTGAGCGTGACCGGTGCCTCGACCTCGAGCTGCTTGCCCGAGTGGGGCGACAGGAGACCCTCACCGCGGCGCGGACGGCCAGGTCCACCGTGCGAGCCGGGACGTCCGGGGCCCATCGCGTTGCGACGCAGGAAGCGGCCGGCTTCGCGGTCGCGCAGCTGCGACGCCGTCATCGTGTCGCGCGCGCCCCCGCGGTCGCCGCGCACGAGCGCGCCCTTCTTGCCCGTGCCCTGCGTGGGGCGGACGTCGGGCGTGATGTCGTCCTTCGAGCGCAGGCGGCGCGACTCCGTCGTCGGACGGCGCGGGGCCTGCGAGGCCAGCTTGGACAGGTCGATGAACCCGACGACCTTGCCCAGACGTCCGGGCATCGGCGGACCGCTGGAGCGCTCAGGTGCCGCAGCCGGCGCCTGCGAAGAGGCCGCGGCGGCGGCCGGCATCGAACCGGGCTCGGGCGCGGGTTGCGGCGGAGCCGAGGGACGTGCCGGAGCCGCCCGGGGAGTTCCAGCAGGAGCGTGCGTGGGGGAGTGTGCGGGTCCACCCGTCGCCGGATGGGCGGGCTCGGCGGCCGCCGGCTGGTGGTGCTCGGCCGCGATCGCGGTCGAGGGAGACGCGCGCGGGCGCGGGATCTCGACGGGCGGCTCGGGCTCCATCTCGGGCTCGGCCACGTCCTCGTCGACCGGAGGAGCGCTCGTGCGCGTCGGCGGCGGGGGCGGTGTGACAGTCTCGGACCCGCCGGATCGAGCGGGCGGCGCGGTCTCGACCGCGGTCTCGGCCGTCTGTCCGCCGGCCTCGACACCCTCGTCGAGCTTCTTCTTCTTCTTCTTCTTGATGATCAGGCCGCCCGACGTGTCGATCGACTCGTCGGCGTGCGCGGCCCCGGCGCCGGCCGGCACGCGCGCGCCCATCATGTTGAGCGCCTCGAGCTTGCCCCGGATCTGCAGCTCTTCGAAGTCCGCCAGCCCCGTCTGGGAGGACTTGATGTCGAAGCCCCATTCACGGAGCTTCTTGACGAACTCCGCGCCGGACATGCCGATCTCCTTGGCGAGGTCGTTGACGCGCTTCTTCTGACTCAAGGGGCTCCGGTTCTGTGGTCTTCGTGTTCGGGTGTGTGTGTTGCGCGAGCGGCCCGGCGCGTGAGCGCCCGGGCTGCAAATGGGGGGGCAGATGGGTCAGGCCTTCGCTCCGCGCGCTTCGGCTGGGTCGCCTTCGACGCCGGCGCCGCCGGTTCCGTCGCTCGGAACGGCTGCGCCGGCGCCACCGCCGGATGTGCCCGACGGCGCGGATCCGGCGGCCGGCGCGGATTCCTCGTTGTCGAACTCCTGGCGGGTCTTGATGTCGATCTCCCAACCGCACAGCCGGCTCGCCAGCCGGACGTTCTGGCCGCGCTTGCCGATCGCGAGGGACTGCTGGTCCTCTTCCACGATCACGATCGCCGACTTCGTGTCGATGTCGGGATAGATGTTGTCCAGGTGGATCGTGGCCGGCTTGAGGCCGTTCATGATCAGCGTCTCGAGCGAGTCGCTCCACTTGATGATGTCGATGCGCTCGCCGCGCAGCTCGTCGATCACGGCCTTGATGCGCGAGCCGCGCACGCCGACGCAGGCCCCGATCGAGTCGATCTTGGGATCCTGCGACAAAACGGCCATTTTCGTGCGGTAGCCCGGCTCGCGGACCACGCGCTTGATATCGATGATCGCGTCGGCGATCTCGGGCACCTCGAGCTCGAACAGGCGCCGCACCAGGTCGGGGTGCGTGCGGCTGACGAGGATCCGGACGCGCGAGCCGTCCTTCCTGACCTCGACGATGATCGCGCGGATCCGGTCGCCCGGGTTGAAGTTCTCGCCGCGGACGCGATCCTCCTTGCCGAGGAACGCCTCGACGCGCCCGAGGTTGACGACCAGGTAGTCGCCCTCGTAGCGCTGGACCACACCGTTGACGAGCTGCCCGACACGACCTTCGTACTCCTCGAACAGGACGTCGCGCTCGGCTTCCCGCAGCCGCTGCTGGAAGCCCTGCTTGACGGCCTGCGCGGCGATCCGGCCCAGCTCGGCCAGGTCGATCTCGTACTCCTCCTCGTCGTCCTCCATCTTCACTTCGCCGCTCTTGCGGTCGATGTGCACGATGAGGTCCTCGCCCACGCCCAGGCGCTTGCGGACGCCGGCTGCCAGAGCCTCCTCCAACGCGCGGAAGATGACGTCCTTGGGGATGTCCTTCTCGCGGTGGATGATGTCGATCATCCGCAGGAGGTCTTCGGGGTTCATCGGCGGGGTTGGGGCGACGGGAAGCGGTGGCGGGAGAGGTGAGGCGAAAACCTCCCCCCACCCCCACGGCCGCCGAGTGGCTTCGCGGGCTTCTTCGGGGACGACGGGGCTCGGGGAGATCCGGGAGTGTGACCGATGAGGACGTTCGAGTCAATCCGATGGGCGGTCCCAGGGCTCGTCCTGGCCTGCACCCTCGGGGTCCGGGAATCCGTGTCGAGCGGGCTCGCGGAGGGTCTTTCCGCCGAGGAAAGTCTCGCGAGCCGCGATCCGGCACGCATCGCTCGAGCGCTCGAATCGGCGCGCGGCGGAGGTCCTGCCGCGGCCCGCACGGCGCTGGCAGGCTTCGAGTCCGCGCCCCTGGCCGAGCGCCGCGCGCGCTCCGGCATCGTGCGCGCCGAGGCCGGACGGGACGAGCTGCCGCGCATGATCGCGTTGCTCGCTGACGAGGACGCGGTCGTGCGCGCCGAGCTCGCGCGCGGACTCGCGCGTCCGGACCTCGCGCGCAAGCCCGCGGCCGGCGCGGAGCCCGACGCGCGAACGGTCGCCTTGGCGCGCAGCGCGCTCGAGGACCCCGACGCGGAGGTCCGGGCGGCGGCGCTGGCCGGGCTCGCGGCCAGCGGGGATCTGGCTGCGCTGGACCGCGCGGCGCGCACCGGCCCATCGGTCGAGCGCGGGGCGGCGCAGGCGCTGCTCGCCGCGCAGCCGGCCGCTCGCGACCGGGCGCTCGCAGCCGTCGAGGGCGCGGCGGACGCCGGCCTGCCGCTCGTCGCGCGCCTCGCGGCGGAAGGCCCCGAGGGCGCAGGTGAAGACGCCGCGCTGGCGGCGATCGACCAGGCGCTCTCGCGCGGTTCTGGGCTCGCGGTGGCCGCGGCCGAGCGCTACGCGCGGCGGCTCGTGCAGCTAGGCGCCGAAGAACGTGCGCTGCGCGGCCTCGCGCGGTTGCGCGCCACGTCCGAGCCGGCGATCCCTGTGCTGCGCGCGCGCATCGCGCTGGCCCGCGCCGGTGAGCCGGGCGTCGCGCTCGAAGCAGCCGCCGCGCTGCGCCGCATGCGACCGCGCGACGAGGGGCCGGACGAGGCCGCGCTGCGCGTCGCGCTGGCCCTGCGCCACGAGGCCTGCGCGCGGATCCTGCAGGCGGA
>Ga0163150_10006917_pt1 | contig 13621 bp, 14 predicted proteins | sample OliLakLV19P2IB_FD_148628 | JGI IMG/M metagenome (GOLD analysis project Ga0163150, IMG submission 148628) | Freshwater microbial mat bacterial communities from Lake Vanda, McMurdo Dry Valleys, Antarctica - Oligotrophic Lake LV.19.P2.IB | ecosystem: Environmental > Aquatic > Freshwater > Lake >...
ATTAATGCGCACGCCGCGTGATCGCGGCGTGCGCATTAATAGCGCGCCAGTTTTATTCGTTGCGGAATCGCCAGCATTTGCAAGGCGATTCCGCATGTTGCAAAAACGGGACGTCACGCGAGACACGCTCATGCCGCTTGCGCGCGCCGTGATGCGCCGAGACGTCCAACATGCTTGTTACGCGGCGCGCAACGGAACACATCGATCCATTTCCGGGCGATCCGTAGCGCCGCAGATCGGCCACGGACCCGATGAAAAGAAATTTTTCTTGAAAAAATACTTGTTTTTTTTCTTGCAACGTGATAGAAATTTATACAGTTGTTGCAGTAAACGCGTCGTAGGTGGCATGCAACACACCAGTTGACGGCGGGGAGCGAGGCGGAAACGCGGGAGCGAATCCACTCACGAGAACACAGTTGAATCGAACACGACGTGCGAGGTGGCACGGTGACAAGCGGCGCGAAAGCGAACGGTGCGGTCATGCAAACCACTCGAAGCGGTCACGCGCAAGGGGCGCGGAGATCGCGACGGCAGGCAAATCACCTGCGCGCAGTACCGGTTCGCAGCAGCGGCGCCATTCATACCCCGGCGGGCAATCGCCATTCATTCTTGCCGCAACGCTAACCATCCATATTTTTCCGAAGACATCCGGCGCGGCGAAAGAAACCGGCGCGGTCCGATGTTGGCCGGGGCAGATTGCCGCCAGGGTGTGGCAAATTTCTGATCGGGGAATTCCAAGAGGGTTTTACAGCACCCATGCACCTGGGGGCTGAGACCATACACCAGTTGAACCATACCGGGCATTGCCCGATGGTCTGTCTCCGCAGTGCACCTGCGGAGACGGGCGCATGCCGTTGGCAGGGCCACCCGTGGTGGCCTGCACGTTCAACAACGCGGCGCTAGTGTAGGAAGCTCAATTTAAAGGAGAGCTAAGAATGGCAGCGAAAAAGAAGGCAGCAAAGAAGAAGGCGGCCCCGAAGAAGAAAGCCGCCCCGAAGAAAAAAGCGGCCGCGAAGAAGAAACGCTAGTTTCGACGCGGTTCTTCGTAACTGAAGGGCTCCGCCGCCGACGGCTTGGCGGCTGCACCAGTCAGCCAGGCTGAAGTTCCAAGGCGGCGGCGGACGCCCAGTCAGTAGAGCTTGTTTTCAAAAAATGCACGTTAGGCAACCTTCGGGCCCTGGCGTGCTTTTTCTTTTTTTTGAGATAAATGGGAATGATGAGAAGTGCGGGAGCTATGGGATGATTGGGCGCACACCGTCTACAATCGTGTGAAGGGAGAGCGCCGGTGGGGGTGGAACAATTTCTCGTTGAGAAGGCTGCGCGGACTGAAGCCGCTCTGGAAGTTTACATTTCGCGATGGGCGGACACGCCGGCGACGCTGCGCGATGCAATGCGCTACAGCCTGTTCGCCGGAGGCAAGCGGCTGCGGCCCGCGCTTGCGCTGGGCGCGGCGGAACTTATAACCGGTGACGACTGCGCGGCGCTTCCGGCGGCGTGCGCGCTCGAGATGATTCATACGTACTCGCTGATTCACGACGACTTGCCCGCGATGGATGACGATGATGTCCGCCGCGGCAAGCCGACCCTTCACAAGGCGTATGGCGAAGCCGTGGCGATTCTCGCCGGAGATGCGTTGCTTACGATGGCCTTCGATGCTGCGGCTGACACGGGTGACCTCCGCATTGTGCGGGAAATTACGCGGGCAGCCGGCGTGGAAGGCATGGTAGGCGGTCAACTCGTGGACCTGGAGAGCGAGGGGCGGAAGCTGGGGGTGGAAGAACTTCGCGCGCTGCACGCGCGCAAAACCGGCGCGCTTATTCGCGTGTCCGTGCGGGTTGGCGCGTTGGTGTCTGGCGCGAACGAAAACCAACTGAAAGCGTTGACGGCATACGGGGAAGCAATTGGTCTGGCGTTCCAGATTGCGGACGATATTCTCGATATCGTGGGAGATGAAACGGCGATTGGCAAACCGGTGGGCAGTGATGAAGCGAATCTGAAATCAACGTACCCCGCGGCGGTAGGCATTGATGGCGCGCGAAAATTAGCGGGGGATGCAGTCGAGCAGGCGGTCGGGGCGTTACGGAGTTTTGGCGAGGAGGCGGATACGTTTCGCGCGCTGGCGCGCTACATTGTAGAGCGCGACCGGTAGTTCTCTTTCGAAACCCGAAATCCACCTCGGTTTCTCCGGCCACAAAACGGCGGGGCGATCGCGTTTAATTGCGAAGGTAGATTGCCTATGGAGGGGAAAGCGGCAGCTACCCGCTGCCGCAGTCCAAGGCGCCGCTTTCACTTCGGATGCCCTGGACAAAACGGTTTGCACTTTTTTCGCGCGGGGGGTTTCATACATAATCCCCGGATGTCATATCTGGATTCACGTTCAGCGGAAATGTTGTGGCAGGACCAGGATGCGCGGGAGGCGTTGCTGCGGCGCGTCGTCATGGAACGCTTGGCGGCCGCTCCCCCACCTTCCATCGAAGGCTACATAGTCGCGACGTATTTTTTTGCGTTGCGCACGACCCGGCTCGAAGACGCCGCGGAGGAAATCAGTTACCTCGCTACGAGCGGCGTGCATCATCCGCCACCGGGTTCCCTGCTTGAGCAGTGCTCGGCAAAACCGGCGGGCGTCGAAGCTTTTGATCAAACAGGACGCCTGGGCCTGGCGCACGTAGCGATTCCGCTAAAAATGTTGCAACATCCCGATGGGCACGTGACGACGTGCGATCTGCTGCACACTATCGCGGGCGCGGGCATTTTCGATCTCTATGAACGGCAGGACGCACGGCTAGTCGCGTTGCAGATTCCCGAGCATATTCTCAAGACTTTCCCGGGTCCGGCGTACGGGCCGGCAGGCATTCGCAAGATGACGGGGTTCGCGCCGGACCAACCGGCATTTGGAACGATTTTAAAACCGACCGCGGGGATCACGCCGGAGGAGGTGGAGTTTCTCGTCGAAGAAGCCGCGCACTGCAAATTGTTTTTGTTCGTGAAGGAAGACGAAGACCTCTATCCCGATCTGGACTATTCGCCCGTGCGGGAGCGCGCGCGCCGCGCGATGGCGGCCATCGAGCGCGTGCAGGACAAACGTGACGGCCTCGGCATCATCTTCGCGCCGCACGTCACCGGGTCACCCAGCGAGATATTGGATACTGTTCACGGGGTATTGGAGCACGGGGTGCGCGGCTTGATGTTCAGCGAGACGTTTGCAACGGGTACCGTGCGCATGGTGCGCGAAGCGACAATGCACCTGGAAAACCCGCCGGCGATTTACGGGCACAATGCGGGCATTGGCACGCGCACGCGGGCGATCTGGCGCGAAGTGATCGATATGCTGGCCCGGCTCGATGGAATTGATTTCCGGCAGACAGCGCCCCTCAAGGAAGGCATGCCGTTCCTGCGTCCTTACGGCGATGAATGGCGGGCATCGGAAGCGACGCTTACCGCGCCTTTGGCAGGGAAGAATCCAACCATGATCGTGCGCGCGGGCGGATTGGACCAGGGCAATATCGGGTTGAACCTCGTCGACGTCGAAGCTCGCGGCATCGAGGAAAACATTTTGTTCCTCGCAGGATCGGCGATTAATTCAATCACGGACACCGCCGGCAAGCCGAGCCCGCGCATGGGCGCGGAAGCGATGATCGAAGCAATTGACGTACACAAGACCGGTGAACTGCGCGATGTAACAGCGGACGGCCATGTGCGCGCGCTCGCGGCGGTCGCGGACCGGCGGAAACTCACCGCACTTCGCGCGGCGTTGCGGCAACGGTACCCAGGCGTTGCGCCATGATCCAAAAGGAACCCAGACTCCTGCGCGTCGGCGTGCTCGGCTGCGGACCGATTGCCCAGTTCGCGCATTTCGACGCGTGCCGCAAAGCCCGCAACTGCGAGTTGTACGCCATCTGTGATGCGGCCCCAGACCTGCTTGCGCGCATGGCGGCGACGCACCAACCGATGCGGACCTTTACGAAATTCGAGGACATGCTGATCGCTTCCGAAGTGGAGGCGGTCATTATCGCGGTGTCCGACCAGTTTCACGTGCCGCTGAGCTTGCAGGCACTGGCTGCCGGCAAGCACGTGCTTGTGGAAAAACCGCTCGGCACGAGCGTGGAAGAATGTGACGCGTTGCGGGCGCGGGTACACGAGATTCAGCGCGGCGAACACCGCGTGTTTCAGGTTGGAAATAACCGGCGGTTTGATCCCGGCGTCGCGTTCGCCGCACGGTTCGTGCGCGAGGAGATCGGCGGCTTGATCGCGTTGAAAGCGTGGTACTGCGATTCCACCATGCGTTACACAATGACTGACAATTTGCAGCCGCTTGCGATAGCCAGCATGGACGCGGTGAAGCCCATGGGAAATCCAAAGTCGGACAAGCGCCGTTATTTCATGCTCACCCACGGCAGCCACCTGGTCGATTCCGCGCGATTCCTGGCTGGCGATTTGGAGGCCGTGTCGGCCAAACTTGTTGAGCGCCATGATTCGTTCTGCTGGTTCATAACGGTTGATTTCCGCGGTGGGCATATCGGGCATCTCGATTTGACGGTTCCCCTGCGCGGGGATTTTCAGGAAGGCTTCCAGATTTACGGGGAGCTGGGTAGCGCGTACGGAAAGATTCCGCTGCCGTGGTTTCATAAGAGCGGCGAGGTGGAATGTTTTTCGGTGAAGGACCGAACGTATCGAAAAGTATTGGGCGAAGACGCGTATTCCTACAAACTGCAACTCGAAGGGTTTGCAGACGCCATCCTGCACGGCGCGCCGCAGCTTGGCGCAACGGTCGATGACGGCTCCGCGGCGATGCGGGCAATGGTGGCGATTGCGCGGTCGGTGGAACGAGGCGAATGCGTGCGTCTCGATACAGTCAGCGGGACGGTGTAGGCGAAAACCGGCTTGTGATGCACGCAGGCATATTTGCAAAAACTTTTCCCCGAGCAACTGTCGAAGCTGCCTTGGACGGCGTTGTTGCGCACGGCATTCGCAGCGTACAGTTCAATATGTCCTGTGCGGGAATGCCAAGCATGCCCGATGAAATCCCGGCGGAAACCTGCTCTCGAATCCGGCAAGCGTGCGTGGACCGTCGCATATCGATGGCGGCGGTGTCAGGGACCTTCAACGTGATTCACCCCGATACGCGGCAGCGCGCCGAAGGCATGCGCAGGCTTGACGTGCTCGCGAGCGCGTGCGCTTCACTCGGGACATGCATTATCACGTTAAGCACGGGCACGCGCGATCCGGAGAACATGTGGAAGCGTCACGCGGAGAACGCTTCGGCGGAGGCATGGAACGATCTTATCTCCAGCATGGAACAGGCAGTCGAAATTGCGGAACGCTGGAACGTGGTGCTGGCGTTCGAACCGGAATTTTCAAATGTGGTCGATACCGCGCGCAAGGCGCGCCAATTGCTCGACGAGGTGAGATCGCCGCGGCTGTGGGTTGTGCTCGATGGGGCGAACCTCTTTCATGCGGGCGACCTTTCGCGCATGCACTCCATTCTCGATGAAGCCGTCGATTTATTGGGCGATGTCATCGTGTTGGCGCACGCAAAGGACCTCGCGCAGGATGGCGACGCGGGGCACGAAGCCGCGGGCATGGGCCTGCTGGACTATGACCATTACCTCGGGTCGCTGCTGCGAATCGGGTATTCGGGTCCATTAATTCTGCATAGTCTTTCGGAACAGCAGGTCCCCGGTAGTCTGGTTTTTTTGCAACGAAAGATCGATGCCGCGTTACGGGCTTCCGGCGCGCCGGCGGAGTAGCAGGTGTACTTCGAGCGCGACGGCATACGTTTTCACTACCGGGATACCGGCAATGGCGTTTCGTTTGTTTATCAACACGGGCTGGGCGGTGATTTATCGCAGCCGCTGGGTTTTTTTGAGTCAGGAATCGACGGGGTCCGGCTGCTCTCGATGGACTGCCGCGCGCATGGCGAAACGACGCCGGTCGGACCGGAAGACATGATCGGGATTGGCGCGTTTGCGGATGATGTAATCGGGTTTATGGACGCGCGCGGAGTGGAGCGCGCAGTCATCGGCGGGATTTCGATGGGCGCGGCAATCGCCTTGAACATTGCATTGCGGTACCCCGCGCGCGTGCAGGGGCTGATTCTGCAACGTCCCGCGTGGCTTGACCAGCGTATGCCTGACCACCTGCGCCCGCTCGCGCAGATTGGGGACCTGATTCGCGAGCATGGCGCGGTGGAGGGCGCGATGATTTTTGAAAGTTCAGAAACGTACAGCAACCTGTTGCAAGAGGCGCCGGATGTCGCGGCGTCCGCGTTAGCGCAGTTCGCGCATCCCCGCGCTGAGGAGGCCGTGGTGCGGCTGTTGCGCATTCCGCGTGACGCACCGTGCCGCGATCGCGCGTGGAGATCACTTCGGACCCCTGCGCTGGTCCTGGCGAATCGATTCGACTCTATTCATCCGCTGGACTATGGCGAGACCTTGGCGCGGGAGATACCGGGCGCGGTGTTCCGGGAGATCGTTTCGAAGTCGATCAGCGTTGAACAGCATGCGGCGGACGTGCGGCGGGAAGTTGAGGAGTTTGTGCGGCGTGTCGTGGGCTTGGGGTAGTGTGGCTAGACGTGAAGCTGGAGCTTCGAGACGCGCATTCCCAAGCTCGTAGCTTGGGAACGAGGAGAAATTTCGATGGTGAAATGTTCCACATCTTTGTGGTCGGCGGATTTGGCGAATCTGGAGGCGGAGACGAAGCGTGTCGAACCGTATTCGGAGCGGTTTCATATTGACGTTGCAGACGGTCATTACACGCCGACGCTTTTGTTTTTTCCGGACCTGCTGAAGGCGGTGCGCAGGCACACAACGCGGCCTTTGGAAGTGCATTTGATGTGTACGCATCCGTTGAACTGGTTGGAACCGTTTGTCGAAGCGGGCGCCGACGGATTCATTGTGTACCCGGATTCGGAGAACGATACGCGAACGGTGATCGATGCCATTTTGTCGCATGGCAAGTTCGCGGGGATTTCGTTGGGCCTCGATCAACCCCTGGAAATATTGGCGCCATTTTGGGACGACCTTTCCATCGTTTGCATTCTCGGCACGCGCGTGGGGATTAAGGGCGCGGACATGGATCCCGGCGTGCCGGACAAAATTCGCGCGGCGAAACGGACCATCGCGGACCGCGGGCTTAAGGCAGAGGTCGAGGCGGATGGCGGAATCCGGCGCCACAGTGTGCCGCTGATGGCGGCGGCGGGCGTGGACTATATTGTGCCGGGCTCTTTGATGTTCGGTGAAGAGCCCGCGCGAATGCGGGCGTGGCTGGGGGGCTTAACGTGATCGGCGTGCGGGAAGCGTGCGTGGCCACTCCGGTGACAAGTCTATTGCAAGACTTGAGGGGTTGTGCTATACCTTTTTGTCAGACGCGCCCACGTCGGCAGCGCGCGTAGCTGTGAGAGATTGAGAGAACGACTTCGAGAGTTATTCCTACACATCAATTTTGTCGACACTCGCCGTCCGGATTTACCATTCCGCACTTCAGGAGAGTCCTGCTCGTGTGAGCTGTAATTGGGAGGAGGAGAAAGCAATGAATATCTACGTGGGAAATTTGGCGTATCAGGCTACCGACGAGGACCTCCACGGCGCGTTTTCAGCGTATGGCGCGGTCACTTCGGCCAGCGTCATCATGGACAAGATGACGGGGCAATCGCGCGGCTTCGGGTTTGTCGAAATGGCGAACAAGAACGAGGGGGACGCGGCAATCGCCGGGTTGAACGGGCAAGACCTGAAAGGCCGCGCGTTGCGCATTAACGAGGCGCGTCCGCGGGAAGATCGTCCGTCCCGTAACGATTACCGGTAAACGATATAGAACCCAATATTGAATAGCGCGGCCCGCCGCGGATAGATTGGGCCGCGCTTCTCATTTTGGAGAAGTTTCAACCGCGCAACGGGAACCCTCGCAACCGATCACAAATAATGTTTCGTCAACTCGTCGCGCAAATAGTCAAACGCATCATCGACGCTATCCACCATCCGAAAGAGATCAAGGTCGGACCGGTTGATCATGCCCCAGTCGGCGAGAGCCTCCAGATTCAATATTTCTTTCCAGAAGGATGCGCCGTATATCACGACCGGCATGTGTTTTGCCGTTTTCCGGGTCTGGATCAGCGTGAGTATTTCAAACAGTTCGTCAAGGGTGCCAAAGCCGCCGGGAAACACCACGAGCGCCTTTCCAAGATATGCGAACCAGAATTTACGGATGAAGAAATAGTGAAACTGGAAAGACAACTCCGGGGTGATATACGGATTCGGATACTGCTCAAACGGCAGACTGATATTCAATCCAATGGACGGGCCTCCCGCGCGCGCGGCGCCGAGGTTGGCCGCCTCCATGATTCCCGGTCCTCCCCCTGAACACACGATGAACCTGCGCTTGGGCTGCTTGAGTGATTTGCTCCAGGCGGTCAACCGCTCTGACAGCAACGCGGCATCTTCATAGTATCGCGCGGCATCGAGCATCCGGCGCGCGCGTTTGTATTCGTCGCGAACAGTTTCATTATCTTTGTTCCGGTCATGCGCGTCGCGAGCGTGGTTGTACCGGTCCTCGGCTGTGTCCCGGGGTTGGACGCGAGCCGACCCGAAAAACACGATGGTATCCTTCACGCGGAGACGGCGGAATCGCGCACCCGGCTCGATAAGCTCGCAGAGCACGCGAATAGATCGAGCGTCCGGACTGGTTAGAAATTCAAGGTTTCTGTATGCCTTCTCCCGTTTCCCCGTATCCGGGTCGGTGGCGGCGAGAGATTTACGGGTACTGCGGGACCGGTGGGTTGCCAAGCGTATAGTCTCCGTTAAATTAATGATGGATGGAACTTCGGTTTCGATAGTACTTGGGGAAGAAGGCAGATGCGAATTCGGGTGATTGGGGCGGCCTTAAGCGCGATTGCGTGTTCCTGGAGGCTTTTTAGTAATCCGAAGTGAAAGCGGCGCTGACACGCCGCAGTCCAAGGCACGGGTGAAATAGGCTTGACGAAATCCGGGTCTTGGGATAGAATTTAGGTGGAACGCGATTCGCCGATCATATCTGAAAACATGGTGCCCGAACCCGGCACGCTTACAGCGTGAAAGAGCCCGACTCAAAGGGCAAATAGTCCGGGCGATAGAGGCGCCGGTGCGAGGATGTGACCGACGGGTCGCGGTCTTTTTTGCCATTTTATTTTTCACGCCCCACCTTCTTACCGGTAGGTCAATGAATTCATTGAACCGGATTAGACCCTGTGCTAGAGTGAAAATAAGCCCCCGTTGGGGACGCGGATCGGTGGAGTGCGTGGCAGCGGCCGCGCGTTTGATGTTCTATAAATGGACGAGGGAAGTGATTGGCTCCGTGGGGCTGCTTTGCCGGGTGCGGGACCGATCAAAACTTGGAGGTGGACACTCATCATGGCGGACACAGTGGCAGCATTCTTCAGTGACCTTGAGCAGAAGGTTGATCCGACGAAAATTTCGGGTATGAACGCGATCTATCAATTCGACATTACCGGGGATGACGGCGGTACGTGGCACGTAAAGCTTGCCGACGGACTGGCCAATGTAAGCCCGGGTCCGGCGGAGAATCCGAGCATTACGCTAACGTCCACCGATCAGAATTGGCTCGACATCGTGTCGGGAAAGCTGAGCGGACAGACTGCGTTTCTCACGGGCAAACTTAAAATCAAGGGTGACATGAGCCTCGCGATGAAATTGCAAAACGTATTCGCGCTGGGCAAATAAAGATTGGATAGCGGGACCGCGGCGCTCGGGCGCAACGGTCCCGCTTTTCTATTTTCAGCGGCATGAATAAGTACACACATCTCATTGCCGTTTTCTGCATCGCGCTGGCAGTCTCCTGCTCGCCGGAGCGCGCGGTGAATGCGCCGCGCGACGTTTCGTTCCAAACCGCGGACGGCTACACAATCCACGGGACGCTATATCCTGTAACAGACGCGCGTCCGGCGGGGTTAATCCTCGTGCCGATGCTGGGCGCGACGCGCGATACGTGGCAACGGTTCGCGCTTCGGGCACAGGCACAGGGCTATATGTCGATTGCGATCGACCTGCGCGGCCACGGCGAGAGTACGAATCGCAATGGACAAGAAAGTTCGTACCGCGCGTTCACGGCCAAGGACTGGGCGGGCGCAACCGCGGACATTGCCGGGGCGAAACGGGCGCTGTTGGATGCGGGCGCGAATCCGGAGGACCTCGCAATTGCCGGGGCGAGCATTGGCGCGAATCTAGCCCTGCGATATGCGCGCGATGACGCGCAACTGCAAGCGGTGGTCATGTTGTCGCCAGGATTGAATTATCAGGGCGTGGCCACGGAATCCTCTATGCGTGAAATTGGGAACAGGCCCGTGCTGCTCATGACTGGGATTGATGATGCGTACTCGGCGGACACGTGCCGCACTTTGAAGCCGCTTGCACAGGGACATTGCGAAGTCCGCGAATACGATGGCGCCGCGCATGGAACGGACCTTCTGGATGCTCATGCGATGTGCGGGGAGCAAATATTGTTGTGGCTATCGGCGATTATTGGCGAGAATTAGCGGCACGGTAAGACCTATATGGAGTGCGGTAGCGAAGTCCGCTTCGGACGCAGCTACCGCTTTCGATTCGGATTGCAAGTGGTCGGGGACATGCACGTGGCGCTGCTGCTCTCTTGAAGTAAAAGCGGTAGCTACCGCTACCGCAGTCCATACAGGATCGGCACCGTATGCGAGGCTGATGGCATCACGTAGTATGTCGCGTGGTCGCCATACTCGCGGCGGGCGATTCGTAGCGCATCATCGAGTGACACGGCCTTGCGCGCGCCAAGTATCCCCACCGATGCGCTTGGCAGATTCGTCACCATGATCGCTTGCGCGGCCTTTTCCAGCGTGGACAATGCAGTCTGCCCATATATCTCACTGGATGCGCGCAACGCCGCAATGATCGCATCCACACTTCCCAGCCGCAACCATTTCTCGATGGGTTCGCCGCCGAGACCTTCGAGAGACGGCGCGAGTAAAATGATGCAGCCTCCGGGTTTCATGGCCTGATATGCGTTGTACAGGGCCTTGTGCGCCTGCACATAGTTTCGGGCCGTGCCCGCGGACGCGATGACGATGTCCGCGGCGTCAGCTATCGGTACGGCATACAGGGACCGCGCGAATGCGCAGGCGTCTACATGTGCGGCTTCCAACGCACCCGCGAAGAGCCCCGCGATTTCGCCGCGCCGATTCAGCACGGTATTGATTAAGTTGCAATTCGGAACGCGCAGCGCGGCTTCGAGCATATCCTCGGCGACCGGGTTTCCATCCATTACCCCAATGCAGACGGCAGGGTTCAGGCGGTTCTCCGTGGGATGCAGGTTCATCGCGTGGTTGCGCGCAATGGTGCGCGCGGAACTGATACCGGGCACCAGCGCTTTGCGACCGCCGCCGAAGCCTCCGAAATAGTGCATGACGACGGCGCCCGTAACGATTACATGATCGCACTCGATGGCCCGGCGGTTAATTTCGACCGGGGTCCCGCGAGCCGTCGTGCCGAGTTGCGCGTGGTCTTCCGCGTAGGGATCGTGTACGTGCGCGCGCTGACGAAATCGCGCGTACACTTCATCGCCTAGAATGGCGCGTTGCTGATCGACGTCCGGAGCTTTATGGATGCCGGTGGCGAACAGGAATTGAATCGCTTCATTGCGAATGCCCCTGTCGGCCAAGGCGTCCAGAATGGCCGGCAGGATTTGATCAACTGCAGTGTTGCGGTATGCGTCTGAAACCACAATCGTAACCGCGTCGCCGGCGCGAAAATGTTCAAGTAATGGACCCGGCAAGCCGATAGGTTTTTCCAAGGCGCGCCGCAACGACTCGACACGATTGGAAACAGACGGCACATCCGCAATATCGATGCGCCCAAGTGAAACTCCCCATTCCATGGAAATCTGGAGCGGCACGGCGCCGTAATTGATTTCGATAGACGTCATAACGCTATTCTACAAACTTTGGAACGTGGCGGAAGGGAGTGAGCGGCGGCGCAGCGGACGGGCTAATGGCTCGCGTGCCGATGGACGCTGCTCCGGTGCCGATGGCCGTGTCCATGGCGGTGCTTGTGTTTGTGCTTATGGCGTTGGTCTTTTTGCCGGGGTGCGTCGTCAAACCGGGCATGCGCGAATTCCTGGAGTCGCTCCGCCATGCGCGTAGCGCGGCGCGCCATCAGGACGAATACCATTCCAATGCCAAAGAGCAACAACGAAAATATCGCGGGTTTGTAAGAAAGACCTGAGGGCAGAAACCGGCCGGGATCCGTTGAATCAAAGCTGACGGGCACAACGAACTCTGTGGTCGTGTCCGCGGACCCGCCGGATAGCGCGCCATCGTAGATTCGGGCGTAGATGGCGGAATCGAGCGACAGCCGCAACCGGTATTTATCAGGACCGAACGGCTCCGCCGTTGCGACGCCGCGCTCGCCATTCATGTCGAGGAGCAAGCGGTGAAGTAAATCGTTGGATTGGGCGATCCACGCCCCGGCGCCAACAAAAAAAATCCCGAGCAGGACCATGACTAGCACGGGCCAGCGGCGGGCCAATTCATTACGTGCGGGGGTCTCGTTGCCCAATGCTCGCTATCAACTCCCTGATGTGCGCCGCGTCTCTTTCGAGAATCGCTACACGCTCTGCGCCCGGTGCGAACCGCCCAAGCGATTCGTTTTCGATGCAGACATCACCGCGATAACCCGCTCCCGCGAGCATTCGCAGCACCAGCCCGTGGTCGATGTCACCTTCGTCCAGCGGACTCATATAGGTTCCGTATTCCCAGCCAATCTCACGGACGATTTCTCGTTTCTCGCGAGGATACGCAATATTCTTCGCATGCGTATGTCTGGCGTACGGCGCCAACAATTTAAGGATACCATAAACTTCACCCAATGGATACCCTCTCCAATAAAAATTTGCGGTGTCAAGAGTTAACCCAAGCCGGTCCGAGTCCACCGATTCCAACACATTCAACAAGAATGCCAGGTTGTTCCCCAGCACCCCGTGGTTCTCGATTGCGAGGTTCACGTGGCTCCCGGAAGTGCTTAGCAGCACTTCAGATAGCACGTCCCGGAATATCTCCACCCGCTCCCCGAAAGTCATGTCGTTTTCCCGGCCCATCACGGAATCGATGCGCACCGATCCCGCTCCCAGCGCCTGTGCAATGCCGACAGCGCGGCCGAGCCACTGGATATTTTCGTCGCGCGAGGACTTTGAAAGGTCGCGCGCAGTCAACAATGCGCAGCAACGAACGCCCAGGCCGTGGATGTGTTCGCCATAGGTCTGCGCTTCGCTATCGCTGAAAAGGGTGTACTGCTCGCCCGAATCCAACGATATGACGCGGAACTCATCGTCGAGATGCAGCTCGACCGCGCCAATGCCAAGATGCCGCAATCCCGCAATCGGCGACTCGAATTCGCCGCCAGAAACCATTTCGTCACGGATGGACAGGTACATTATGAATACTCCGCAAGAAAAAGGCGGCCACTTTTTGGCCGCCTTCCGAATTGAATGTCACAAAACGCACGCTATGCGGGCTGCGTCACGCGGCGGTGTTCTCGATAATGGTTGCCGTGGCCATGCCGTGGCCGATACACATGGTCTGCAGGCCGTAGCGCGCGCCGGTGCGTTCGAG
>Ga0163150_10006918_pt1 | contig 13618 bp, 19 predicted proteins | sample OliLakLV19P2IB_FD_148628 | JGI IMG/M metagenome (GOLD analysis project Ga0163150, IMG submission 148628) | Freshwater microbial mat bacterial communities from Lake Vanda, McMurdo Dry Valleys, Antarctica - Oligotrophic Lake LV.19.P2.IB | ecosystem: Environmental > Aquatic > Freshwater > Lake >...
TACCTGGGGTCTCCCCCCCCGGTTAGCCAGACCATCGGCGGAATGCCAAACATTCCAGCGGCCAACGTCAGCTACGGCGGCGCGCCCACCCTGGCGTCGAGTAGCGTAGAGGTAGCACTTGACAGCCTGGCGTCTGCGATCGCTGGGGCAGGGGCGAGCGTTGCCCGATGGTTGACAATTGCATCTGCGTCTGGCGCGGTGTTTATGACGCTCATGGATGCTGAGACGGGCACGGCAGTCACAGACTATTCCGCTTCTGGGTCGGCAGGAACGGCGTCTGGCAATCTAATACTTCAGTGGCAGCCAGGGATGACATACGATGGTTCGCCAACTATCTTCATCGACAGAGATGCGGGGGGAGGTCAAGTTCAGTTCCCAGACGCTTCTCAGCTTCGTGTGGCTTCAGGTCTAACCATTGAAGCTCTCGTATGGATCGACTCGTTCAACGACTCATACTTCGTTGACAAAGGCGATTACACATTTCAGTTGAGGTCAACTGGCGACCTTCGCTTTACGCATAAGCGGGCGGACAGTGGCGCCACCCTCACCTACGATCACACTCCCGCCACAACTCTCCCCAAAAAGCGTTGGGTGCACCTGCTCGTCGTCTTTACGCCAGGCGACAAGGTTGCATTCTATGTAGACGGTGCGCTCAGCGGCAACATCAGTGTTGTCACTGGAACAAATTACATCGCTTCCTCGACAACGGCATTGTCTGTTGGCATGAAGACGGGCGGGACGTTCAACCTCGACAGCTTTGATGGTGCGATTGGCCCAGTTGCCATCTACCCCCAATCGTCTGCTGTGATCGATGCGAACGCTGCTCTTGATCACTACTATGCAGCCAATCCCCTGCCGCCCAAGACGACTATCAGGGTGGATGGCAACACCAACTACATTGCCGGCGAGATCACGCTGAACGAGAACGGGGGGACGCCCAACTATGAGGGCACCACCATCACCGTTGATGTCACCAACCGGAGAATCAGATGGTCTGGCGCGCGGCTGCAAGCAGGGTCTCAGCCGAGCCATAACGAGGCCAGGGATTTTGCTCTACAAGGGTCGGGAACGATCCGAGTTACCCAGGCGAGCGTCAGCGGCAACGACTACTCAATGACGTTCACGGATGCCCCATCGGGGGCCATTCGCACAGCTAACCACACAATGCTTTCGGCAGTTCCATCGGCGGAAACAATCGCGTTTGCTTCTGGTTCCGGACTAACAATGACCCTTCCATCGGGTAGCTACATCGGACAACCGGCAACACTCAAGGACGTCAGCAACAACACGTACACCGTAGCGGCAGCAGCCTCGCAGACTGTAGAAGATGATGCTGGTGCTCAGGTTGCGTCATTTGTCGTAGCGGCGAAAGCTGGCAAGCAGTTCGTCTTTGACGGGACAACTAAGTGGTGGCAAGTGTAATGCGTCAGCATCGCACGGGATCTGGCGGAGCCGTCGTTCCCACGGTTCAGAACGCATCTAACGGGAATCTTCGGCAGTGGACAGACGTTGTCGGCGGCGGAGTAGAAATCCTTCCTGAGTTCATGGGTGAAAGTAACGTCCTCAACTTTGGGGCGTCGCAACCGCAGCGATACGGGTGGCAGCCGGCCGAGAAATACGCCGCGTTCACAACCGTAAGGCCCGTTGGGCCAACAAATGCCGTTGCTTCATGTTCGCCGCTTTCATTGGATAGTGGCTGTGCTGTGTCGGGGGATGCCTTTATAGGCGAATACAATTACCCCGGAACCTTCATGAACCAAACGGCAATGACCAATAGGTTCACTGCGAAGGGTGGATTGGTAGGCAACAACCAGCCGAAGCCATCAAATTTGATGATGTCGATAAGCGTCATGTGGACTTGGTCAATAGCCGGCGCGGGACATGACAACCAGGAAGACCCACTAGATCCTTTCAACGGTTGGTTTGGGGTTTACGATACGGCTGTTGGCGATGGAGATCTTCTCTGGATTCATCGCGTAGGAGCAGGCGTTGCCGATGCCTATCAGCTCTTCACGGGACTCAACACCTTGGGCGAGTTCGCCCCCTCCGACCCTTCCGTAGGCTTCTGTGACGGAGGATGGCCCATCACAGTATGGATGGAGCAGGTTGATCCGCTTGAGACCTATCACATATTCATCGCCCCTCCAAATTCTTACTCTGGCACACTAAACCTTGCTTGCGACGGCAGCCCCGTCGATAGCAACTACTACATCGCCCTTCACATATACGACACGTGTGAAAAGGGGCTGACTCCAATTCCAGGATCAACCATCGGTTCTGTCGGGTCTGGCAGGAGGGTTAGAACAGAGCGTATCGTCTGACGCTGCTGGGAGAATGGGGTCATGTGGAATCATGAACCCAACGCCCAACAAATCGCCCAATGGTTTTCGACGCAGCCCCTGCATGAAGGGATGAAGCACGAGCATTACGTGCCTGGCATCATTGCCATCCCCAATGACAAGAAGACGCAGTGGAAGCCATACATCAACGCACCCACCAGGGTCATGTATTTCTGGGACTGGTGTGACGCTAATGCGGACAGCGGGGAGATCGACGTTGGTCCCCCGGTCACTCGTTCCGTTGAGATTCCCGGCGTTGACGGTAAGCCCGCTCACGTTCACTTGCTGTCTGTTCGCGCAACTGTAATCGTAAACGGCAGCAGAAAGGCCAGCGGAAGCAAGCAAGTCCGGAACATTACAGCAGGATGGCATCCAACCCAACGCGGCGTGAAGGTGATGACTGCTGACCCCGACGCATTGATGAAAGCCGAGACCGGGGCAGTGGCCAGGGCTCTCGGAATGCTCGGGATGTTGACCCTGCCTACCAGCGGGATTGCAACAGCAGAAGACATCTTCGACACTCAGAAAGATCTTCCTGATAATGGCCAACAGCAAAAGCAACCAGAGAAGCGACCGACACGGGCCGCCCCGAACCCTAAGCAGTGAGAGCGCAGTGATAGACCGGAGCAAAATCGTTCCATCGTTGGCGCAAGCGTGCCGAAGTAGATCGATTACCCACCTCCTGCTATCCGAATACACATACGATCTGTATCGAACGCTGATCAAAACAGCAGACCGGAAGGTCGGGATACGCTACAGCACCGTTCACGGCGTCGCCCTTCTACCCTGCCAGCGCATCCCAGCACACCTCTTGGTTGGCTTCAGAGTTGATCAACCAGACGGGAAGCTCTTGCTGCGGGCGGTTCAGTCCGAACAATACGACTCCGTTCAGCGGATTGCAGAACTTATGATCGACAAAAATCGGGCTACCCTGTCCATCATCCCAGGAGAACAAAACACGTGAAGCTCCCAGACAACAGCCTTGGTGTGTCAGACGCAGTCCAATGGCATGAATGCCCCAAGTTGTTCTACCAGAACATGAAGCGGCACACCCTCGGACACGACGTCTTCCAGATCCAGGGGATCAGCTACCCCCTCGCCTACGGGAATGCGCTCCACGCTGCTGCGCTGGCCGTCGTAAACGATCCTGAAATCTACATTGACGACGCCGTCGATCTTGGCTGGTCTGAATACTCTCATCACTTAGAGCCTAAGCATCATGCAGAGTTGAAGAAAGATGTGCAAATCGTCATAGATAGGACACGTGAGGCGAGCAGTCTTGAACTTGTGGCGTCAGAGCAGGACATGAGCGTGCCTCTATTCCTTGGCAGGGACGAAGACGAAGAGATTCGTGCCCTTGATGAAGAACACGTTTGGTACAGTTACCGATTCAAGATCGACGCACTGTATCGGATGAAATCAAACCCGACGCACTATGTCATTCGGGACTTCAAGTCAACCCGAAGGCCCATCTTCCAGTCTGACGTTGACGAGATGATCCAGTTTACTGCCTACGACTACGCTGTTCGTGAGCTTTTCCCCGACTGTACTGACGTCACCATCTGGTGGGACGGAGTCAAGCAGGGGGAGATCTTCAGCAGTCGAACCGACACCGATCGTATCAGATTTGTCGAGTGGCTGCGATCCACCATCGTCGCCATTCTCAACACCCCTGACGCCCAGGTGGCGACTACGCCCAAGATGAACCAATGGTGTGCCTACTGTCCGTTGCTTGATTCCTGCGAGGTCGTACAGTACGCGACCACGCTTGCCCTGTCAACGATAGCAAAGCAGACCGGACGCATTGAGGTGGGCGATCTGCCAGAGCAGCACGTCAAGCAATACCAGGAGTCAAAGAACGCTGAGAAGGTTCTGAAGGCCTACAACGAGAAGGTCAAGCGATTCCTCATGGAGGCCCCTGGCGTCTACGCAGGACGCTCCTACACCCCTATTGATGTAAGGACCAAGGAGTGGAAGGCGCGGGACGTAGTGAACATCGTAGGCGACCACGTGATCGACGAACTGGCAAAGGTGGCCAAGCGAACGGTCACACCGTACCTTGAAGACCCTCAGTACGCCCCCGACCTGATGGCAAAAGCTATACCCTCCGGCTACCGCAAGCTCTTGGACCGTGAGGTGAAGGAATGACAGGCCACGCTGAAGGAATGACAGACCACGTTGAAGAGGCGTTCAAGTACGCCTTAGCAGTCGGCAAGGCCAAGGGTAAAACAGAACACAGCGGCTACATGCTGACGACGTTCAGGCGACGACTGGAAGAGCTGGTTGGCGAGGTCGTTCAGACCCCCCTGGCTAAAGGCCTACAGATACAGCAATACGATGAGGATGATCAGATCGAGTTCGCTCCGCACATGCCCTTTGTACACGTTTGCAACCAAGACAAACAAGAACTCTTGCCTTGCATTCTATGCAGCATGATAGCGGCCGGCAATGCCGAGACGAGAACTTACACATTCCCAGAATTTGACGATAGTGACTACTAACTTGAGGACGATAGTGACTACTAACTTGAGCGCCGCCGCATATATACACGGGTGGGTACGCACGGAGGTAAGGATAAGTAGAGTAGGTACCAATACGATACTGTTGATACCAAAAGTATTGTTCAGCTAAGGAGGAGGATAGGAGGTAAAGATATGTATCGATACGCTTCTTTACAACCTAAACGTATGAGAGTATCTGTACCCAAGGAGGGGTCATGAATAAAGTCACGGTCGCAGTTCCGCAATCAGTCGTAGAAGAAACGATCGCCCAGGGCGACGTCAGCATTCTCAAGGAGTGGTGGGAGAACCAACAGGGGAACCTTTCCAGTGACGAGGAAAAGGTTTACGAGGCCTGGTTGGAACTCTTCTTTCGGGATCGCAAGATGAAGCCGGCTTTCCTGCCAGAGAGGCGAACGATCGCAAGGGCAAGGCTCCGACGCTTCTCAGCTGATCAGCTAATCCAGGCAATGAGAGCTGTGGCGGGGAGCACGTTCATGATGGGGGACAACTCTTCAGCTCGGCGCTACGTGGACTTCAGGAACATGATGAGCAACGACGCGAAGGTCGAGCAGTGGTTGGATCACTCTGTCGATCAGAATACGGAAAAGGCTGCAAAGAGCGAACAACACGAACAGTTGCGGTTGAAACTGAAGAAGGCTGCATCTAATCTCCGAAACTCGCCATCACCAACACTTCAGCAGCGGGAGAGGTTGCTGGACCTGTTGTTGGAGTTGAAAGATTACGGCGAAACATTCGATTGGCGAACAGGGGAGTTCGAGGGACATGACGAGGATGGTCGATCATGACGCAGAGCGGGCGGTACTCGCAGCTTGCGTCCTACACCCAAAGGCTTTCCCGATAGCTCAAGGGAAGTTGAGTCCAAGCGATTTTGCTGACCCGACGAATGCAGCGGTGTTCAGGGGGATGATCGAGATTGCTGTAGCGGGGCTGACAATTGAGCCGGCGACTGTGGTTGAAGCGGCCAGGAAATCCCTCCCTTCCTCCTCTTCCAATTCGCCCCTTCTTGATGTTCAGGGTCGTGTTCAAGAACTGACACAGACTCGTTGCGAACCTCGGAACATTTCGGCTCATGTTAGCGCTGTAAAGCGTCTGGCTGGACTGAGGCATGTCGAACTGTCTCTTCAGCGTGCAATGACGAAGATAAATGACAGTGCCGATCCTGATGCAGTGGCTGCGTCTGCGATGGAAGACCTGTTGAGAGCTACTGCTTCGTCTAATGCTGATGTGACCTTGTCGTATGGTGAGCTGCACGATCGCTACCAGGCAAAGCTCCGAGAAGAAGCGGAAATCGTCAGGTCAGGCAAGAAGGTTGGTATTAGGTTCGACTTTGCCCCTATCGACAACTACACCCACGGCATGAGGACTGAAGACGGCGACCTGATGGTTATGGCTGGCGCGCCTGGTTCGGGCAAGACCTCGGTGAGTATGTCGTTGATGCGCCGCTACGCTTTGATGGAACGGATGGAGAGGCCTGAGCTTCGCAGGGCTGCGTTGTTCGAGAGCATGGAGATGGGTGAGAACTCAACGGGGATGCGCTGGTCGCAGATGATCGGAACCCTGACGACTCGTGAGCTGCGTGGCGGGATGCAACCCCAGAAGATCGAAGCCCTCAAAGCGCTGACCGATAGGGAGCGCGATATTCCTTTGTATGCTAATTTCGCAGCCTCCCCGAATGTGGAGCAGTTGAAGTCAAGGATCGCGTATCACCGCAACGCTCACAATGTCCGCCTGGTTGTCGTTGACCACTTGGCTTATCTTGACATCGAGGGGTTCTACAAGGATGAATACCTCAAGCAGGCGAAGATCGCGCACTACTTGAAGCACGAGATATGCAAGCCATTGGGTGTTTGCATGATCTTGATCGCTCATTCGAATAAGGCTTCAGCGATGCGCGATGATCCCAGGCCTAGAATGTCTGATCTCGCAGGTTCACAGCAGTTGGCCGGTAAGGCCGACTACATCAATTTCGTTTACAGGCCTTGGGATTCAGCTTCTGAAGAGGCCAAGCAAACGGGTATTTATTCTGAGAAGGAGGCGTTCTTCGTGTGGACGAAGAATCGCAACGAACGCTTAGGCGATTCCTCCTTCGTCTTTGATGGTTCGACGATGACGATCGAAGATGCAACGTCATACCTCACGCCTGCTGTCTAGCTGCGTCCGCACCCCTCTTTAGGATTCGCCTCAATGTGTGTTGCTCACGATGTCCTCATGGCTCACCGCGCTCAGATTCTTGAACGGGTCGAGCAGAAAAACTGTATCATTGAAGCTCTTCGCAACGAGGGCCGCAAGGCTGTGATTCGCCGAGACGAGCTGATGTTGCAACTTGCCGATCTTGAGGCTGTTTTGTCTGGCTTGAATGTCGATCTCATGGAAACGAGGGCATCGTAATGAGTGTTTATGAAGGTCCGCTGGGGCGAAGGGCTCCCTCAAACTACGATCATGTGAGTAAGTACCCGCTGTCGGCGCTGCCTACAATCGTGCAACCAGATAAGGTTCCAGTTGTTTTGGGGATTGACTGGTACGCGAACTTCGATAGTCCTGTCATGGACCCTGATGGGACTTTCTGGATTGGTCGTGACCTGAACAACCTCGGCGTTCGCAGGGGGGGTCATGCTTTGGCTGCCGAACCGCAGGCTCCCGGTCGGGGATTGTGGGATCGCCTGTCGTGGTGGTACTGGTATGACCAGGTGTCAGAGGGGATCTGCGTTTCTGAGGCGGTGTGCCGCGCCCAGTCGCTTATGAACCGCGTCACTTATCAGCCCCGTCCTTTGTATGACGAGGCTCAGTTGCGTGATCCTTTTCCTGGGGAGGACTACGACGGAACTCTTGTCAGTGCTGGCCTTGACGTTGCTCGAACCAAGGGGTTGATTCGTGCTCGCAAGGGGGAACGGCACCGTCTTGAGAAGGGCGCTTTGGCAGACCTTGACAGTCGTTGGGATGCTGGACAGGGGATCGTAGCCAACCGTTGGGCCACTTCCGTTGACGAAGTGCTTCAGGTATTGGGCCAAGCCGGCCGTGACTACATCATCCTGTTGAACAGTTGGGGCAACAAGTACCCTCATCGCGTGCGAATGCCAGCAGAAACATTGGGCATGCTGATGCAGAACGGTGCTGAAGTAGGGATTGTGACAGACCGATGAAGCCGCTTATCATCATCCCCGTATACGTCAATGCTCCTGGTCAGTTGAACTATCTTCAAGGGTGTCTTGAGACGCTAAGAGATACGTCAACGACTGCTATGGCTGATGACATTGACATCATGATGGTTGACGATGCCTCGCCGCTCGAAGACGTCTCCGATCTTCTTGAGTCGTTCGCAACGAGGTTTGGTGCAGAGCTGGTCGTCAAGACTGAAAACGGCGGGTTCAGCAAAACCGTCAACGTCGGCCTAGTGAAGGCTCACCGCGAGAATCGTGTAGCTGTCCTAGTGAACATGGACGTTAGCTTCGTTGCTCCCCGCTGGTTGGACAACGCTCTTGAGGATGAAGCAGACATTGTTGGCGGGATGCTTCTCTATCAGAACAAACTGATTCAGCATGGCGGGGTCTTCTTCAGCCTTCTGCATCGACAGTGGGATCATCGCTTTCGCTTGGCGCCCTTCACTCTTCCAGAGGCGAACATGCGATTTGAGTGCCCGGTGACTGGTGCGCTTCAGATAATCAAGCCGTCCGCAATGGAAGAAATTGGCTATTTCGACGAGAACTTCTCGCTCGCCTACGAAGATGTAGATTATTGTGTAAGAGCAGACATGAAGGGCTTGAAGGTGGCGTATAACCCAACGGTTCGAGCGTATCACTTCGAGAGCTTGGTTCGAGGGCACGGTCCTGAAGCAGTAAAGCACAAGGCGATGCACGATCAGTCCCTCATGTACTTCATGCAGAAACACCAGAATACTCCGCTTCAAAAATATGTCCCCCCGATTGATAGGCGAAGAAATGAAAACGATGCCAACACCGTTCCCGCGACCGACAATCATCCCGTCCAATTGCCCTCCTAACACTGGCGTTGTCCCACCCTGGTTGATACCTAAGCCAAAGAAGCAGCCAAAGTGGGCGAGATCGGTGGGGGTGCGTCCGGTCTGATAACAAGAATGACGAAGATGCTAGAAACTAAAGACATCCTCTTCGTCGGCGTCGGGAACTCAGCGATCTGCTGGTATCGAATCGCTCTTCCTGCCATGTATCTTGGATGCGATTGGGCTGGTCTTGACCACAACCTTCGCTTTGTAACTGGGATCGTCAACAAGAACACCGAACAGCCGATTCTCGATCAATACAAGATCGTTGTCTGGCAGCAACCCCGAACTAGGGAACACCTTCAGGCTATACGCCGACTTCGCAGCTTGGGTGTGATTGTGGTTGCAGAGGTAGACGACTACCTGCACGGCGTGAGGAACATGAAGGATCACGATTTCTCGGGTCATAAGCGGCAGGCCGGTGCGACGAACAAGAAGGGGTTCCGGCAGAACAAGGCGCCGGAGAGGATCAATTCGTTCAGCAAGAAGAGCCTGGCGTCGTTTGACTCCTGTCTTCGTGAGTGTGATGCGATGATCGCTTCAACTGAGTGGTTGGCGAATAAGTATCGCGCGATGTTTCCGACTCTCAGAGAGAGTACGCATGTTTGCCTGAATGGATTGGACCTGGGAAGGTACGACAAGGGGCGCCCGAATATGAGCGGCGTCACGCTGGGCTGGGCGGGGGCTACCGGGCATCAGTATGCGTTTGATCGCATCTCTCCGGTGATCGAAGGAATCATGAACGACTATGACAATGTGAACTTTGTCAGCATTGGCCAGTCGTTTGCAGAGAAGTGGCCGCAGTTCGGCAATCGCATCCTCTCCCTTCCCTTTACCAGCCTTGAGAATTACCCCAACGGAATGACTATGTTCGACATTGCTCTCGCGCCCGCAAGAGAATCAGATTGGTATCGAGCCAAGTCGGCTCTGCGCGCGTATGAGGCCGCAGCCTTGGGAGTGCCGATCGTCGCATCGTCCATCGTGTATTCGGAATTGCCTCATGGAGTGGTTGGGTACATCGCTGACACTCCTGAAGAGTGGGATGCTCGCCTGCGTGAGCTGATCGAAGACGAGGCCAAAAGGACAGAGATGGGTCTGAACGCCAGGAAGTGGGCCTGGGACGAGCTGGACATGGCAGTCCGCTGTACGCAGTGGGACAAAGCGCTGTACGACATCTACGCAAATCACAACGAGGAAGATAATAGTGAAAGAAAATCAGATCACGCCGCTTCTGTCTGAGCGTCAGTTCCTGGCAGCAGTGCTTACGGGATTGCCCGGCCTGCTGTTGGCTTACGTCTTGGCGGGATCGCAGATCCTGGATGTTGTCAGGGGGACACTGGAGATGCGGAATGCTGCCGCTTCTATTGCCGCAGTCGCTGCGCTGTTGACAGTAAACCCGATCACGCTCTACTTGGCAGCGCGCCAGTTCCCACGCGGGAAGGCAATCGAGGGCAGTGCCCGAGTAGCGGCGCAGGAAACCTACGCTGCATGGTCCGACACCAGTCTGACTAAGTAAAGAGTGATTCGCATCTTCGTCAATGGCAAGCCTGAGCCTGGGGGGTCGAAGTCGGCCATCCCGCACTGGGGGCTTGTCAACCGCTTCGCCAGAAGCATGAACGGGGCGAAGTGGATTCGGGCAGACCAGATCATGCAAGTGATACGGGTCAAGGATGCAAACGACAAGGTGGGGAAGTGGAAGGAGTTGGTGCAGGCGGCTGCTCTCTCCCAAACTCCACCTGATCACAAACCCTACAGCGAGCCGTTGGTCATGTGTGCGGTGTTCTTCAGAAAAAGGCCCGCCAGCCACTTCACGAAGAAGGGCACGCTGAGCGCTATCGGTCGGAGAAACCCCGAGCCGATCACAAAGCCGGATGCGTTGAAGTATCTACGGCCGGTGGAGGACGCACTAACGAAGATCGTATACGATGACGATTCGAGAGTGACTGCCAGCTTCCTCTTCAAGCAATATGTTGACAATGACGAAGATCAGGGCGCTTACATCACTGTTATGCCTAAGTCCAAATGGTCATATTGCCTAGAGTTCGTCCCAAGAAACGACGAAGATGCGTGACGTTGAGATGGAACAGAGGATGCTTAGGTATGAGGGGTTGGTGATTTCGACCACTAGAAGGTGGCGAGGCTACATCTCCCAAGAATTGGCAGACGAGGATGTGCAACAAGAGTTGCGAATGAAAGTCTTTCGCGCGTTGCAGACGTTCAACCCGAATCACCCGTCAGGGTATCCCGAGGAACGTCACGTGTTCGGCGCTGTGCGGAACAAGGTGAAAGACCTGATCGTGAAGAAGCGATTGAACGCTACGCCGCTCAGCGAGCTTGGCGGCAAGATGCGCGACAAGGAGCGGCGGGCTGATTCGCCCGAGGGCATCTTAGAGTTTCGGTTCGGCAAGTTGGATGCAACAACTACCGAGGCGCTGAGAGGATTGCCGAAGGATCAGCAGGAAATCGCCGTGAGTCTCGGGATGGGCTACAACCACAGCGAGACAATGACACTCATGAAGATGAAACACAGTGTTTATCAACGGCACTTAGCAGAATTGAAGATACACCTTCGCAACTACGCGAACGGCAACCCGCGCTGAGCCGCAAAGCACAGCAGGGCCAGTTTAGATAGCGAGTCGATAACAGGGTTGTCTTCGACGTTTGCGTATCGCCCCTGTTTCTCGGCTGCGTCAAGCGCGTTCACTCCTACGGTGATTGTGCATTGGGCGTCCTCGAACTTCCAGGCAGAAATGTGCCTGTCTTCCTGAGCAGAGAACGTGACAACTACATCTTCCGGCACGATCTGAGTGCTCGAAGCGTGCGAGCCCGTCAGCCTGCTTGCGGTGCGAACTAGCGCTTGACCGTCAACAACCTTGTTGTGCTTGACGATTCCCAGGCTAGACATGACTGTCCAGATGTACATGGAGCGATTCAAGACCGCAGCGATGTCAGCAGAAAAGCACAGTGCAGCCAGTTCGACTGCCCTCTCTTTGTCTTCTGCGTTGGTGCTGTGATCGCGTGTCAACACAACGGACAAGAGAAGTTCTTTTCGTGAAACGATCACGTTGTCTGAAATCTGGAATTCTTCAGGGTCAAACGTGGTCGATGTGTGCTCTGTTTTCCAATCGCTTCTGCTGTTGAGCGATTGAAGAAGATCATCGCTTCGCTCTTTAGCCAAGGGAATCCATGCGAGGCTGTCGTCTGTAATCACGTCTTGTCTCCCTCTGCCTGCTCGTCCCAGCCATCATCGACGAATTCGATCTGGCTTGCGGGAATGATCAACCAGCCCGTGCAGTCTCGGTCAAGCTCCTTCTTGACTTCAAGAGCAACTTGGTGAAAAGCAAACAGACTACCCATCGGACGTATGGCGTCTGCGTAAACAACATGCCTGTGGTGATCGCCTTGATAGACGACTCGCCAGCTTCTCTTCCAGTCGTGCCGTGCTTGATGTATCTCTTGAATATTGCGTATCTCTTGAAGCTGAATGTTGTCTTCGTTGTTCATTTCAAGGCTCCTTTTCAAGTGAACATGAAAAAGGGGGGAGCCGAAGCCCCCCCTTTTCTCTTCCCGACCAAGGGAAAATCAGAATGGAAAGTCGTTTACTGCTGCGCCGACTGGTTGGAAGTCGTCGCTGACAGCAGGTGCTGGCTCAGACTGGTCTGATGAGTTGTCTGAGTTCGCCTTGCTTAGGAAGTCAACCTCGCGTGCGTTGATCTCGATTGCCTGGCGCTGAGTGCCGTTCTTGTCGGTGAACTCATTGAGCTGCGGCTCGCCTACAACGATGACTTCGGAACCCTTCGTGAGGTACTGAACGCACGTGTCGCCCTGCTTGCCCCAGACAGAAACCCTGTACCACATTGTCTTGGCGTTCTTCCCCCGACCATCGACTGCGATGTTCATGACTGCCAGTGTCTGGCCGCCCTGGGTGGTCTTCTTCTCGGGGTCTCGACCTAATCGACCTCGTACCATGATTTGGTTCATAGCCATGTGTATCTACATCCTTCTCGTTTTATCGGACGACCTAACGCCGCCCGTCCTGCGGGGGAGTATACCGGTCAATGCGGCGATCTTCCTGCGAGCCGTCCCCCGAGTCAGGCATTGTCTGCCTCAAGGATTAGAGCGCACCCGGCGCAGGGCTCGTAGCTATCCCCGGTCCCCGGAACATCGAGGCACGTTTCAATGGGTAAGTCGTGCGTGCGCTCGCAGTGCTCAAGGTCGCGCAGTTTGGCAACGAGCCGGTCGTGCATGTTGACGCGGCGACTGACCCGATAGCCGATGGTGGCAGCGAGCGACACCGGAGCGATGCGCTTACCCCCGTCTGCCACCCACCCGGCCATTTGGCCATACAGGTTCGTGCTCCACCACACCTCAAGGGTTGGGTTCGGTGGTTCCTGTAATTGCTCTTGCGGGTCGGTCATGCTGCTGCGTCCTCTCGTTCGTTGGTGGGCGGGGTTTCATGGTTGCACCGACAGTGCTGCGTCCGCGATTTGCTGGCAGCGAACGAGCGCAGCGCGTAACACAGCGACCTGTCGGCAAGCATGTGTGCGAGCATCATTACCCTCGTGGTTCGGGTGCCGATGTGTACCGCATGAGAACCACTTGTCGCCAGACAACTCATTGTACATTGCGTTGTCTGGGTCATCACTTAGTCCACAGTGCGGGCAATTTTGTCGGGGCAAGGGGTTCATTGTTCGACCTTGCACATGCGTTCAACGAGTTTCACGGCGCTCGCTTGAAGAGCG
>Ga0163150_10006919_pt1 | contig 13617 bp, 11 predicted proteins | sample OliLakLV19P2IB_FD_148628 | JGI IMG/M metagenome (GOLD analysis project Ga0163150, IMG submission 148628) | Freshwater microbial mat bacterial communities from Lake Vanda, McMurdo Dry Valleys, Antarctica - Oligotrophic Lake LV.19.P2.IB | ecosystem: Environmental > Aquatic > Freshwater > Lake >...
GTGATGCCTTCGGTTTCAGCCAGCGTCGGGCGCGGCTCTTCGTAGTAGATCAAGCCAGTCAGGAATAACTGCTCACGCTGCGCTTCATCGATCAGCGAAATGGCCTGCGAACGGTTGCGCGGGTCGTGGTCGCGGCCCAATTTCTTGAGGCGGATGTGCGAACCATCGTGCATCTTGACGGTGATCGCGTCGCCTTCTTCGTAATCGACGGTGATTTCTTCACGCGGCATCACATAGTCGATGGTATGGAGTTCGATCTCGTGTTCCTTGCCGTAGCCGTAGCTCTTGGTCGAGGTATCGGCGTTATTGAAGGTCACGCACGGGCTGATGATGTCCAGTACGGCAGTACCTTTGTGGCTCATGGCCGCCTTGAGCAGCGTTTGAACCTGCTTGGCATCGCCGGAGAAGCTGCGCGCCACGAACGTGCAGCCGCTGATGATGGCTTCGAGCGCCAGATCAATCGCAGGTAGGTCGTTCTTGCCGTAGTATTTCAGCGTTTGGCCTTCGTCGGCGGTGGCCGAGAACTGGCCTTTGGTCAGCCCGTAGACGCCGTTGTTCTCGATGATGTAGACCATCGGGACGTTGCGGCGCAGCAGGTGTTTATACTGACCGAAGCCGATGCTGCCCGTGTCACCGTCACCGCTGACCGCGACGGCCTTGAGCGAACGGTTGGCCATCATCGCGCCCGTTACCACCGACGGCATACGCCCATGAATGGCGTTGAAACCGTGCGAACTGCCGAGGAAATAGGCCGGCGTCTTGCTGGAGCAGCCGATACCGCTGAACTTAACGACCTGATGCGGGTACAGCCCGATCTCATAGGCCATGCTGATGATCTGGTTCGAGATCGAGTCATGGCCGCAGCCGGGGCATAGGGTACTGGGGCGGCCTTTGTAGTCGGTACGTTCGAGACCGATTGCGTTTGTTTTCGCCATGATATTACGCTAATTCCTTGTCTGCAATTTGCTTGTGAACCCAAAAGGCGGTCATAGGCAGGCTGTCGCCGAGCGCCAGCGAGATCAGGTTGCTTGAGCCGGGGATTTCCATCCGCAGCAGCGAGCAAAGCTGCCCATCAAAGTTGTTTTCGATCACATAGACGCGCTCGTGCTTGCTCACGAAATCTGCAATTTCATCGGCTAAAGGCAGGGCGCGGACGCGCAGGTAGTTAGTTTGAACGCCTTCAGCGGCCAGAAGAACACGCGCTTCTTGAATGGCCGGGTCGTTCGAGCCGAAGCTGATGATGCCGACGGATTTGCCCGCTTCAAAATCAGTCTCAGGCTGTGGCACCATCTTGCGCGCCGTATCGAACTTGGTGCGTAGGCGCTGCATGTTGTGAACCCAGTCGTCGGCGCGTTCGCTGTAGACGGCCATATCGTTGTGACCCGTGCCGCGTGTGAAATAAGCCGAACGCGGATGATCCGTACCGGGCAGAGTACGATAGGGGATACCGTCGCCGTCGTAGTTCTTGTAGCGACCCCATTCGCCGTGTTCCGCGAAGAAGTCTTCCAGCCCGATTTTGTCCAAGACCTTGCCGCGCTTAATGGGCTTATCCGGGTAGGTGAACGGATCGGACATCCACAGGTTCATGCCGATGTCGAGATCGCTCAACACGAAAATGGGCGTTTGCAGCTCGTCGGCGAGGTCAAGCGCTTGCCAGCCGAAATCGAAGCATTCTGCGGGGTCACGCGGCAGCAAAATCACTTGACGGCTGTCGCCATGACCGAGGAAATAGGCGAACAACAGGTCGCCTTGACTGGTGCGTGTTGGTAGTCCGGTACTGGGGCCCATACGCGTGATGTCCCAGATGACGGTAGGGATTTCCGCGAAGTAAGCCAAGCCCGCGAACTCGGCCATCAAGCTGATGCCGGGGCCGCTGGTCGAGGTCATCGAACGAGCGCCAGCCCAACCCGCGCCGATAATCATACCCGCCGCCGCGATTTCATCTTCGGCTTGTACGACGGCGATTGTCTCACCGCCAGCGGGGTCTTTACGCAGGTGACGGTAAGCCAGAATCGCGTCGATGAAGCTGGTCGAAGGCGTGATCGGATACCACGCCGCGAAGGTCAAGCCGCCAAAAACCGCGCCGAGCGCGCCCGCTTCGTTGCCTGTAATCAAGATTTTACCTTCGGTCAGGTTCAACGTTTCGAAGCGATACGGATGCTGACGTTCGGCGTAGTGTTCCTGCGACCACTCGAAAGCGGCGGTCACGACATCCATATTCATCTTGGCGGGTTTTTCTTTGCCGCTGAAATTATCCAACAGTGCTTGCCAGATGATGTCCAACGGAATATCGAACAGCCACGCTACCGCGCCCACGTAGACCATGTTGCCAACTTGGTCGCGGCGTTCGGTGGGGATGTCGAACCGTTTGACGATCTCTTTGATCGGGAGTTCGTAATACAGAATATCGGTGCGGCTTTGTCCCCATTTCCAATCTGACGGGATGATGCACACGCCGCCAGCAGGCAGGTTGGCGATGTCTTCCGCCGCCGTGTCCTGATTCATAACGATGGCAATTTCCGTCGTGGCGCGGCGGCCTGTATAACCGTCCTTGCTCACGCGGATGGTGTACCACGTCGGTAGACCTTTAATGTTCGACGGGAATAGGTTCTTGCCGTTGACCGGGATGCCCATCTTGAACAGCGCCCGAACCAGCGTATTGTTTGAGGTCTGGCTGCCAGAGCCGTTCTTGGTGGCGATCATGAAAGCGAAGTCGTTGACGATCTTGGGGCCGTCCGCGCCTAAAGGTTGGGTTTGCGGATCGATCTGTACATTAACCATGCTGTGTTCCTCCGCGCAGTGGTCTGCGCGATACTCCTTAGCTGCGTCGCCAGCAGTTTTACAAACAGCGCTGGCGGAAATTCGGTAGGTGGCAAATAAGACAAGTTAAATCGACGTGGTGTTTTCGGCTGTGACCGCCTCCGGTTCTCCTTTCATGTCTTGCATTCGCGGTTGATGCCGCAGCAGCGTGGTGTGTTTGACAAAGGCCGCCTGCGCCGCGACGTAATCGGCAGCGCAAATGGCATCTAGTATCTGCTCGTGATAGTCCCAAACGGTTTGTAGATAAGCGTAATCGGCGTAGCGGTGCAGTTCTACCGCTTCGTAAGCGTCCCAATAGGCTTCAAGCAAACCGATGACAAATGGGTTTTCGAGATGTTTGAACACCGTCAGATGAAAGTCGCGGTGTTCCTGATAGGGGATGCGAATCCATTTTTCGTTGAGTTTGGCGCGGGCGTCGGTGATACATTCGCGCATCTTGGTTTTGTCGGCGTCGGTGAGGGTTTCGCAGGCTTCATGCCAGAAGGCGACTTCGATATGGTTACGCAAGACGCTGAACAATTCGAAATTGCCGAGATCGTTGGCGAGAGCGAACAGCAGACTCAGGCGTACCGCCGGAGTGAAGCTGTATTCTTTGAGTCGTGTCCCGGTTTTGGAGCGGACTTCTACAAAGCCCAATGCCCGCGCCACTTCTAGCTGTTCACGCACTTTACTGGTCGCGCCGAGGTGGTGTTCGTGCTGAAGCTCATTGATCGTGGGTAGGCGATCACCGGGTTGCAGACCCTTCTCCGTGATGAAGTTCAGGAGATCAGAGCCGAGGTCAATATACGTCATGGATTCTTATTCATCTGATGAATAGTATGAATGCTATTGAATGCATTATAGCACGACCATTTGGCGCATGTCCATGAAGATCGGCTAATGAAAGATTAGTGAATTTTTGTACGGATTGACTGATTGACGCTGCGAGCGATGTTGTCGAAATCCACTGAATTTTCGAGGAAGTCAATGCCGTCGGTGGGGATGGTCAGTACGGGGCAGGCCGTCCAATCACCGATCCAATCTTCGTAGAGGGCGTTCAGCTTAATGAGGTATTCCGGCGCGATGCTTCGTTCGAACTCGCGTCCGCGTTTGTCGATGCGCCGCAGCAACGTATCGACGCTGGCTTGCAAATAGACGATCAAATCCGGCGGGGGGACGAAGGCGCTGACCGCTCTGTAAAGGCGGCGGTAGGCATCGTAATCACGCTCGGACATCGCGCCTTGTTCGTACAGATTGCGGGCGAAAATCTCGGCATCCTCGTAGACGGTGCGGTCTTGAACGACACTGCCGGGAAAGTCGAGCAGTTGGCGATGGTGTTCCAAGCGCTTGCCGAGAAAGAAAACCTGCGAATGAAAACTCCAGCGCTGCATATCTTCGTAGAAGTCGGCAAGGTAGGGGTTTTCGGCGTTGGCTTCGTAGAAGGGCTGCCAATCGAAGCGATCCGACAGCAGCGCCGTGAGCGAGGATTTGCCCGCGCCGATGTTGCCCGCGACGGCGATAAACAGTTTAGGTGAGGGTGGTTGCATGATTATCAGTTTTCAGTAGACAGTTATCAGTTTTTAGTTGAAATGCCTATGTTCCTTAACGAAAGAACATCCAACATTTAAATTGTAACCATCATCGCTCAAAAGTTCTACTCGAAAACTCAAGCAATTTCTTAAACTGTGAACCGACAACTGTAAACTGAAGACTTCAACCTGCTTCTTCCGTTACCGTGATGTTTACGCTGCCGATGAGGATTTCGCTGCCGTCGGCGGCGCTCTGTGTAAAGGCGCGAATCTCCGCCGGGCCAGTGTAGCCGTTGGTCGCTAGTTCGAGGCTGAACGGCACTTCGTCGATGAAATACGGATTCACAATGGTCATGATCTCTGAGTTAATGTCGTTGCCATCTTCGTCAATCAGCCTGACGGTGAATGTATTCTCGAAAATGCCCGACGCTGTACCCGAAACGAGTATCGCACTGCCGCTGACGGCTGCGCCATCAGCCGGAGAAGTGATGCTGCCACGCAAATCCGCAGGGCGATACGATTGGTGCGAGAGTACAATTAAGGCGGTGTCATAAGTGCTGGTCACGGGGAAGTCAGCGCCAGCGGGCAGTGCGATAATGCTCACTTCCATATGTTGGCCCGTGTAATTGTGAACCAGTTCTACCGTCCAGCGCCCCTCATCGGCGGCTTGCAACTGTACCGTCCACTGGGCGATCACTTCGTCGTTGTCCCCGATTGCCCGCAGCGCGAACTCGTCGCCGGGAATGCCCGACGCTGTGCCGCTCACGTAAAGCACTTCGGAATAGACGACTGTGCCATCGAGCGGATACTCGATGTCCACCACGCCAGTGAGAGTTTCCGTCGGCGGAATCGGTGTCGTTGGTGGTGTATCGCCTGTGCCAAGTGAACACGCTGACAGCGCCAGCAGCGTTAGAACGAGAGCAAGGTATCTCATTAGCGCGAGAGCTTCGCCAGACGTTCGCCGGCCTGCTTGAGCGTATCGTCGGCTTTGCAGAACGAGAACCGCGCTTGGGTTCGCGCAAGATGCTGATGTTCTGGCGCGAAGAATGGCGCGGGCGGGATGCAGGCCACGCCGATTTCGGTGACAAGATGCTGCGTGAAAGCCAGCGCGTCACCATCGAACACATCCGCGAAATCGGCCATGATGAAATACGTGCCTTCGGGCGAAAACGGCTTCAAGCCTGCCGCGCTCAAGCCATCGAGCATCAACTTGCGCTTGGTGGTGTACATCTCCTGAAATTCTTCAAAGTACGTTCCCGGTAATGACAGCGCTACCGCCGCCGCTTCCTGCGAGGGGTGATGGCTGGCGAAGGTCACGAACTGGTGAGCGCGCCCGACTCCGGCGATCAGATCAGGGTGGCCGGAGACCCAACCGAGCTTCCAACCGGTGAAGCTGAACGACTTGCCGAGACTGCCAATCGTGACCGTGCGCTCGAACATGCCCGGAATAGAGGCCATCGGGATATGGCGCGCATCCCCGAAAACCAGATGTTCGTACACTTCGTCCGAGATGCACACTACGTCGAACTCGATGCACAGATCACGGATGAACTTCATTTCGTCATAGGTGAACACCCGTCCGGTAGGGTTCTGCGGTGTGTTCAGGATGATCGCCCGTGTTTTGGGGCCAAAGGCGGCGCGCAGTTCGGCGTGGTCAAACGTCCAATCGGGGGGGCGCAGCGGCACAAATACGGGGGTCGCGTTAGCCATAATGATGTTGGGCACGTAGCTGTCGAAATACGGCTCGATGACGATGACTTCATCGCCCGCGTCCACCAGCCCAAGCATCGACGAGAAGATTCCTTCCGTCGCGCCGGACGTGATGACCACGCCAGATTCAGGGTTCACGTCGAGGTCATAGAAGCGCGCCGCATGGTCAGCGACGGCTTTTTTCAGCGATGTTGTGCCGCTTCCCGGCGCATATTGATTATGCTTGCCGGAACGCATCGCGGCGATAGACGCTTCGATCACCTCATTGGGGCCGTCGAAGTCGGGGCGGCCTTGACCGAGATTGATCGCCCCGTGCTTCTGCGCGAGGAGGTTGATTTCAGTGAAGATGGTTGTGCCGAAGGTGCTGACGCGGTTGGAGTAGCTGGGCATGGGTTGGTCTTGCTCCGTAAGTGCGCTGTGATACGGGCGAGGCATGCCTCGCCCCTACAAGGATGTATATTTAGCGGCGCAGAGATTCCCGCGCCTGTGTTGCCAGTTGGTCAACACGCTCATTGTACACATCTCCGGCGTGTCCGCGAGTCCACCGCCAGCGAATGGTATGGCGCTGCGTGGCGAGGTGTAAACGCTCCCACAGTTCCTGATTCATGACAGGCTTACGAGCGGATGTCATCCAGTCGTTCTTGAGCCAGTTCTTGATCCATTCGGTGATGCCTTTTTTGACGTACTGGCTGTCCGTATAGAACTCGACTTCGCACGGCTCTTTCAGCGATTCGAGCGCGGAAATAGCCGCCATCAATTCCATTTTATTGTTCGATGTGTGATTTTCGCCGCCGCTGATTTCTTTCTCAACGTCGCCAGAGATCAGGATCGCGGCCCAGCCGCCAGCGCCCGGATTGGGTTTCGACCCGCCGTCGCTATATATGGTTACTTTGGGCATGATTGTCCTATCAAACGTAGGGGCGTTCAACTGAACGCCCCTAGAGAGTCTATTTGCAAGTTGTAGATTTACGCGCTGGCTTGTGCGGCGCTTTGCTGCGCGGCGATCATCTTCCGTAGAACCGTCTGCAAGATGCCGCCGTTGCGGTAGTATTCGATCTCTACCGGAAAGTCCATGCGCGAAATGGTCTTGAAGAATGTCACCGTACCATCTTCGGCGGTGGCCTGTACGGTGATTTCCTGCTTGGGTTGGATTGCATCGCTCAAACCGAGGATGTCGAAGGTTTCCGTACCCGTCAGTCCGAGCGTGGTCGCATCTTCGCCTTCGAGGTATTGCAGCGGCAGCACGCCCATCATGACGAGGTTGCTGCGGTGAATACGCTCGTAGCTCTTGGCGATGACTGCCTTCACGCCGAGCAGCGCTGTGCCTTTGGCGGCCCAGTCGCGGCTCGAACCCATGCCGTAGTCGATGCCAGCCAAAATCACGAGCGGCGTACCGTCCTTGATGTAGCGCATAGCGGCATCGTAGATGCTCAGTTCTTCGCCCGATGGCAGGTGAAGCGTAACGCCGCCTTCGCTGCCCGCCAGCAAGCGGTTACGCAGGCGGATGTTAGCGAACGTGCCACGCATCATCACTTCATGATTACCACGCCGCGCGCCGTAGGTGTTGAAGTCTCGTGGTTGGATACCTTTTGCCTGTAGGTAACGTCCCGCAGGGCTGTAGGTGGCGATGTCGCCAGCCGGAGAGATATGGTCAGTGGTGACCGAATCACCAAGCAAGGCCAGCACTCGCGCACTGTTGATCGGCTGAATCGTGCCGGGTTCGAGGCTGAAATCGGTGAAGAACGGCGGAAGCTGCACATAGGTGCTGGTGGGGTCAAAGTGGAACACATCGCCCGAAGCGCCTTCGATGGCGTTCCATGTCTCGTTGCCGGTATAGACGTTGGCGTACTGTGTCTGGAACAGGTCAGGCGAGAGGGCATTGGCAATCGTGTCGCGGATTTCTTCCAGCGTCGGCCAAATGTCCTTGAGGTAAACGGGATTGCCTTCTTTGTCGTAGCCAACGGGGTCGTTAACCAGATCAATATCGACAGTTCCAGCCAGCATAAGCCACAACCAGCGGCGGTGACGCTAGATAGTTGGCCTTCACGAAGGGGTTGATGCGCCCCTCGAAGTTGCGGTTGCCGCTTAGTACGGCGGCGGCGACCAGATTGCCTTCGGTCACGGCATCGGAGACTTCATCGGGCAGAGGGCCGCTGTTGCCGATACAGGTCGTGCAGCCATAGCCGACGGTCTGGAAGCCGAGCGCGTCCAGATAAGGTGTCAGGTTGGCGCGCTGGAGATATTCGGTCACTACGCGAGAGCCGGGAGCGAGGCTGGTTTTCACATAGGGTTTGCGCGTGAGTCCTTTTTCGACGGCCTTCTTGGCCAACAGACCCGCGCCGACCATCACCGACGGGTTGCTGGTGTTGGTGCAGCTTGTGATCGCCGCGATGACGACGACGCCATGCCCGACGACAGCCGTATTGCCGTTGTCGTGGATGGTGGCCTTATTGGTGGTAGCGGTCTCATCGAGCGCAAAGCCGCGCTTGTCCACAGGGGCGCGCAGGGCGGTTTGGAACGATGCTTTCATGTCGCGCAGGGTGACGCGATCCTGCGGGCGCTTGGGGCCGGCCATGCTTGGCTCTACGGTGCTGAGGTCGAGTTCAAGCAAATCGGTATAGACCGGATCAGAGGATTCGTCGGTGCGGAACAAACCCTGTTCAAGGCAGTAGCGTTTGACCATCTCTACGTGCGAACGGTCACGGCCAGTCCGCAGCATGTAGTTCAGCGTTTCATCGTCAACCGGGAAGAAGCCCATCGTCGCGCCGTATTCGGGGGCCATGTTGGCGATGGTAGCGCGGTCAGCCAGTGATAGGCGGCTGAGGCCGGGGCCATAGAATTCGACAAACTTGCCGACGACACCTTTCGAACGCAGCATTTGAGTGACGACCAGCACGAGGTCAGTCGCGGTGGTGCCTTCGGGCATTTTGCCCGTGAAGCGGAAACCGATCACTTCGGGGATGAGCATATATACGGGCTGTGCCAGCATCGCGGCTTCGGCTTCAATACCGCCCACGCCCCAACCAAGCACACCAAGACCGTTAATCATGGTTGTGTGGCTGTCCGTACCGACGAGCGTATCGGGCAGGGCTTCGCGTTCGTCGCCATTGCCTGTCGGATAAAGCTGAACGACCTTGCCCAGATATTCGAGATTGACCTGATGGACGATGCCCGTTGCGGGGGGGACGACGCGCAGATTGGTGAACGCCTGCTGTCCCCAATGCAGAAATTCGTAGCGTTCGCGGTTGCGCTGGAACTCGTATTCGGCATTGATCTTGAGCGAGTTGGCGATGCCGAAGCTGTCTACCTGCACCGAGTGGTCGATGACCAGATCGACAGGGATGACCGGATTAATGGACTTCGAGTCGCCGCCTTTGAGCGAAACGGCACTGCGAAGCGCGGCCAGATCGACGACGACAGGAACGCCGGTAAAGTCTTGCAAGACAACGCGGGCCGGCTTAAACGGAATTTCCACCGCTTGTGGGATGGGCGTCCAATTGGCCAACGCGAGAACTGCATCTTCCGTTACTTCATAACCGTCGAGGTTACGCAGCGCGTTTTCCAATAAGACCTTGATGCTGAATGGGAGTTGGTTGATGTGACCGATGCCGCGCTCGGTCAGCGCGTTCAGTCGGTAAATGATTGCTTCGCCGCTGCCTGTGTCGAAAGTGCCGCGCGCGCCGAAGCTGTCCAATTTTGTAGCCATGCGCTTCTGTCCTTGCTGCTCTTTGTGTCGTGCGGATAGGCACTACCGAGTGGCTCGGCGCGGGTCGGGCTGCGGGCACAGTCCTTCTATACGTATCGAGGCACACCGCAGCGAAGCCCTAAAGCGTCATACGCTGGTAGAATACCATCCGTTTCGGGTTGAATTAAACGCATTGTAACCCAAACTTTGAACCATTGTCAGTGTGATTTACGTTTTAGAGTTACCATTGATGACTCAGGTTAATTTGTTGGATGGTGTGATGCGTATGGAGAGATGGTATGCCCGATACAAATGAACCGATTTCAAAGCCCGAAGATGCGCCTATCACCGAACAGGATGTGCAGACATTCCAGCGTTTACAGCGCTTGCAAGAACACGGACGCTCGAACCTGACAGCGGTGATCGCGCAGAAGGCGATGGGCGGTTTTAGCTTGCAAGCCGAAGCGCTGCCGCCAGAGATCACCAACGAGGTGCGTGTACTGGTGTATCCGCAAGACCCGTTCGTCAGTGAACCCGAAGTCCGCACGATGATTGCCAGCGATATTCGGCCCGGCTTGGTGAACAGCCGCGTGGCCGTCGAAGATGCCACTGTGCCGATTGCATCTCCCGATGATGACGGCCACTACCTTTACTGGCCGGGGACACCGGAGTTCGATCAAGTCAACTGCTTTTATTATGCGACGTTCACATTACGGATGTACGAGCGTTATGCGCGGCGGGCGCTGCCGTGGGCTTTTCCGAAAACGCGCATCGTCGTTAGCCCACACGCGGGCGAACAAGCGAATGCTTTCTACAGCGAACGTGACCAAAAGATCGGCTTTTACTATTTTCAGGTAGATGGTCAGGTGGTCAACGCGGCCCACAGCGCCGACGTAGTGAGCCACGAAACGGCCCACGCCATTCTCGATGGTCTGCGTGATCTGTACAACGAGTCGTTCGGTTTGGGGCCGACGGCTTTTCATGAGAGCTTTGGCGACATCACAGCGGTGTTGGTGGCCTTGCACGATGATTCACTCATCACGAGGCTGTTGAGTTGGACGGAAGGCAATCTGCGTACCGATAACTTCGTGGCGGCTGTCGCGGAAGAAATGACCAACCGCCTGCGCGCCGGAAATAATCACGTTCAGGGGCACACAGTCTACCTGCGGAATGCGCTCAACGTGCTGCAAAATGCGCCGTTCGATGTGCTGCGCTATATGCCGGAAAATCCCGAAATGGAACTCGGACGCGAGAGCCATAACTATTCGCGGCTGTTTACGGGTGCGTTCTATAACCTGATGGTGCTGCTGTACGAACGGCTGCGGAAGGATAGGGCCCCTCGTTTAGCGCTGCATCGCACACGCGGCATTCTGGGACGGCTGCTGACGTTCGCGGTAGAGTTGGGGCCGGTTGGTGAGTTCGACTTTGGCGACATGGCGCGGGCGTTCTTGATGGCCGATCTCGCGCTGAATAACGGTCAGCATACTGATCTCATCACGCAGGCATTTGTCGAGCGCGGCATTTTCAGCAAGAAAGAGGCAGATGATTGGGTGGCGCACGGGCAGCATTTACCGGACTTGCGGCTGCCGGAGAGCATCAATTCGGCAGCAGAGTCTGCAACTTTTCTCACAGAACAGGTGCTGCCCGTGTTAGGATTGCCCAATCCGCCCACCGATTTGCTGCCGCTGGGCGCGTACCGTGATGCCTCTGGCTATGCGTTCCTGACTTATGTCAACGCCCGGCAGATCGAGTTGAAAGGAGCGGGGTTTCAAAAATTCGACGGTTCGCATATCGACGCATTTGGCGGGCTGACGCTGGCCTTCAATGCTGAAAACCGTCTGTGCAGCGCGATCTATCGGCCTGTGACCGATGAAGATACGCGCCAGATTCAGATTTTGACCGCCGAGTTGATTCAGCAGGGGTTGGTGGTCAACAGCATCTACCCCGCTGCTGTGCCAGAGGATGCGGTAGCACAGCTTGTTTTGCCCGTTGATCCGCAAACATTGTGGACACCGGATGCGCCGCCTGCGGCCACCACGCCCGAAAGCGCTGGCCCGGCCAAATTGGTCAAACTGCCTGTGATTTTTGACAGCGTTCCGCGCCATCTTTCGCACTTTATCGAATACTTGCGCGCACTTCAGCAGCAGATCAGCGGGGACGTGTAACAGGGTAAATAGTTTTTGCTGTTGCAATTTGCCCCCTGCATTGTAGACTCGTTCTCCAATGAGAACACCGATTTTTCGCTGTTTGGGATAATAGACCCTTCCCCGGCGAACTCAATATCAGGAGATTATTTGTGACCAGACGTAACGACCCCCCGAAATCGAAAGCCGCCAGTGCAAAAGGCGGCGGCGAACGACGTTCGCGTACCGTAGAACGCCGCGAAGAACGACAAAAAGAACGCCAGCGCCGGCGTCAGTTGACGATCCTCGGTGTGGTGGCGGTGATCGCTGTGCTCGCCATCCTCTTTATCGTACTGGCGAACCAGCCCGCCGAAGCACCCATTCCCGCAGAATCAGCGGCAACTTATGATGGCATTCCGCAGACCATCAGTGACGCGGGTTTTCCGCAGCTAGGCAACCCTGACGCTCCGGTGCGCGTGGTCGAGTATGCTAGTTTTGACTGCTCACACTGCGAAGAATTCCATCGTACCGTTGTTCCAGATATCGTTGAACGTGTACGCGCGGGCGAGGTGTTGTTCACCTATGCGCCGATGTTCGGCACAGGTGGTATTGCGAACGGCGAAGGCGCGGCGAAGGCCGCCTTGTGCGCGGGTTATCAGGATGCTTTCTGGACATTCCATGATGCGCTGTTCAACTGGCAAACTCTCTATGCGAATCAAGCGTTTACCAGCCAGCGCTTAAGCTCCGGTGTCGATAATCTTGGCATCGATAAAGGCGCATGGAACGCCTGTATGGGCAGCAGTCGCCCTGCCGAAGCCATCACTGCGGCGCGGGAAGAACTGACGCTGGAAGTCGGCGGGGTTTCGACACCGACGATCATCGTCAACGGCGAAGTTGCTGGTCTGTCTGTAACCGATGTGATGGGGGCAATTGATGCTGCGCTGGCTGCCGCACCTGCTGCTCCGCCTTCCATCGAACTGCCGCCCGTTGAAACCGAAGAACCCGAAGCAACCGAAGAAACTGCTGACGATACGGTAACGGAAGAAGCCGCAACAGAAGCAGCGGCGGATGAAGAAGCACCCGAAGACGCTGCGACTGAAGTAGTTGAAGCGACTGAGGAAAGTTAGAGGCGTAACTACTGGGGCGGTTCACGAACCGCCCCTACGGTTTATTAATCTCGCTTGGACAGCATCGGCCCCAACTTGCGCCCGCCGATCAGGTGCAGGTGCAGATGATAGACTTCCTGCCCGCCATCATCGCGGCAGTTGATAATCAGACGGTAGCCGCTCTCCGCGATACCCTGTTCGGCGGCGATTTGCTTGGCCGCGACGAACATATGTCCGATCAACTGCTCGTCGCTTGGCGCGATGTCGTTGGCAGTGGCGATCTCTTTGTTGGGCACGATCAGAATGTGAACGGGCGCAATCGGGTTGATGTCCTTGAAGGCCGTCACTTGATCGTCTTTGTACACGATGTCCGCCGGAATCTCTCCGGCGACGATTTTCGAAAAGATCGTTGGCATTCGTTAGCTCCTAGTTTCTAGGCACTAGCTTTTTCTTCACTCAGAACTGTATTCCCTCGAACCTCGCGCCTCGAACCTTTCCTCTGCACTGCCTACATGGCCATGCCGCCATCGACTACCAGCACATGGCCGGTGATGTAAGCGGCTTCGTCGGACGCGAGGAAGGCTGTGGCAAACGCCACGTCCTCGATGCTGCCCCAACGTCCAAGCGGGATATTGGCGTTAAGCTGTTTGGTGATGTCTTCGGGC
>Ga0163150_10006920_pt1 | contig 13615 bp, 13 predicted proteins | sample OliLakLV19P2IB_FD_148628 | JGI IMG/M metagenome (GOLD analysis project Ga0163150, IMG submission 148628) | Freshwater microbial mat bacterial communities from Lake Vanda, McMurdo Dry Valleys, Antarctica - Oligotrophic Lake LV.19.P2.IB | ecosystem: Environmental > Aquatic > Freshwater > Lake >...
GATTCATTGCGGGCGGGACGGGCGGTGAGCTCAGCAGGCATGTCGTTCTCCATAAGCAGACTTCATCATCATTGCCCCTACGATGCACCAATGACGGCCACGAGCGATGAAGCAAAGATGAAAGGCGACTCACGCTCGCGCGCCGCGGCGGCATCCGCGCCGGCTTGGACCAACGCGGAACTCGCCGCCAACCCTCACGCCAACGCCGACAAACCGAGCAAAGTCCGCTCGATGTTCGCGGCCATCGCCCCCAAATACGACCTCAACAACCGCCTGCATTCCCTGGGCCGCGATCAAGCGTGGCGGAGGTTCGCCGTGCGCATGGCCGAGGTGCAACCCACCGACCGGGTGCTCGATGTCGCCTGCGGCACCGGCGACCTGACAGAGGCTTTCGCCAACGCCGACGCGGCCGAGGTCATCGGTCTCGATTTCACCGCCGAGATGCTCGACATCGCCCGCATCAAAGCGCCGAAAAACCTCGGCGACCGTGCCGCTGTCGTCTCCTACCAGCAGGGCGACGCGCAGGCTCTCCCCTTCCTCGATGCCAGCTTCGACGTGGTCTCCATCGCCTTCGGCATCCGCAATGTCCAGAACCCGGCCCAGGCTTTGCGCGAGTTCCATCGCGTGTTGCGCCCCGGCGGTAGGCTGATCGTGCTCGAGTTCTCCGAGCCGCGCTGCACGCCGGTGCGATGGCTCAATAACCTCTATACCCGGCACATCATGCCGACCACCGCAACGCTCATCAGCGGCGACAAGTCGGGGGCGTATCGATACCTGCCGATGTCCGTCGCCACGTTCACCAAGGAAGCGCAGTTCGTGCGCGAGTTGACCGATGTCGGACTCGTTGAGACGCGCGTCTGGCGGCTCACGCTCGGCGTGTGCAACTGTTATCGGGCTTTGAAGCCCCAGCGCTGATCCGCGCCCAATAACGCGCTCGCTCACCCCCGCCCAAGCGTTCCTTGCGCGGGTTTTATCAGTCACTCCTCGCTGCCGTCCGCGCGGGCTTATTTCCTTCCAATCCGACGCGCACGCTCGATAGTGAACGCACGCGAAGGGCACCAGCCCGAACGCGGGCGAATGGAATCCCGCCCGCGTGCCATGCGAAACCACGGCCACCACCGCGCGGGAGCGTGCGGACGGCCGGCAACGCCACACCTGTGGCGGAGACCATCTTCATATGAGTGCCGAAGCAAACGTCGAAGGCCTGATCGAGAAACTCTTCGAGACCCTGATCGCGGGCGATCGGCCGCGGGCTAGGCTCGTGGTGCAGGAGGCCGAGCGCACGCTCGGCAAGCCCGAGTCGCTGATCGAGGATGTCTTCTGGCCGGTGTACAACAACATCGAGAAGCTCTTCCGCTCGCATCAGATCGAGCCGCTGGCCCACCACATGGCCAGCCGCCTGCTCCGCGTGCTGGTCGATCAGACCGCGGGCAACCTGGCTTTCAACACCAGCCGCGGCAAGAGCATCCTCGCCTTCTGCGGGTTCAGCGATGCCGATGAACTGGGTGCGCAGATGGGCGTCGATCTGCTGGAGGCCGCGGGATTCCGCATGACCTTCGGCGGCGGCGGAATCGCCAACGACGAGATCATCTCCCGCGTCAACCAGACCAAGCCCGATGTGCTGCTCATGTTCAGCAGCGCGGCCCAGGATCTGCCCAATATCCGCGAGCTGATCGACCAACTGCGCGAGATCGGGGCGTGCCCCGACATCCAGATCGCCGTGGGCGGCGGTGTCTTCAACCGCGCCGTCGGCCTGGCCGAGGAGATTGGCGCCGACATCTGGGCCGATTCGCCCCTGGCGATGGTCGAGTCGCTGGTCGAATGCCCCGAGCAGCGCGCGGAGAAAGGCCAGCAGACGGTCGGACGGGCGAAGCGTGCCAACATCAACCGCAAGGCGGCGTAGAGCAACCGGCATACTACCCGCACCCCCGCGCCTGGGCCGACAGCGAACGTCCGGCAAGGCGCGGGGAAGCGGGTGACCGGCGGTCCCAGCCAGCGAAGCGGGTGCCAGCCCTTGGCCTCGCCCAGTATGGGCCTAAAAACCGTCAAAGTAAACGATAAAATGCACCCGGGTAGCTCCAGCCCCGCATGCCTCCGCTTCCGGCTCCCTACCCCCAACCAAACCCCCAAAATCCTTGGAACCTTTCCCCCACCCGCGAGTACCATTGGGTATGACCCGCCAAGAGGAACGCAGTCTGATTGAGCGTGCGATTGCTGGCGACCGGGCCGCGGCCGAGACGTTCATCCGAACGCACCAGGCCTCGCTGTTCGCCTACATGCTCCGCATGTCGGGCAAGCCCGATGTGGCCGAGGACATCGTGCAGGACGCGTTTGTCCGCGCGTTGACCAACCTGCACCGGTTCGACTTCAAGTTCCGTTTCTCAACCTGGCTTTTCACCATCGCCAAGCGGCTGTATGTGAACGCATGTCAGAAGCACAAGCCCGCGTATGACAGCGATGTCGTGGGGGCCTGGGAGGGCAAGGGCGGGCGCGATGAGCGGCCGTACCAACCCGCGATCGACTCCGAGGTCACGACCAACGCCAAGCTGGCAATCGACTTCGCCCTGGCCTGCCTCAATGGCGAGCAGCGCGAGATCGTCGTGCTGTTTCACCAGCTCGACTGGCCGATCGCACAGATCGCCGAATACATGGACATGCCCGAGGGCACTGTCAAAAGTCACCTGCACCGCGGCCGGATGCGCATGCGCACGGCCCTCAGCGAACACGAAGAGTTTTCGCGCCACGTTCAGGAGGTCTGGGCTTGACGCCACGAAAGCGTCGAGATCGTTTGAACTCGCTGCAACAGATTGCCGCCCAACTGCGGCAGACTGACGATGTCGCCGCGCCCGATCTGACCGGGTCCATTTTGGATCAAGTGGCCGCGACCCGTCCCTTTCTCGATGACAAAACGCGGAGGCTCCTCTGGGTGGGGCGAGCATCGCTTGGGTTGAGCGTCGCGGCCGTGGTCCTCGGTGTCGCGCTCACGCAGCGGTGGGCACCGCGTGCTGTCGAGTTTGTTTCGTCGCGTCCCTCGCCGCTCTCCAGCGTCGTCGAAAATGTCAGAAACGAGGCGGGCATCCGGCTGGTCGGGCTGCGTGAGGCGGCCCCGTTGTCCTCCGCGAGCAATCGCAGCGAAAGTTCGCAGCAAGGCGGCCTGCTGACCTTTATCACTTCGGCTTCACCCACACCTTCGGCAACCCCTGCGTCCCGTTGCACGCTCTGCGGCCCGCGCTTGTCTCCTTCCGAAGCCGCCCGCATGGTGCCGCCATCGGATGTGCGGGCGACTGTTGCGCGGGGCGGGGGAATGGGCGAAGAGTCGATCACCTTGGCAGACTTGAAGTCCGCCGCGGGTTCGGCTTCGACCTACGGGCGATTTTCGTCTCGGGTTCGCCTGGGTGCCGGTGGCCTGGGTGGAGGGAGTGGGGGGTTGGGAGGCGGTTTCGGGGGTTTGGAAGCCGGCGGCCGCGTCATCCTCGATGAGCTGACACCGCTCGGTTCCGGAGCTGGGGCCGACTCGGCGCTTGCACCGAAGTAGTTTCGCCGGTAGAACACCCATCGGATCTGTTTCTTGCACCGGCCCGGCCGGTCGTGTCTATTTCATACCCGGGCAGTCCCGGGCTTGGGCCTTGCGGAATGCTGGCCGATACTTCGGATACTCGGCATCCCGTCGCGGGCCGGCTCGTTGTGCTTGTCTCCCATGCGTGAAGTCTCTGCCAAAGTCGTCGGCTCGGTCGTGCTGGTCTTCGGCGCGATGGCCGCGCTCGCGGCCGGCGTGCTGTTGCCGGTGCTGGGCGGGTTTGGTTTCGCAGGGACGGGCTTATGGCCCGCGGCCGGTCCGACGGGCTCCACCATCGAGAGCGGGCGCGACAAGCCCGCGGATGTGCAGGTCGAGCGCGATTCGGCATCGACCCCGCCCCCTGCTCGTCGCGCTCGCTTGCCCAAGCTATCGGGCGCGGTCGCGGCCGCGGCGCGCGTGCCTGCCGACACCGACATGGTGCTGGTGGTCGAGAAGGCCGCGGAGCTGCGCAGCTCGCGGGTCGGCGAAGCGGCGGTGCGTTTCCTGGTCGATGCCGCGGGCATGGGACAAACGCGAGCCTCGTGGACCGAACTCGCCAGCGAACTCGGATGGAGCGAGTCGGAGATGTTCGACCGCCTGCTCGGCGAGCGCGTGGTGCTGGTCGCGCGCGGCTTCGGCGACCCGGCGACGGCGCGATGGGCGCTTCTCAGCGATGTCTCGACCGAGACGGATCGGCGCCTAAAAGAGCGCTTGCAGGCATCGCAGCGCGCCATCGACAACGGCCACCAGATTCTTTCGATCGAGAAGGGCAAGTTCGAGCTGACCAGCCATATCCGCGCGCGGGTGAAAGGCGATGATGCCGAGCCCGCCGACGGAACGGTGGGCGGCGCTAGGTGGAAGCATCCCCAAGGCGATGATGTCACCATCGTTCTGGGCCCAGCCGGGCGGAGCGAGCTCTTCGACGAAATGGTGGGCGTGCTCGCGCGAGGCACGAGCGATGCGCTGGCATCCCACGAGGTAGTCGCCGCTGCCGCTAAATCCGGCTCGCCGGAGATTCTTCTGCTGGCGAGGCTGGAGATACTGGAGACCGCGAAGCCCGCCGCAGCGATTCCGAATGATCGCTGGGGCGACTTTTTTGTACTCTCGGGCGGGCGCAAGGCCGCCGGCAAAGACCGGGGCGACGGCTCGGAGTTTCTCGCGACCGTGGTCTATCGCGATCGCAGCGAGCGCGAAACCAATCTCGCCATCGCGCCGAGCTCCGATGCGGTGTTCCGTGCCCTCGAGCCCGGCTCGCTGCTTTCCATTGTGCAGGCCGCGCCGGTGCAGCAGATTCTCGGCGATCGCGCACGGTTGCTCGACACCCTTCGCGACCTGCCGCTGCCGGAGCCCGCGCTTGGGCTGCTCGCCCCGCGACAAGTCGTTTCGCTCCGTGAGGTTGAGGCGACCAGCGGTGCGGCCGGTGCCTCTGCCACAGTCTCAGCGGTGCTCGCGCTCGAGACTATTTCCACCACGCAGCTCGCGCCGATCATCGACGGTTCGATCAGCCGTTTCATCAAAGAGCGCGAGCAACAGTTCGGAATCCAGCGTCCCGCCCCGCGAGATTTCGGCGGAAGGCTCCCGGCGGTGACTCGCGTCTTGCCGCTCGAAGTTCCCGACGGCAACCCCTTGCGAATCTTCGTGCCCGATCCGCTCACGCTTGCGTGGTCGTTTCCCGCGATCCGAGATGTGGGGGGTGGCGGCGAGGCCGCCCAGAGCGTCCCCGGCTGGTGGGTGATGAGCATCTCGCCCTCGCCCCACGGTTTCGAGCGATTGCCAGAGGATGTCCACAATCGAGTCGCGCTCGCGATCTCGCGGCCATCCGTCGTGTCCCGCGATACCACGGATCGGCGATGGATCTGGCTCGGGTCGATGCAGCCGGCCGCGGTCGAGTCGCTGCTTCCAGGCACCGCCCTCGTGCCCGATGCTGGTGGCTTCCGTTCCGCGATGAAGCGCTTCCAGCACTTGCGAATCGAGCTGTCGATAAGCGATGAAGGCGATATACAGGGCGATTTGGTGGCCAGGCTCGCCGAAACCCGCGTCAAGTAAGCGTGAAAACGCGCCGCGGCAGCGCGAAGCGGTCGGCGCGTTCCTATAGTTCGTTCGCGGTTCGGTTCGCTGCCGAACGTGTACCAATCAGATTCAGAACTGCCGCCTCTATGACCACCGCGACCGCCCCCAACTCGCCGCCCCCGTCAACTTCGGCCACCAGTCGCCTCCGCAACGTCGCCATCATCGCGCACGTCGACCATGGCAAGACCACGCTGGTCGACCAACTGCTCAAGCAGTCCGGAAACTTCCGCGCGGGCGAACTCGAAAAGCTCGCGGGTGGTCAGCACGACCTCATCATGGATTCCAACGAGCTCGAACGCGAGCGCGGCATCACGATTCTCTCGAAGAACTGTGCCGTCGATTATGTCCGCCCCAGTGTCGATGGCGGCAGGCCCGAAGTCTTTCACATCAACATCATCGATACGCCCGGCCACGCCGATTTCGGCGGCGAGGTCGAGCGCGTCATGCGCATGGCCGACGGCTGTCTGCTGCTGGTCGATGCCAGCGAGGGTGCCATGCCGCAGACGCGGTTCGTGCTCTCCAAGGCGATCGAGGCCAAGCTCAAGCCCATCGTCGTCGTCAACAAGTGCGACCGGCCCGATGCCCGCATCGCCGAGGTCATCAACGAGGTCTTCGATCTGCTGGTCGAGCTCGGTGCCGACGACCACGCGCTCGAGTTCCCGATCGTCTATTCCTCCGGCCGCGCCGGCTGGTCGACCGAGAACATGGATCACGCGATCATGGCCGCCGGCAAGGACCACCTCCCCGACGATGCGAAGGCCGACCTGCGCCCCATTTTCGAAGCGATTCTGCGCCACGTCCCCGCCCCCACCGACGATGTGACCCTGCCCTTGCAGATGCTCATCACCACGCTCGACTACAACGACTACGTCGGCCGCATCGGCATCGGGCGGGTCTTCAACGGCCAGATCCGCTCCGGTCAACAGGTCGCGGTCGTCAAGATCGACGGCACGATCAAGAGCAGCAAGGTCGCCAAGCTCATGCGCTTCGCCGGGCTTGGACGCATGGAGACCGACACCGTCCGCGCTGGCGACATCTGCGCCCTCATCGGCCTCGACACCGTCGATATCGGTGACACCATTGCCGATCCCGAAAGTCCCAAGGGTCTGCCGCCCGTGCTCGTCGATGAGCCGACGCTCTCGATGGTCTTCCGCGTCAACGACTCGCCCTTCGCTGGGCAGGATGGCGATTACGTCACCAGCCGCCAGATCCGCGACCGCCTCGAAAAGGAACTTCAGCACAACGTCGCGCTCAAGGTCAACTTCGGTGTCGGCCAGGGCGGCGAGGAATTCGGCGTCTCCGGCCGCGGCCTGCTTCACCTGGGAATCTTGCTCGAAACCATGCGCCGCGAGGGATTCGAGCTCGCCGTCGGCAAGCCGCAGGTCGTCATCAAGAACATCGAGGGCGTCGACCACGAACCCATCGAGTGGCTCGTCGTCGATTGCCCCAACACCGCCGTAGGCTCGGTGATGGAGCTGGTCGGCATCCGCAAGGGCGAGATCAAGACCATGGAGCCGCGCGGCGACGCGATGACGCACCTGGAGTTCGAGATCCCCGCCCGCGGCCTGATCGGCCTTCGTTCCCGCCTGCTCACCGCCACGCAGGGCGAGGCGATCATGCACCACACCTTCGAGCGCTTCGCGCCGATGAACAACGCCTCGCTCGGGCGCACCCAGGGCGTGCTCATCTCCATCGAAACGGCCTCCGTCACCCACCACGCCTGCGAGTTGCTCAGCGATCGCGGCGTGTTGTTCGTCGTGCCCGGAGAGAAGGTCTACGCCGGCCAGGTCATCGGCGAGCACACCCGCGACAACGACTTGGTGGTCAACATCACCCGCCTGAAGCAGCTCACCAACATGCGGGCCGCGAGCAAGGAAGCGACCGTGGTGTTGCGGCAGCCCCGCCTGTTGACGCTCGAAGCCGCGCTCGAATACATCGAAGACGACGAACTCGTGGAGATCACGCCCAAGAGTGTGCGGATGCGCAAGCGCATCCTCGATGAGAGCATGCGCAAACGAGCCGAACGCTCCGCCCGAGACAAAGACGAGGTGTAGTCAGCCGGCAGCGCATCCTGCGGCGGCACCTCCCCCGAATCGATCTGCTCCTTCACCCAGATCCGGCTTCCGTTTGGATCGACCCTCAGACGGTCAGCCCGCGCGGGAACCTCGCATCCACACCGCCTATCCTCTCCGCCCCTGCAACGACCCGGGCTTCAAGCCGGGCGACCTTTCGCCCCCCCGTTGAGTGCGGACGAGTTTCGAGAAAGTCCACCCACCATGTACGCGATTATCGAAGAGTCCGGCGGCCAGCGCAAGGTTGAGTCCGGCGATGTGATTTTGGTCGATCTGATCGATGCAGGCGTGGCCGCGCCCGGCAAGACAGTCACCTTCGACAAAGTCCTGCTCATCGGCGGTAAAGATGGCGCCGCGGCCCAGATCGGCCTGCCTTACGTCGCCGGCGCGAGCGTCGCGGCCGAAGTCGTCGAGGGCGTCGTCATGGGCGACAAGCTCCGCATCCAATACTTTCAGGCCAAGAAGAACAGCCGGCGCCGCACCGGCCACCGCCAGCGCTACACGCGCGTGAAGATCACCGCCATCGCCGGGTGAGATTCAGAAAAAACGAAGGTGAGCACGCCATCGAGGGTCCGGATGGTGGAAGCTGTTGCTCGCCGAACGCTTCAGCCGCCGTCATTCCGCACGAACGTCCCCCGCTCCCGATCCTTTCGCACGCCCGGAAACTTCATCACCCTTCCGTGCGCCGCGCAATACACCCCCGCTTCCGCCACTCCCGTCGCAAAGATCGCCTCCGTCAGGTTCTGCAGCGCATCCGAGCGGATCATCTCGAAGGGCCGCATCGCGCCCGTCAGCACGATCGGCACGCGCACATCGCGCAGGTCGCGCAGCAACCGCTCCCCCGTCAGCGTCAGCGTGTCCGTCCCGTGCAGCACCACGATCCCGGTTCCCGCGGCCGCGTCCGTCCGCTCGGCACCGGCCGCGCGGCAGCCCTCGACGATGGATGCGCGATCTTCCTCGGTCATGGCCAGGCTGTCTTTGCTGAGCAGTTCCACCACAGTCACCGATGTTTCTTCCAAACGCAACCGCCGCAGCATCCGACGCACCACCGACCGACGATTCGACAGCTCGCCCGTCTGCTCGTCGTAGGTCTTCTCGATGGTGCCGCCGGTGGTGATGAGTGTGATGTTGCGCATTTTCCTCGTTGGCCGCACACCTGCAGCGCCGGTGTCGCCGTCGGCCCGCCCATCCGCCCGCGCACGCGAGTTCGTACTCTAGCAGTCGCCCCCAATCCTCCCCAGTTCCCCAAAAACCCCTTTGCTCGCCGCCGCGTAGTCCACGTTCGCACCCAGGAGCAACGCCCATGTCCATCATCCGCCGGCTCGCCGGCACCGCGGCCGCGCTCGCGCTGGTTTCGGCCGCATTCGCGCACGATTTTTGGATCCAGCCCGTCACGTTTCGGCCTTCGGCCGGCGCGCTCGTCAACATCGACCTCCGCATCGGCGACGATGTTCCCGGCGAGAGCTTCCCGCGTAAATCCGGCAGCATCCGCAAGTTTGAGATGGTCGGACCCGACGGCGTGTCGGGCGAGATCGTCGGGCGCGATGCCCACGCGCCCGCGGGCGCGATACGATCGACCGTTGCCGGCGTGCATGTGCTGGGCTACCGCAGCAAACCCAGCTCGGTCGAACTCGAACCCGCGAAATTCGAGTCGTACCTGAAGGAAAAAGGTCTGGAGAAGATCATCGCCGGGCGAGCCGCGTCCGGCCGGTCGGCCGAACCCGGGCGCGAGATGTTTTCGCGCTGTGCCAAGTCGATCATCCGCGTCGGCGGTGGCGACGAATCCAAAGGCTTCGACCGCGTGCTCGGCTACACGCTCGAACTCGTCGCCGATAACGATCCGACCGCGCTGAAGTCCGGTGAGCCGTTTCGCGCGCACTTGCTGCATGAGTCCAAACCGTGCGTAAACGCGCTGGTGATGGTCAAGAGCCTCGACGATGCCAAAACCGTGCTGAACGTGCGAACCGACAACGAAGGAAAGTTGTCCATCGCGCTCCCGAAGGCCGGCAAGTGGATGCTGACGGCGGTGGAGATGGTCACCACGCCGAGCGCGGTTGAGGTCAACGGCATCAAGCCGGAGTTCGAGAGCCTGTGGGCGTCGCTCTCGTTCCAGACGCCCGATTGGACCGCGGCGACCTCGGAGTCGAAGCCGTGAGCGTCGCGCGAGCATTCTGGACGGCCTTGCTCGCGCTGTTGGCGGTGGCCACCAGCGCACCCGCCCACGACTTCGGCTCCATGAAAGTGGTCGCGACCTTCACCGCCGATCGATACGTCATCGAGATCACGCTCTTCCCGGAGCATCTTCCCGCCGCGCGGCGTCCGGAAATGAGCGGAGAGCGATTTGCGGAGTATGCGCGAGCCTTCGCCGACGCCGCGGCCATCCGCTTCGACGGCGCACCCGCCGCACCTGAGGTTGCTCCGCTCGCACCCCCCGCATCAGTCACCGACCAGGTGGTGATGCCGCCGCCCGCGATCCGACTGAGCGGAGTATTGCCGCCGGGCGCAACGTCCTTTGCGTGGTCGCACGGCTGGCCCAAAGACGACTATCTTCTCTGCTCGCAGAATCCTACAAGTGCCGAGCCCGCGTGCCAGTGGATCAGCGGCGACTCCGCGAGTACGGCGTTCGATCTATCACAAGCGTCCGTGCCGAGCTCCACGCTCAGCGTCGTGCGCGAGTACCTCGTGCTTGGGTTTACGCACATCGTTCCCAAAGGGCTCGACCACATCCTGTTCGTGCTCGGGTTGTTCCTGCTCACGACCTCCCCCCGCGCGCTGCTCTGGCAAGTCACCGCGTTCACGATCGCGCACTCGCTCACCCTCGCGCTCTCGATCTACGGCATTGTCCGGCTCTCTCCATCGATCGTCGAGCCGCTCATCGCGCTCTCGATCGCGTATATCGCTATCGAGAACATCGTGCGGCGCAAGCCCGGCCCCTTCCGCTTCGGAGTGGTCTTTCTGTTCGGCTTGCTGCACGGAATGGGCTTTGCCGGCGTGCTGACCGAGCTGGGCCTGCCGCGCACCCAGTTCGTGCCCGCGCTGGTGGCGTTCAACGTCGGCGTCGAGATCGGTCAGCTCGCGGTGATCGCGGCCGCGTACATGGCCGTCGGCGCGTGGTTCGGCAGGAAGGATTGGTACCGGAGCAGGATCACCATTCCCGCTTCGATAGCGATCGGCTGTGTGGGGTTGTTCTGGACGGTCGAGAGGCTGATGTAAGGAAAGAACGGCAAATCTGCAAATGAAGGCAAAGCAGACCGCTGGTCATTAGGCCCCTACGCCGTGCAGCTTGCCGACGCGCTGCTTGCGCGGGTCGGTGCGGGAGATGATATCGCTCACGCCCTGCTGGTTGAAGCCCTTGAAGCCGTCGTTGCGCTCCAGGTTTTCGAGGTGCGAGCCGATTGCGCCGTCGCGCATGAACGTCTCGGCCTGGTCGTGGGTGATCTGGCCGCGGTCGAGCAGACGGTCCACCCGAGTCTCATCGACGCCCCACGGCTCGCCCTCGGTAAATGCCTGCTTGAGATAGGGGAAGGTCGTGAATGGGTGCATGGTGCGGATGTTACGGCCTTCGAGCTGTTCGACCAGCGCGGCCCAGTCGAACATGGCCTCGAGGTGGTGCATTCCGGCCTGAAGGATGGCCTCGCCGTGCAGGCCGCACCACAGGCCCACGGTGCCGAGCCGGTCGCGCGACTGCTTGAAGCCCTCGTGGCTGAAATCGCCGAGCAGTTCCTCGCCGTTCATGTCCACATCGTTGAAGGTGGTGATGCCGGTGACGTGGTGCTCCATGACCTGCGCGCCCCACTGGGCCTCGTGACCGGCATAGAACCGCTCGCGGCAGACAAACCCGAGCTTTTCCAGAAGCGCGACCAGCCGGGGAAAGTGCTCGCGCGAAGAGCGGTAGGTGTGGTGGTCGTGGTTGGCCCAGCCCAGCCCGAGCCGCTGCTGGCGACCGTGTTGCACCTGCGCGGCCCGGTTGCGCTGCATCCAGTAGCGCCGCTCGGCGTTGAAGAACAGGTCGCAGGTCCAGTCGGGCCCGAGGTCGGCGATGGCCGCGTCGACCAGACGGTTGGTCTGGATGAAACCATCGGCGTCATCATCGAAGGTGCGGGTGCGCAGGCAGAAGCGTTCGAGGTGCTGCTGCGCCTGGACGGCCTTGAGGGCATCGAAGCGCGGCGCGACAAATCCGCGCCAGCCGTGGCGTTCGACGGCCAGCAGATCGGCATCCTCACCCTTGAACGCGCGGGCCATTCGGAACTGGCCGAGCGGCTCGCCGTGCAGCTCCGTAGCGCCGCCGGGGATGTGCATCGCGGTGAGGAAGTCCATCACCGACTCGACCTTGATGCCGACTTGCAGGTTCGAGCTTTCGCCGAGGACGATGCCCGGAAAGATCGCGCCGGGGTGGATGTAGCAATGCTCTGCTTGCGGCTGCGGCTGGCTGATGAAGCCCGTCTCGGCGAGGCGCTCGCGGATGTCGGCACTCCGCGGAATCGTGATGAAGTCGATCCAGTCGATGAAGCGCGTGCCGGTCTGGTCCTTCATGCGGTGCGCGAGCTGGGCCGCGTCCGGGCAGCGCTTGAGGAACGCATCGACCTGCTCGGTGACGAGCCGCTGGGCCGCGGGCTGCGGGGTCCAGTTGAACTGCTTGAGAACCTCGGGAATGTGGTGAAAAGTCGCCTGGCTCATGGGTCCGATGGTACCCGAGTCAGGCCTGCTCACCGGGGCGCGCGGGGGTGATGCCGAGGAGCCGCAGGTTGCGCTGGTTGGCCTTGAAAGCCACGTCGGCGATGTCGCCCAGCACGGGCACCAGACCGACGAGAGCATCGAGGGCCACGTTGCCGACCATCGCGGCCACGGTGGTCTGGCTCGCGCCGAGGCGCTTGCCCTCATAGATGATGTAGGCCGAGATCGCCAGAGAAACGGCGTCGCCAACGCCCGGGACCAACCCGATTATGGGGTCGATTCCAACGGAGTATTTGGTGCCGGGGATCTGGACCGCATCGTCGAGCAGACGGGCGAGCCAGCGGAGTCGGCGGACGATGCGGGCCCGCTCTTCGTGGCCGACGCCGCGCGGGGTCGAGTGGGCGGAGTGGGCGGGATCGTTGAGTTGGAGGGTTCGGGCGATGCTCATGCCTGGTTGTTCGTGATTCGGGAGGTAGGGTTTCATGGGCGGTCCAAAATGAGAAAGACCCCGGCGCGGGGCACCGGGGTCTTTGCGATAAGTCTTGAGGAGTGAAGATCAGAGCTTGATGCCGTACTTGTCGGCGGCGGACTTGATGCCGTCGAGGAGGCGGTTGGCGACGCCCTTGAGGTCGGTGAGCTTGCTGGTCATCTCGGTGGCGGTCATGCTCTTGAGGCTGGCGAAACCGTCGTTCAAGGACTTGAACTGGCCGTTGAGGCCGGTGACTTCCTTGTCGAAATCGGGCTTCTTGTCGGCCGCGAGGTTCGCGCCGCCCTTGGTGAGCGAATCGAGCTTGGCCTTGGCGCTGTCGACCATGCCCTTGACCTCATCGACGACCTTGTTCTTGGCGGCATCGAGGGTCTCTTTGGCGGAGTCAATCTTGTCCTTGGCTTTGTCCTTGGCGGCATCCATCGTGTCTTTGGCCGAATCGACCTTGGCGTTGGCCTTGTCCTTCGCGCTGTCGAGCGTGGACTTGGCCTTGTCGATGGTGGTATCGGGCTTCTTGTCATCGCAGCCGGTCAGCACGAGGGTGCCGGCGATCATCGAGGCAAGCAGGATCTTGTTCATTGTTTGTTCTTCCAAGCGAGAGGTGCGTGTATACCGATGGTCCGTGCATCCCCATCTGACGACCCGAGGGTTCTTGGGAAAATGCCGTTGGACTTTCCGACGAGCGAAAGTATATGGCGGCAGGGACGGGGGGTGAGAAGCCTTGACGCGGGCGTCGCGGGGTGGCCATGGGAGAAC
>Ga0163150_10006921_pt1 | contig 13613 bp, 12 predicted proteins | sample OliLakLV19P2IB_FD_148628 | JGI IMG/M metagenome (GOLD analysis project Ga0163150, IMG submission 148628) | Freshwater microbial mat bacterial communities from Lake Vanda, McMurdo Dry Valleys, Antarctica - Oligotrophic Lake LV.19.P2.IB | ecosystem: Environmental > Aquatic > Freshwater > Lake >...
ACAGCCATCGTTGATCGTGCAGGCGTGGATGATCGCGGCGTGGCCCACGGTGACATGGTCGCCGATGTGCACGCACGCGTGATCGGAGACATGCACGACGGCGTTGTCCTGCACATTGCTGCCCTGGCCGATCACGATGCGGTTAATATCTCCTCGAAGGACCGCGCCGTAGAACACGCTACTGTGCTTGCCGAGAGTAACATCACCCACAACCGTTGCGTTGCGGGCTACAAAAAGGGCACCGCTCACGTCCGGCGTTTTGCCGAGAAATGCAGCGAGCCGTTCTTGGAGGGTCATTTCTTCGACCACTTGCCGTCTTCGGCCTGCACCCAAACACCGGGTGCGCTCAAATCGGAGATTTTTTTGGCCCGGGCTTTGCCCACCGAGTCCGAAGAGACACCGGTTTTTTTGGCTAAAGCGTCGTAGACAACAGCACGGTCGGCGTTCTCGGCTGCGGCGACACCTTGGTCGTCACCCGAACGCACTTCAAGAAAGCCGCGATTGTTTTCTCCGACAACACCCTCGGTTTTAAGCGCATCGATCTTGCTGATGCGTTGCTCCATACGGGCACGGATTTCGCCTAGATCCTGGGCTTGGACCAAGGGGGCTGAGCCTAACAACAGAAGCGTAAGGGCAAGGAGGCGGAAGAGGGGTGTTTTCATGCGGAACAGGGCAAGGTTACTTCGCGGGGGTGAGGACGGTCGTGGATTTCTTGTCGATATCGCCGAAGAAGTCGTCGAGGGCGCGGTCCACCTTCACGTTGACGTCCACGGTCGCGTGGACCTTAACCGGATCGAGTTTGACGTGTATGCACCCTGTAAAAAGACCGGTGCAACCAAGCAGGAGAAGGCATCGAAGCATGGTGGAAAGTGTCTTTAATGTGACTGGAACTGGCAATGAATGTTTCCCCATCAACGCATTTGAGTCGAGAAATCCTGCTTCATACCCATTTGCAGCACGGCGGCGAGCGGGCCCGCAACGTTGACCTCGATCGTCAGTTCGCCCACGGCGGTGCCCGACTGCTCGGGTCTTGCGCGAATGACCACCGACGCGCTCCGCCCTCCTTCGTCGCCGCCCGGCGTGAGGCGAACATCGAGCGAGTCCACGCGTAAGCCCAATTTTCCGCGTTCGATCTTACTCAACGTATCGTAACCCGGGTTGGCTGGCGAAAACCAGCGGGCCAGCGGCCCCATCCAGGCCGGCAACAACGTGAAACGGGCGGGCACCTGCTCCGTCAGGAATCCCGGCGTCGAAATCAACCGCAACGTGGTCGCCTCGTTCTCGTCGAGCGAAAGCTCGCCCGCGCCCACCTGCACACCGCCCTGAGGATTCCAGCCGAGTCTCAGCTTACCGTTGATACGCCCACTCGCCTCGGAAAGAGCGGTCGGCACGAACACCACCAAGTCCTGCAAGCCCACGCGCTTCATCACGAGATTCGCGTTGAGTGAGGGAGCGTCCAGTGAAACCGCAAACGGCTCGGCCGTCACCTCGCCGCCGGCGATTTCAATCCGGGCGGAGTCGACCGCTACGCGTCCAAAGTCGCTCAATGCTCCGCTCACCGTGAGAGCGCGCGCGCCGAAGCGAGAGGTGCTGATCGTGGCCACGTTAAGTTTAAAAACCGCGCCTCCCTTCAGTAGGTCCGCCGCATTGCCACCAGCCCGCAGAGTGACTCCGTCGAGAGACCAGCCCTGGGTTGCGTGCCGCACAGTTCCGTTGATTAACTCTAGGCGCAGCCCACCAGTCGCGACTCCGCCGGCAGACCACGTGCCCTCGCCCGCGACGATCACGCGCCCGGTTGCACTCAGGCCGGCCAGCATCGATGATAACTCAGGTCGCGTGGCCAGCGCAGGCAGCCACGCGGCAAGGTCAACGTATCCATCGACCACTCGCCAGCGCAGTTCTCCCGTGGTGAGTTGAAGCTCCATCGCGACGCGCAAGGCAAAGTCCACCCCGGTCACGGACAGTTCTCCCGTGCGTTCCGCGCCGTTTCCACGCGAAAAACTCACTCGCCACGTCAGCGGACGCGCGGCCACCGGCGTGAAAGTTCCATGGAGGTCGACGGTCAACCGCGCGATCAGTGGCAAGACATCCGTGAGCCGGTTCCCCTCCGCCGATGGCGATGCGGGGGCGGCCACGAGCGGCCAAACCCCCAAGGCGATCCCCGCGACAAACACGCCGGCATTCCAATACCGCCGTCCACCCCGTTGAGGCACAGGGCTGAGCGTGTTCATTCTTCAAAACGGAAGATAAACTCCTCCGGGCGAGCGTAACCGAGACGCTGGCGAATTTTCATTTCCACGTAAGCCGGGTCGGTTCGCAGGCGCTGCAGGATGTGTTGCTGTTCGCGCAAGCGCTCCTCGGCCTCGGCCAGTCGCCGCTGGGTGGCGAGCTCGACTTGGCGGAGCTGTTTGTATTCCTGCTGCGTCTGCAAAAAAAACGCCGTCGAGCCCGCGCCCACGCTCAAGAAGAGGAGCAGGTAAAACGCGACGATGATCTGGCGGATGGGCATGGTGGAACGCGTCATTAACAGAGAGCATACGTTGCCCTAAGCGGAAGCTTTTTCCAGCAAGACGAACGTGAAGCACAAGGACAGCGACCAGCGAACACAGGTTTCAATACGATAGCGCTTCTGGTTGGAAACAGTCGGCCGTCGCGCGATTTCACATTCTTTTTCCTTCTCACGGGCCGCTTTGGGCGTGCGTTCGTTCCACCGCGCCCACCTACTCCATGCAACATGTATCAGAGTTACTACGGGCTGAACGAAATGCCGTTCAACATCACGCCCGATCCGAAGTTTCTCTATCTCAGCCCCACCCATCAGGAAGCACTCCAGCACCTCAAATACGGGGTGAGCGAGCGCAAGGGATTCATCGTATTAATAGGTGAAGTAGGCTGCGGGAAAACCACACTCTGCCGCCGTTTCCTCAACGAACTCGACAGCGAGCGCTACGACACCGCCCTCATCCTCAATCCCCGCGTCACCGAGACGCAGATGCTCAAGGCGATCCTCACCGAACTCGGCGAGGCCAAGCTCGCCCGTAGTCAGAACGATCTTGTCGCCCAGATCAATCGCGTGCTCCTCGATCGGATCGAGCGCGGACGTGATATAGTTCTCATAATCGATGAGGCCCAAAATCTTTCCTTCGAGGTTTTGGAGCAGATTCGCCTGCTCTCCAACCTGGAGACCGACCAGCAGAAGCTCTTGCAGATCATCCTCATGGGCCAAACCGAACTTAAAGAGGTATTGGCCCGTAAAGAGTTACGTCAACTCCGCCAGCGCATCCTGATCCATTACGAGCTGCATCCACTCACCCGCGGTGACGTGCAACACTACGTCCAGCATCGGCTCACCTTGGCCGGCTCCATGGGCCGCCCCGCGTTCACGCGCTGGGCACTCCGGGCGGTGCATCGCTATAGCAAAGGCATACCCCGCATCATTAATAATCTTTGCGACAAAGCCATTCTCGCGGCTTTTATCCGGGACTCCGACGAGGTCAACTGGTGGGACGTCCGTCGCGCCTTTAAGGACATGCGTAACCTTACGGAATAAGTTGGGCATAAACCCGCTTTATTTAATCCCCACCATTCGATTGCAAATACTGATCTCCTCGGCTTGGCTTTGATCCCTTTTGCCTCTTCCTTCCCCAACATGAGTTTAATCAACGAAGCGCTTAAAAAAGCCCAGCGCCAGAGGATGGAGGGCCCGGTGGCAGTGCCCGGACCGGCAGACGGCACGGTGGCCGCGTCCCCTGTGTCGACCGTTAAACGCTGCCCGCCCATGCTTGCTCGGCCCCAAGTCCTGCTTATAAGCGGTTGCGTGGTGGTGTTGCTCATGGGGGGAGTGCTCGCGTTTCTTTTCCTAATTTCCGATTCGCCGCTCCCTACCCCAATCAAATCGCCGATCGCAGCCGTGCAGCCGGTGAAACCGACCACTCCGGCCTCTGCGCCCACAACCACCACCACGCCCGCAGTCACCGTCACACTGCCCTCGATCAAATCAATCGACGTCGTTGCTACTCCGCCCGCCGCGTCTGTTCCCGCAACGTCCGCCCCTGCGAGCATGCAGATCGCTCCTGTTCAGGCGACCCCGAAACCAGGTGGCCCACCCGCCGTGCCCACGGTTCCGACCGCCAATCCCAAGGTCTACGAGTTCTTAGACACCCTTCGCATCGCCGGTATCCGCGTATCAGCCACCGACCCCAAGATCATCATGAACGATCGGGTGTTCCGCATCAACGACGTGGTCGACCGCAACACCCAGCTACGACTCACCAAAGTCGATTCCTCCATGCTCACTTTCATCGATGCCAGCGGCTACGAATATCAGAAGTCGCTCTAAATCGCGCAGTTCGTTCCTTGCCACATGCAAACAAGCACTTACTAACTGGAGCCAGTTTCAGCTCTTCACCACGTGTTTTCTCAACGCCTTCCCCGCTCCATCCCCTCGCGCCCTGACGCTTCCGCCTTGCAATCGTTCCGGGGCGAGATGCGCGCCTCGTCGGATCTGCATCCCCTTGAAACAGCCCTGATCATTATCACGGGACTGCTCCTGTGTTTTATGCCCTGGGCGCTCGGCACCATGCATGTGTGGAGCCAATTCGTGAGCCTTGGGCTCGCCTCGCTCGTCTTTCTGGTGGCGCTAAGTAACCGCCACTACCGCGGAGAACGCGCGCCTCAGGGTGATTTTAAACTCATCATGTGGCCCAAGCTGATTCGCTTCCCGATCTTCTGGCTCGGGCTGCTCTTTCTTGGTTATATCCTCACCCAGGCGCTTAATCCGTCATGGACATACGTGAGCAACGGCAAGGGTTGGTGGCTTAGCGCGATCGAGCATATCACATGGCTGCCTGCCGGCATGGAAACGCCTTACGCTGACATGAACCCGTGGCGCGAGCTCGTGGTCTACAGCACAGCCTGGCTGATGGCCTGCGCGCTGTGGGTTGGCATTACCCGCCGCGTGGCCATTCAGGCGCTGTTAACCGCAGTCGTGGCCAACGGCGCTTTACTCGCCATCATCGGTATCCTGGGACGGGTCACCAATTCGCAGCAAATGCTATGGGGACTCGTGGATAAGCACGTGGGCTACTCCTTCGCCACGATCATTTATAAAAACCACGCCGGCGCCTATTTCAATTTGGTGCTCATGCTCTGCACCGGCATGCTCTACTGGCATTTCTCCCGTGCAGAACGCCGCATGGAACGCACGAGCCCCGCGCCCGTTTTCGCTTTTTTCGCCGTGTTGCTCGGCTTGGGCGTGCTACTCACCAATTCACGCGCGGGCATCATCCTCCTGCTCCTGTTTACCCTGATCGCCTTCATCGGCTTTATCGTGCGTTGCACGGTTTACCCCACTGAGGGCCGCAGTCCTTGGGTGATCACGCTGCTTTGCGCCGTCTTCTTTTTATTTAGCGGATTGGGTGCCTATTTCCTCAACACCGATGAAGCATTCGGGCGTTTGGGGCGGTTGGTAGAAGAGCGGAAGACCGACTATTCGGTCGTCACCCGCAACCTCGCCCGGAGCGCCACGATGGACATGGCCAACGACAATCTCGTGACCGGCTGGGGCGCGGGCAGCTTCCGTCATTACTTCCCGGTTTATCAGCGCAATTATCCCGAAATTTACGAGAATGGCCGGCTTCGCTGGGAATACGCCCACAACGACTATGTCCAATTCCTCGCGGAGATGGGTTTAATCGGAGTCACGATGGTGTTGGCGATGCTGGCCTGTGGCCTAAGACACCTCATCCGCGCGCGAGTCTGGCTCAAGCCGCACCTCATGTTCATGCTGCTGGCGCTGGTAATCACCACCGCTCATGCGTGGGTGGACTTCCAATTCCACAACCCGGCTATCCTCCTGTTGTGGTGCTGCTCAGCCGTCCTGATCTCACGCTGGGTTGAGTTGGAGAACCGCCGCAAGGCGGCCTGAGCCGAACAACCTGAAACTACCGCAGGGTTTCAGGTGTTCGTCCGCTTACATCAATTTGGGAGTGGTCTCGATGATGCCCCTCGCAATCGCATAACGTGTCAGGCCGGCGACATCGTGGATGTTTAGCTTGTTCATCACTTGCTGCCGATGCTTCTCCACCGTTTTCACGCTCAAGCACAGCTCGGCCGCGATTTGCTTGTTCACCTTCCCCTCGGCCACGAGCTGGATCACCTCGAACTCGCGCGACGTCAGGGGTTCAGCGTGTTTCTGCAACGGCTTCCCTTTCATGTAGGCCTCGCGGTAATGCTCCAAGAGTCGCTTCGAGATCGACGGACTGAAAAACGCGTTACCCGCATACGCTTCCCGAATTGCCCGAATGAGATCGTTGGCCGCCGTCTGCTTGATCAGATAACCAATCGCCCCGGCATCGGTGAGCTGGTTCACAAACTCGTCGTCACTGTAGGACGATAGTATGAGGACCTTTGCCGGGAACCCCTCCTTCACGATCTGTCGCGTCGCTTCGAGACCGTTTAACCGTGGCATCGCGATATCCATGATGACCACGTCAGGCATAAGTTGACGCGTAAGCTGCACCGCTTGGCGTCCGTTGTCAGCTTCGCCCACCACCTCGATGTCCGTCTCCGCCGTCAGCAATGAGCGCAAGCCTTGTCTCACCACCGTATGATCGTCTGCCAGTAACACGTTTATTTTTTTCATGATAATAAAATTTTATGGGGTTGCGCATCACTCACGCCGTTCACGTTCCGCAGTCGGGTTGCCCCGTTCTTCTTCGGATGCTCGCGAACGGGTAATTGCACCCGGATCGTCGTGCCTTTCCCGAACATCGACTCGATGGAAAAGGTCCCATTCACGAGTCTCACTCGCTCCTGCATGCCGAGTAATCCAAGTCTGCGTTTCGCTTTGCCCGCGAGTTGGTCGCTCACGCGAAAGGATCGTCCGTTGTCCGCGATTTCCATGCAGATGCCGCCTTCTATCCTCGGAAATCGAATCTCCACCTCAGTCGCGCGGGCATGCTTGAACACGTTGGTGAGACTCTCCTGAACGACCCGGTAAAGGACGATGCCCTGCTGCCCGTCGATGTGGTCGAGCGTGGCGTCGGGGTGCAGGGTCATCTTCACTCCCGTGCGCTCGCCGAAGGATTTCACGTAAGAACGCAACGCGGCGTAGGGCCCGAGATGGTCTAGCATTTCCGGACGCAACTCGCGCGCGAAGCGGTGCACCGTCTCCATGCTCTGTTCGATCAAGCGCTGGGCCTCGGCGACTTTTCCGTTCAGACGCCCATTTGACCCCGCCTCTTTTCGCAGCATGGCAATGCTCACGTTGACGGCCGTGAGCGTCTGGCCGACTTCATCGTGCAGTTCGCGACTGATGTGCTTCCGTTCCTCCTCCTGCGCCGACACCACTTTGTGGGAAAGCTGGCGCAGGTTCTCCTCCATCGCCTGCGCTTCGCGGAAGAGTTGGATATAGTGCTCTTTGCCCTCTTTAAGCGCATCCTGCGCCTGCTTTTCCTCGGTGATGTCGCGCGTGACCACGATGACGTGGGTCACCGCCCCGTCGTGAAGGTAAGGGTAGTGATTGACGTCGTAATAGCGGCGCCCGCGCTCGCCGCACTTAAACCAAAACTGGTAATGCACGTCCTGACCCGAGAAGCACAGGTCGAGGTGCCTCTTCATCACCGAGCAAAACGGCCCGCGTCCCCACAACTGCGCGAGACCTTTTCCAATGACCTTCTCACGGGGTAAACCATGGGCCGCGCAGTAGGCGTCATTGACCGCCTCGTGTCGGTAGCGGCGATTCACCAAGGTAAGAAAATCGCGCGCGGTGTTCACGATCGTCTCGTAACGTTTCCACATTTCCTCCGCTTGCCGGCGATCAGTGATGTCCTGACAGAATCCTACGAGGCGCAGGGAGCCTTCGTCCCCGATCCCGTCGGCAATCACTTCGCCTTGCGAGTGGAGCGTGCGGATTTCGCCACCGGACCGGACGATGCGTTCGTTGAACGAATACGGGGTGCGATCACGGATGGCCCCTTGAATACACCGTCGCACGCGCAGTCTGTCTTCCGGGTGCACGCGGACGAGGTAATTGCCGAGCGTTGCTTTGCACGCCTGCGGTTCCAGGCCGTAGATGCGATAAAGTTCGTCCGACCACACGAGTTGCCCTGTATCCAAGTCCCACTCGAAACTGCCGACGCTCGCGAGTCGTTGCGCCTCGGCCAATTGGCGCTCGCGCTTGGCGAGTTCGTCCTGGGCCTTTTCACGTTCGGCGATCTCCTGCTTCAAGCGCCCGTTGATGGCGGCAAGCTGCCGGTTGCGTCGGGCCGAGGTTTTATTGAGTTGGCCTAATCGGGTGAATGCTTCCCGAAACCCGCGATGCGCCGCCTCGAAGGGCGAAAGCGCTTCCATGAAAAACGTCTCCGCAGCCTTTACCACCGGTTCGCCCGAGTGGGCCGCAATGGTTCCCAACGCCTCCTGATGCAGTCGGGTCATATCAAGAATTCCCCAGCCGCGGGAGAGGGCGATGCGCCCCAGTTCGTAAGCGCGCTGCAGGTGCTTCTCGCCTTCGCGGGCCAGATAATCGCGAAGCGTCTTCCGGTATTTTGAGGCCAGACTGGTGTAGGCTCGGGTCATGGGTTTTTCAACGCAGCCACTTTTTCATCGTGACGGTCGTGCCCTTGCCCACCCGTGAAACGATATCGAACTCGTCCATGAGCCACTTCGCGCCGGGCAGGCCCACGCCCAGTCCCTTGCGTGGGGAATACCCATATTGCATCGCCTGCCCGATATCCCGGATACCCGGCCCCGCGTCTGTTGCTACAATCTGAATACCGGGATCACCTTTCGCTTGAATGCGATGCATCACGATCTGCCCTTGCTTGGCATGATCGACGATATTGCGGGCCACCTCCGAGATGGCCGCGGTGATCAAGGTGACATCGCCGCCGGTGAAGCCGAGCTCCAGTGCAAGCGCCCGTCCACGCTGACGGGCGGTCACTATATCAACTGCCGAGTGGATATCGGTCAGCATTTCATTTTCCATAACGCGGTATCTGCGGTATTCATGGGGTGTCCAGCGGCGGGAAATGAGGCATCGGTGCCGGACAGACACAGCACGGGCCCCACGGTTCTGCGGTTCGCCTCGGTTAATTATTTTTTATGGGGTGACTGGTAAACCCCAAGCAGGCGCTGACCCCATACGACGCGTCATTAAAAAAGGGTCCAATGGTTGGATGTTTTTTTCGTTCTCTAGCGCCATATCGCCCCGCCTCCTTTGTTTCATTTTGGGACTCGCCTCGGCTGGCATTGGTTGCGCCCACACTGAGCGCTCCGCTGTCGTGCCTTCGCTAGCCCTGCCCACACCCGGCCAGCATGCCTTGCATGTGCTGTCACCGGTTATGCTGGAGCTCGCGTGGATTACCAACGGTAGCGAGCGGGATGGGTTGGGCTTTTTCCAAGCGATGCAGTCAGGACAGAAAGACGCACTCCCTGAGATTTCCGTCGCGGGAAAAATTGTCGCGGTGCGCGCGATCGGGTTTAAGCGCCGTGCGGTATTCGCCCCGCTTCGTCATCGGGATTTGCGAGTCGGTAATTTCCTCTACCTGCAACTCTCCGAGGCGGTATCCGAAAATCAGGAGATCATCATTCGTTTCCCTGGAGCTCAACTGGGATCACCGTTGGTGGCGAAAGCGGATGCGCTGCGATTCAGTCCGGCGATTCATGTCAACCAAGAGGGTTACTTCCCCGGTTGGCAGAAAACCGCCATGGTGGGTTTCTACCTCGGCAGTCTGGGCGAACTGGACGTGTCGACCGCGGAAGGATTTCACCTCATCGACGCGCGAACAAACGAGGTCGTTTATCACGGGAACCTCGTGCCCCGGCCCGACGAAGGATTCCCGCTACCTTGGTATCAACGGGTGCTTGCGGCGGACTTCAGTAATTTCAAAATACCCGGTGAATACCGCCTCGTTGTGCCCGGTCTCGGTGCCTCCTATCGTTTTAACATCGATGACGGGGTGCCGGCCTCGTTTGCACGCGCCTACGCGTTGGGTTTGTATCACCAGCGCTGCGGCACCGACAACTCCCTCCCGTTCACCCGGTTCGTCCATGCCGCCTGTCACACGGCGCCGGCTGAGGTGCCTACGATCGCCTCGGCCATCACCCAAGAGCTCATCGCGTCAGCTAACCAAGGATACAATAACCCGCTGCAAACCGCCCCCGCGCTTACGGGCGTTGAATCGAGTCTCTATCCGTTTGTGCAAAAGGGGAAAATCGATGTCGCCGGCGGACACCACGATGCGGGAGATTACAGTAAATACACGATCAACAGCGCTGGTTTGGTTCATCACTTGGTCTTCGCCGTCGACTCGCTTCCAGGCGCGGGTGAACTCGACAACCTGGGCATGCCCGAAAGTGGCGACGGCAAAAGCGACCTCCTGCAAACGGCGAAATGGGAAGCCGACTTTCTCGCTAAGTTGCAGGATGCCGACGGCGGTTTTTACTTCCTAGTCTATCCTCGAGACCGGCGTTACGAAAACGATGTGCTGCCCGATCAGGGCGATCCCCAAGTGGTGTGGCCAAAGAACACCGCCATCACCGCCGGCGCGGTCGCCGCACTTGCGCAATGCGCATCGTCTCCGCGCTTCAAACGCGAGTTCCCGGAGGACGCAGCCCGCTACCTAGAGAGTGCGCGGCGCGGTTGGGCGTTTCTCAAAGCAGCCATCGAGCAACACGGGAAAGACGGAGCTTATCAAAAACTCACTCACTACGGAGATGAATTCACCCACAATGACGAACTGGCTTGGGCGGCCTGCGAGCTATTCGCCGCGACCGGAGAACAGCAGTTTCACGACGACGTGCACGCGTGGCTCCAGCCCGCTGATCCCGAAACGCGCCGCTGGGGCTGGGTGCGGCTTTCCGAAAGTTATGGGCGCGCCATCCGTGCTTACGCATTCGCCGCGCGCTCCGGGCGACTGGCGCGCGAGCAACTTGACCCCGTGCTCTTGGGCAGTTGTGAAAACGAACTGATCGCGGCCGCGAACGACTCGCTAAAGGCCTCCCGCCAGAGCGCCTATGGAGTGAGCTTTCACGAAGCGACCAAACGCACGCTCGGCGCAGGCTGGTTCTTCCCGCTTGATCTGGCTTTCGATTTGGCGGTCGCGTGTCAGCTGGAATACCCACGCGAGGCCGATCCCCGCGCCGACTATTTCAACGCACTCTTAGGCAACCTGAACTACGAGCAGGGCACCAATCCCATTAACCAATCCTACCTCACCGGCATGGGCTGGCAACGGCAGCGAGAGATCGTCCATCACTACGCATTAAATGACCGGCGCAGCCTCCCGCCCACCGGGATTCCGATCGGCAGCATCCAAGGCGGCTTTGCCTGGCTCGATTTCTACAAGCAAGAACTCGGCGCGCTTTGCTTCCCACTCGATGGCGATCAATCCACGCCCTACCCGATCTATGATCGCTGGGGCGACAGCTTTAATCTCGCGACCGAGTTTGTGGTTGTAAACCAAGCGCGAGGCCTGGCCGTTACCGCGTGGCTCATGGCTGAGACGCCCTTGCGCCGCCAGCCGTGGAGAGCATCCGCTGCGACCGTGGTCGGGCTTACGCCCAAGGCACCCTTGGGTAAACCAGTCACCGCCCGGCTGAGCGTTCCCGATCTCGACCTCAACGGGGCACGCATCGTATGGGAAGCCCGCGACCAGGAACCTGTGTTCGGCCCGGAATTTACCTACACGCCCGGCGTGGCCGGCGATCACTGGGTCGAGGCCGAGGCACAGTGGCCCGACGGACGCCGGGTATTCGCCTCGGTGAACTTCACCGTATTTCGCCCATAATACCCCTAAAAAAATACGGTATTTAACCAACGAATACGAGGATCCGCCCCAAAATCGACGATACCGAACTAAGGCGAATTCAGAGTCAGTTTACGGTCTTCACCCACCGAACCTGTCACCGCTTTTTGTTACTATCGTGTGACGCCCCCACCGCACCGAACAGCTTGTTGAACCCCCCCCACAGTAATCACCCCCATGCGACTGCTTTTTGTTCATGATCGGTTTGGCGCATTTGGCGGCGCGGAGGTCAACGTGATGTTAACCGCCACGGAGTTACGCCGACGCGGACATACCGTCGGCCTCATCCACGGACCATCGACCGGCAAAGACGAACCGGCGTGGCGTCACCTATTTATCGACCGATTTTCGCTGGAAACCGACGACGTTTGCGCCGTCACAAAGCAGGCCATCGCAACCACCGCGCCGGACGCGATTTTCATCCACAACCTCGCCAACCTTGAGGCGATCTCGGCCCTGGCCGCGTCCGGCATCCCGGTCGTCCGTATGGTTCATGACCACAACCTCTACTGCATGCGCGGCTACAAATATCATTATTTCAGCCGAAAGATCTGCACGCGCCCCACCTCTCTTTATTGTGTCTTTTCCTGCGGTGCTTCACTCGCGCGCAATCCCGCCCCCGGCCTCCCGGTGCGTTGGGTGAGCTACGCGGACAAACGCCGCGAGATCGAACTCAACCGCCAGTTTGAGCGCATGATCGTGGCCACAGGCTACATGCGGGACGAATTGCTACGAAACGGATTTTCCTCCGACCGGATCGAATTGCATGCGCCCGTGCCGGACCCGGGAACTGCGGTCGGCCGGAGTTCCTTCGACGCGCGCAACCGCATCGTTTACGCCGGTCAGCTCGTGCGCGGCAAAGGCGTGGACATCCTCTTGGAATCCCTTGCGCTGGTGGAAACTCCCTTCGAGTGCGTCATCCTCGGTGACGGCAATCACCGCACCTATTGCGAGCGCCTGAGCCGCAAACTCGGCTTGGCGAACCGAGTGCATTTTGCCGGCTACGTTTCGCGAGAGAACGTTGCCGAGGCTTACCGGGAGGCGAGCCTAGCGGTGCTGAGCTCGGTGTGGCCCGAACCGTTTGGCGCGGTTGGACTGGAGGCGATGCGCCACGGCTTGCCCGTTGTCGCTTTCGATGCCGGCGGCATTCGGGAATGGCTCGTCGATGGTGTCACCGGTTATCTCGCCCCTTGGATGGACCGGGTGCGATTTGCTGCAGGGGTGGATAAACTCCTAGGCGACAAAACACTCGCCCGCGAGCTGGGTGAGCAAGGCCGCCAACGGGCCGACCAACGATTCAGTTTTGAGACTTACATCCTCGGTCTTGAAGACATGTTTGCACGCGTATCCTCGGCGCGTGCGGAAACCGCGCTCCCATGAATGCAACCCAGCCTGCGGTCGCCAACCGCCTGATTGCCATTGTCGGTGGAACCGGAGCCGGTAAAGGCTGGCTGGCTAACCGTCTCTGCACGCTGCTTGGCGAGCACGGCGGACACCTTTCGCTGGATGATTTCTACCGCGATTGGTCCCACCTTACGCCGGCCAGACGCGCTCGTGTGAACTTCGATAACCCGCGCGCGATCGACTGGCCCCGGGCCGAGCGGGTTCTTCATGACTGCATCGCCGGGCGAACCACCCCGGTGCCACGTTATGATTTTTCAACCCACAGTCGGCTGACGAACGATGAGCAATGGCACCCCACGCCGTTAGTGCTCGTGGATGGGCTCTGGTTGTTGCGGCATACGTCCACGCGCGGCCTCTTCTCCCTGACGATCTACCTGGATTGCCCGGCCGCCTTGCGGCTGA
>Ga0163150_10006922_pt1 | contig 13609 bp, 14 predicted proteins | sample OliLakLV19P2IB_FD_148628 | JGI IMG/M metagenome (GOLD analysis project Ga0163150, IMG submission 148628) | Freshwater microbial mat bacterial communities from Lake Vanda, McMurdo Dry Valleys, Antarctica - Oligotrophic Lake LV.19.P2.IB | ecosystem: Environmental > Aquatic > Freshwater > Lake >...
GTGGTGGGATCGTCGAATAAGCTCATAAGTCCTGCGCGACTAAAGTCGCGCCCTACGTGTCACAGCTGGCGCTGCCGGAGCGCTTCATACAGCACGAGCGCGGCAGCCACGCCGACGTTGAGCGACTCGACCGGCGCGTGCATCGGGATCGAAATGCGCTGATCCATCTGGTTCGACAGCTCTTCCGGAAGCCCCGGTCCCTCGCCGCCGAGAATCAGCGCCACAGGTTCGCGAACATCGGTGGTGAACAGTGGCGTGCCGCCTCGAGGCACCAGCGCCATCGTGCGGATGCCCGCCGTTCGCAGCGCGCGAAGCGTCTCGTCGATGCCGGCCCGCGCGATGGGCAGCCGCAACGCGCTTCCCATTGACCCGCGAAGCGTTTTCCAGCCAAAGGGGTCGGCGGTCGCCGCCGACGCGATAAACGCCGTGGCTCCGGCGGCCTCCGCCGTGCGCATGATGCCGCCCACGTTTCCGGGATCCTGGACGTCGTGCGCGACGACGACCAGCGATTGGGGCCGCGCGAGTACCGCGTCGAGCGCCTCCGCTGGCCTGCGCACGATCCCGATGACCCCCGAAGGTGTCTTCACCGGGCTCATCGACTCCAGAACCTTTCTGGAGACGATAAAGACGTCTGCGCCTTCAGCCGCGAGCTGGTCCGCCAGCGTACGAACGGACGGATCCGTGAGCGCCTCGTGCTCGAACACGGCGCTGTCAATCGCAAGGCCCGAAGCGCGGGCTTCGAAGAGCAGGTGAGAGCCATCGAGCAGCAGCTCGCGTTCGCGTGCGTGTTTCGTGGGAGTGCGAGCAAGCTCGCGATAGCGTTTGACGCTGGAGTGCGGTGCTCCAGTCATCTGGAGAGCATAACAGATGTGCTAGGATCTTCCTTTCGAATGAAGGGCAAAATACTCAGGAAATTCGAGGATGAAGTCGCCGACCTCGAGCGTGAGCTGCACCACGAGCTGCCGAAGGAAATCCAGCGCGCGCGCGAGCTGGGCGACCTGCGTGAGAACGCCGAGTATCAGGCCGCGAAGGATCGCCAGGGCATCGTCAATGCGCGCATCGCGATGCTGAAGAAGCGGATCGGCGAAATCTCGATCATGAACATGGACAAGATTCCGCACGATCGGGCGGCGTTCGGATCCACCGTTCATCTTCGTGAGGACAACGGCGACGCGATCACCTATCAACTCGTCATGCCCGAAGAGGCGGACGCCGCCAAAGGCCTCATCTCGACCAGCTCGCCCATCGGCCGTGCCATTGTCGGCAAGAACGCGGGCGACGAGGTCAACGTCATCACCCCCAACGGCCCCAGGAATTTCGAAATCCTCAAGCTCGTCACCATCCACGACGAGGCGTGAGCTATTCACCCAAGCTGAGAACCGCTGTTCTGCTGAGCGGCAACGGCACGGGCGGGGCTTACCACGCCGGCGTGCTGCGCGCGCTGCACGAAGCCGGCGTCAAGATCGACGTGATGAGCGGGCGCGGGGTGGGTGTGGTCGGCGCCGTCTTCGCGGCGATCGACGCGGCGCCGAAAACCTGGGAAGACGGCGGCGTCTGGCGCCGCCACCCCGCCGCGCGTATGTATGGCTGGCGTCCCGCGTTACTGTGGGCGGCGCGGCTGGCGCTCCTGGCGGCCGCCATTCTGGCCGTGCCATTGCTCGTGCTGGCCACGGGTCTCCTCGCCTATCCCCTGAGCTTCCTGGTACAGATGATCAATGTCGACGCGGGCTTTCGGCTCGTAACGGCGTATTCCGATCTGGTGCGGTATGCCTTCGCGCCGGGTGCGCTGCCGACCCTCATACCTCGATCGATCACGCTGTGCCTGGCGGCCGCCTTTGGTGTGCTGGCCGTGTCGGCGGTCCGCCTGAAGGCGGACCCCACCAGATCACATCGCCACGGACCACATCGCGATCGCGGGCGCTGGTGGGCGCGCCTGGTGGGATCGCCATGGAGCGTGGAGCCCGGTCTCGCGCATGTGCGCGCGTCGCTCTGGCAGCTGTTTCGAGGGCCGGTCTCCGCGAAGGAACCCCTGGCGGCCGAGTTGAGCCGCCGGTACACGGAGCTGCTCCTCGAGAATCTCGGTCAGCCCGGCTTTCGGGAGCTGATCGTCGCGACGCTCGACCTCGAAACGCGGGGCGATCTGATTTTTGCGGCGCTGCGCGACGATCGGCGCGCGGCATACTTTCAGCGCAGCCGCGGCGATCTGATCGATCTGGCGGGCGTGGGCCGCAATCAGATTCTCGAGGCCGTGGCGGGTGCGGTCAGCCTGCCTGTCCTCACCGAACCCCATCTCGTGGCTTTTTCCCCGGAGAGTTACTGGAAGGGGGAGACGCATCGCACGTGCGATCGGATCGGGTCCGTCACGCGTTTGCTGGATGAGCTGGCGGCCGCAGGCGTCGAGCAGGTCGTGGCCGTCTGCGCGGACGCGGATCGGGCCGCGCCCCATCGACTGTCGAAGCCGAGCGGGTCCCTGGACGCGCGCATGGCCGAGTACTTCGCGGCCGCCGAAACGGCTGCGATGCGCGATGCCGCGATGTCGCACAAGAAGCGATTCAAGGGCCTGTTCCTTATTCAACCCGCGCACAATCCCATCGGATCGTTCGAGTTTTCAGGCGCCTACGACGAGCGATCGGATCGCTACCTGAACCTTGGTGAGTTGATAGACCGGGGGTATGAAGACGCGTATCGGCAGTTCGTGGAGCCGGTCGTGGGAGGAGCGGAATAGATCCGGCTCGCGCCGGACACTACGAGTGAACCGGCTCCTTCTTTCTCTTCTCTTCCGGCGCCTCGTGCAGGAACTCCAGCAGCCACTTCGTCATCTTCTCGCCGAGATCGTCCCTGGCCGGCCCGAATCGCGCCTCGAACGCGTCGAGGGGCACGATCGCCTTGGCCATGGCGCGGTGGCCGCCCGCCGAGCCGATGTCCACGAAGAACCGTCGCACGAAATCTCCGGCGTTCCTGGAATACCCGAGATTGCGCACCGACATCACGAACGAGCCGTTGACGACGCCTGAGACGAGCGTCCATCGCACGTGTTCGAGCTGCAGAAAGAAATCGGCGACGTAGGGAATCGCATCATCTCTCGGGACCTCGCCGAGAAACACCGAAAAGATCTGATCCACCATCCGCCCGCTTTGGGTGGCCTTGGTGATCAGCTGGAGACGCTCCGTCGTGATTTCCGCGCCTTCCATCTTTCGAATCAGGTTGGCGTCGGACAAGGGATAGAGATACGAGAACGCCTCGATGTCGCAGCGGTTCGCCTGCCGGTTGAAGAAGAGTGTGTCCGACTTGATCGCGTAGAGCATGGCCGTGGCGGTGCGCTCGGAGATGCTCGCGTCGATGGCGCGCAGATGTTCGGTCAGGATGGTGCAGGTCGATCCGAAGTCCTCGCGGATGTCTTTGAAGACCGCGTTGTAGCCGTGCTGTTCGGGATGGTGATCGATGACGAGGTCCACGCGATCGAGACCCGGGAAGTAGTGTGGCTGGACGTCCACCATGCAGACGCGGTCGAAGTCGTCGATCGCCTCTCGCGTCACGATCTCGACGTGGATATCGAGCAGGTTCGCCATGCGGACATTCTCGGGGCGCGTCACCCCTTCGACCGCGGCGATGACGGCGGTGGCCCTGGTGCGATGCAGGATGGTGCGTAGCGCGAGGCCGCTGGCCATCGCGTCGGGATCCGGCTCGTTGTGCAGCAGGATCAGGATCCGATCCGCGTCGGCCAGGTAGCGCTGATACTGCTGGACGCGCGCGCGCGTCCAGCAGTATCAGCGCTACGTCAGCAGGGGAGCTTCGAACAGCTCCGACAGGGACAGATACGACACGTCGGGGAACTGTTCGCGGATCGCTGCCGCGCGCTTCTCGCGGTCGGCCGAACCCACGCCCAGGACGTAAATCAGCGACCCGCCGGCGTCGCGAATCGCGTCGATGACCTTCGGCAGGGACCGGCTGCCGGTGTCCTCGATGATGATGAAGGTCTGCGGGGAGATGTCGACTTTGATGTAGGTATCGGTGCGGCGGATGTCGCCCTGGTTGACGGGCAGACTGGCGGCCTGGAGCTTCCGCGCGAGCGGGCGGCTCTCCACCAGGAACTCGACCTCGATGCTGGGCGCCAGGATCTGGTCGAGCATCCTGATGACCAACTCGTCTTGGCAAACTGCCAGACACCTCATGTTTGACTCTGGGGCCTCTGCCGCCATCGCTGTAAACTACCCATTATACGCCCCTTATGACACGGCCTGCCGCACTCTCCATCTTGGCCCTGACGCTGGCGGCACTGTGTATGGTCTCGGCGGCGGCGCGAGGAGGCCAGTTCTCATACAAGACGGGGATCGACATCGCCGGCTTTGGGGTGACGGTCCACACTCGGGCAGGCGAGGCGGTGCAGAACCTGACGGCCGACGATTTCGAGGTCCGCGAGGACGGCACGCTGCAGGCGGTGACCTACTTCAGCGCCGGTGCCGCGGACGCCGCCCTGCCGCTCCACGTAGGGCTGCTTTTCGACGTCAGCGAAAGCATGCAGCGCGATCTGTCGTTCTCCCGCAACGCCGCCATCCGCTTTCTCGATACGTTTCCCAAGGCATTGGATTTCACGCTCGTCGAATTTTCCGATGACGTGCGCGCAGGCCGGTTCACCCAGGCGGAGTTTCCGCGGCTGGTGGAGCGCATCCGCAGCAGCAAGGCGAAGGGGCGAACGGCGCTCTACGACGCACTCAGCGTCTATCTGGGCAGCGCGTTCGACCAGACGGGCAGGAAGGTGCTCGTGATCTATACGGATGGGGGCGACACCTCGAGCTCGAGAACCTGGGCCGACACCCTGCGCCTGCTGCGCGGATCCGATGTGACCGTCTATCCGATCGGGTTTCTCGAGAGCCGGGGCTCGGCGAGACTGATGCAGCAGCACCAGTTGATGGAGATGGCCCGGCTCACCGGAGGCCGCGCGGTGTTCCCCGGAAGCATGAAAGAGCTCGAACCGATGTACGGCCGTATTGCCGCGGAGATCCACGCGCAATACACGCTGGGGTATGTGCCGAGCAACGCCACGCGCGACGGCAAGTGGCGCAAGGTCGACATCACCCTCAAACGGCCGTCGTCGGAGAAGCTGCAGTTGCGCACGCGCGAGGGCTATTTTGCGCCCGTCCCGCCGAGGTAACCCGCGTGAGAACGGCCGTCCTGTAGTACGATTGTCTGTTCAGCGAGCCGCGAGAAAGCCGGCTGTGCTGGGTGAACATATGCCGTCCCTGTTCGACAAATTCAAACTCGTCTCCGACTTTGAGCTGAAGGGGGACCAGGCCCGGGCCATTCCCGAGCTCGTCCAGGGCCTCACGCGCGGCGATCAGAGTCAGGTGCTGCTCGGCGTCACCGGATCGGGCAAGACCTTCACGATGGCGCAGGTCATTGCCGAAGTGAACAGGCCGGCGCTCGTGATGGTGCACAACAAGACGCTGGCCGCGCAGCTCTACCAGGAGTTCCGCCGGTTCTTTCCCGAGAACGCCGTCGAGTATTTCGTCAGCTACTACGACTATTACCAGCCCGAAGCCTACGTGCCGTCTACCGACTCGTACATCGAGAAGGAGGCGACCATCAACGAAGAGATCGACCGCATGCGGCTCTCGGCCACACGGTCGCTGTTCGAGCGCCGCGACGTCATCATTGTCTCGAGTGTCTCGTGCATTTACGGTCTCGGCTCACCCGAGGCCTACTATGGGATGCTGCTGCCGCTGCAGCTCGGCCAGCGGATTCCGCGCGAACAGATCCTTCGTAAGCTGGTCGAAATCCAGTACGAACGAAACGACCTGGAGTTCTCGCGCGGCACATTCCGTGTGCGCGGCGACGTCATCGAGGTCCACCCGTCCTACGAAGAAATGGCGCTGCGCATCGAGCTCTTCGGCGATGACGTGGACGCGCTGACGACGTTTGACCCGCTCACCGGGAAGAGCGGACGCAAGCACGACAAGGTCGCCATCTACCCCAAGACGCACTTCGTGGCGCCGCGCGAGCAGACGAAAGCGGCCGTGGATTCGATCAAGGCCGAGCTCGTCGAGCGCCGGACCCAGCTCGAGTCGCTCGGCAAGGTGCTGGAGGCCCAGCGCCTGCACCAGCGGACGATGTTCGACCTCGAGATGATGAAAGAGATCGGCTACTGCCACGGCATCGAGAACTACGCCCGGCATATCAGCGGCCGCGCGCCCGGGGAGCCGCCGCCGACGCTGCTCGACTATCTCCCCGATGACGCGCTGGTCATCGTGGACGAGAGCCATCAGACCGTCCCTCAGATTCGGGGGATGTACGCCGGCGACCGCTCCCGCAAGCAGACGCTCGTGGAGTTCGGGTTCCGCCTGCCGTCGGCGCTCGACAACAGGCCCCTCACGTTCGCGGAGTGGGAAGGGCGGGCGCGCCAGACGGTGTTCGTCTCGGCCACGCCCGGGGCGTACGAGCTCGCCAAGGCGGGCGGGGTGGTGGTCGAGCAGATCATCCGGCCAACCGGGCTGACGGATCCGCCCATAGAGATTCGTCCGGTCAAGGGGCAGATCGACGACCTGCTTGGAGAGATCCGCATCCGCGTGGCCGAAGGCACGCGAACCCTGGTGACGACGCTGACGAAGCGGATGGCCGAAGACCTGACGACGTACTACCAGGAGCTCGGCGTCAAAGTGAATTATCTGCACTCAGAAGTGGAGACGCTCGATCGCATCGCCATCCTTCGCGACCTGCGGCTCGGTGTGTTCGACGTGCTGGTCGGCATCAACCTGCTCCGCGAGGGTCTGGACCTGCCGGAAGTGTCGCTCGTCGCGATTCTGGACGCCGACAAGGAGGGTTTCCTGCGCTCTGCGGGATCGCTGATCCAGACCTCGGGCCGCGCGGCACGCAACGTGAATGGCCGGGTCATCATGTATGCTGACGTGGTGACCCGGTCGATGCGGATCTGCCTCGACGAAACCGGACGGCGGCGACACGTGCAAGAGGCCTACAACATCGAGCACGGCATCACGCCGGCATCCATCGTCAAGGCCATCGACGACGCCTCGCTGAGCATTTACAACCTCGACTATTCGACGCCGGTGGTCATGGAAGACCGCGAGGCCTACCTGAGCCCGCAGGAGCTCGAATCTCGCATTGATGAGTTACAGGCGCACATGCGCCAGGCGGCCGCGAATCTGGATTTTGAGCGGGCGGCAACGCTGCGTGACAAAATCAAAACCTTGAAGGGGCGCGAGCTGGGGCTCGCGGCCGTGCCGTCGACTCGGAGCTGATGTGCTGAAGGCGTCTGAAGAGTGGCTGAAGTCGGCCGTTGGGGAGGTTCAGGAGTACGTCAAGCTGAGCTGGGCCGCGACGCGTGCGACGTTCAGCCGCCCGTTTTATTTCCACGATGTCGTCGAACAGCTCGACGCCATCGGCCTGGGCTCGCTCACCGTCGTGCTGCTGACGGGCCTCTTCACCGGCGCGGTCCTGGCGCTGCAGAGCGGCCTGACGCTCGATCAGTTCGGCGCGCGTCCCGTCGTCGGCCGCCTGGTCAGTGCCTCGATGGTCAAAGAGCTGGGGCCGGTGTTGACGGCGCTGATGCTTGCCGGCCGCGTGGGCTCCGGTATTGCCGCCGAGCTTGGCTCGATGGTGGTCACCGATCAGATCAACGCCCTCCGCGCCCTCGGAACCGACCCGATCCGCAAGCTGGTGGTGCCGCGGTTGATTGCGGGCGTGCTCATGGCGCCGATCCTCACCGTGATCGCCGACTTCATGGGGATTTTCGGCGGCTCGATCATCGCCATTCAACAACTGCAGGTGCCGTCGGGGGTGTACTGGAAGTCGATTACGGACGGGCTCTACATGCAGGACGTCTGGATGGGGCTGGCGAAGCCCTTCTTCCTGGGATTTGCGATTGTCAGTATCGGCTGCCACGTCGGGTTGCGCACGAAGGGCGGGACGCAGGGCGTCGGCCGTGCGACGACGAACGCGGTCGTGGCCGCGTCGGTGGCGGTGCTGGTGCTGGATTTCTTCATCACGCGGCTGATGATTTCGTTGTTCTATTAGACAGGGCTAACGCCCGGTCTGACAAACTATGGACACTTTGCAGACACGCGCGGCTGTGGCGGAACCGCCATCGGAGCAGGACGGCCCGGTCATTGTTTTCGATCATGTCTCGCTGGCGTTCGACGACACGGTCGTCCTGCGCGACGTGAGCTTTGCGCTCGGGCGGGGGCACACGAAGATCATCCTTGGCGCGAGCGGCGCCGGGAAGTCGATCTTGCTCAAGTTGATTCTCGGGCTCCTGAAGCCGGACGCCGGCAAGATCTGGGTGAACGGCCAGCGCGTGGACGAGTACTCGGAAGAGCAGATGAGGAAGGTGCGCGCCGACATCGGCATGGTGTTCCAGGAAGGCGCGCTGTTCGACTCGCTCACCGTCGCCGAGAATGTGGGCTTCAAGCTCTACGAGGAAACCGACTTGCCGCTCGATGAGGTGCGCACGCGGGTCGAAGAGGTGCTGGGGTTCGTCAGGCTGTCGGAATTTATCGACCGGAAGCCATCGGAGCTCTCCGGCGGCCAGCGGCGGCGCGTGGCCATCGCGCGGGCGATGACGGTCAAACCCCGGATTCTTCTCTACGACGAGCCGACGACCGGACTCGATCCGATTACCTCGACCACGATCGGCGAAGAAATCGTCAAACTTCGCGATCTCGAAGAGGTCACCTCCATTCTGGTCACGCACCAGCTCCGCGACGCGTTTTTTGTGGCGACGCAGGAAGCGGTGAATCGGGAGGGCAAGATCGATTTTGTCACTGCCGGCGCGGCCAAGCTCGAGGAGGCCGAGTTCATGATGCTGAAGGACGGCCTGATCATCTTCGAAGGAACCGCCGAAGGGCTGCGCGCCTCGACGGATCCGTACATTCAAGCGTTTTTGTCGTAGTGTCTGTCGTAGTGTCCGGCTTTAGCCGGACCGTAAAGGACTGCCAATGCCTCGCACCCGCTCGCTGAAATGGTCGGAACTGAAAATCGGCATCATGGCGATTGTGGCGCTCGTGATCGCCGCGGTGTTGATTCTGGCGCTCGGCGGCGAGGGAGGATTTTTCTGGGAGCGTTACAACCTGAAGGTCCGGTTCTCGAATGCGGCCGGCGTGCAGAAAGGCTCGCCGGTCCGCGTCGCGGGGGTGACCGTCGGCGCCGTCAAGAGCCTGCAGTTCACGGGCTCTGACGTCGAGATGGCGCTCGAGCTGCACGAAGACATGCAGGAAAAGGTGCGGACGACCTCGCGCGCCACGATAGGGTCGGTCTCGATGCTCGGAGAGGGGGCCGTTGACATCAGCGCCTCGCTGACCGGACAGCCGATTCCCGAATGGGGCTACGTGCCGTCGGACGCGCCGCCGGCCCAGCTGGCCGACGTCACCGCGCAGGCGAGCCGCGGCATCACGCAGCTCACCGCCCTGATCGAGGACATCCGGGGCGGGAAGGGCACCGTCGGGAAGCTGATGACCGACGAGCAGCTCTACGCCGAGCTCCGGCAGTTGACGGCGGCTGCGCGCAGCGTCACGGACGGGCTCGCGCAGGGCAAGGGCACGCTCGGGCAGCTGCTGAACAACCCGGAGAGCGCCCGCCAGCTCGAGGCGTCGCTGAGAAATCTCAACGGCATCACGAACAAAATCAACGCGGGGCAGGGCAGCATCGGCCAGCTGATGAACGACCCGACCCTGGCGAAAAACCTCGCCGCGGTCACCACCAATTTCGAGAGCATCTCGGCCAAGCTGAACCAGGGACAGGGCACCATGGGCAAGCTGATGACCGAAGACGCGCTCTATCAGCGGCTCAACGGGGTGACGGCCAACCTGGAACAGCTGACAGCCAAGCTCAACAAGGGGGAGGGCACGATGGGGCAGCTGATGAACGACAAGCAGCTCTACGAGAATGTGAATCGGACGGTCATCGAGATGCAGAGCCTCCTGGCGGAGATTAAGAAGGACCCGAAGAAGTACTTGAACGTCAGGATGAGCATTTTTTAGCTATTCAGATCGCGGTGCAGCGCCGACAATAGTGATGAGGAGACACTGTGACGTTCTGGGCGGAGGTTTTTCTCGGGGTCATCGCGCTGGCCACGTTCACGATGGCGGCCATCCAGGTGGGCGTTCTCGTATACGGCTGGACGGTAGCGAGACGCGTGACTCGGCTGCTTGAGCAGGCTGAGCGGCAGATGCAGCCTCTCGCCGACAGCGTGAACGCCATCGCCAGGGATGCCGCCCGCGTGAGCGCGCTCGCGACGGGCCAGGTCGAGCGCGTGGACCGGCTCGTCACCGACCTCTCCCTCCGCATCGAGCAGACCGCTACGACCGTCCAGGACGCCGTCCTCAAGCCCCTGCGCGAAGGTGCGTCCATGCTGGCCGGGGTCAAGGCCGCCATCGAGGTCTTCCGCGAGCTCGCCAAGCGCCCCGACTCGGGCCGCCCCCGCACCGAAGAGGAAGACACGCTGTTTATCGGTTGAGGTCCCCGCCTCATTGACGCCGCTGCCTATCGGTGGTAGAAATCGGCGTATTCCGTTCGCACAACTGAAATCTGTCCCGGCTTAAGGGGGTTCCCATGATCAGGCGCTCGTCACTCGTTCAGGCTGCAATCGGCCTGGTGCTCATCTCGCTGCCGTCCGTCTCGGTCGCGCAGGTGTCGAAGTCGGCTGCCGTGGCGAAAGAGCTGGTGCAGGTGCTGGGGCAGAAGAAGCTCGATGCGATTGCGGCCAGGATGCCGACCCCGGACGGGCATTTCGCGGCGGCGCTGTATTTCCCGAATGTGCAGCTGCTCGTGATCTCCGGCCATTATTCGGCGCCGCAGCTCATGGACCCGCGCCTCGCGGCTAAGCAATATCGCGACACGTACATGGAGCTCAGCGGCACGGTGACGCCCGCGACCAAGCTCTTCGTGCAGGACATGGGGGAGCCGGGGTTATCGCAGAGAAAACAGGAGAGCATGTACGACACCTGGAACCAGGCCGGCAAAATCGTGATGTTCGACGGGGATCCCGGCAAGCAGAAGATCTCGGATGGCGACTACGCGAAGAACTTTGCGGCGGCGGATGAGGAATACGCCAGGATTCTGGGCGCCTTACTCGCAGAAGCAAAAAAATAGTAAACTGGCGTTCCAAGGTTGGGCGCTTGGCTCAGCGGTAGAGCATCGCCTTCACACGGCGGGGGTCACTGGTTCGATTCCAGTAGCGCCCACCAACTTTTCCACCCCGCCGGTGATGTGCCTCAGATCGTTCCGTAAAGCCGATCTCCGAAGTCGCCGAGGCCGGGCAGAATGTACTTCTGCGCGTTGAGCTCTCTGTCAACGACCGGCGTGTAGATCTCGACGTCGGGATGGTGCCGTTCGACGAGCGCGATGCCTTCGGGTGCGGCGACGATGCAGACAATTTTGATGGTGGTTGCGCCGGCCTTCTTCAGCACGTCGAGCGCGGCGATGGCGCTCCCTCCCGTCGCCAGCATCGGATCCACCAGCACGACGTAGCTCGAGGGCAGGTTGTTCGGAAGCTTCGCGTAGTACTGCGACGCGACCGCCGTCGATTCATCCCGCTGCAGGCCGATGTGCCCCACCCGTGCCGCGGGCAGCAACTCCAGCACCGCATCCAGCATCCCCAACCCAGCCCTCAATACCGGCACCACCACGACATCACGCGCGACGCGTCGCCCTTCGGCCTTCTCGAGCGGCGTGTGCACGACCGCGCGCTCGGTCGGCAAATCCCGCAGCGCTTCGGCCACGAGCAGCACGCTGATGCGATTGGCGATCTGGCGGAACTGTTCTGTCTCGGTCGTGACGTCGCGAAGCTGGATGAGCGCGTCGTGGATGAGCGGATGGGGCACGAGGTGCACGGACATGCGCGCACTATACTATGCCCATGCGCCTTCCAATTACGCTGGCGGCGGCACTGGCGGCCATCACAACGCTGACCGCGCAGAACACACAGAAGCCGGTCAGCCTGATCGTTGCGGGCGGGGCAGTCGTGACGGTTGACGGCGCTCGGAATGTCTACAATCCCGGCGCCGTGGCGATTGACGGCACGACCATCATTGCGGTCGGTCCGTCTGCGGATATCGCCGCACGCTTCACCGCCGCGGAGCAAATCAATACGGTCGGTTCTGTCGTCATCCCGGGTCTGATCAACACCCACGGGCACGCGCCGATGGTGATCTACCGCGGGTTGGCCGACGACCTGCGCCTGCAGGAATGGCTCGAGAAGTACATCTTTCCGGCTGAGGCGAAGACGGTCTCGCGGGAGATGGTGCGGGCGGGGACGCGTCTTGCGGCTCTGGAAATGATTCAGTCCGGCACGACGACCTATGCCGACATGTACTACTTCGAAGAGGAAATCGCGCGCACGACGAAGGCGGCAGGCATGCGCGGCGTCCTCGGCCAGACGATTATCCAGTTTCCCGCTCCGGACGCAAAGACGCCGCAGGAAGGCCTCGCGCGTAACGAGGCGTTCATCAAGGAGTTCGCGCAGGATGACCTGATCGTTCCCGCAGTCGCGCCACACTCGCCCTACACGCTGGACGCGAAGGACCTGCTCGCCTCACGCGCCCTGGCGACCAGATATGGCGTGCCGGTGCTGATTCATGTGGCCGAAACGGAAACGGAGCTCGGGACTTCGAAGAAGGCCCACTCGGGCATGAGTCCCGTTGCATATCTGCAGGCCATCGGATTCTGGGGGCCGCGTACGGTCGTGAACCACGGCGTCTGGGTCGACGCCGCCGACATGCAGATTCTGCGCAGTCATCAGGTCGCCGTCTCGCACAACCCCGAAAGCAACATGAAGCTGGCAAGCGGTATCGCGCCTGTGCCTGGGTATCTCGCGGCCGGTATCACGGTGGGCCTCGGTACCGACGGCGCGGCAAGCAATAACGATCTCGACATGTTTGAAGCGATGCGGTTCGCGGCGCTGCTCCACAAGGTCAACACCGGCGACCCCCGCGTCATGCCGGCGACCGCGGTGCTGGAGATGGCGACGATCGGGGGAGCGCGGGCGCTTGGACTGGAGCGGCAGGTCGGTTCGCTCGAGGCCGGCAAGCGCGCAGATCTGGTGGTCGTCTCGATGGCCAGCGCGCGCCAGACGCCGCTCTACGACCCGGTCTCTCATCTTGTCTACGCGACACGGGGAGACGACGTGCGGACGGTGATGGTGAACGGCCGGGTGTTGATGCGGGACCGGAAGATGCTGACGCTGGACGAGCCGGCCGTGCTCGCCGCGGCGAGAACAATGGCGGACTCCGTGAGAGCGGCCGTCGGGAAGTGACCTGCCGCGCCGCAGCGCTCGCGCGCGAAGGCGGGTTAGTCCTGCACGCCGATGAACGGCAGGTGCCGGAACTGCCCGGCGTGGTCGAGCCCGTATCCGACGACGAATTTGTCCTCGATCTCGAATCCGATATATTCCACCTCGACCGGGACCTTCCGCCGGCTCGGCTTGCTCAGCAGGCACGCGGTCTTCAGGCTCTTCGGTTCGCGCGCGCGGAGCACGTCCTGAAGGTAGTGCAGCGTCAGGCCCGTGTCGACGATGTCTTCGACGATAATGACGTCGCGGCCCTGGAGAGGCGTATCGAGATCCTTGAGGAGCCGGACTTCTCCCGAAGACTTGGTGGCGGCC